>Ga0208373_1000358_pt1 | contig 82018 bp, 64 predicted proteins | sample RifOxyC2_FD_184036 | JGI IMG/M metagenome (GOLD analysis project Ga0208373, IMG submission 184036) | Soil microbial communities from Rifle, Colorado - Rifle Oxygen_injection C2 (SPAdes) | ecosystem: Environmental > Terrestrial > Deep subsurface > Rock core/Sediment | place: Rifle, Colorado...
GAGTGAGTTAAACAATATTCATATTGACAAAAGAAATGTTATGATGCTTTATTCAGAACCTAATAAATATTATGTTCAACAACCTTTATTCAATTAAATAATGGTCAACGTATTTCAGGACAAGACAATTTATGATTTAAGAAGATTCTACGCTTTGCTCAGAATGACAAGGGAAATAAGAATGGTTGGGGTGATTCATTTGATGCTATTAATATATAATTTCTACGAGATAGAATTGTTATATAATTTCCTTTTCCCAACTCCCTAATCCCTAAACCCTATACCCTTTTTCAATTCAATTCTTATCGAAAAGTGATTTTTCATTATATTTGCTAAAATTTATATTGAACTATTCGTTTGGAGTATTAATGAACATTCTGGTTTGTATTTCAAGGGTTCCCGACACTGCTACGAGAATACTTGTGGGACCCGACGGCAAGACAATTGACACACAGGGTATTAAGTATGTCATCAGCCCTTATGATGAGTATGGGATTGAAGAAGGTTTGAGACTGAAAGAAAAGAACGGAGGCACTGTTACAGCCGTTACAGTAGGTGCAGAAGCCTCGACCGATATTTTAAGAACAGCACTTGCGATGTGTGTCGATAAGGCTGTTTTGATTAAAGCCGACACTCAAAAAGATTCTTTTTTTGTTGCTAAAAATATTGCTGAATATGCAAAAGAGTTGAATCCCGACATTATTTTTATGGGAAGGCAGTCAGTGGATTACGATTCACTGCAAATGCCGTCCATGCTCGGAGAATTTCTGGGGATTCCTTCTGTTTCGGTTGTTTCAAAGCTTGTGGTAGCCGATGGCAAAGCATCCGCAGAAAGGGACATCGAGGGTGGTAAGGAAATTGTCGAGTCATCACTCCCCTGCATCATCAGTTGTCAGAAAGGTTTGAATGAGCCGAGGTATCCGAAGCTTCCCGATATTATGAAAGCCAAATCGAAGCCAATCGAGATGAAAGAACCTGTGCAGACAGATGTGAAGGTAACTGTATTGGGTATGTCTATACCATTAAAGCAAAGGATTGGTAAAATTCTCAGCGACAGCGATGCTGATATTGATGAGCTGGTGCGTATGCTTCATGAAGATTCAAAAATAATATGATAATAATAGGAGATGAAATAAATGAATAAGATACTTGTATTTCTTGAAGGCCAGAAAAACACTTTGAAAAGAACATCCTGCGAAGCGATTTCGGCGGCTCGTACACTGTCGTCTGCCGCTGGTATTCCTTTTGCAGGGATTATTATTAACGGAAGTAAAGAGCATGTGAAATGTGCAGGTGAATACGGGATGGCTAATGTTATTAATGCGAAGCATGAACTGATGGAAACATATTCATCAACAGCCGCCGCAGCAATTTTGCACCAGGTAATTAAATCGGAAAATGTGGACGTCATACTTTTTGCAGGAAATGCGAAAGGGCTGGAACTCGCACCAAGGGTAGCGGCTAAGCTTGAGGCAGGATATATCGGCGATTGTGTTGGGTTGGGAATCGAGGATGGTTACATCATTGCAAAGAAACCGGTTTATGCAGGTAAAGCACAAATCACAGCTAAAGTAAATTCGGACATTAAAGTGTTTTCACTCAGGCCTAATGTATTCACAGCAACAAAATCGGGTGAATCAATAACAATGACAACAAAAGATTATGCACCGAATTTGTCAGAAGATGATAAGAAGGCTTTTGTTTCGGCATTGATGAAAAACGAAGGTAAGATGGATGTACTTGAAGCTGACATCATTGTTTCCGGAGGCAGAGGAATTAAAGGAGCGGAGAATTATAACCTGATTGAATCTCTTGCTTCGGCTTTTGGTGCGGCGGTCGGAGCATCGAGGGCAGTTGTGGATGCAGGCTGGAGGCCACACAGCGAGCAGGTAGGACAAACAGGAAAAACCGTTTCACCAAACCTTTATGTTGCATGCGGTATATCGGGAGCAGTACAGCATCTTGCAGGAATGTCAACATCAAAAGTCATAGTTGCAATCAATAAAGATAAAGATGCTCCGATATTCAAAGTGTGTGATTATGGTATTGTTGGCGATTTATTTACAGTTGTACCAAAGCTGGCTGAAAAGGTGAAACACCTAACTGGAAAATAAGAAATTGAAAAAAACCGACTGCAATATTTAAAATGAAATGCAGTCTTAAATATTAATATTTGATTGAATAAATTAAAAGTGATAGATGGATAAAGTTCAACTAGTTGTCCTTGGTTTATCGGCAAGTCCTGCGAGTAATAGTGCATATGCACTGATATTAAAGGAAGTGGACGGCAACCGCCGACTACCCATCATAATCGGTGCATTCGAAGCACAGGCAATAGCACTCGAAATGGAGGGTGTCGTTCCCCCAAGGCCTATGACACATGATTTACTAAAAAATGTCGTAGATTCTTTCGGTTCAAATCTGAGTGAAATATATGTGAATGAGCTTCGTGAAGGGACATTTTATGCAAAGCTGATATTCGATGATGGTGATTTGGAAATAGATGCCCGCCCGAGCGATGCAATAGCTCTTGCTGTGAGATACAATGCACCTATTTATGTGAAAAGTGAAATACTCGACGAAACAGGATTGATACCGCAGGGTGAAGAACCGGGAATTGACGAGAGCGATGAAGATGCATATCTCAGGAATCAGAAACAACAGCAGGTGGATAAGCACAGGCCCAGAACAAAGGCTGAACTGCTTCAGACCCAGCTCGAAAAAGCTGTGAAGGATGAGAACTACGAGAAAGCCGCACAACTCCGCGATGAGTTGAGGAAGATATTAGAAAGTTCGTAAATTAATTTTGATATTATAATAAAATGAATGAGCCTCAGGAAATAGAATCAAAGCTGAAAGAATTGATGCCTGAATTAATCGAGAAATTTCATATAGAAAAACTTGGTTATTTCAATAAGCCGATTGGTTGGGAATTTTTTGACCTTCAGGATTTATTAGAGACCCATTTAAAAAGGAAAATTGATTTGGTATCAATCAAAGCGTTGAAAGAACAAATAAGAGAATCCATTCTCAACCAAGTAAAATACGTATGAAGAAGAATCATAATTTTAGTCTGTTTCATTAAATTAATACACTAGACAGTTTTTCACCAACAAAAAATTTGTTAATTTTGCAATTTGATAATTTAGCCGGAGTAGCTCAGTTGGTTAGAGCATCGGAATCATAATCCGTGTGTCGGGGGTTCAACTCCCTCCTCCGGTACATAAAATAAATAATACCCGAAGTGTTGGAGCATCCCGATTCATATCGGGAGTGTCGGGGGTTCAACTCCCTCCTCCGGTACGGAAACTAATTATTTAGTTTCTCATTATTTATCAATTCCTTTTTATTATTTTCTTTTCCTTATTTAATAAATTTTGTTATATTAATATAACAGGGTTGGATTGAGTATATAAATTCATAATTATCAAGGCTCAAATTTCATATATGAAATCAAGGGTATTATTAATTTGTTGTATCTGTTTTTCAATGCAACTCTCCATTTTTTCGCAGAATCTTGAGAGAATCGGAGAAGATAAAATAATCACTGCCAGCGGCTCGTTCGGATTGAATTTCAGTTATTATGGGATATCGGGAATGGAAGCTCGTTACAGGCCTATTGATTATTCTTTGCTCGGTTCATTTACAGTTACAATTTTTGGTATTTCATTTCCTTTTTCAGCAACAATAAGCGAGCAGAACAGGAGTTTCATACAGCCTTTCAACCAATATGGTGTGAGTCCGAAATATAAATGGATTACAGCTCACGCAGGCTGGAGAAACCTGAACTATTCACCTTTCACATTGTCAGGACATACATTTCTTGGGGGGGGAATTGAACTGAATCCCAGCATTTTCAGATTGAGTGCGATGTATGGCAGATTCCTGAAAGCAACGACAGGTGATAGTTCAATTTCACATACAATCCATCCAACATTTGAGAGAAAAGGATATGCTGTCAAGTTGGGATTAGGAACTCAAACAGATTATTGCGATTTGATTTTTTTGAAAGCGGCTGATGACTTGAATTCAATAGATTCAACTTATTTGGATAAGATGGACTCATTGAATGTCCTCATTAAACCTGCTGAGAACATGGTAATGGGACTTACGAGCAGATTTTCTCCGTTTTCATTTTTGAGTTTTGATATTGACGGTGCGGCGAGTGTTTATACACTCGATACGAGAGCATCATCTATAAATGAATTTGATAGTACAGGTATATTGAAACAATTTAAAAGTATCTTCAATGTTCGAACATCAACCCAATTTACGACAGCATTTCAAACTGCAATAACGTTCAGAGGGCAAGGATTCAGCCTGAGACTGGCATACAAAAGAATAGACCCGGATTATAAGTCAATGGGAATTTATTATATGGAATCTGATGTCGAAAATGTTACCTTATCACCTTATATTTCTTTGTTCAACAATCTTTTGAGAGTCGGAGGAAGTATAGGCTTTCAGTGGGATAATTTGCTAAATACAAAATTGAATACATCACAAAGAGTAATAGGTTCGCTTGATTTATCGCACCAGCAGCAAACTTATGGTATTGATTTGAAATATTCGAGTTATGGAATTACGCAGACCCGAGGTTTAAACCCGGTTGTTGATAGTATTAAGGTTTCAAGAGTAAATCATAATTTCAATTCTGTTTTCAGATATACAATAGCAGGTGAATCTGCTGTTCATAATATTTTATTAATGGGTGGTTATCAAACATTGGTTGATTTGAATACAAAGACTGCAGGTAATACAGAGACACAGAATATTACAGGTACACTCACCTATCAAAGTGTATTAATTAAATCGGGAATCAGTTATGGAATAAATATCAATGCTGTTCAATCAACTATGGCAAATTCTAAGAGTCTGTTTATCGGGCCGATATTACAGTTAAATTGGACATTGAGTTCATTCGGTATTGGCGGTTCAATCGGGTACCAGATTCAGAATGTAAATGGTATAAGTACGGGAGCTACAACGACAGGAACGATTCAAAGTTCATATCGGTTGACAAATTCACATACATTGAGGTTTGATGTTAATTTAATTAATTCAACATTGACAGGAACGAATCCAAATTTTACAGAATACAGAAGCAGCGTGGGATATATGTACAACTTTTAATTTAATGCTGAATTTAAAATGCAAAATGTAGAATGCAAAATGTAGAATGTTAAATATAGAATAAAAGAATATTGAAATGTAATATTTATTATTCACTTTTCACTATTTACTATAAATTATTTTAATGGTGCTTTATGAAAAGAATCAATAAATCATACTTCGACAGGCTCAGTATGACAATTTCCGACAGGCTCAGTATGACAATTTCCAACAGGCTCAGTATGACAATTTCCGACAGGCTCAGTATGACATTAATAACTTTATTGATGTTGTTCCTGAATGTTGTCATAACATATAATGCTCTGGCACAGGATAATGTCATAATTGTAACAACAAACATTGTGCCTCCTTATTCACCTTATTATTCTGATTACTTTGAAGGGAAGAATAATACAATTATAACATTGCAAAATGTTGACCAGGTAACACATGAAATCAAGCTTGGCGGCATGATAAAAGGTGATAATGGTATTACTATTTCAACGAAACAAGGATATCAACCGCTGTCACCGATTATTTTGGGACCTAATCAAATAATGACATTGGTTGGGACCCTACTAAAACAATATATTGATGCTAAAGACCTTGATATAATGGGTATTGAAAAAGAGGTATTGATGAGAACTGCCTCTCTTCCGGAAGGTAATTATGAAATCTGTTACAGGGCTTATGATTATCATACTGGATTGCCACTTTCACAGGAAGCACCTGCAGGCTGTGCAAGCGTGCCGATTGCATACCCTGAACCACCTATATTGATTCAGCCTGCGAATGAGGATACACTTCAAAGTATAAGTGTTGCAAATCATGTGATTTTTACCTGGATTGGCTCTCCTACAGCACCATTGGGAACAAGATATAACTTGCAAATAGCTAAGATGGTCAATCCGGGAGATAATCCCAATGCTGTAATGTATGGAACAACCCAATTTTATTTTGACAAGCAATTGACAACGACTAATTATATTGCTTTCCCAAACGACCCGCCATTTCTCGATGGCGAGACTTATGCCTGGCGTGTTGTTGCCCGAGACCCGATGGGTAATATACCTTTTAAGAATAACGGAGTGAGCGAAGCCTGGAAATTCACATATAAGACAGGAGAAACTCCGGTTGTTGCTGATTCCACTCCATCAGCGACTGAAATAGGAATTGATATTATTATTCCTGTTTGCAAGGAAGTGAATACAAATTCAGAGACCCCCAAAATTGAGGTTAATAATCAGAAGAATTTTTATATTCTTTGGAAAAACAACACAGCAAAACAAAAGGACACAGCATATATTCAATATTTGGTTCACTTTATTAATTCTTCAAATGTTGATTTTAAACAATTTCAGGTTTTAAAAAATATTTCCTTGCAATTGCCAGAAGGTTCAGCTCAAGATGAAGCACTCGACACTATAAATGCCGATTATGCATATTTGAATTTGTTAAAAAATGTCAGTTCATTGTACTTCAGCAGTGGTAATACATATAAGTTTTTTGTTGAGGCATACAATTCATCAAATCAAAAGACTACAGAATCGAAAATGTGCGAGTTTACATATCTGGAAACTCCTGATACTGCAGATGTAAATAAAATGGTGTATAATATCACAGGCCAGCTTATGTACAGGTTCCAGGATTATGTTGATGAGTACCCGGTTAATTCACCGAATGTAAAACTGAAAAGATTGCTAATGATTCGGGATACTGTAACGAATGATATACTTGCAGACAGCATTGACGCGAATCTGTTTTACCCCGGACAGGGAACGAATGATTTCCTTGTTACTTTGAATGATGATGGTTCATTCAGCTATCCGCTGATAGCTAATAAGAATGGCGGCGACCTTAATAAAATTGTCAGCCATTGGGTACAGAAGAAGTATGGGAATTTGTTAACAATGACACAGATAAAAGGCAGATTATTTGAATATTATATGCTTCAAATAAATAATCCTTATTATCTTGAAATCAATAAAAAAATCGAGCTAAATGCCGATTCTATAAATATAGGAAAAATTGTAACTTATGTATGGAGTTACAAATTAAAATTTGAAGTCAGCAAAGGATATAATAAAGGAAATTTCAAGGACCTTAATCCTCAAAATGTGAAAGTTAATATTTACCGTATGGGAAGTAAGGCAGAAATACCTTATTATGAGGGAGAAATTAAAGTTGGTGACCAAAAAGTACAACTCTATCAAATGAAACAGGTGTCGCAGGGTAAAGTTGAAACTGTTATTGGCAGCGATGGCAAAGCCCATACTATTGTAACAATTGATAAATTGATAGTTAACTGGATGAATGGCGATAACTACCTGGTTGACCTGTGGCAGGAAGAGATTGTAAATGGACAGGTAAAAAAGAACTGGAGCGAATACTGGCTGACAACTCAAAAGTTTAAACCGAGTTATTTTGCATCTATTTTTAATATTTTAAATAATAGTTATAATTATAAAGTTGATAAAAAAGCTACAATAATATCTAATAATCCGCCGACAGCTTCGGTTTCAGGGCAGTTAGTTTCACGAGACCCGAGTGACCCTAAGGCAAATATAAAACCAATGAATTACAGACAGATTGGATTGATGGTAACATATTATGTCGAAGATAATAACGGGTATAAAACAATAATTGACCCATATCATGTTACAGAGGAAATCAATAAAAATAAGAGTGAGTCGGTAGGCGGAACGAATACAGGTAATCAAGGTGCAAAATTAGAAGCAGATTTGACAAAACCATTCGGTGACGGAAATACATTTTTAGCGACAACAACAACTGACGGCGAAGGTAAATTTGTTTTCAAGAATTTTGCGCATATTGATTCCATTGGCTCTTGGAACAGTTCCGGGAATTTCGGTTCCGGAAGCGGAGAATTTTGTAATGTTGCCGGATTTAACGGCAAACTTCACCGAACAGCGAGAGTTGTGGTTATTGATTATACAAAACAGTATATTTATAATCCCTCTGATGATATACCAATTCAGCCACTCGATTCGATAGATGTCGGCACACTCATAGCTTACAAAAGGACATACAGTCTATCGGTTGTTCCAAGAAAAAATCCGAAAAATTTAGAACAGAGTGAACCAGGTGGAGTGATTTATGGAAGCACAGTAAAAATCACAAGATGGGATAATTATGTTCAGGGCGAACAGTTCGTTGATAAACAAACCGGAGTTAAATTCTCAGGATTGTTTATGCATAATAAAAAAGTGAATTGGGATGATTTCAAAATTGAAATCAGAACAAGCGATACTGTCGGTGAAAATTCTTATCAAGCCAGGACAATTTACTTCCCTCGGGGATATGATGATTGGAAAAAGGATACAGCTTATGCTAATAATAAAGAAATAGATGAAGCATGGGAAGAATCACATTCACCGGGCGATTACACAGATGTTGACAAAGCGGCAAAGGCACAAGTTGCATGGCAAAATTATGAGAATCAGATGATGGCTAAAATTGCTGAGGTATATTACAGAAACGATTATGATTTTCTGTTTATCGAAGATTATCATCCTGTAAGTTTATCAATAAATGTATATCTTGAACCGAAGAAGCCGATTATATCGGGACGAGTATTGGATGCATCTAATGCCATGCGTAGCGTAAATTTTGGAATTGTAACTTTATATTCCGGAGTGGATAATAATGACGGTGATATGCAAATATACAACGGAACCGGAGGTGGTATTAGAGTAGTTGGAGAGACATTTAAGAATGGTTATTTCGTATTCAAGGATTTACCAGTAAAGAAATATTGGACAAATAAACCTTACAGATACAGATTGAAATTTAATTGCCCCGGCTATTATTTGTATGGTGCGACTAAATTGACGGGTTCAGTTGATACTGTGAATCAAAATGTCAGTAAAGAATGTATCCCACCAGTACCAAGTGCAGTAACTTTGAAGATGGGACAGCAGATGCATTTCCCTCAGGTATTGATGATGCCAAAGGGTACTGTTTACGGTTATGTTATTGATGAAACAGGGAAAGCGGTAGAATGTTATGTCAGGACTAAATATGGAAAGATGGTAAAGACGGAAGAAGCAACTTATCTGAAAGAATTTGACATAAAAAATTTGAATTATACTCCTTTGCTTCAATCGAATTACCAAAAGAGTGCTAAAAAGAAGTCTCTTAAGAAGTCAGATATGAAAATGGAGATGAAATTCGGGGCTGAGAAAGAGTTGAGTGATGAAACGACATTTATGCAAATGCAGACTTTACAATTGGCAGAATTAGGACAAAAGTTTACTGTGAAGATTCCTACCGGTGTTTCCGACACGTTATTTATTTTTCCTGTTGATTTGAAATATTTTAATGATACGATTGTTATTCCGGCATTGCAAAATTTGCCTAATGACACAACGAATTATTATTTGGGGAAAGTTGTTGTTAAGGAACGTAAACATAGGATATTGATTGATGTTTCAAATCAATATACGAAGCAACCGGTACCGAACTGCCGGGTAAGAATATTGGATTACGAGGATACTACTGATAATAATGGTATAGCAATTTTCGAATTTAAGAATGCATCACTAAAGAATTTCTGGCTAAAAATTGACCCTCCTGATACTTCTGATTTAATACCAATTAATACAGAAATACAGAATGAGGAATCGAAAGATTTCAAGGAATATAGTTTTATTTTGAAACCAGGGATGACCGTCAAAGGCAAGGTAACAGTTAATGGTAATCCGGTGCCATATGCAATGATATATGTATTGAACGGATATAATACAAACATAAGAAAAACTAAATCCGATGCAAATGGTGATTATATACTTAAAGGAATAAATCCTAATCTTGGATGGAAGAACATGAGTTCCTGGATAAATATGAGGTGTGTGCCACCTGAAGAAAATCCACCAAAGGATTCAGCAGGAAATATAAACTTGCCAGGTCAATTACCCGGAACAGTTATAGACCCGAAAATTGATTATCCGAATCTGACAGGACAGGAAAAAAAGATTGAATTTTCGAAAGGACAAAATTTTATATATGAATGTAATTTTGAATTGACAGAATTCACTGCAGCAAATCTGCAACGGCTTCATGGATTTCATATTAAAGTACATAAAATAGTAAGCAAGCCAAATGGCGATTATGAACTGAATGGATTGATAGACTTCAGCAAATCTGCAAATGCTTTTGAATTGCTCGATAGTTCCCAGTATGCCGGCTTGGGAGGACTGATTGTACGACCCGGTAAAGAAAATGTTGATGATAAGGGAAGACCTTATTTTGAAGCCGTGCCGGGAAATACAACATTCCCACTAACCCTGCCTTCTATGAAAGTCAGATTGAAAGGTTTACAACCTCCGCCTAATACGATAAATCTTGAATGGGGTAAAAAGACCTTTAACTATAACGTGCTTCTTTTGGCAGAAGGACAGGGGAATAATTATCTTAATGTGGTTAAGGAAAGTCTGATTGCAGGACATCTGAGTTCGAAGGCAAGAATAGTAGATAATTCATTCAACTTCCCGGGAAGTTATTTCAGGTTCCAGGATGACCAGTTCTATCTGGCTATCTCAAAAGAAAATGCTTATAATAAAATAATAACTTCTTTCGAAGATTGTATTGACCCTGCAAAATTTTCGATTATGTTTAATTTTTATAAACAAGGAACAAATTATTTTCTAACAAATGCAAATGGGACAGACCTTCAATTCAAGTTTCTTGAGTTTGATGCTGATTCGAAGATTGAAAAAAGCACACTGAATTCACAGGGAATAATATATTTACTCCCTCACGCCTGGTCTAATATCAGATTGGACCCTCAGAATCCGGCAACAACACTTGTGGAAGTAAATATACCAACGACTTCAATTACAAGTGAAGGAGTAGCCACTGGAGGGAAGATACCTAAACTTGAAATCAAATTTGAGGACTGGACTCTCGTAGCAAAGAATTGTGAAGTAAGCCCGGATGTTGGAGGAATCAAATCAATTGACAGTAAAATACTGACGGGAACACTTGATATACCAATCGGTGAATTTAATCTGCGACACGATTTTCTTTACATAGCAAAACCGAATGTGAGCAAATTGACATTGGGGGGAATATGTACTATGAATGTGCTGAATCCACAGTCTGCTCAATTCGGACTTGACCCGAAGTGTGGATTGGACCTTAAACCACATTATAAATTGATATTCATCGGTGACCCTGCAGCTACAGTTGCGGGATTACCGGGATTCTTTACAACATTAAAATTACAGGCAGTAAGTTTATTGAGCGATGGAGAGCAGATTGTTAGTTTTTCACCAAGTTGCGAGAAGATGTCGTTGTACGACATTGCTTTTTTCAAACCGCTGGCGATTTACTCTTATGCGGATATGTTTACGATAGACGGGTTGGTGGATTATGATATACCACGTGTACCTAATGGATTAACTTACAAATTGAAATTCACCAAACCAGGGAATAGTCTCAAGTTAGAAATGCTGCCGACTGATATAACATTTGATGCTCCCGGTTATGTGAAGTTTGAATCCAGGGCAAATTATAACCAACAGCTTATAAGCTTTCGCGACCTGAAACTTTATGGTACAGTCCGTGAACCGGGGAAATTGGATACGATATTTATAATTTTGAATAAGCATAAAATAAACCAACAAACAATAATCAGAATTGACAGAGACCCTGCTGTAGGTGACCAATTCATTGACCTCGGCGGCGAACAGGGCGGTAAATTCAGAGTTGACAGTTCAAGAATGGTTGTCAAGAACAATGACTGGGACGTGCTAAGACTGAAATTATATCCGGTGGGAAGTTTCTCCGAAAAAGGGTTTGGTGATAAACCTTTGAACCTTGCTGTTTATGGTGAAATAAAGACAGACGCAGATGTTAAGAATCAGAAAATAACAACATCGGGAACAAACACAGAGTTTGGCGATTTTACTATGACATTCGATTTACCGAACGCAAGGTTTATCGGAACATTGAATTTTGAGAATAAACAAATCGGAACAATTAAGATAAGCGGCTGTGCAGAAATTTGTATAGACCCTCACGGATTTTATTTTGCTGCAGCGGCTGAAGCTGAAGTTACTCCAATTGGAGTTTTTAGTGTAGGATTATTAATTGGCATCTATGATGCAGGTGGTAAACTTGGTGGAATCCCCCAAACGACATTGGACATGGTAACGAGTCATTCAATCGGAAAAGGACTGCCCTGCGCTTTTGAGAATGCAACAACATTTGCCGGATTTTTTGTTACGGGAAGGAAAAGCATACCGCAACTTACGTTCAATGAATCCATTAATTTGGTAATAGCAAGTGCATCGGTCAGTTTGGAAGTAGGTGTAGAAGCGGCAGCCTGGGCAAATTTCGCATCTCCGATAAGCTGTGGAGTATCAGTTCTACTGTATGCAGTAGCAGAGTTAAAGTTAGAGGCAATAACCTGCACTTCTTTGTATGCAAAAGCCGAAGCAATCATTAAGGGTCAATTTACTTACACTTATCCTGATGACATTGTTTTTGGAATCTGTGCCAGTATTAATATTTATGGAAAACTGGAACAGAAAATACCATATTTGGTCGGGTGTGACGGAACAATTTTTACGTTAGGAAGTGATACAGAACCGTTCATTAGTTTAAAAGCAGAGGTAGATATCGGCACAAATGGTGTAGATGTCAATATCGGTACAGGAAGCTGCAGTGATAATTGCAGTAGTGTGGTACAGTGAAGTTTTGAGTTTTAAGTGTTGAATGTTGAATGAATAAAAAATAATTGATAATTATTAAAATTAGTTTAGATAGGTATTAACAATGAAAATTTCTTTTTTAATATTATTAGCAATACTTTTGAGCTTTGATATTAGTTTTGCTCAGTTCGATTACCCATACGCAGTGCAGGGACCTGAGGGAATTTATATTATGTGTGGTAATAAAATTCCAAAAGATTTTGTTTATGAAGTGTTCCGTTCTGATGAAGGAAAAGATGAATGGATTTTATTGAAAGTGCTGTCCTTCAAACAGAATTATGATGCCTTTTATCAGGAACTCGTGAATGTAAATTCACATAATAATATTTATGAATTACCTGATGAAAGATTCAAACCGAATATATGGGATTTTATTATCAAAACCAATGATGTAGATTCGGTGCCGCTTTACGGCGGATTACCCATGTATCGTGAAGCACTTGGAACTGCTTTTTATGATATGGATGTTAAAAAAGGAAATTCTTATAAATATAAAATTGTTATATCAAAAACCAATTCGCCGGATAAGGAAAGTCTTACAAAGCCAATTAAATTTTCAACTTTTATACCAAATTTAAAGCTGAAAAGCTTCTATCAGAATGTTGAGGAAAACAGGATTTATCTGAGATATTATGCTTCAGAACATATCGGATTAATGAAAGTAAAAATTTTCAGATGCAATTATATGCAGACTGATTTTGTTGAAATATCTCCGTTTGCCGGATTTTCCAACAGACATGATAGTTTAATAATTGGAGTTATTGATACACTTGTCCATAAGAAAAATATTTATCAATACTATGCAGTTCCTTATGATTTATACGGTAATCCAGGTATTCCTTCCGATACAATCAGAATTATAAATCTAATTAATAAGGCTGAATCTTATATCAAAGCACTGCATACTGAGAGCATTGACAGCCTTAATTCAATTAGAATTCGCTGGAAATGTGATGTGCCTGAATTTTTAAGAACCATAGATATTTACAAAAGTGAAAATTATGATAAAGGTTACAGGCGTGTCGGAAGTGTCAGTCCGGGTGATACGCAATATGTGGACAACCAGGTGAATCCGATTGTAACTTATTTTTATTATTTGATTATTAATAATGCTTACGGACAAAGCATTCCGAGTTCGAGAATAACAGGTATGTTAGGACCTGTCCGCAAAGCTGAAGCACCCATGGAATTGGAAGCTGAATCAAAGAATGGTGTAGTGAAACTCAAATGGAGAAAACCAACCGCTGATACTCGTGGTTATTATGTCTTTCGTTCTGATATGAATCAAAATGATACTCTGACTCAAATCACAGATATTATTATAACAGACAGTCTGAACGTCGAATACAAAGATTCACTGAAAAACGTAAGAAGCATTTCTCTGGCTTATGCTGTTAAATCTGTTAATACAAGTTATGATATAAGTCCTTTATCAGAATTAGTATATATTTCTCCTGAAATAAAAATTACTCTTGAAAATCCGATAAATTTGAGAGCGAAATATAACTTCGGGAGTATTTTATTGACCTGGACTGATGTCGCAGAGTGGGATAAAAACATAATAGGATATAATTTATATAGAAAAATATTGAAAGCAGATGGTACTGATTCGACTGCATTTATTAGAATAAATGGTAAAGCAGAAGATAATTCTATGAATTACTATGATGATTCGACAGCAGAAGAAGGTGTGACATATTTATATTCAGTAGAATCATTTTCTGTCGGAGAAAGCAAAAGCTCATTGAGCGCTCCTGCTGTAATAGAAGTGCCGGTTTTCAGGCCGGTTTCAATTTCCAGTTTGAATGTTGCCCGAATAAATGATGGGGCCATGTTAAAATGGAACCGTACAATGCAGGAAAATATTAAAGAATATCGAATATACAGATTAACTCAAACAAAGGATGCGATTCTTGTTGCAACAATTCCGTTTGAAACCGAATCATATTTAGATAAAAATGCACCGATAGGTGAATCCTGCTTTTATGCTATCACCTGTGTGAATAACAAAAATAAGGAAAGCAAGATAGATGATTGGGTTGGAGCGGAGAAATGATAGAAAAAAATTTTTATATCAATTACAACAAGTCATGAAATTATGCAAATTTGTAAAAATATAGATTTCTATTTTCTATTAGGTGTATTATGAAAAAAATCTTTGAACTTCTAACATTCTTCTTACTAACTTTAATCGGGCTTAATGCCGAGTACACAAATTATGAAACTGCAATCGGCTTATTGATGAAAGCAGATAGCAAGGCCTTTCCGGAAGCAGACCAGGTGTTAGTCGAAAACACTAATGTTACTTTAGACGAGAAATGCCTCGATAACTCAATGCAGGAAACTTATAAAAAGGTTCTTACCGAAAGAGGCAAGCAATCAGGCAGTTATGCGGTTTTTTATTTTGACACAGACTATGACACTGTTTTAGTTAATCTTATTGAAATAATTAAACCAGACGGAACGTTGAATAAAATTGAGCATGAAAAAATTCTGAAACCTATGAGCCAGAGTGCATTTATGGGCTTTATGAATATTTATTCCGAAACAGGATGGCTTCTGATTGGTTTTATTCCAAACCTCAGCACAGGCGATATTATTCACACAATCCAAACAAGAGTTACTCATAAAGCAAGGATGGATAATAATTATTCTGATAGGATTTCAGTTGAAAATTATTCTCCATACCTTAAACAATATTATGAATTGAATGCTCCATCCGGGATAGAAATTTATGTACATGAGATAAACAAAAAAGATGGCTTGGTGAATTATAGTGCAAATGAAAATGACGGAAAAAAAATCTATAAATGGGATGTAGATATTTCACCGCAGATTATTTATGAGCCATACATGGAGCAATATGATAAATTTGCATATTATATCGTTTATACAACAATTAAAAGATGGAATGATATATCTAAGTGGTACTATAGTCTTGTTGCTCCTCATCTGTCAATAGATGATGCTATTAAAGATACAGTGAGAACTTTAATTAAGGACTGTAAAACAAAGGATGAAAAAATCAAAAAAATCTTTTATTGGGTAGCACCAAGTATCAGATATCTTGGAGTTGACAGAGAAAAAGGCAAGCCGGGTTTTGAGCCGCATGACGTTACTTACACATTTTCAACACGCGGAGGTGTATGCCGGGACAAATCAGCTTTACTTGTTTCGATGTTCCGGGAAGCGGGCATCCCTTCAGACCCGATTTTGATTGCGGCAGGTTATCAGTTGAATCCTGTTGCACCTGTGATTATGTTCAACCATGCAGTTGTAGTTAGTTATGATGAGAAAGGGCAGCCGGAATATTTCTTCGACCCAACGGCAGAAACAACAAAAGACTTTTTCCCGCAGTATGAGGAAGATTGTTCATATATAATTGCTTCGGAAAAAGGTGACGACTTGAAACTTGTCCCGGTATCCAAACCCTCAAGAAATAATACTGCAATTAATATTTCAATAACTGTTAATAATAATTTATCTGCCGATGGTAAGATAACAGGTAAGTTTTCAGGATTAAGCGACAGCTACATCCGGAGTTCATTAATGAATATGACACCGCAAAAAATCAAGGAATTAGTTGAAGAGACAGTAACTGATATGCATCCTTTGGCGGAAGTAATAGATTTTGTTGTAAGCGACCCGAAAGATAAATCGAAAGATATTGAATTTTCTGCAAACTTCAGTATTCCGAATTATATTAACAAAGACAAAAATCAGGTTTATATACCATTCGAAGCATCAAAATTCTCATTGGCTTCAACAATTGACTATTCATTGGGGGCTTTCCAGCTCAGCGAAAGGAAATATCCTTTTAAACTTCCGGGTACATTCAGTATTGATATCACCGAGGAACTCAAGGTGCCATTTCAATTGAATGAGATGTCAATGCCAAGAGTGCCTGAATTGAATTATGAGGGATTTAAATTAACGCAGGAGACAAAATTGTTGGAAGACAATACGAACTTATTGAGCAAAACAAGTTTTTCTTCGGAAAAAATCCATTTCACACAGGGAGAATTTATTCCTGTGAGAGCAAAGTTGTCATTTATGGAACAATTGGAACAACTCTATATTATCGGTGGTATAAAAGAAGTAAGTCAATAGTCGTTAGTCATAAGGAGAAAAAATTATGAAAAAATATGCAAAACTGATATTAATTTGTTACATCTTTTGCCTGAATTTCATTTATGCACAGGATGATTTTACTAAATACACACAGGATATACCCGGGCTGGATGATTACCCGGAAGCCTCTGCCATTAATGTTTATACAGACGTTAGAATAACTGTCAATGCTGATAAAAGCTATACTTATGATGTTTTTTACGTTAAAAAGATATTAAATTACAAGGGCAAGAAAGAATATTCCGATGTAAAAATCCAATATGATGCAAACTACGATTCGGTAGAAATCGGAGATTGTTTTACAATTAATGTTAAAGGTGAAAAAGAAGCACTTCCGAAGGAGGCATTACACAATACAGAAAGCTATATGTCAGTAGCATCACCTGATTATATCAACATGAAGGAATGGGTGATTAACTTTCCTGATGTGGATCCCGGAGCTTTCATTTTTCTGAAATATAAAAGGACAAATACCCGCCGTGATTTCATTGAAGGCGTCGAGCATCTGGCAGAGTATAATCCATATTTAATCAAGAATTTCACGATTGTATCGCCCAAATCAATTCCCATTTATTTTGATTTTAAAAAAGATTATCCCAATCTGAAATTTTCGCAGAAATCAGAAGGGCGGAATATTGTTTATTCATGGAAAATTGAAAAAACAAGCTGCATACTCGAGGAAAATGACAGCCCTTCATTTTTAATCATCGGTTGTCCTATTGCTTATTCATCATCAAAAGACTGGCAGGAAATGATGTCTGTGGAATTTAAAAAGCTTCAATCGGGAATTTCGGTAAATCAGGAAATTCGAACATTGACCGATGAAATAACAAAAGGCAAAGAACAGCCTAAAGACAAGCTTTTTGCAATTTATAATTATATAGCCGATAATTTTATTCTAAAGTATATTATACTCGAGGATATGGATTTCACACCTCAGCCGGTTGAAAAAGTGCTTGCTCAAAAATTCGGCAGTTCCCGGGAATTAACTTGTCTATTCTTATCAATGGCTAAAGCCGCAGGCATAAATAATTGTGAACCCACTATCGCACTTGACGAAAATAACCGTTTCTACGATTCACAAATGAAAATACCGGCAAGGCAATTCTTTCGACAACTTCTGGTATATTTTAATGGTATGTTGATTTCTGTCGGTTCGAACGATATGCCTTTTGGCTTTACAGGACTTGAAAATTGCAATATAATTATAGGAAAAGATAAACCTGTAATAGAAAAATATTTGTTCCCACAAATTGCATTAAAAACTAAAATTATAAAAATTAAAATAAATGAAAATAAAGATGCGGCACTTGACTTTTCTACGCTCTATTATGGCTCGGCAGACAACCTCCTTAGGAGTGAATTCAGGAATGAAACCGAGCAGAAACGCAAAATTTGGTTTTCTGAAAATATTGGAGAAAAAAACCTGACAATTACAGATGGGCCATATTTCGATAATATTGAAAATCTTGATAAGCCGCTTTCAATCAGATTTAAAGCAGATGTTCAGAATTTTTATGTGGAACAGGATGATTATATATATTTTGAACTACCGCAAGTCTCTTTGCCAATAACCATCACAGATAAGGAGCGTAAAAATCCTTTGCAAATTTTTGAAAATTTTAAGACAAAGGAGGAGTATTATTTTATAAATATTCCGCCCGGATATAAGGTTGTGAAACCATCTTCAAAAATCATGGAAGTTTTGAAAATCGGGAATGAAAATGTTTTGTATAGTGTTGATTTCCAGGAAGCAAATCAACAATTAATGTTAACAAGGGAAGTGGTAATTCCTCAGATGCTTGTACAGCCGGGTGATTTTACCAAGTTAAAGGATTTTATTACGAAGATTCATTCTCCTTTAAATATGATGATTTTTCTCAAGAAATCATCTTGAAATAAAAAGATTAATTAAAAAAAGTAGATAAAACATTAATTAGGAAAGTTAAAAAAAATATAAAGAATTCATCTAAAAAGATGCTCAAAAAAATGGAATGAGAGCTGAATACGATTTTTCAGATTCAGTTCCCAATTGGTTTGCAGCCCAAATGAAAAGGCAGGAACATTTAATATCACTTGAACCTGATGTATATAAAGTTTTTAATACATCAGTGCAAGTAAATACTGTTTTAAAAGCAATTATTTCAGCTTACACAAAAAAGAAAAGAGTTAAATCAGCTTAGATTTGAAATTGACATTAATAAGCCAGTTCCACTATAATGTAGAATTGGCTTTTTTTAATTTGGGTTAAATGTATTTTGCGAGTTTAATCCCCCCTTCAATAATCTCAGGATGACCTTTTTTTATCAATTGTATAAACAATTAAAAATATCATTTATAATTCTTTGCCAACAATATTTATGAAATATAATTACCATATTATAATGTCATAAATTGTCATTTTGAGCGAAGTCGAAGAATTTTTATTGTAAATTTCTACGGAGTTTATCTTGAACATAGCGAAAGGCTCAATGTGTCATTTCATTCAGGAAATGATATAATCCCTACGGGATAAGAGTGGTAAGGGTAATTCACTGTTACCGAAATTTAATCGCTACGCGATAATTTTTTTTAATTACCTTTTATCTTCTATTTCCAAATTTCTATTTCCAATCAACATTCATAATTCAACATTCATAATTCATAATTAACTTTTATACTAAGGTTTCTGCCTATATTAAACACACCGCGCCTTCCGGTTACTAAATTTTCGGCAGTGTATTTCAGCCTGCTCAGATGGTCCTGGTATGCTTTATCGAAAATGTTATTAAGTGTGATAAAAATTTTCAATAATGTTTTTCCACTTTGGTTTGCTATGCTTCCTCCAACACCAAAATTAAAAATTAAATAATCGTTTGTATATGTTTCTGTTTTGTATGCGTTGAAAAACTCATCCTGAGCAAAATGATAATCTCCTTCTATATAGATGTACCCTTCCATTATTGCCAATCCCAAATCCTCCATTCGTAATTCGTAATTCGTAATTCGTAATTGGGACAGGAGTCGTGGTGCGGGAATAAATGGAAGGTATTTACTGCTGTCCGGCTGTCCTGTTTGTCTTGCCCTTACAATTGAGAATGAATTTTCGAAGTGAAGCCAATCCAAAGGGTGAGGATGAATGTCAATATTCAGCTCTCCTCCATATAAATATGAATTACCCTGAACAAATTTATAAGCGGGGACAGGGTCTTTCAAGTCAGGTATGCTGTCCTGACCTAAACTATTATACAATTTTTGGGTGAAAATATAATTCTCAATATTATTATAAAACAAACTCAATCTCGCTGATAAATGCTCGATGTTATAATCAAAGCCTAAATCTATCTGCGATGAGAATTCAGGTTTTAAGCCGTTATTTCCTATTTCATAACGAAAAGTTCCTTCATGGAGGCCATTCGAACCAAGTTCTGCAATATTCGGCGAACGAAAACCACGCGATAAATTTAATTTGGTTGAAAAATTATTATTTAAAATATAAGATAAACCAATGCTTCCTGAAAGTCCCTTAAATGTATTTTTGAACGGAGAAAATTTAATTTGATTAGTTGGACTTTCAGTAAAAGAACTATCTTCAGCATAGTAAAGCCCTTTTGAATTTAAATTACGTATGTCATATCGTATGCCCAAACTCAAATTAACATCTCCAAATTCTCTCTCAAACAGAAAAAAAGCACCAATATCAAAAAGATTGTAAGACGGCACTAAGGCATCAGTCCCATTATTATGATTTGACTGGAACATTCCACTTATACCTACTGTGGGCATCCATCCGCTATTTGTATTCATCATATATTTTGAAGAATATGTTAAAGTATTTAATTCCATTGATAATTCCGTTTCTTCTTCGTTAAACGCGTTAGCAAACTCGTTACGCAAATTTTGCTGATAACCGAGATTAAATTCCATAATTGAATTATCGAAATATATACGTGAATTATTTGAAATTCCATAATGCTTTATATTCTGCTTTGGCACAAATAAATCATAGCTTGTTAGTTCATCCTGATTCACTGTTTCATCAGTTATTTCAGTATTATTAACGACTTCTCTTGTGAAATTTCCAAGGCTGTCCCTTGCACCTTCAACCATACCGACATTTAAAGTAAACAAGCTCAAATCAAAATGAGTATATCCCCATTTCCCGTTTAATCCGATGCGTCCATCAGCATCAATTTCATTGAAACCGGAATTAAAAACCCTGCCGTCATACCGATTCTGATAATTCCCGGCTAATTTTCCGCTACCTCTGAGAGACCAAACAAAATTATCAATGTTACCTTCATTTGAAATTGATGCACCCATTAATCCGTTGTTCGTTTGATAATTTAGTATTACGTTGCTTTTCACTTCACCTTCAGGTAAAGGACTTGATGGGATAAGGTTCACCACACCCGCAATTGCGTCAGAGCCATACATCAGGCTTCCGGGGCCCTTCAATAATTCGACATGGTTAACAGTATTTTCATCAATTTCAATACCATGCTCATCACCCCACTGCTGTCCTTCCTGGCGAACACCATCGTTTATGACAACTACCCTGTTATAACCCAAACCTCTTATTATTGGTTTAGAAATTGATGCCCCGGTGGTTATTTGTGATACACCCGGCTCTTTAGCAATCGCATCAAACAGGTTTGTTGAAGAACCTTCTCTAATAGCTTTCTCATCAATACTTGAAAGAGCAAGCGGATTTTTATTAATAACCTTACTACCTGATGCACCCGTAACGACAACTTCGTGCAATTCTACTACTTCTTCGGTTAATGTTGCATCAAGTTTTGTATTGTCTTTAATTGAAATCCAATTAGATTGTTTCATATATCCAAGGTACCTGAACTCAACAAGGAAAGTTCCCTCAGGTAAATTATTAAATGAGTAATTCCCTTCCGAATTAGTACCTGCACTTCGTTTCAGGTCATGAATGTAAACAGTGCAATGCGATATGGGTTTACCGGTAGTGTCGGTTACTTTCCCTGAAAGGCTATTATTTGCTGATGCGTTTGTTAACATAAATAAAAACATGCTAATTATAAATATTAGTAATAATTTATTTTTAATCATTTTTTTTGCCTCATAATTTTAATTCATGATAAAAGATATTTAATAACAAACAGTAAATTTTGGTTTACTGTTATCAAGTCAAGCGTAAGATAAGAACAGGAATTCACCTGTCGTTCTAAATGTTATTATTATGATATTATTTAAATTTTTCTATGTAAACAGCAAGAAAGGAGGAGCCCTGGTGTTATAGTTTGTAGGGTAAATTCGGAATAAACTGATGATTAAACAGCTAATGATTCCAATAATTGATAAAATTAAATTCTGAGAATATTCAGTTAATATAAATGCATTGTTAAATTGCAAAAGGAATAAGCAAATTAAACATTCACTTTGATTAGTAATGTTTGAATGTTTTATATTAAAAGAAGCAATTTGTTCAGGATTTTCCGAATTTGAATAATTTGCAGGATTGAAATGATGCGAATGATAATGCCATACTGAAAGGAAACTCAGGTTCAAATAAAAAATAATTAAGAAAAGAGAAATGATACTAACTCTTTCTTTATTTCTTGCAATATTATTTAATATGCTTAACATTCAAACAAAATTTTAATCAATTTTATACATATAGGAATAAATTATTTTAGACTTCGATTCAGAATTCAGCATTTTATAAAAATTTTTACTGCAATTCAACACTTAACTCCCAACACTCAAAACTTTAAATTCAGCATTCAGAATTCAAAATTCATAATTAATTATTCCCGTTCTGCAATGTCTCAAAATACTTTCTGATTAATTCTTCATAATCTTTGGTGTAGCCTTCCTGAATTGAACGGAGAAGGTCTTGCATAGCTTTTGTCCTGCCTTCCTGGGATTTCAAATCAATCTCGCCGGGAGATTGCCTACTAAATTCTTTACCGGTTTTGGATTCCCTGGTTTTTTCATAATCCCTGTCGTGTATGGATTTGGTTGCATCGAGAAGTCTTGACAAAATTCTCTCCTGCCTTTTCAAAGTATTCTCATTTATATTACTCGATTTCATGTCTGTTACTACTTCTTTCATTTCTTGTGCAATTTTTTCAAGGTCGCCAAGTGTTTTTCTGTCAGTCTGTGGATTTTGTTTTTGCTCTCTCGCTAATTCTTCGAGTGTTTTCTGTGCTTTTCCCTGTTCACCGGCTATTCTGCCCATTCTTGCCTGCTCTTCGGGTGTCATCTTCCCGCGTTCACCCATCTGCTGCATAGCTTGATTAATAGATTGCTGCTGGCTTGCAAGCTGTTGTAACCTTTGCGAAAAGCTTCCTTGTCCTTGACCCATTCCCTGGCCTTCACCACTGCCACCGGGATTGTTGCAGCTACCGGAGCCTTGCATCTGCGAAAGCATAGACTGCATCTGAATAATTGCATTATTCATCGCCGCCATGGATCTCCCTTGCTCTTGGGCAGAAGCCAGAGTCTGCATTTCAGATAGCTTGCTGATTGAATTTCTCATTGAATTTAAAGCATCTCCGATTTCCTTACCCATTTCAGGTGTAACGGCAAATGATTTCTGAGAGAGTTCCATAAGGCTGTTAGCTATATTAGCCAGAGCTTCCTGCATATCAGATTGCTCCTGTGCATACTTTGGAAGCTGAGTAGAATTATAATCAGCAGACGATGTTTTCGATTTTAATTGCTCTTGTTTCTTGGACAGTTCAAGCATATTCGAAATTGCTTTCTGCATCTTGCGGATTGCTTCTTTTGTAACTTTGCTTTCCATTTCCTGCTTCAGCTTTTTCATTTGCTTGGCAAATTTTTGTAGTTTCTGCGAAGCAGAACTTTGAGATTTCTGTGCCTTGCTGAACTGACCCTGCTCCATTGATTCCTGTGCTTCCTGCATATCCTGGGAAGTTTCATTCTGGCTAAGCTCCTGCTCTGCCTTATTGAGTTCATCGAGCGGCATGTCATCGCCGATTTCTTTCATCAATTTTTCGAGGTCTTTTAGTTCCTCGCCAATATCTTTCAAATCTTTTTTCAACTCATTCTGTTGTTTTGCAAGGTCATTTCTTTTTTTCTCATCCGATGGATTTGTATTACTAAGTTTTTTCTGTAAATCTTCCTGTTTGTTTTGCAATTCCTCTGCCCTTTTTGTGAGAGCATCTACCTTCTGCTCCGCCTGTAATCTTTTAAGAATCTTAATAGTTCTCTCAATGCTCTTTCGGAAATTCTCTTCATTGAACTTAGCCTCCTCCATAGCCTTCTGAAGTTGTTCCTTCGGAATAGATTCAAGCATCTGCTGCATTCTTTCCTGGAGTTTTCTAAGTTCAGGAGAATTTACTTCATTGAGCAGTTTCTGTAGTTCCAAATATTTTGCGAGTGTTTCAGGTGAAAGTGCATTATTTTCCTGCAATTGTTTTGTTACCTGCTCCATATTCTTTTGCACATCCGAAAGTTTCTGCTGAATTGCTTCCTGCTTCTTTTGAATGTCCTGAAGGCTTTTCTTTTCTTTCCAATCCATCTCTTTTTTGCCTTCATTCTTGAGAATCTCTTTATTCAATTCATCCATATCTTTCTTTACATCTTCTGCCTGCTTAAGAACATTCTGCAAGTCTTTCTGAAGCTTATCCTGAGATTTATCTGCATCTTTAAGCACTTCATCGAGTGAAGGAAGCCTGACAGATAAAGTCTGTGTCCTCGCTGACTTAGGCCCTGAAACAATATCATTATCATAAACTTCAAGATAGAACTCATACCTGTCTTCAGGAGCAATATTTATCTTATTCAGATTCCACAAATAAGGTATGTCCGCTGTATTCTCATTCGACAGCATAGGTATATTGATTGAAGAAAACTTCTGTTCAGGCTGCGCATATTGCGATTCAACCATCCTGTAGAACAGTTTCAATCCGGAAAATCCATAATCATCAGATATTGAAACTCTGATTGGCAAGAGTGCTTCATCTGTTACCTGAATATCCGTTGTCGGAGATATTAACGATATTGAAGGATAATCATCATTCAAAGCAACTATGCTGTATTTAATCGGCTCTGAATTATACTCTCTGTTTCTATCTTTTATCCTGATGTAATAATTCCCATTTCTCGATACCCGAAAACTACCATAAGCCTTTTTCCCATCTGTCTTCATGGATACAAAGCTTGTATCAATCTTAACTTTACCTGTCACACTGAGCGAAGTCGAAGGATTTTTCACTTCGGTTTCAATTGCACTGAGCATTGTCGAAGGTTCATTCTCAATTACAATCAAAGCCGATGACAATTCTTTATTCGACAGAATCTGCAAGCTTACAACTGAGCCTTTCAGAGCCGCAATATCTGCACTCTGTTCATCCAGTGTTCTGGCAGAAAGCTTCGTATATGAAGGATAAATCAGCTTCCCTATCATTGAACGAATCGAAGGCTTATCAACTACATCAATTGTGCCTTCTTCGGTTTTGACTGATGTATTGAGCCAGGGTGATTCTGCATAGAACACTACTGACTGCCTGATAGAAGTTATTTCATATTGAAATACACCAACAGAATCAGACCTCAAAGTATATGTATCATAAGTTTCCTGCTGTTTTTCGCGAATATATAAAATTACTTTTTCGGGTGCCGTACCTTTTGAAGTTACGGTTATTATTACATTTGTACCTCTGATAACTGATGCCTTTTCGGGTTTAATTGAAAGCGTAAATGGTGCAGGTGGCAAAAATGATTCATTAAAATTCAGAACTCTATAAAAAGCTGCTCCGAGCGATGAATGAAAAATTCCAAGCGATAAAATTGTGATTACAAAAGCAGCTAAGAAATATAGAAGAGATTTTTTTGTTTCCTTTCTATTTATAATTACGGTGAAATCTTTATTTGCTGCATCCTCAGAAATATTCCCAAATGCCGCAACTGCAAGTTCAGGCGATGTCCCTGATTTCTTTGTTAAATTCTTGATTAATTGAATTCCATTGCATAATCTGTCTTTAAGTTCCGGGTACGCATTTCCGATTCTCAGAGCAATATTTTCAATTCCCGGTTTTTTAATTCCTAAAAGTCTCAAAAGTGAGCCATTCAATAAAATCGAGCCTGCAATAATTGATAGAATCAGAAGTAATCCGATAAGAATAGTACGGAATACCTCATCTCCATTAGCAATCATCTCAACTACGGAAACAAACAGTATTAAAATCATCAGCAATGACAAGGTTTTCAAAAAGCCCGACATAAACAAGCTTATAGTCTCCTTGCTTCTTACTGCAAAAATCCTATTTAATATCTGATTATATTTTAAATTATAATTTTCCATCACCGAAACTCGTAATTCATAATTCGTAATTCGTAATTAATTTGTTAGCGCCCACACTACCACATTAGTTCCCATCTTAAAGGCTGCATCTCTTATTTGCTCCGTGTCTTTATATATATCAGGGTCAACCCATCCGTCACCCAAATTGGATTCATAAGAATAAAAAACACAAAGTCTGCCATTATAGAAAAGTCCGAATCCCTGAGGTGCTTTATCGTCATGCTCGTGAACCTTCGGAAGGCCTTTAGGAAATTTGAAATGGCAGGAATAAATACCGTGACTGAATGGTATCTCTGCAAAATCCTGCTCGGGAAATACTTTTTTCATCTCTTTGCGAATGTATTCATTCAATCCATAGTCATCATCAATATATAAGAATCCGCCGTTTTGCAGATATGACCTAAGCTTCTGAGATTCGGTATTTGTAAAATTCACATTGCCATGACCCGTTAAATAAATAACAGGGTATGCAAAAAGATTATCGGAGGCAAGGTCAACAAATTCATAAACCGGGTCAATCGGAAGATTGGTATTTTGTGCAATAAATTTCAGTAAATTCGGTTCGCTTGTCTGGTCATTATACCAGTCGCCACCACCCGAATATTTAACTCTTGCAATACGAAATTTACTTTCTGTTTTTTGAGCAATTAAATCAGAATGAAAACAGATATAACTTATTAATACTAATAATATTAATAATTTTATTTTATATTTTATCGAGAATTTACTCATAATCTATTTATATTAAATATCTTATTATATATTCTCCCCCTCTATAAGGAGGTGGTTATGGGGTGTGTAATTAACTAAAAGAACACACCAATAATTTCTTCTCTTCCTTCTCAAATTTATCATATCCAATTAAGGAAATAATTTGTTCTTTAATGATGATTTTAGGAAAACTCTTTTTCAGTTTTTCAATCTCCTCTGACAAATCTCCACCCTTGAAAAGAACAATTTTTCCATTTTGTTTAAGCAAATTCTTCGTCCATCTTACAATTTGTTCGGCATCAGAAACAGCACGAGCAAAAACAAAATCAAAATACGAATTATACTCTTTTTTATTAGCAAGGTCTTCTACCCTTGCGTTCATTGCTTTTATATATTTATTACCTGTATGCTTTGCCAGCATATCCGTAATTTTAATCTTCTTCCCGATTGAATCCACCAGCAACATTCTTGCTTCCGGATTCGCTATTGAAACCGGTATCCCCGGCAATCCTCCTCCTGTGCCTAAGTCAAGGCATCTCGACTTTAATGGCAGATTCACATATTTCAAAACCGAAAGGGAATGGAGTATATGATTTTCGAGAACATTCTCTACATCTTTGCGTGAAATCAGATTCACCTTCTCATTCCAATAAACAAGCTCATCCCTGTATCTTTCAATCTGTCTAATCTGTTCTTTGCTTAGAACAATCCCGTTAGCCGAGCAAATCGTCCAGAATTCAACAATATCCATCCACTTCTTTCGATTGTATGCTTTAAACAATTTATAAAACGTTCTTACTGGTTAAAGATTTTTTCAGCCCCCTTTTTCAAAGGGGGATTAAGGGGTTTTCTTTTGAATGATTCAAATAAGCAATCGCCATTCTTCTCAATCATTATCTGCACATTGAACCGTGCTGCCCTTCTCTGTAGGGCTCTTGATTCATTGCTCAATCAAACCGAATCAGATTGGGAAGCAATAATCATTGATGACGGAAGTACTGACAACACGAAAGAAATTATTACTAATTATTTAGAACAAAATCAAAACATCAAATATTTCTACCATGACAATCATGGCTCAGGCTATTCAAAGAATGAAGGACTGAAGCTTAGTTCGGGGAAATATGTTACATTTCTCGATTCAGATGATGAATACATGCCTGAACATCTTGCATTAAGAAAAAAAATATTATTAGAAAATCCATCTCTCGAATTAATTTTTGGAGGAGCAAAAATCATTGGCAATCCTTACGTTCCGGACATTGAAAATCAGTGTAAACAAATTCATCTTGATAATTGCATCATAGGAGGAACATTATTTATCAAAAGAGAATCAGCTATGCGAATCGGAGGAATTGCAGATATGAGATTCGGTGAGGATTACGAATTCTATCAAAAAGCATTAAAAAACAATTTCAGAATAATGAAAACCGAAGAACAGACCTACGTTTATCACAGGGATGGAGAGGATTCATTGTGTGATAGTATAATTCAAATATAATTTTGTTAAGTTTAATATATTCCTTACTTTTGAATCAAATATCATATATTATAAATAATTACACGTATAAAAAAAAATCAATATATGGATAAATTTGAATGGGATATAAACAAAGATAAAAATAATCTTGTGAAACATAGTGTAAGTTTTGATGAAGCAAAGACAGTTTTTTTTGATATTTATGCATTTATTTTTAATGATAAAAAACATTCGTTGAATGAAATAAGAAAATTAATAATTGGATACTCGAATATTAATAGATTATTAATTGTATCCTTCACTTTAAGAAATAATAAAATAAGAATAATTAGTTCCCGTTTAGCAAATAAAAAAGAGAGAAGAAAACATGAAGAATTCATCAAAAAAAGAATTCATGAACAATAATGATGATGATTTGCTACCCCACTATGATTTTGATTATAGCAAGGCGCAACCAAATATTTACGCAACATATCTAACTGAACAAGCCGGATATGTTAAGCTTCTTCCTGATGTTAGAAAAGTATTTAAAAGCTCTGAAGATGTTAATAATGTTTTAAGAGCAATAATAAAAGTTCTACCACGGCATAGAAAAAAATCTACTAAGACTGTTTAAAAATAGTACCAAAATTAGAGTTCTTAAAAACAATTTCAGAATTATGAAAACCGAAGAGCAGACCTACATTTATCACGGGGATGGAGATGATTCGTTGTGTTTTCGTTTTAATAAAAAATAAATTTATAAATTTCTTTTCTTTCATTGAAATATTAGTTAAATTTAAAATAAAAAATCATTGTTTGTAAGGCAATAAAATGAAAAACTTATTATTCCTTTTCATCGGTATTTTGCTTTTTTCAAGTTGTAACAATAACAATTCCGTAAATAACCAACAAGGTAAGCAAAAAATATCTTTTTCAAATTTGCAAGTTGGTCAGGAAAGTAAATATATATATTTAAAAGGTGAAGATTACAGAAATCCAGATAGTTCAAAATTCCGATATTATAAAGATACCCTTATTGTTCAAGTTGTAGATAAAAATGATAGTGGATACACAATAAAAGAATTCCTTTCTCCTTACTCCGAAGTATTTAATGGTGGCATCGGACCAAATTATAATTCAATTATTTATTATACTGTAAGGATTGAAAATGATACTATTTTTTTTATTTCTGATACATATTACCTGCATTCTTATTTATTAGGTGTTTACTATATGAATCCTTTTATCTTGTCTGCTAATGACTTTTTTGACCAATATATCAATATATTTGGTTGGAAAACAGACCTGCCATATAAAGAAAATTATAGACAGGGATATACTGAGAACTATGAATTATTTAGTGAAATGTATGATAGATTGAACATTATAGTAAATAATGGGCCTATGGCACGTGATGGTGGAGGGAAAACATATGTTTATTCTTTAAAGTATGGAATTGTAAAAACATCACAATATAGCTGGTGGTGGAGTAATGGCGATGGATGGGATCTTCTTGGAAAATAAATTTATGAACTTTCTTTTCTTTGATTGAAATAGTTATTTGACTAATGGTAACACTGTAATTTCGTTCTTGAATTTAATAAAATCATTAGGATTGTTTGTCAATATTTTTTTCACATCGTTCACTAACATGGTTGCAACAATGTTGCAATCGAATACTAATTTCCCGATTATCTTGTATTGCTCTATCAACTCAAACCATTTTTCAAATGATTCCCTGCTTTCGTATAGAATTTTAAATTGATTTATGTAGATATTGATTCCCTTTAATGCGTTTTCAAAATTTGAGGTAACTGTTACAAATTTTGCATACTCTCTTATTGTTTGTGTACTAATAACAATATTGTGAGATTTGGACAAATCAATTAGTGTTTTTAATGTAAGTTCATTGAAAGGTGATTTCCAATCATTTGAATATATTAAAATGTTTGTATCAATAAAAAGCTTGTCCATCAAGTTCCACGGTCAGTATCAGAATACAAGAATTCTCTGTCATATCTTTCATTTTCATCTCTCACTTTAAAATCAAAAGTAATCCACTTGGAAAAATCCAGCTTTTTATTTTCATCATCTTTCTGAGAATTAGTAGTTTTTTCAAGCTCTTTTTCAGGTACTCTCCAGAATTTACCAAACTTGATTCCTTTAATTTTATGTTGTCTGAGCCAGGTATAAACCGTTGTCTTTTCTACCATTAGCCGTTCAGCAACCTGTTCCGGTGTTAAATATTTTTCCATAACAAAACTAAACAATAATAAACAATACTCAACAAAAATAAAGAATAATAATGAATAATACAATATAATAATGATGAAATAAAAGGGGTAATTCATGAATTACCCCTACAAATTCAAAAATCATCATTTAAACTCTATCGGTGTCTCGACTGTTACGTCAACACAGCGGCAGTAGTACCTGCCTTCAGGTGAATTGTTGTGCATATTTATTGATTATACTGCCCGTTGCCTTGCTTTTGGAAAAGCCTCGATTACAGCCCTCAAAGCGTTGTTAACGTCTTCTGATGTTTTGAAATATTTGTGAACATCATCTGTTAATTTGACATATCCATTCTTCTCAGTAGCTTTACGTGCATATTTTCCACGAGTACCGGTGCTGTAATCGAAATCATATTCTTTTCTCATAAAATTATCTGGAACTTTCTTTTTATGTTGATTCTTCATAACTTTTTTCCATAAAATAATTGGGGTAATTCATGAATTACCCCTACATTTTCAAAAATAATTATTTAAACTCTATTGGTGTCTCCACTGTTACGTCCACACGGCGGCAATAGTACCTGCCTTCGGGTGAATTGTTGTCATATAGAAAATCGTTTGCTCCGATTCCGGTAATCGTCTTTTTATCCGAATGGAGTGTATTCGCTACTCCTTGTGCCCTCTGTTGTGATAAAGTTAAATTATAATCCGCTTCACCCATCCTGTCAGTATAGCCCATAACTTTAACATTCGATTCAGGCTTGATGTAGCTTTGAATAATGTCCAGAACTTTTGTATTGAAATAAGTCAGCTTGGTTTCATCAAATGTGAAAAGTATAAGGCTGAAGCGGTCAATCAGCTTATCGGCAAATAATTCCCTTCGTTTCTTTTGCAAAGTAATAACTTCGACAGGAAGTGATTTCACCTGCGATTCAAACATCTGTCCCGTATTATCATGTACTATTAGCTGGTACTCAAGCGGGTCCTGAGTCTTTGGAATGCTCTTTTCATCATTTGCAAAAATCCAGTCCGTCTCTTTTGGCATCGCATTATCACCTTCAAATGTTTTCAAGGTTTTTCCTTTCTGCTTTGCCAGTAGTGTCCAGCTTCGCAGAGGGGCTTCGCCTCTATAATCAGTCCTGAAACGGACTGACGGAGGATTCGTTACCCTGAGTGTATCAACAGTAATCACAGGAGCGATAATTTCCATTGTATTTGAAAGTATCTCAACTCTTCGATTTTCCACTACCCCATCTTCCTTCTGAGGATTAGATGGTTCATTGGGCAGATTACGCGGATTCAATCTTATCCGTTCAGGGTCAATTCCCCATACGCTCGTCAGGTAAGCCTTAACAGCCTCTGCCCTTTTCTTTGAAAGTTCGATGTTATTCTTTTCTTTTCCTTCATTTGAATTGCATCCATCGAGAACAATCTTTGCATCGGGATACATCAACATTCTTTTGCCGACAATATTCATTAAATGATAATATGTTTCGAGTGCATTAAAATCATGGAACTGCTCAACTTTGGCAGTTGCAGTCTGCTCTTTTGTGATTCGCCTGTATCTGTCAGGTATTACAGAAGAATTTTCATCAAAAAAAACATAAGTAAGTAGCGGGTGCATTCTCGTTGATAAAAATTCTTCAACCTTAACCTGAACAACAGGTGCTTCCACTCCCTCACGGTCAACACCCGTTGCATTGACATCAGCGGCAAGATGAGGCACTTTCTTAATGTCAGTAATGGTGTCAAATCTTGGTTTGGGAATTGGCGAATATTTAAGTGCCAATCCAAACCTAAGCATATTGACTTTCCATGTTGAATCCTTTATTTCCGGAAGTAATCCATAAGTATAGAAAATCTCAGGTGCGAGAATCCAGCTTCCATCACTATTCAACGGGAGTTCATAACTTAATCCGGCAAGAAGAGATAATTTAAAAGGAGAAAAATTACTAATATTGCCTGAGCTATCAAGTCTTCTCCTGGAATCATTTTCAAAAGTACCAATTTCCGGTATAATTAAATCCTCATGATGACTAAAAGATTTCTTTAATGAAAAAGGAATGAATTGTAAACCCGCATGTACAAGAAATCTGTCAAAGAATCTGTAGTTGATAGTAGGTTCAATAGCAATGTCAGCCAATTTTGTTTCCAGAGTGTGTCTAATCAGACCCAATGTATCACGTCCAAATACATTTACTATCTCATTCTCATCTCTTGAGAATTTCCCATCCCTTGTTAAATACCCGGCTCTAATCCCAAGAAACAAATTATCTTGCAAAGGATATTCATAAAGCAATCCAACCATAAACCCCGTACCGGAACCATTAGTAAAATCCTGGCAGCAAGAGGCTACACCCGGTAGTGATTGGAACTCCGAAGGATGCTGATTCAAATTGAAACTGCCGAAAATCCCGAACCTTTGATAATCGTGCTGCTTCTTCAAAGGAATGAGAGGATTATCGGTTAACTGTGAGTAAACAGATGAGTAAGCTAAGGCTGATATAATCAGTATGAAAAACAAATAAGAAGTGGCACTGTTAATTAATTTAACAACCCCCTTGCCCCCTTTATTAAGGGGGAATTTATCGGATATGTTGAAATTCTTTTTCATTTTCTCACCTCCATAATTTTGCTGATAACTTTTGTCTCAGTCTTCAGTGTCAGATAGTAAACTCCGGAAGGTATTTCAATTGTCTCGAAATCGAGTCTGTATGAACCCTTTTCATAATTTTCATCAATAAATTTTTTGATTACTTGTCCTAATATATTTGAAATAATCAGTTGTGTCTGACCGCTTTCAGCAAGTGAAAATTCAATTGTCGCTTTGCTTTCAACCGGATTAGGCATAAACATCAGGCTTGTCGGAACACCTTCATAGTTATATAATCTTGTAATACTATCTGCTATGCATAGATTATCAAGTCTGAATTCAGAACTGAACAAAGAATCAGGTATCGAACAATCAGTCCACTCAAATAAGCTGAGGTTTAATGATGTTTGTGGTGCATTACCAAGAGTCGCTATAAAATCAAGATAAATTAATGTATCCGTTGCTCCTCTGGTACCCGTAAAATCAAGTGTCCTGTTCGGTTGTCCTGCAGGCGGCATTATTCCCTGCGGTGTCGAATCTGTTGGTACAAGAAGCGTTTTATTAAAATTAATCACTGCATGAAAGTTTCTCACATTACATGTATCGAGGTATTGAGAATTTCTGATGTAAAGAGGTATTCTAACACTCTCACCCGGTTCTGCATGTATAGGATTTTGTGGCAAAGCAATTTCGGCAGAAGGATAAATCACTGTAATAGTAATTGGCGGAGAAGTATTAAAACATCCGTTCGTATCTCTAACAGTAACTGTATATTGTCCCGGATTTCTCACGACTATGGTTTGGGTTGTTTCATTTGTTGTTGACCATAGGTAAGAGTCATATCCCAAATTCCCTGCATCCAAAGTAACACTGTCGCAGGAACAGAATGTCGTGGGACCCAATGCTGTTATAACAGGCTGAGGCAGTGGATTAACGGTAATTACTATAGTATCAATATCCACACATCCGTTAGCATCAGTCATTGTGCAAATATATGTTGTAGTAACAGCAGGAGTGGCTTGTGGATATTCACTATTAGGATTATCCAAGCCTGTCGGCGGAGTCCATGAAAAAGTATATTGTGGTGTACCACCGCTTGAAGTATTTCCAAGCATTGTATTTGTTCCATAACATATAGCCTTGTCCAATCCAACGTCAAGAACAGGAAGAGGATAAACTGTTACGGTAACAGCATCCTGACCCGTACATCCGTTACCATCAGTAACTAGAACCGTATAGGTAGTTGTAACCAATGGATTCGCAGTCGGCATTGCAACATCAGTAGCACTCAACCCCGTTGGAGGCGACCACGAATAAGTATAATTGCCATCCCCCCCACTTGCCAAACCTCCAATCTGGGTACTTGAACCAAGACATATTCCAACATCCGTTCCTGCATTTGCAGTAGGTGTGGGATAGACATTTACAGTTACAGTTTCAACATCAGTAAAGCATCCGTCTGCTGATGTGCCTGTTACAGTATAAGTAGTTGTTACCAGTGGATTAACCGTTATACTTGCATTTGTAGATGTAAATCCCGGGGGATTCGATGTCCAGCTATATGTAGCGGCACCTGATGCAGTAATTGTAGCCGTACCACCCGGGCATACAGATTGAATACGTGGTCCTGCAGTAACATTTATCTGTCCAGTCGGGCAGGTCCTGCATGTCGTCGTCTGATAATAAACACCCTTCATTGCCCATGAATAGCAATCCGATTGACCAGGTGAAACAACAAAATTCACATTGGTTTGATTCTTAGATATATTAGTATTGACTACAGTTGAGTTCCAAAATAACCTGGGTACATTATTTGGGGTTCCATTAACAGTCAAAATCCAAGGAACAGTAATTGTTGCCTGCATATCGGAAACAATTGAAAATGCTTGTGCAAAGGTCGCATTGGCACATGCATTAAAACCACCAAGTGTTTGGTTACTATTTGGACCTGTTGAAGTTATTATACCATCATAAATAACGAAGCTTCCTTCATAAACCGCAAGCTTGTCTTTATAAATAATCATTAGTGTCAAGCCATCGGTTTCATATCTTGAAGTGTTAACATTAACAGAATAATTTCCATTACCTGTGATTAAATTAGTAACATCTGCTCTGAAACATCGTGTTCCTATTTCAGACCAGCATTTTGTACCTGCTTGGCCTGCAAGAATAGCCGGTATATTTTGATTTTGACTCTGAGGATTAATTATCGTAACAATCCCCGACGCAGGTGAACCTGCAGAGTAAGATACTGTCCACCATATATATGCACTTTCAATAGTAAAGCAATTTGCTGGCAGTTCAGAAATATTTATCGTTACCGGCAATGTATTCCCTGCATGAGCAGGACATCTGGCTGTTACCTGAACTGATTTCATAACATAATTCAAGCCGCAATCGGAGCGGTTGAAAACAGCATTGTTTAGCTGAGGATAGAGAAGCATGGGCAAAGCTCCAAGCAGCAGTATTATGAGTATTAACCTTTTCATGGCTCTCCTCAATTTTATTAATAATAAAAGAATTTTTCTTTCAAATCAAAGAGCTGTTTTGATTACAAACTTTTGTAGAGACACAGAATTCTGTGTCCCTACTTATAAATAAAATTTCGGTATTGCTAAATTGGTAAACAAACCATTTAAAATGAAGTTTAATCATATTAATGACATACTTCGACAGGCTCAGTAAGACAAACAGTGTTGTCACTCTGAGTTTATCGAAGAGTGATTAGAAAATGTATATATTTTAGCAATACCAAAATTTATACCTAACCAACAATATAAAATGATTCATATAATTAAGGTTAAACTTAATTAAAAAAAGGATTGAGAGCAAATAATATTTTTTTTTTATTTCCGGGAATATCTTTGTTATTCTTCGACAGGCTGTTAAAGAAACATTGAATGTATGTAAGATGAATAGGCACTATTTTTTAAATAGTGGGATAAAATAACCACCACATATCGGGATTTATCCCCTAATAAAAATAAGTGACTAAAGTCAAATTTAAACGAAAATTAAACTCCCCGCTATCTAAAGATAGAGGCTATTCATTGTGGATTTAAATATAATCTATTTCTCCGTCACTTTCTTCTTAATAACAGCCACACCAACTGACAGCCTTCTCGATATATCAGGCCTGCTCTTGTAAAAAATATTCTTATTTCCAATTACCATAATTGTAGAGCCGCCGCCGTCGAGGTTCATTGCATTATATGCACCAACCTGTCTCATAATACTTGCCAGTTCTTTAAGGTTTGCTCCAATCTTTCCTTCGCTTTTACTTGAGGTTTCAATTGCTACCAGATAAACCTTGCTTCGTGACTTGTCTGTTCCTATCGCAGTTCGCGATAATTGTTTACCTATAAATCGCCGGCCTTTTGAACCTTCCATATAAGCTTCATGCCTTGCCAAGCCATTTCTGACAAGCCGGGGAGTTCCCGAAACAGAATTATAAAATTTAATATCCTGTTTAACATTAGTTGAAAATTTCACAAACAATGTATCTTTTGATTGTGGGATTTTATTTAAAGGAAAATCCATTCCGAAAGAAATAATACATCCGTTATCTGGCATTGGTACTATTCCTGTGTCAATCGAAGTAACGACACATCTCCACTCTTTATTGACAAGAGGTTTATCAATATATCTTAAAGTTATCTTCTTCAATGAATGTTCAATTTTCGAAAGTCTGTTTGCAATAGTCAAGTCATATTTTAATGCAACTGTGTCAAATGGAATTTCTGTAGTATCATTAAATAATGTATCCTGCAAGGCAGACTCGATTGCTGTTTCAAACGCCGCCATCAAAGCTTTATCTAATTCTCTCTTAGTAATGTATGGAATTGTATCGCCGCCGAACTTGTTGTACATTACAACTCCGAGAGAATCTAATCTACGGTTAACATTGCTAATATTAAATTTAGAAACTCCCTTTTTATACACAATACCATCCATGAAAAAATTGTCAATCGTCAAACGCGAGTATTCATCGAAGAAGCCACTGCTCCATTTCTTGTGAGTTTTCATTTCGACCACTTCCCCGTCAACAATAGTTGGGCCAATAGGAGTATTGCTATATGCACGCCAGAAATTTCCATTCACACCACCAAACGTTATGCTGTGGTTTGTTGAATCATATTTTCTAATCATGTCATGAAGTTTTTCCAGTTCAAATGTAAGATTCTTCCCTTTCAATACTGCCACATCAACATTCGGATTTGTTAAATCTGCTTCGAGAACATGTACCGAGTGTTTCAACTTCCCTTTAACAAAATAAATATGTTTATATTTTACACCATCGGACAGGATTGAATCTGTGGCTACGTTAATCGAAAACTTAGTGCTGTACCTTGTTCTTCCCCTCTTACTTTTGGATTTACTTTTCGTTGATTTTTTGGCTGGTTTCTTTATAGCAGGTTTTTTCTTTGTAACAACTTTCTTTTTTGCAGTAACTTTTGCAAAAAGTTCAAATTGTTGAAATGAAATTACATCTGTCGTAATGAGAAAAGAAATCAGAAGCAGTAAAACCGCCGCTTTAAGAAAATATTTCCTGATTTTTATTTTATTTCCGTATTCCTTATTCAACCTGTCTCAAAATAAATTATTCATCCTATAACAAATATAATTGAATTTGCTTTTACCTGAAAATTTCAATGATTATTTTAGTGTTTATATTTTATGTTTGTATTAATAATATTTAAGTTAAAAATCAAAGTCATTCTGAATGAAACGAAGTGGAATGAAGAATCTAAAAATGTTGATTTGAAGAATAGTGAGATTCTTCACTTCGTTAAGAATGACATTAGGAAATTTGAATTTTACATTTTTCATTATCAATTATATATTACGGAGTTAACATGAGTTACCAAACCATCATTTTTGAAAAAAAAGAGAACTATGTTGTAATCACACTCAATCGCCCTGACAAGCTGAATGCACTAAACAAACAAATGTTCGACGACTTAGACGATGCATTCCAAAAAATAGAATTAGACCGTGATGTACATGGTTTAATCCTAACAGGTTCGGGTGAGAAAGCATTTGCCGCAGGTGCCGATATTAAAGAACTGCATGAGTCGGATGACCGCTCAGGCAAATTATTTTCAGAGTACGGTTCTAAGGTTATGAAACGACTTGCAGAATTGAGAATACCCACCATTGCCGCAATTAACGGTTTCGCACTCGGCGGCGGCTGTGAGCTGACACTTGCCTGCCAGATGAGATTCGCTTCCGAAAATGCGAAGATGGGACAGCCGGAAGTTAATCTCGGCATCATTCCCGGATATGGCGGTACACAGAGACTAACACGTATTGTGGGAAAGGCAAAAGCAATGGAATTGATATTATCAGCTAACATGCTCAATGCAGAGCAAGCAGAAAAAATAGGTCTCGTCAATGCTGTATATAAACCTGAAGAACTGCTCCCCAAAACAGAAGAATTTATGAAGCTGATTCTCACAAAAGGTCCGCTTGCTGTATCCGCCGCAGTAGAATGTATCAACGCCGCCGAAGAGCTATCACCACTTGAAGGATTGGCATTCGAATCCCGCAAATTCGGTGAAGTCTGCGGCACTGCCGACTTCAAGGAAGGAACGTCTGCGTTCTTAGAGAAAAGGAAGGCGGATTTTAAAGGGAAGTGAGGGAAAACTTATAGTAAAAACATAAAATAAATTTCTAAATTAATTCAGAATGGAATTCATTATGAGTAATCTATCAGAAGATGCACAAAAACTATTAGAATTATTACCTGAAACAGGTAGAATACTAAATAGGACGGCAATGAATATAACTGGTTGGGATTTTGAAAGAGTTAAAAAAGCAAAGTTTGAACTCAGAGAATCTGGATTAGTTGAGATAAAACCATCATTTGGCGGACCATTTGGAAAAATTCATAAAAAAGGGATAAAAAAAACTAAAAGTATAATAATATCTTTATCTGAAAAAGAATTATATGAACCATTTAAAAATTGGATTTTAGAAGAGTTCAGACCTAGTGATTTAGTTAAAGAAAGAGATCTTTTTGATGTGATTATATCTGCTGATAAAAGACCAAAAGAAAAAAGAAGATGGGACATACCAGATTTGATAAGTATTTCATTTGTTAAATACCGTTATACACCAGAATTAAACTTTAATACTATATCTTTTGAAGTAAAACGAAAAAAATCAGCTTTTGAATTGAATGGAATTTTTGAGGCAATATCTCATTCAAAATATGGTAAATATACTTATTATTGTTTCGAATGGCCTGAAGATGATGATTTTTATGATAATATTGATTATCAAAGGATAGAGCAAGAAGCTCAAATACATGGTATTGGATTAATACAGTTATGGTTTAAAGATAAAGATAAAAAGTATATTGATGGAGATATAATTTTAGAAGCAAAAGAATTAGGATATGATCCTGAAATTTTAAGTCAATTTATTGAAAAATTTTTCCCAAATGAAATCAAAGATAGATTACTTCGTATGACTAATTCTTATTAATAATATTAACAGTCCAAAAAATAATATAAGGATTTATTATTTTTCAATAAATTACTGGGATGATTAAATTTTTTTCTTAATTTTATTCTAAAATTGATTTTCATATATTTTAAAATATCATTTTATTTTATAAATCTTTTTTTGGCTCTTGAAATATATGCTAATTCTGAACCCTCTGTTTTCAATTCAGCTTCTAAAAGTTCTATTTTATTTTCTTTTAATTTATAAAAAGATTGAATGATTTTACTAAATCTTAATCTTGGTAAATTTTCTAAAATTTCTGCTCCAATCATTAAAATTATTTTTAGCGTAGAGTTTTCTGTTTTTAGTCTATGCAATCGTAATGCTTCTTCATATTTAAATAATCTCCATTCTAATTCATCCTCTATTTCATTGATTGGTCTTATGTCATTTGAGAGACAATTAATAAAATGTTTTAAACCTTTTAAAAAACCTATTGAAGTTTCATCATTTTTAAAATTAAATATTTCTTCCCAAGGGCATTGATCCGATGGTAAAGGAATTTTGTTATAAAAAATGTTAATTATTTTTTGCTTTTTTGTCTCATATCCTTCAAATTCATTGAACTTTTGAATAATTGGAGTAGAATTAAAATGATTTGTATAATTAAAATAAATAGACTCTTCTCTTATTGCTAAATTATGAGCATATACAATTAAATCATTATCAAAAACAATTGGTTGTTTTCTTCTTGCAAAGAAATTTGCTATATCTTGCATTTTCTCAGAACTAAATTCAGTATTTGAATACAATTGCTGTGATTCACTTTTTGATTTTGAATAATGTAAGATACTATCACTCAATGCATGACTTATTTGTCTACATTCTTCTATTTTTTCATCTTGTAATTCTAAATAAGTTGGAGCATCCATAATGATTTTATCATTTTCAATTAAATAATCCAATTCCTTATTGAGATATTCTAAATATTCTGGTAACCCTCCGTGTTTAATTTTTTCATAAAGGTTATGATAGAATGAAAATATTACCAAATCTTTATAAGTTCTAACTTTTTTATAAGGATATTCCTTTTGAACTTCATATTTAAAATCCTTTAGCCCGATAATATATAATTTATCAAAAAATAATAAATCTTTTTTAAGATCTTCTATTAATAATGTATGTAATCCTCTAACACCAATTAATTGCTTCATATTGTTCACTAATAAATAAAATTGCTTATAATTTGATTTCAAAGGTATAAATTAATTTATTTTCTCAAATTATTAATATTTTTTTTAGTAAACAATTTTTATCTATTTCCTTTTTGCCAATATCAATGACAAAACCTATTCAAAACCGTTTGTGGTGCTGAGGTGATAAGATATAGATACAGGAAGATTATTAATAATTTATTCTTTCCTGCTGTCCGGACCTTCCTTCCTCTGCATCAATTAATTGTTTGATTTGAGGCTCAATTTTAGGAATCTGATTTTCGGCTATGTCCCAAACAATTTCAATATCAACACCAAAATAGTCGTGGATCAGTACATCTCTGAAACCTGCCATTTCTTTCCATGGAATTGCTTGGTATTTTGATTTGAACTCAACAGATAATTTTTTGGATGCTTCACCAATGATTTCAAAACTCCTGATTACTGCTCTTTGTAAAACACCATCTTTGGAAAATGTTAAAAAGTCAATTCCTGATGTTTGCTTTAAAATAAATTCGATTTCATCAAAGATATGCTTTGTGATTTCTACATTAGAAGGAGACATACTCTACTCCACTCATAATGTGTTCTCTCAAATATGGGCTAAGAGATTCTTCTGTTATAAGCTCGATTTTTCGTTCGAGAAGTTCGCTGAGAAAGAAAGACAGGTGTATAAAGTTATCATAATTCTTTTTTCCAATGTCAAACTTAATTATAAAATCAATATCACTTTTATCATTATTTTCATTGCGTACAAAAGAACCGAATAAGCCAATTCTTTGAATACCATACTCATGGAATTTCTGCTTATTCATACTTATTAATTCCAATATTTCTCTTTTACTATTTACTTTCATTATTCATAAATGATTAGAAAGATAAATCAATTTAAATAATTTTTCTTTAATATAAAACAGTTTGAGTAACTATTAATGTAAACAGATTTTTTATCTTTTCAACAACTTCTACAGTCAAAAACCATTTCAAAACCGTTTGTGGTGCTGAGGTAAGAAGGAATTAGTATAATTAATGATTAATAATGCTCTTTGCAGGAAATTATAATAATTGATGTAACGGTTACTTTGTAAACCAATCGGTGTTCTTCATCTATACGTCTTGACCAATAACCTTTTAAATCTGCTTTCAATGGCTCTGGTTTACCTAATCCTTCAAAAGGATTTTTTATAGTTTCTACGATTAGTTTTCCTAATTTCTTTTGTTTCTTTTTGTCTGTATTTCCCCATTCAAGAAATTCCTCGAATGAATCCTTCTGAAATAAGATATTCCTCATAATACCTTTTCAAATTCTTCGATTGGAACTTCAATCAGATTCTTTCCTTCTTCCACATCCTTTATACGCTGCAAGAGAATTTCTTTATTTTTAGGCGAACGAAGCAGATACTCAGTTTCATCAAAATCCATAATAGAAATCTCAATTTCTTTTCCCTTAAAGGTATCTTTGACGGATTGAAAAAAATCGAAATTCAATTCATCTGCATTTATCTGATATGTAGCGTGCATAATTTAGTTCCTATAATTAATTTAATTTTTATAAATCACGATATAGAAAAATTAATATTTTAATTCCGTTTATAAAAACTGAATTTTCCAAAACAACCGCAAAACCTATTCAAAACCGTTTGTGGTGCTGAGGTGATAAGGAAAAGATAAACTTTATAAAATATTTCTTGCTTTTTCTTGTCTTGTTTACTAAATTTGCAATCAACAAGTAAATCCTTGCAGGTGGGGCTCCGTATGGTTCCTCGTAAATAGCTTGCAAGGTATTGTTGTTTTTATGCGAACAATTCGCTTTCCTCGATAATTTTCGATTTTATCAAATTATAGTAATTGTTTGTGGTGCTGAAGTGAGAAGAATTTATTATATCTCACTTAGAATCTGATTAATATTATTTTTCAAATCCATTATTTGAGTTTCGATAATAGTCCATACTATGCTTAAATCAACACCGAAATAGTCATGGATTATTCTGTTACGGAATCCTCTGATTCTTTGCCAATTTATTTCTGTGTATTTATTTTTCAAAACTAGTGGTAAGAGTTTGACAGCTTCCCCAATAATTTCAAAATTTCTGATAACAGCATCAATAGTCTTTTTATCATTTACAAATTCTTCATAAGTAATTTTTTCTGTATAGGTAATGATGCTTTCAGCAGCTTCAAATATATCTTCGAGAACAAGTTTGGGAGTGCGTTTAGACATATACTAAATCTTTTTCAATTTCAGCAAAATACTTTGGCTTTATACCATTTTTTGAAACAAGGTCAACTTTTCTTTTCAAAAGTGATTCCAGTTCATCGGCAAGGTCAATAAATTCAACACCAATTGTCTTGTCAAACTCAACAAGTACATCTATATCACTTGTATCATTAAAATCATCTCTGCATACAGAACCGAACAAACCGATATATTTAAGACTGTACTTATTGCAAAGATAGTCTTTATAAGACTTAAATATTTTCGATATGTTCTCCTTTTCGCTCATAATTCAAATTTAAAAAATTATTTGATTTTATGTCTCAAATATTTCTTTTGATAAGCCTGATTGTTTTATGATTGATTTTAATGTGCCGCTCATCAATTCTTTGTGATTCGGTACAGGAACTGTTATACTGGTATTTTCAAATTTCTTCTGCATTATAATATGACTGCCTCTTTGGCGAATCCGTTCAAAACCATTAAGCATAAGAATTTTACAAACTTCTTCACCTGAGAGGACTTTGAGCTTACCCAAAGCTAACCTCGAATTTGGATATCAAAATTTCAGGTTTATACCTTCTTTTAATTTCTTCCTGAGTTGCAGTTTCAAGAAAAAGTTCTACAGCTTCACGCAGATTAGCTTTAGCCTCTTCTATAGTGTAGCCCTGACTTGCAATATCGAATTCAGGACAATTTGCAACATACATATCTTTTTCTTTTTCGAGTATTGCAGTATATAGAGGTTTCATCTTTATCTCCAAATTTTTTATTTAAAGTCGGAATTTCTGATTTATTATTGCAATCAAAAATTAAATTTCAATGTTAAAACAAGGGCAGATTTGGAATCTGCCCCTACATTTAAAATTCTACATTATGCATTTTGAATTAATCAAGCAGCCGTTTCTCTCCTTCCAGGTCTCGATAAGGCTTGACATCTTGAACCATTTCGACAACTCCCTGGTATTCGCCTTTTTCATTACGTACTGCATAATATGAAATGTGAACGAACATGCTCTCGAAATTAATCCAGAACGAAGCCTGGTCACGCTTACCCGTCTTCATTTCCTCGATGATTTGATTAACAAGATGAACACTTTTCTGAGGATGGCACTGCTGTACTGTCCTGCCGATTACTGATAGTGTACGTGTGAATATTTTCTTTTCATAAATCTTATTAAAGTATCTAACTCTGTTGTCTGCATCAACAAACGACAATTCAACCGGAATTGAATCGAGCATATTTGTCATTATCTCAGTTGATATGGCTGAAAGAAGGTCAATCCTCTGCCCTGTCTGTTTCTCAAAAGTATTGATTTGCACGACATACCTTTCATAGGCACCTGCACCTGCAGTTTCACTCTCGATTTTGATGAACTCATTGTAAAGATATGTTTCATCCTCAGGAGTGATTACATGTTTACCCATCGGGTAAAGAATATCATTTTCCTTCCAGATGTGGCTCTTGGTTAGCTCCTCATATCCGGCTACCAGATTAGCAAATTCGGTAATAAATTTTCCTGACTTCTCAATATCATTAATGGATTCTTTAAGTTTATCGAGGTATTCACGCTCCATCTGGTGCTCCTGGAGCATGACGCCGATAGGTCCCTGTGGCGGTAACCCTCTTTCGAGAAGTAATGGAAAATATATTTTCTCTTCTTTCATGTTATGACATTTGTCGCCATAATCATCAAGAAATTCAATAAGTGTTTTTACCATGCTGACATTCATTTTCTCTTCTTTTTTGGCTTCCTTTTCTACGAGTATTAAAGCCTTTTCAATCAGAAGATGGTCATTAGTTAAAACATCAAGATAATTGTTGTTCATTTTAATCCTATTTAACTTTTTAAACATTCAATTTTTACTTAATGCAAATTAATTCTTTTCAAAAACATAAAAAAGGACAAATTTGTCCGAATTAGAAATAATTCTGTTTATTAACTCGTATATTCATAATTTTGAATAAGAAATTTATGGTGATTATTTAGTGTTTTGGACAGTAATTTATAATATTTTCTTTGTACCTGTGCTATGGCTAATTAAGCAGGTGATGAAGCTTATAAATCCAAAGGTAAAGGAAAGAGAAAGAAATTGGAAAGGGCTATTATTACAGTTTGAAAAAATTAAACGTGATGAACACTCCAAATATATTTGGTTTCATGCTTCCTCGATGGGTGAATTTGAGCAGGCAAAACCTATCATCGAAATGCTGAAGAAAAATAATAAAGATGTAAAAATTATTGTTACTTTTTATTCACCTTCAGGCTACAACAATCAGAAGAATTACAAATATGCAGATGCCTTTTTATATATGCCCTTTGATTCTATATCCGGAGCAAAAAAAATAATCAAATTAATCAAACCTGACCTTGCCGTTTTTGTGAGATATGAAATCTGGAGAAACCATTTATGGATTTTAAAACAAAGTTCCATTCCGACTTATCTTATTTGTGCAACTGCACCACGTAACAAATTACTTAGGAAAATTCTTCTAATCGGTTCTCTTATGAAATCGAATTACAATCTTTTTGATAAAATCTATACTGCATCTGAGACTGAAACCAAGCAGTTTAGGAAAATGAAAATAAATACTGAACTAATGACTGCCTCGGATACGAGATTTGACCGCATTGTTGAAAAAGCGAATGAATCCAGGCAAAAACAAATAATTCCCCCTGAAATGTTTAAAGGGGATTCTTCGACTTCGCTCAGAATGACATTTGTTCTTGTTGCAGGAAGTACCTGGGATGCAGACGAAGACATAATTATTGATACCGTCAAACAGTTTGAAAAAGAAAATCATGAAGCAATCAGATTAATACTTGTTCCTCATGAACCAACTGAGAAACATATAGAGAAAGTTAAGCATAAACTGCCCAATTCTTTTTTGCTGAGTGAAATTTTAAATTTTCTTTCATTCAAAAGGGATGAGAACGAAATAAAAAATTTCCTCGGTTGGAATCATATTATTGTAGATTCCATTGGACATCTATTAAGCTTATATTCATTAGCAGATGCCGCATATATTGGTGGCGGCTTTGGTGCAGGTGTTCATAGTGTAACAGAACCTGCAGGTTATGGTATTCCTCTTGCAACCGGTATTAAATTCCATAATTCACCGGATGCAGTTTCACTTCACAAACTTGGTGGATTAGAAATAATTAAAAATAAAGATGATTTTTATGAATGGTTGAAAAAATTGCTTGAAGCAACAGAATTGAAAAATGAGCTTGGTTTGAAAGCAATTCATTATGTAAATAAACATACAGGTTCAACAAAACTTATAGTTGATGAGATTGCATCTGTTCTGAATAAATCCACTAAAGTCCCCCCTTCGCTTTGCTCAGGGCAGGCTCTTTGAAAAAGGGGAAAAGAAGAGTCAATATTGATTTTGAGAAATCAGGCTAAGGAAGGTTGAAGAATTTTTAAAATCTTCCTCAAGCTCAAATGTAAATGCTTCAAGGTCAAAGTTTGCAAGTTCGGGATAAGATGTACATAATAATTTCCATGATTCTTCTTCGCGTAAATCAACAGTTTTAAAGCCTTCGAAAACGTCAGCACCCCAAATTTCACACAATACATCTGCAAAACGTACAATAGCTGTCAATTCCCTGTTTTCAGTTAACTCTGAAGGTTTATTATGTCCGGAAATTATTGAATAAAGTTCGTGCGGTAATTTCCAATGTTCTGCAATGCTTTTTCCAATTTCAATATGGTCAACACCGAAAACGGAAAGTTCGGCTTCTACATCCATCATGTTTTTTGTCTCAACCAGCTCAATAACACTTCTGAACATCTGAGCATTGTATTGAATCATTGCAAGTTTTCCAATATCATGGAGCAAACCTCCGATAAACTCATTCTCTTTAAAAAATCTGTTTAGTTTTATAGCAAGAGATTTTGCCACCATACCGGTACATGAAGAATGCCACCAGAATTTTTGAATTATATCGGCAGCCTGCTTTTGTGAACTAAAGAAAAAGCGAGAAAAAATTGAAATACCAAGCACAATATTTGTTAATCTGTTTAATCCGAGAGTAACAATAGCCTGTTGAACGGAAGATACTTCCGTTCTTGTTGCATAGATAGGTGAATTCGCAACTTTAAGCAGCTTTAATGTTAATGAAGCATCAGCTTCAACTATTCTTGCAATATCCCTGAAGTCAATATTATCATTTTCAAGTAATTTCAGTATTTTTGTTGCAACAGGTGGCAAAGTTGCAAATTCTTGTGTTTCAATCAATTCTTGAAGTATTGACATATAGCTTTATTTTTAAATGATTATGAATTTTAATAATTGACAAACATACAAAATAATTATGGATTATTAAATTGAATTTTAACAAATGCAGATAACAAAAATTCAGAAGTATTAAAACATATTTAAAATCGAATATTAAAAAAAAATAAATATAATTTTTGTTTGGTAGTTAAAGAATTTTTTTTAGTTTGCTTTTGTGAACGGGAAGATTTTATATATTGACAAAACGAAAGTTAAAAGAATGGGAATTTTTAAGTCAATATAGGGTGGAATAATGAAGATGAACGCTTAGATGGTTATTGAATTTTACAAATTTCACAAAACAACAGCTGCTCTAACTTATTATAGGGAGACATTTGGCGAAAGCTGTACACTTCAATTACAATTGATTAAACCACAACATAACATACATACGAATATCTATTTTCTGTTCTTTAACATGAATAGAAAAGTAAGACCTGTATTTGTTTAAATATTACTCTGGATAGCCAGGGTACAGTTTTTCGGGTATTATTAAACCCGGGGCAACTGAATAATACAGTTATTTAAAGATTCGTACAAAGTGAAACTACTTTGAAATAATAACAAGAAAAAATAAGATTTATATAAATATATTTTAGAGTTATTATTCAATAATCATGGATTTTTATGAGTGAAGATGCTGTTCTTAAAATTGTTGAAAAACACAAGAAGGATGGTGACGGGATAATCTCCATACTGGAGGATATCCAGGCAAAGTACAGTTATCTGCCTGATTATGCACTGAGAACAGTTGCAGATGAAACAGGCAAATCTCTGGTAGATATTTATGGAGTGGCAACGTTCTATAGATATTTTAGCTTAAAACCGAAAGGGAAACATTTAGTCAATTGCTGTCTTGGTACAGCTTGTCATGTAAGAGGTGGCCAGTCAATTGCCGATGAATTTCAAAAACAATTAAAAATCCCACCCGGAGAAACTACACCTGACAACGAATTTACGTTTGAAACTGTTAATTGTCTTGGTGCTTGCGCTTTAGGGCCTGTTGCAGTTGTTGACGGCCATTACTTTTCAAAAGTTAAGACAACTAAAGTTAAACATATCCTTGAAGAAGCAAAGAAAGGATTAGAGGCTGTCAGAGTCGAGGGAGATAAGCGAATCTTTCCCGTCGAGGTTAGTTGTACAAAATGCAACCACACACTGATGGACAATGAAGTGTTAATTGATAATTATCCTTCAATAAGATTAACCATATCTTTCAAGGATAAACATGGTTCAGTAAGACTTTCCGGAATGTATGGCAGTTATAATATTGAATCAGAGTATGAAGTGCCGGAAGATACTACTGTTAACTTCTTCTGTCCTCATTGCCATGCAGAACTGAAAAGTCCAACTATCTGCCCTGATTGCGGAGAATATATGATACCACTTATGTTAAAAGGAGGGGGAATTGTTCAGGTATGTCCTAAACGTGGCTGTCAGGGACATTTACTGGATCTGTTTTAATTTTTTAAAAATAATGTAACAGACACAGGAGAAAAAATAATGAGTGATATATCTTCAATAGAAGAACTACAAAAGCTTAATTCGATTGACGACTTAAAAAAACTTTACTGGTCATTATTCGAAAAAATTAAAAACGACGACAAACCACAGCTTGTAATCTGTTCGGGTACTGCGTGTCATGCAAGCGGAACAGGAGACATTATTCGCGGCATGAAGAAGTATATAATTGAAAATAACCTTCAAAACAAAATTACGTTGAAAATTACCGGATGCCATGGATTCTGTGAAATGGGACCATTTATACTTATCAAGCCAGATGATGCTTTTTATCACAAAGTAACGCTTGATACGATTGGCAGTATAATTGATGCTACAATCGAAGGTAAGCTTGTAGAAGAGTTACTTTACACTGACCCGAAAACCGGAGAGAGATATTACAAGCAGCACGATATTCCATTTTTCAGCAAGCAGCAAAGAACCATACTGAAAAAGAATCAGAACATTGACCCGATTAGAATAACCGACTATTTCACTAACTTTGGTTATAAATCTCTTGAAAAAATTCTATGCTCGATGTCACCCCAACAAGTAATCGAACAAGTAAAAATTTCCGGAATCAGAGGTAGAGGTGGCGCGGGATTTCCAACAGGTATTAAATGGGAATTTCTGTCGAAGCAGCCTGGCGACAAAGGTAAATATATTATATGTAATGCTGACGAGGGTGACCCGGGTGCATATATGGACCGTAGTGTCCTTGAAGGTAATCCTCACAGTATTATTGAAGGTATGCTGATAGGAGGCTATGCAACCGTAGCTACAAACGGTGTTGTATATGTAAGAAATGAATATCCATTGGCTATCAAACATCTCACAATTGCATTACGGCAAGCTAAGGATGTCGGTTTGCTGGGTGATAACATACTTGGCACAGGATTTAATTTCGATATAAAAATTGTTCGCGGTGCAGGTGCTTTTGTTTGTGGTGAAGAAACTGCACTAATCAAATCTATCGAAGGGAAGATGGGTGAACCAAGACAAAGGCCTCCCTACCCTGTTGAAAAGGGGGTCTATGGAAGACCGACCGTTATTAATAATGTTGAAACCTGGGCTAATATTCCAATTATAATTGATATTGGTGGCTCAGAATATGCCAAAATCGGAACTAAAACCAGCACAGGTACAAAAATATTCAGTCTCGTTGGAAAGATTAAAAATACGGGATTGGTAGAAATACCGTTAGGTATGACAATAAAAGAATTGGTTTATGATATTGGCGGTGGTGCTCCGGGTGATGTAAAAATAAAAGCTATACAAACAGGAGGCCCATCGGGTGGATGCATTCCTGTTAATATGTTCGACATACCAATTGATTTTGAAAAACTTTCTGAAGTCGGCTCAATCATGGGTTCAGGCGGCATGATAGTTATGGATGAAAGAACATGTATTGTTGATGTTGCAAGATATTTTATGAATTTTCTTAAAAGCGAATCCTGCGGTAAGTGTTTTACCTGCCGTAAGGGAACTCAACGTATGTATGAAATCCTGGATGACATCACTAAAGGTAAAGCTACAATGGAACAGCTTGACCTTCTTGAAGAGCTTGCTCTCGTCGTAAAAGATACTACCATGTGCGGCTTGGGCCAGACTGCATCAAACCCGGTATTATCAACCATAAAATATTTCAGGGATGAATATATTGACCATATAAAAAATAAACATTGTAAAGCAGGAGTTTGCAAGGAACTTGTCGGAGCACCTTGCCAGGCTACCTGCCCGATTGGTACAGAAGCATGGCGGTATATTGCTCATATTGCACGGGGAGAGTATGAACAGGCATATATAGCACTCAGGGAAGCAAATCCTTTCCCGTCTGTATGTGCAAGGGTATGTAGTCATCCATGCGAAAAGATGTGCAAAGCCGGAGTTCTGACGGGAGAACCTGTTGCTATCAGAGCATTGAAAAGATTTATTACAGATATGATAGAACCATCGGTTTATAAACCTGTACGAAAAATAAAAGAAAATGCCGATGATAATAAAGTTGCAGTAATCGGAGCTGGGCCTGCAGGTTTAACAGCCGCTCACAGATTATCACTCATGGGTTATAAGGTAACTGTTTTTGAAAAAGACACAGAGCCCGGCGGTATGCTAATCAGCGGTATTCCTGAATACAGGCTCCCCAGGGACGTGCTGAGAAAAGAAATTGCAAGCTTGATTGATGAAAATATTACACTTCATTGTAATACTGCCCTGGGTAAGGATATTACGATTGATTATCTATTGAATAATGGATATAAATCAGTCTTCCTTGGCATGGGAGCACATAAGAGCAAATTACTTAATATAGAAGGTGAAGACCTTGAAGGTGTTTTCCCAGCAATCGAATTCCTGAAGGCTTTTAATATTGAGGGAAAGAAACTTGCACATGGGCATGTAGGTGTCATTGGTGGGGGCGACTCTGCTATTGATGCTGCCCGTGTTGCATTGAGACAGAAAGATGTTGAAAGCGTTACGATTTTCTATAGAAGAACACGAAACGAAATGCCTGCCCTGCAACACGAAATTGATGCGGCATTGGAAGAAGGGATAATACTTTACACACTGGTTTCTCCTGTTAAAATAAAATCGGAAAAAGGAAAGCTGAGAGGAGTTGAATTTATTAAAAATATGCTTGGAGATGTCGATGCAAGCGGTAGAAGAAATCCCCAGGCAATTAAAGGAAGTGAATATTTTGTGCCGTTAGATAATCTTATTGTAACGATTGGGGACACTCCCGATGTTGGTTATATTACATATATGGGAATTGATGTTAATAAGTGGGGAACTTTGATTGTCAATGAAGACACACTGGAGACTAACCGCCCCGGTGTATTTGCAGGAGGAGATGTAGTTACCGGGCCAAATACCGTTGTAGAAGCAATAGCAGCAGGAAAGAAAGCAGCAATTATGATTGATAGATTTTTAAACGGTGAAGAACTTGGAAAACCATTAGACAGGAAGATGCCTTCGGTTTATGTTCCACCAAAGGAAGTTGTGGGAGAAGAGAGTGAGGAAGAAATGAAAAGAATTAAACTTCCTACAATTTCAGCAGCAAAGAGAAGAACCACACTTGAGGAAGTTGAGAAAACACTTTCGGAAGAATCTGCAGTTTATGAAGCATCTCGTTGTATGAGATGTGACCTTGAATTTACTTATACCGAAAAGATAAAAATTGAACAAGAAGAATTAAAGCAGGATATTTTACAGAAAGGAGAGGTATTGGTATGATAACCTTAACTATAAACGGAGCGCAATTATCGGTTGATAAGGGTACGACAATATTAGAAGCGGCTCAATTCCTTGGATTCCCGATACCGACACTTTGCCATATGGAAGGATTGAGTCCTTACGGAGCATGCAGACTCTGTGTTGTTGAAATCGGAGAAGGCCCTAAAGCAAAGTTGGTATCATCATGTACATACCCTGCCGAAGAAGGTATGAAAGTGCGTACATCAACAGCAAGGGTAGTTAAAGCAAGAAAGATGGTGATTGAATTGCTTCTTGCATCGTGCCCTCAATCTAAAACAATACAGGATTTGGCATCTAAATTTGACGTAAGGCAGCAGAGATTCAAACAAGAATGGGAGACATGCATTCTTTGCGGAAGATGTGTAAGAATGTGTGCCGAACAGATGACAGGACATGCTATAGGCTACCAGGGAAGAGGAGAAACGAGAAGAATCGGAACACCATTCGATATGAAATCGGAGGAATGCCGGCTTTGCGGTGGATGTATGTATGTATGTCCTGTTTGTCAGCTAAGATGTACATATACAGATAAGGATAATGCTATTTGTAATGGATGTGTGAATCTGAGCTTGCCTTGTGTTGAAAAAGACCAATTCAAGGAAATGATGTGTTATATGGACCCCTGTGTGGCATGTGAAATATCGGGAACGCATTATTCAAATATAAAATAAATGTAGGTCTGTCAGGAGTAACTCCTGACAGGGATTTTCAAGAAAAAATGAATATTAATTATATAATAAAATATTAAAAACAAATTTAAGGTGAAACAATGATAATGTATTCGAGAGTGAATTCATCGGCAGCAACTTTAACAAAAAACAGAACTGAAGATTCAATTACCCCGGCTTCAGGAATGTGTGTAACATGTGTGGATGGATGTATAGGTATGTGTGAAATCGGCAAGTCTGCGTATCGCGGACATGAAGTGATTTACCCTCAACCCTTCGGAGTGATAACCACAGCATCAGAGAAAAAGTATCCCGTTGATTATTCTGATTTTAATATAATGGGTACAGCAGTCGGTGCACAAGGCATTGAAGCTGACAGTGACAAAGCTATTTTCCCTGCCGTTAATCTTGAAGTAAAAATCGGATATGATAAGAAAATAAAATTCCGTTACCCGTGGATTATTCCCGGAATAGGCTCTACAAATGTTGCCAAGAACAACTGGGAAGGCCTTGCAATAGGTTCTGCCCTATCCGGCACCGGATTAACTATCGGTGAAAATGTTGGCGGAATGGATATGGAAGCAACCATTGTTAATGGAAAAATTACTGATACTGTTGATTTGAAAAGAAGAGTAAAATTATATAAAGACAATCAACGTGATGGTTACGGTGCAATCATCGTTCAGGCGAATGTCGAGGATACAAGGTTGGGTGTTCAGGAATATGCAATAGATAAACTCGGTGTCGAAATTGTCGAATTAAAATGGGGGCAGGGTGCAAAAAACATAGGGGGAGAAGTTAAGGTAAATGACCTCAAGAAAGCTCAGAAGTTGTATGAAAGAGGTTATATTGTTTTACCTAATCCAACTGACCCGAATGTTATTAAGGCTTTCGAAAGAGGCTCATTCAAAGAATTCGAAAGGCATTCAAGGGTCGGAATGGTTGCGGAAGAATCATTTGCCAAGCGTGTTGAAGAGTTGAGAAAAGCAGGAGCAAAATATGTATTTCTTAAGACCGGTGCTTATGGCCCTGCTGACCTTGCACGAGCAATTATCTATTCCTCGAAATATAAAATTGATATGCTTACGGTTGACGGTGCCGGCGGCGGCACCGGAATGAGCCCCTGGAGAATGATGAACGAATGGGGTGTCCCGCCTGTCGAGCTTCATTCATTGCTTTATCAATATGCAAAGAGATTACATGAAGCCAAGAAATATGTCCCGGCACTCGTTCTTGCCGGAGGCTTTACTTTCGAAGACCAGATATTCAAAGGCTTATCACTTGGTGCTCCTTTCGTGAAAATGATAGGTATGGCTCGCTCACCTATTGCGGCGGCAATGGTAGGAAAGACAATCGGAAGGTCAATTGATGATGGCCAGGTTCCTGTGTATGTTGAAAGATTCGGTACTACAAAAGATGAAATATTTGTTACAGCGGCTCAAATCAGAAAAGAGCTTGGTGATGATGAATTTGAGAAACTTCCTACAGGTGCCATTGGTTTATATACATACTATGAAAGACTGGGGCAAGGCTTGAGGCAATTAATGACAGGAGCAAGGAAATTCTCTCTTGAATACATCACGAGAAACGACATTGCATCTTTGACTAAGCAAGGCTCCGAAATCAGCGGCATTCAATACATAATGGATGTTGACAAAGAGGAAGTCGAAGATATGTTTAAGAAACTTTGAAATTAAAAATTCACAATTCACAATTCACAATTAAAATGAAAATCCCTGCTGTGAATTTTACATAGCAGGGATTAATTTTCGGTTTTTACTTTATAACTTCTAACTTTTTACTTTTAACTGGTTAGACCCAGCCGCGCATTTTGCAAGCTTCTGCTACTCTCGATATTGAAATCATATAAGCAGCTTCGCGCATGTAAATTTTCCTTGTCATAGCAAGTTCGGATACTGCATGATAGGCTATAGTCATCTTTTCATCGAGGCGCTTGAGAACTTCTTCCTTTGTCCAGAAATAGTTCATGTTGCACTGAACCTGTTCGAAGTACGAGCATGTTACACCACCTGCATTAGCAAGGAAATCAGGAATTAACCAGATTTTTCTTTCTTTAATAATTTTATCCGCATCAGGTGTTGTCGGGCCATTAGCTCCTTCGACAATGACTTTTACATTCTTACTTATTTTCGGTGCAGTTTCGGCATTAACCTGGTTTTCGAGTGCGGCTGGAACAAGTATATCAACATCCTGCTCAATCCATGCACCACCATCGAGAATTTCAAATCCTAAATCAACAGCTTTCTTACGGTCAATTTCTCCAAATCTGTTGGTTATATCCATTAGATGTTTGAACTGAATACCATCTGATTTTTTGTATGTGTAAGATTTTTGTTCTTTTTGGTCCCAGCATGAAACAGCAATGGCTTTGCCCCCGAGCTGTGTGTATAAATCAAGTGAATATTGGCTGACGTTTCCAAATCCCTGGAATGAAGCCGTTGTTTGGTTAAGTTTTATTCCAAGATGTTTCAATGCTTCTCTTAATGTAAAGATGACTCCATAGCCTGTGGCTTCTGTTCTGCCAAGCGAGCCACCAAGGCCAACGGGTTTGCCTGTGATGAAGCCGGGATATTTTGCACCGTGTATTCTTTCATATTCATCGAGCATCCAGAGCATGTGCTGGCCTGTAGTCATGACATCGGGTGCGGGAACATCCTGCAAGGGACCTACGTTTGCGGCAAGCTGTCGAATCCAGCCGCGGCAGAGTGCTTCCTGCTCGCGCATTGATAGGTTGTGGGGGTCGCAGATTACTCCGCCTTTACCTCCGCCAAGGGGTATGTCAACGACTGCTGTTTTCCAGGTCATCCACATGGCGAGTGCACGAACTGTGTCTATTGTTTCCTGCGGGTGGAAGCGAATTCCGCCTTTGCAGGGGCCACGAGCGTCGTTGTGCTGGACACGGAAACCGCGAAAGACGCGATAGGTGCCGTCGTCCATGCGAATTGGTATGTTGAAGTGGTGCTCCCGGTCGGGATTGCGTAAAAGGTCTCGAGTTGGTTGGTCGAGGGCTAATTTCTGGGCAACGTCATCGAATTGTTGCTGTGCCATTTTAAAAGGATTGAAAGATTCACTAACTGACATAATTGATAAACTCCTAAATTCATAAAACTATTTAGAGGCTGAACCTCTTGTGTTTATCCGATTTTTGAATAAACAAACCTTGCAAATTAAATAAAAATGAAATAATAATAAGTAAACTATTTTTATGAGGATGTATGAGAAATGTGAAGGGAATGGGGGTTTGGAATGATTGAAAATTTATTTTGGATTGAATAGTGGGATTGGAATGGGTTGGTGTTTATTTGTTGGAATGGTGGAGGGTTATTTAATGAAATGTGTTTGATTATTTGTTTGAAGTTGATAAGTTTGAAGAAGATGGGAATGGTAATGGTTTTTTATGTTTTTATTGATGGAATTTGAGGAATAAATGGAAGGTAATATTGCTGAACATGGGCGAGCTGAATGGGAGGTGGTGGTGGATGTGCTGAGGAGGACTGACCGGCAGATGTATATGGTGGTGGCGCGGAAGCTGCTGAATCATTTGTTTGTGAAGAGGATAAAGGGGGGGAAGGAGCTTTTCGGACGGTTGGGGAAGGAGGACGGACGGGGTGAGGTTAATATGCCTACACGGAGGAGTTTGTCGGATAATTTGTTTGCACATGGTGATTTGATTTTCAGGGTGGGTCGTGAGAGACTGGGAGATGGAGAGATGATGGGGATGGTGGAGAAGTGGATAAGGGAGGAGAAGTCGCATTACCTGGAGAAGGCGCTGGTGCAGCAGAATTCGCCGATAGGAGAGGTGACGGAGGGTGTGCGGAGGTATTATTATAGCATTGGGGAAGGGGTAGATACAACGGAGGGAGATATTGAGGAGGAGACGAGCCCGGTGAAGAAAGGGATACGAGTAGCGCTGATTAGAAGGTTTTTGACGGAGCAGCTGGAGTTTATAAATACGGCGAAGAATTATTGCAGGATAAGGGATTTTTATGATTTGCTTCAGAGGTTGATATTTCCGGCAGAGAGTCATGGTAAGGTTGGGGGGAAGAGTGCGGGTTTGTTTTTGGCATATAAGGTTATCGAGAGGAGCAGTGAGGAGAAGACGTTGCTTGGAAATGTGAAAGTTCCTAAAACATGGTATATAACGTCGGACGGGATAATGAGTTTTATTTATTATAATAACCTGGAAGAGGTGATAGAGGAGAAGTATAAGGATATAGATGAAATCCGTGAGGAGTATCCGCATATGATACAGGCATTCAAGAATTCGGAATTTCCGCCGGAGCTGAAGAATGGTTTGTCGAGGGCTTTGGATGATTTGTGGGAGAATCCGATAATAGTGAGGAGTTCGAGTTTGCTGGAGGACAGGATGGGTTCTTCGTTTGCGGGTAAGTACAAGAGTTTGTTTCTTGCAAATCAGGGGACAAAGGAGGATAGGTTAGATGCGTTGATGGATGCAATAGCGGAGGTGTTTGCATCTACGTTTGGCCCTGACCCAATCGGTTATAGGATTGAAAGAGGATTGCTGGATTTTAATGAAGAGATGGGAATAATGATACAGGAAGTGGTAGGTAAAAGAATCGGTAAGTATTTTTTTCCGGCTTTTGCAGGTGCGGCATTCAGCAACAATGAATTCAGATGGTCTCCGAGGATAAAGAGGGATGACGGATTAATCAGGATGGTAGCGGGGCTTGGGACGAGGGCAGTTGACAGGGTTTCGAGCGAGTATCCTATATTGATAGTGCCGGGGCAGCCGGATTTGAAGGTGAATTTGTCATTTGATGAGATGGTGAGGTATTCACCGAGAAATATTGATGTGTTGAACCTGGAAACAAATTCATTTGAAACAAAATTAATAAGTGAATTGTTGGGGGAGATCGGTGATGAATTCCCGATGCTAAATGAAGTTTTTTCGATTCGGGAGGAAATGCATTTGAGGAAGCCTGTTGGTTTGGGAATTGATACTAAGAAGCATGATGTGGTTGTTACGTTTGATAATATGGTAACAAATACGGAATATTTAAAACAGGTTCATGGATTATTGAAGGTGCTGAGGAAGAAGCTTGGGACACCTGTCGATATAGAGTTTGCATGTGACGGAGATAATTTGTATTTGCTGCAATGCAGGCCACAGAGTTCGTCGTCGGATAGTGTGTCGGCCGTGATTCCGAGAGATATTCCCGAAGAAAGGATTTTGTTTACTGCTAATAAATATGTGTCAAACGGGATTGTGCCTGATATTAATTATATAGTGTATGTTGACCCTGTTAATTACACAAATCATGAGCTGCATAATTTGAAGGCAATCGGCAGATTTATTGGAAAAATCAATCAGCTTTTACCCAAAAAGAGGTTTGTTTTAATGGGTCCGGGAAGATGGGGAAGCAGGGATGATATCAGGCTTGGTGTGAATGTTACATATTCCGATATTAATAATACTGCGGTTCTGATTGAGATTGCGAAACAGAAAGGAAACTATACTCCCGATTTGTCTTTTGGAACTCACTTCTTTCAGGATTTGGTTGAAACTTCTATAAGGTATTTACCTCTTTACCCCGACGATAAAGATATTGTTTTCAATGAAAACTTTTTTAGGAACAGTGAAAATATTTTATCGAGGATATTACCCGAAGCATCCTATTTGTCCGACACAATTAAAATTATAAATATTCCTGAAACCACAAACGGAATGGTTATGAGACTGTTGATGAATGCCGATGATGAGGAAGCCGTTTCAATTCTAACTCAACCATCGGTTGTACCTATTTACAACACATCCACAATGCTACAAAAGGAAAATGTATTTAATGAACCCCTGCATTGGAGATTGCACATAGCTGATTTGTTAGCATCAAAATTGGACGGTAAACAATTTGGTGTTAAGGCTATATATTTATTTGGTACTGTTTTCAATTTAGCTGCAGGAGCAAATTCGGATATTGATTTACTCGTGCATTTTAATGGAAATAATGAACAGAGAGAAAGGCTGTGGCCGTGGTTCGAAGGCTGGAATCATTCTTTGAGCGAAATAAATTATATTCAGACCGGATACAGATTAAATAACATATTAGACATACATATTGTAACAGATAAGGATTTTGAAGAAAAAGAGTATTACAGGGATTTGATTAATCCCGGTAAGAGAATGTCGAAGAAACTTAAAATGAGTGAATGATGTTTAATGTAGAATGTAGAATGCAAAATGCAAAATGTAGAATGCAAAATGTAGAATGCAAAATGTAGAATGCAAAATGTAGAATGCAAAATGTAGAATGCAAAATGTAGAATGCAAAATGTAGAATGCAAAATGTAGAATGTAAAATGTAGAATGCAAAATGTAGAATGTAGAATGTAGAATGCAAAATGTAGAATGTAAAATGCAGGGGCAGATTCCAAATCTGCCCCTTAGTTATCGAGATTACCTAACAACAATAAATTTTACCATAAGAGAACTCGATATTGTTTTCAACCTGATGAAATATGCTCCCGCCGGTAGAGCAGTTGTATTAATTTCAAGCTTATGATTTCCCGGTGCCAGTAGAGTATTCTCAGAAAGAACAGACAATTCATTGCCTAAAGAATTTATTAATGAGATTGATACAAGCTCATCTCTCAGATTAGTATAAGTCAAAGTTGTCAGTTCATCACAAGGATTTGGTGATATTTGCAGGTTGTGATATAATGAGCCTTCATCAACTGCATCGGGCTCATTTGAAGTAAATACAGCAAAAGTTCCGGTTGCAGTGATAGGCACTCTAACATAATTCCTTATTGAATCAACAATACCCCCAATCTTAGTCCAATGCAAAGACGAAGCATCCCATAAGAAAATACGCAGTAAATCCTGTGTTTTATTTACAAGCTCATCGGGAGAATATCCGATTTGCAGAATGGTTGGTATTTCTGTACTTATGGGATAAGGGTAAGTAGTAATTGAATGTACATTACCCGACTGCTCTACATCGGCATCCAATCCTTTCCGGCTTGTGTGGGAACCGCATGTTAAAATAGCAAATTTGGAAATTTTGTCATTTCTTTGGTCGAGATATAAATTTACATCTCCGTCAGGACCCGACAATATGGGTGAATATCCTGTTATTAAATAACTGATGGGGATATAGAATAACTCTTGAGAATCGTCATATGCTGCAATTGAAAATAATCCTTGCTTGTTAATGGATTCATCGAGGGTGCAATTGTAATCAAGTTTTCCTTTGTTAAATGCAAGGTCACGGTTTTCGAGTATATCCTGTCCCGTGGGAACTTCAAGTTTTGGAGCTTGTGAGAATTCTTTATTTACATAAGATTTGAAAAATAAATTTGCATTATCATCAAATTCCCATGTATTGACCTGGTTGAATATGCCGTTAACTTCTCTCAATTTTATTTGTATATAATCATCCTGCTGGATTTTTTCTTTTGTTTTTTCTGCATTGGTAACAGCCGTGACATTATAAGTGTAGTGGTATGTAAAATACGGGGATAATTTTAAAAAATGTGAAACCCTTATTGCATCACCGACATTAGCTCCAATGACTTTGAAATTACCGTTGTCCGCTGCCTGTCCCTCTTTGATAACAAGGGTTACAATACCGACCGGCTTGTATAAATCAACTTTTGCTCTTGTCAACACAGTCATATTTGGGTCAAGAACTGTTATATCAACATCACCTGCACCGGTATTTACATCATAAATGTTTGTGATGAGGTTATACCCAACATCTCGAATTGGACCTGACAAAAATGTTGCCCCTGGATTTAATGTTCTTTCAGAAGGTTTAATAATTGGGCAAAATACCCCGTTATATGATTTTTCATAATCTCCTTCAAAATCGGTCCAGCAATCCCCGTTGTTATAAACCCATTGAGCGGTGATTTTATATGTATTATTTGGATATCTTGTAGCATTCGACATTTCGGTTGCCCAATCTCCCCCATTGGGATATTGATAATCCATATAACCATAATTATATCCTGCAGGCAAGCCGCTACCGTCGCTATTTACATATACGTACTCATCATAAAAAGCCATCATGTAATGCCCTAATTCATGACCGATTGTAGTCCAATGATTTCCATTGCCCGATGTAAGCCAGTCATTCCTTGCAGTGCCGTTTCTCGTTGGGTCGGAATTACCATACCATTTTCTTGGCATATTCGCATGATGGTCTGAATTACTACTGAATATGCCTCCAACAGATGCATTAGGCCATACCATATTATCAGCCCATACTCTGACATCACATTCATTCCATTTCTGCATATTATCATAAATGTCAATTTGATGGAAGAATAATTGTCCGTCAGTAACATCATAATAATAGTTTGACAACTGCCTGAACCATTGTGCTACACTATCCATATAAGAACGTTTAGCCTCCCACCCCAATGATACAATCAGGCTCATTTTTATTGTTGTGTGGTCAACAATGATTGTTGGATTAAGATTCCCATCAAGCCTGAAATAAGACATGTTGCCATTCGCATCAAATTTAGCATTATCGAGAATCAGATAATACATAGTATTACCGTTATTGGTATTATGCCCGGGTTTAACAGCTGCAAATCCTCCCGGATAATGTTCAACTTTTAAACTATCACCATTAGATGTTGATAAATTGAATTTCCCTAATGAATTTGTTGTAACTGAACCGATATTATAACCATTCCTAATGATATAAAATAATTTGTTTGATATTGGATTATTATTAATATCATGAAGTGTTATGAAATATGTCGGGTAGAAATCAACAAAAATTAATATATCACCAAGGCTCCTGAAAATTTCCTTATCTGTAGCGATATATAAATTATCATTATCATCCCTATCAGAAGCCTTGACTGTATCTTTAAACCTCATTTCTTCATCATCAATCAACCACTCATTCTTTTCCTTATCATATATGCTTATGAAATCATCGAATCTTGCGATTAAATATTCATCTTTACTGATTTCTAATTTTCTAATAGGATATTGAAATTCGCTTGGTATTCTTATCCAATTTGTACCATTATTTCCGGTTAAGTAGACACTATTGTATATTGATGCATAAATATTATTACCGGATTGAGCGAAAGAACTCACCTCAGGTAAACCTTCTATTCCATTCTCAGATTCCTCCCATGTATCTCCCCTGTCAGACGTACGGTACAAATCAATCCTCTCACCACCACGAGAAAATGAAAGAAAAATAAAACCTTTCTCATTCACAGTTACAGCAAAACAATTCACAGTTTTGAGTTCAATTGTCAGTACTTCCCAGTTTGCTCCTCCATCCCTTGATGAATACAAAGCTTTGTCTGTCCCAACCAATAATTCCACATTTTCGCTGATATAAAAACACGTAATTTTTTCTCCTTTTTCCTTGAACATACCAATCAAAATCCAATTCACTCCGACATCATCAGACCTATACAAATTATCATCAACAACTGCATAGTAATTCCCTTGTTTTACTAGTATATGTCCAATTTTTGATTGTGGAAGATTCTCTCCTATGTTCTTAAATGTTCTTCCTGCATCACTTGAGAAAAACATACCGCTAATATCTGTTCCAAAAAAAATGTTGTCGCCTTCAACTGCTAATGATATTATTTTACCAAACGGGTCAGGCGGAACAGCCAATTTTGACCATTTCTCTGCACCTGATAAATTAGTATAGGCAGTAGTTATTAAAACAAATAACACTAAGAAGTATAAATTTTTCATAAAGCCCCCACAAGAATAATTACGAATTACCAATTATGAATTACGAATTGTTTTTATTACACCTTTTAATATTTCTAGGTTTAATTTAAACATTTATCTAATAAAAAGCTACAATTTTTATATTTAAGAAAAAAATATTTATGGGATAAAATAAGGTAAAAAAGAAGTAAAATTAATGTGATATAATCCTTTACTTTAGAATAGAGTGTTTATTAATTAAGACGATAATTTGATAACAGTTCGGGATTTAAAATAAAATCTAATTCAGAATTCAGAATTATTTTTTAAACGCTTTATTCAAAAACGCAATAAACTTCTTTTCATCTCTTGTATATGTTTCTGTGCTGATAACCTTTCCATCGGGAGTCAGTATTACATATAATGGCAAAGCAACAGAATTGAATTTTTCTAATTGAAAATTTTTATTGGAAATGTAAGGTTCTTCATTCACATCAGTGAGCAACTTGACTTTTACCATTTTAGAAAGCAGGGAATTTATGTTTTGTTTTGGAAACATATTTTTCTCCATTTTCTTACAGTTTGTGCAGGTTCTACCTGTGAAGTCAATAAAAATCGGTTTGTTCTCGGCTTTAGCTACAACAAGTGCCTTCTCATAATTTTCCAGCCAAACCCCGGTTTCAGCAGTTTTTGTTCCTGAAGCTGCATCAGCAACAGAAGCCGCAATCAAAGGTTTCTCCGATAGAGGAACATAAGCTTCAAGCTCTCCAAGATTCATTCCGAATAAACCGCCAACCAAATAAAATGTAATACTGGCAAAGGACAATGCAAAAATCAATCTCACAGAACCTATTGTTTCTATGGCTGAGTCGAGCTTTAATTTGAAAACTCCGAGAATATACAAGGTTGTCATTACAAAAATTGCAATCCAAATACTTAAGAATACTTCGCGTGATAAGCCGCCACCCCACTGGAGCAGAGCATTATTTATAAAATACAGAGATGTAGCAAGCACGATAAATCCCAATACCACCTTCATATTATTCATCCAGCCGCCTGCTTTTGGTAATCGGCTCAATGCAGAAGGAAACAAAGCTAAAAAGAAAAATGGCAGAGCCAATGTAGCCGAAAAGGCAATCATCGAAATTATAGGATGGAACCACTCTCCTGTGGAAGCCGCAATCAATGCCGCACCGACAAGAGGACCCGTGCATGAAAATGAAGCAAGTGAAAAAGTTAATCCCATTAAAATCACACTACCAACACCTTTGCCTTGCATACTTTTGGTGTTAAGTTTATTCATCAAACCAGCCGGCATTTGAATTTCATAAGCACCGAACAAATTGAATGTAAATAACAAAAATATACCTGCTACAAACAAATATACTCCCGGACTTTTTGCAAAATCCTGAATACCTGATGCTCCGAACAAAACTGAAAATAAAAATCCTAAAGATGTAAAGGTTATGATAATTCCAAAAGCATATACCAAAGCATCCCGTAAACCTTTGCCTCTTGTTGTTTCTGCCCTTTTAGCAAAAAATGACACTGTAATAGGCACCATAGGGAAAACACATGGAGTCAACAATGCCAAAGCTCCTGCTGTTATTGCCAACCAAAGAAAAGAGAGAATTCCTCCACCCTTTTTCGATTCTATTTCTTTTTGTGATTCTGTTGCATCTACCCTGCTTTTTTTTATTGTTTCATTACTTGTAATTCTGAGTGAAGACGAAGAATCTACATCCGTTTTTGCAATCTCGCTCGTATCTGCTTCTTCAATCAGACCCACAGTGGGAGTATAAATTTGATTTCCAATTGTTACTCTATAATCATCAGAAGGTAAACAACTTGCAGTATCACAAAGTTCAAGATTTACATTTATAAATGCTTTATCCTTGTTAAAATTGATATCATTTTTTGCTTTTAGTATTATTTCAAATTCAGCCTTGCTATAATACATTTCGACTTTCATTTCAAAACCACTATCATATTCGATTTTTGGTTTTGGTGCTTTAATTTTTCCAGCTATAACAATTACATTTTTTGGCCCTGCTGTTATCTCAGTTGTTGATGGGCCAATACCTTCGCTACCTATTTGCTCATTCAAGCTATAGGAATGCCAATGCTTATCCAGCTTCATTGTCAATAAAACACTGAATTTTTCGCCGTTTTTAACTTCAAGCTTTGATGGCTGTGCTGTGAACCTGACATGCTTTACATCTTTGCCGTATAAATTTATTGATAAGAAAAAGAATATCCCAATAATAAGTAAAAGCAAATATTTTATTTTCATTTGAAATTCCAAAACCTGATTGACTAAAATTTTTTTACTTTGACGTATATTTATTTACTATGTTTTATATTAAACTTTTTTAATGGAAATAGTTACAGGTTAAGATTTTGATTTTCTATCATAGTTATTCAAAACATTAGTAATTAATAATTGGTAATTAGTAATTAATTTTCACTCATTATCGCTTTGGAAAAACGAGATGTGCCTCTGGTCCTGAAACGCCATCTTAGGGCCTATGTTTTTTGTAATTTCAGTCTGTAAGTTATCGGAAAATACTCTTGCCGCATTGTATCCATAAGTCCTGAGCAAGTAATTTATGGCGACAACTTCGGCAATGACAGTAATGTTTTTTCCGGGGAAAATGGGAAGTTTTACAGTAGAAATTTCAATACCCATAACTTCCGTTGGTGCTTCGTCCAATCCGGTCCTTGTGTATTCTTCTGCTTCTTTCCATTCTAAAAGTTCAACTATTATCTCAAGCCTTTTTTGAAATCTGATTGACCTTATACCGAACATCTGGCGTATGTCGATAACACCCAAACCCCGAATTTCCATGAAATGCTTCACAAGGCTTGTTCCGGTACCCATTATGATTGATTCTCTTTTTTTCGTTAGCATTACGACATCATCCGCAACAAGCCTGTGCCCTCTCTCGACAAGGTCGAGAGCTATTTCACTTTTTCCGATACCGCTTCTCCCAACAAAAAGTACTCCAACACCATACACATCAACAAATGAACCGTGAACAACTGATTGGGGAGCAAACTGGTCGTCCAGAAATTCGGATAATAAAAAGGTTGCTTTAGTTGTTTCGTAAGGAGTATTAAGAATAGCTATTTTATTTTTCTTTGCAATATTAAGCAACTCGGGTTCAAGTTTATGGTTGTTTGTCAATATCATGCAAGGTATAGGAAAATGACAAATTGTCTGAAAAGCCTTGATTCTTTCGTCTTTTGACAAACTCTTGAGGTAAAAAATCTCGGTATTTCCAAGAATCTGAACCTGTTTATATGTGAATAAATCTACATAACCTGTCAGAGCAAGCTGTGGCCTGTAAATATTTCTATCTACAATGTTGTTATTAATCCCTATGTCGCCTGTAAGCTTTTCAAGCTTAACAGGAGCCTCGTATAATTGTTCGACGGTTATTTTTTTTTGTTGTAATATTTTGATGTCTTCAAACTGTTTCATCTGTATTCCTTTAATGAGTAAAATTCAAGCTGACAAATTAAATAATTTTACAATATTAAACATTTCTTAGCTTAATTGGAAAATAAAAATGGGGCTTGATAGCCCCATTAATTTTATTCTTTAAAACACTTTTTCGATTTTCATTCAATTTATACATTTTCTTTAAACATTCTGATATATTTTCTCCTTCCTTTTGCGAAGTTGTCGAATCATTTTGTCTGAAGCCTCATTGAGGCTTTTATGGAATTCATCGGAGCTTTCCTTGGCAATTAATGTATTGCCCTGAACTCTGACTGTAAATTCCACAATTTTATCTGCTTCATTTTTAAAAATAATATCGGTGCTTGTAATACCGCTGTAAAACTTTTCGAATCTTTCTGCCGCTTCTAAAGCCGCTTCCTGTAGTTCCGGTTGTGTTTTGACGTGCCTGAATGTTACCTTTGTTTTCATAAATCCTCCGATAAAAAAATTAATCCAATTAATTAATACGAAAGAATCGAACCTATTCATCAATTACCAATCACAAATTTTATTTCATTCATAATTCGTAATTCATAATTCGTAATTATTTTATTTTCCCTCCTCTCTGAAAATTGAAAGACAAACCAATTGATAAATTAATATAACCAGGAAAAATTGCATAACTTTTACTCCATCCCTCAGGAGCTGGAGAAAATTGTTCCGTTAAATTTGAATATATTTCTGTGTACCTCACTATAAATGTGTAACCAGCCTCAATAATAAAACTTCCAAGAAAATTTGAACCGGGTTGTTTATCAAACCCAAGTTCAACACCGCTATAAATTCTAAAAACCGGATAAACTTTTTTCTCGTCTAATACCGTTGAACTTGTCCTGCTGTCATCAGAATATCCTGATTCAACATTCTCTTTCCAATTTATTTCACTATAAACAAAACCTGCTCCAACGCCTATATAACCCTGAAACTGCTGTTCAATCGGCTTAAACTCAGCAGTTAATAAGAAAGGAATTGATGTTATACTAATATTTTCTCCAATCCCTCTTGTGTAATCCTGGCCATAACTTGTAAATGATTCACTGAAATAATCCTTCAGATTTGCTCCGACATAATCCACTGATAAGCCAAAGCGATAATCCTCGTGAAAATTGAATTTTAAAGCCAATCCGATAACAGGCGTTACCTTAAATTGTTCTATATACTCATTGAAGTATGTATTGTAGTCATTAAAAAATTCTACCGAATTTGTTGCAAATCCAAAACCCGTATATATACATGCTATTGATGAAAAATGTTTATATTTATAGTACGGCTTGTTCTCGCTGTCTTCCGAAAATAGCATATTATAAGCTAATAGAATCAATATAAACCTTATAATAAACTTATATAAAAATTGCTGCATCTAACACTTTATCGTTTCAGCTCTTCAAAATATACTAAGAAAAACTTTTGAATGCAAGTTTTATTTTATAAAAAATTTTCTACTAAATCATTAAAATCGAATCGAATTTATAAGTTATTATATACCAATATCTTATTCATTCATAATTCGTAATTCATAATTCGTAATTTATTAGTATCTTTTTACTTCGAAGCTTGACACACCGCCAGAAAGATTAAGGAATATCCTTTTCTTGCTTGTATAAAAATTTTCGGTAGTGTATGTATCTTCGCTCCTCTTAAAACCGCTGAAATCTTTTTGCGATAAACCTGTGCTTGTAACAATTTGACATGCTGATGTGGAAGGAATTGCAATCTCAATATTCGAAGCACCAACTTCGATATTCACATTTGTTGTATCGTACAAGTCTCCAAGCATGATTTCAATATTAGAAGCACCGCCGTCAATATTCAGATTTTTAATTTTATATTTTGATAAATCGCAGTCAAAATTTGAAGCTCCGATATTAAGATTCAAATCCCAGGGAATCACAGGACTAAACTTAATTTCTGCTTTTCTCTTCATTTTATTTTTCTTCCAGAATTTATCGAGACTCATGTCGAGGTTTAGATTGACATTCTCTCTTGTACCTGAATTATTCAATTCGAAGTCGCCAAGTTTACTATAAGAGTAAACTTCCAAAATACCGGAACAAGTATCTTTAATCCTAAATGAGCCTGCACCGGCATCAAAATTCAGAGTAGCAGCCTTGCACAATGAATCATAAGGATAGTTAAGTACTAATTCATACTTAATAGAATCATCAGGTATGTTCGAGTCATCTTGAGCAAAAATAGATACAATATTGTGGTTTACATTACAGCTCCAGTGATGAGTAACCAGGCTCATAATGAATAAAGCAAGTAAAATAGCTGCAAGCGATGCAAGTATCTTTTTTGCAATCCCGGGAATTTTTAAAATTGAAATTCCCCAAATCACGAGAAGAAGAGGCCAGAAATACTGAATGATGCTCAAATCATAATTCCATAGGCTGAGTTCATTGAGTAAAAAAAACAAACCGAGAAATATTAGAAATACTCCCCAAAATATTGATGATGTCTTAATTTTGTCTTTATCGAACTTCATGATGATTTACCCTCCTATGGTTTCCAAAAATTGGTGCCTTAAACAGAATAAGAATTCCCAATACAATCAGAACTAATGGCCAGACATGAGTAAACCTGACAAAATCAAATATATTTCCTAAAAACCAGGTTGCTCCTATTATTATCAATAAAACAGCAATAATAACCTTCATGTTAGTTCTTTTCCTCTCTTTGTCTGCATGTACTTTTGCAAGATAGTCCGCTTCGGCCTCGGTATCTTCCCGAGTTTTCTCCTTGTATGGTTCAAGTGATTCGGGTGTTATTATCCAAAGTATTATATAAGCAAGAATGCTTACTCCCCAGCCGAGTGCAGCCAAAACAAAGACCACCCTTACGATAACAGGGTCAATATCAAAATATTCAGCCAGTCCGCCGGCTACGCCACCAATCACTTTGTCTTGCTTCGAACGGTAAAATTTTCTATTCATAACTATCCTTAAAATTTGTTTAAACCATGTCAGGAGTTACTCCTGACATAAATAAATTTTATAAATAATGTTCCTTAATCGGTGAAGTCGAAGAACCTCAATTTTCAATACGATTTATTAATGAAAAAGTTGCAAATACTAAAATATCTATAGATGCTGGTAATACTAATCAAATTACCTTAATTAATTTTTTTGCAATATAATGATTATGTAAACTTTTGTAATTTTGAAAAATATAATTTAAAATAAAGAATTATTATGCTATCCGAAAATCCATGCAAGGAAGCCATACGTTATTATGTCAGGAGTAACTCCTGACATGGTTTAAAGGAGTAACTCCTGACATGGTTTAAACAAATTATATTGTAAACGATGAAGAGATTTTGAAAAAACCGGTAGAGAAGGTAAATTCTATTCTGATGAAAAATACGTAATTATGTCAGGAGTAACTCCTGACATGGTTTAAACAAAGTTATAGTTTATTCAAGTGTTCCGAAAGGACTTGATTTCTTCTTTGACATAAAAAACGTTCATAAGAGAAGAGGTAGAAAAACCGTTGATTACTACCAAAATGAATTATCAAGAATTGATAAAAATCTATTAAATCATTTAAATAATGCCTATCACGCATTACAACCTGATGGGTATTATGAAGGAGAGAAAAAGGTTGTAATTATTAAAGCCGGTTTTGACAGTGCAATTTCAATAATATCTGACCATAAGCATTATTCCGAACGTTATTATGTCAGGAGTAACTCCTGACATGGTTTAAAAACCAAGCGATAAACATAATAAATTTGGAAATAACATTTATTTATATTAAATTTCCGTTGACAAATAATCTTTTTCATATTTAATACTACCTTTAATTTTGTTTTAAAAGATAACCTCCTTCCATAAGAAGGAGGTTTTTATTTTAACATTACTACACTTTTCATAAAGTTTCCATACTTTGATTATAGATGAATCTTATAGAAACAATTATCCAAGCGTTATTATGTCAGGAGTAACTCCTGACATGGTTTAAACAAAATCGTTCAGCTATATCTGCTGAGTCACAGGATTTGTAAGGAATAGAATAAAAGAAAATGATTATATTTGGTAGTGAATAGAATTATTAAATCATTTGAATATTTTATTTAAGGAATTGAAAATGAAGGTAAAAGTATTGTGGCTTGTGATTTTGTTTTTTTTGTGCATTAATGATATGTCGTCTGAAATTGTTTTCAGAAAAGAAAAATCTATTTTTATCAAACTTTATGGAGGAGGTTCATCCGGGTCAAGTATATTTGACCTGGATGAAAATTTATTAACAAAATTAACTGACGACAGTTCCAAATACTCCGTAAAAGACTATACTATTGAATTAAGCAAAAATACAATTGGATTATTATGTGAATATTCTTTATTCGACAATTTGATATTATTTGGTAACATGCCAATCACATTTAATAGTCTGGAGGAAAAATATATTGGAGACAGTATTGGAGTTAGGTATGATAAAGCCAAATACTCGCTCACCCATCCTGAATATTTTGGAATTGGGGCAAAATATGAATTCTTTAGAAGAAAGTCTTATGGTGTTTTATTAATTGAAGCAAGAATTCCGCCCGGATTTAAAAGAGGTATGCTTGATACTTCAAAAAATTTTTTCTTGGGAGATGGAGCCTTTGAACTACTATCAGGCCTGGCATTCGGCATTAAAACAGATAAGTTTTTATTAGAATCAATGTTTTTGTATAATTACCGGGACGAAGAACTTGCCGACCAATTCATAATAAGAATAGAAGCGGGAATTTGCACAGTTCCTAACTCAAAATTATCCGTTACAAGTGATTTCGTTTTAAGTATGAAATCTTTTAAGGAGGTCATACCTCTTAAAACCAACCAGATTGTCACACAGGAAGATTATATTGCTATTGGTTTTGAATTCTCTATGTTTTTCTCGGAATCAATTTATGGAGAATTCAATTATAACATTAAATTACTTGGGAAAAATAGCTGGAATTTAGGAATTTATAGGATTGGTGCAGGAGTCTTGTTTTAATTACGAATTATGATTTACGAATTACGAATTAATTTTCTTATAATGAAACAAATCAAATTAATTTTTCCGGTAATTCATCAATCAATCAAATGATTAAAATGTTTTAATTTCATTTTATCCTTATTATTATTATATTAAACAAATGATTTAGGTTATTTTAAAAGATTAATATAAACGGATTTGAGAAGAGTTCCTGAAATATTAGATTCTTTATTATTTAGAACTGAATTTATTTCACGTTCCAAATTATGTAACAAACTGATTCAACTTTGTGCAGTTTATCTAATTATCTTCATTTTTTCTTATCTGTTTACAATTGCTCAAGACACAACCCTATTGGAAGAAGTTGTTAACATAACCTTATATGAACGTGATGTTGTTGATATTAGTGATTTGAAAATCGGAGAGGATTATTTTTACACTAATACAGGTACTGCTTCATGGTATGGTAAAAAGTTTCATTTGAGAAAAACAGCTAACGGTGAACTTTTCAACATGTATGAATATAGTGCAGCTCACCGGGATTTACCCTTTGGAACAATTTTAAAAGTTTCGAATGTTGATAATGGATTAGCTGTTTTAGTGAGAATTAACGACAGAGGGCCTTTTATAGGTAACAGGATATTGGATTTGTCTTATTCTTCTTCAATTGAAATAGGAAATACGGGATTATCAAAGGTTCTTATAGAAGGTTTTATTCCGGGAAGAGTAAATTTTGGGGAGAATGTTCCCGACAATTATTTCTTCTGTTATTCGATTACAACGCCAATAGCCTTTATACATAAATCTGATGTGGAAGTGATTGGTTTTTCAAGAGATTTTAATGAGGGTATAAAACTTTATAAGAATTACCTGGCAAGGCATCCTAAGAATATATCTTATATTGCAGTTTCTTCTGAACAAATAATGAAGAAGGAAAAGGTTGATGAAAAGTTTTATCTGGTTGTAATTGACCCCAGAGCCAAAAAGAAAATAAAAGAAATTGTTCGAAATATAAGGTAGGGACAGACCTGCGTGTCAGTCCGGAAATGCCGAACTGCCAAATAATAATCAAAATATTGATTAATATTGTTTGTTCTCTGTTTGTGCATTTCATAATTTTGTAAGATGTTTATATTGAATTAAAGGAGTATTGAATTGAAAAAGATATTATCATTATTGTTTTTTCTGAGCTTAGGTGCATTATTGACCGAAGGCTTTCAGTGTGCATCCCCTGAACTTACAACTGCGAAACTTGCGATTAGAAACAAAGAATGGAAAAAAGCAGAGGTTAATCTTGAATCTGCAGTTTCAAAGAATGCCAAAGAAAAGGAAGCCTGGATTCTACTTGCACAGGTGAAAGATGAACTTGGTAAATATGAAGAAGAAGCTAATATTATTAAACAAGCATCAAAGAATATTGAAGATAAAGAAACAAAAAGCCGGTTAAACGAAATGGAACGAAAGCTTTGGGTGGCTTCTTATCAAAGGTGTATTGACGAGTATAACAAATTTATTTCCAGTATTTCTGATGTAACGTATGATAATGTATCTTATGAAAACTTTTTAAAAATTAAGGATGGAGATAATTTTAAACAAGTTGTAGATTTATTAGGAAATCAATATGAATTAAATTCTCAATCCAGCGAATTTGAAATTTATACATGGAAAAATGGAGATAAAATAATTACTGTTAGTTTCACAGGAAAAAAAGTATCGTCAAAGACTCAAATTGGGCTTGACCATGAACAACCAAATAAAGAAAAATCAAAGAAAGACATGAAATATTTTAATTCAGCATTATATAACTTGAATGTAGCAATCAGCATACGTCCTGAAAAAGCAGAATTAACAAGGATTAAGGGCCAGCTATTTGAATCTGTTTACGATACCATTCAAACTGTAACCTGCTATAATAATTACATAACTCTGATTGATAAAGAATTGAATTTTGCCAAAGAAAAACATATTTACCTCAACATGAGCCGTGATGAACTTTTAAAAACAATCGGAAAACCTAATGAAACAAAGAGCATAAAGTTTTCTCCAATGAGTGATTCTATCATTAATGATTTCTTTAACATTAATGGCACTGAACTTATAGTAACATCAATAGAAAAAAATAAAGGTATGTTCAATATTGACGGATGGACTGTTAATCCACCTTCTAACTGGCCTCAAAATGATAAGACAGATTTAAATATCATTTCTATAGGGCCTATCGCTGAACTTGCACAAATAGCATTTCAGAAGAAAGAATATAAGAAGTCAATCGAGTATGTACTGAATATACTTACAATTGACCCAAACAATGTGGATGCTAACTCATTTCTTATAAATGTATATGAAGCCCAAGGCGGAGTTGAAGAAGCCTTAAAGTCGAGCGCAGAACTTGTTAAGGCAAACCCTAACAACAAATTCTACCGTCTGCAATATGGACAAATGCTTTTCAAAGTTGAGAAATACCAGGAAGCAATCGACCAATTTGAGAAGGCAATACAAATTGACCAAATCTTTGCCGCTGCTGTGAGAAACCTTGCTGCAGCTTATAAAAATAAAGCTGTACTTATGCAGAGGGAACAGCAGGATGCTGCTGACAAAGACCCAAAGTATAAAAAGAAACCGGAATTATATATTCCTTTTCTGGATAAATCTGCAGCATTTTTCTTAAAAGCAAAACAATTCAAGGAATATTCCAAAGACTTTTATGTGCTTAGTGAATTAGCAAATATCTTTAATGTAACTGATAAAAAAGCGGATTGCACAAGGATACTTGAGGAACTTGAAAAGTTAGAACCCGAGATTCCATTGGAGCAGAAGTATGATTATTATTTGAAATTAGTAAAAATATACGGCGATTTGAAGATGTCAGATAAGATGAACAGAGCCAGAGAAGAAGCAGAGAAATATGCTCCCAATGAATAATTCTGAATTTTAGATTTTGAATGTTGAATTATAGAATTTGCCTTTAATAAACTTTTGAACACAGGAAACAGGAATTAGGAAATTGGTATTGGGAATTGATTAAATATTTTTTTAACAATACATTATTTGAAAATTTACATAAGATGATATTATGAATGAAAAGAAACCTGAGAAGCCAATACAGCAGCAGATTAACATCGAGCTTGGAGAGAAGGAAGCAGAAGGAATTTATTCCAACCTTGCGATTATTTCCCACTCTCCTGCCGAGTTTGTAATTGATTTTACAAGAGTTCTACCCGGAGTACCAAAAGCAAAAGTCCATGCAAGAATTGTCATGACTCCTCAACATGCAAAATTGTTGTTAAGAGCTCTCGGAGATAACATACATAAGTATGAAATGCAGTATGGAGAAATTAAACTTGATGCAAATCAAAACATTTTTCCTGGTATGCCGGGCGCACCGACAGTAAATTAATTACGAATTATGAATTACGAATTACGAATTACGGTTAATTTTGAAAATGCCGGTACAGAACATTATTCTGTGACTGCATGGAGTTTAGATGCATTCAGGTAATTATTTGCTTGCTCTACATACACACCTTCCCTGGGTACTACACCATGGCAATTCACCTCATGGTGTTGGCTGGTTATGTGAAGCCGTTGCCGAATGTTACATTCCATTGCTAAATAAATTTCATGAACTTCTCGACGAAAATATCTTACCAAAAGTAACCATAGACATATCGCCTGTACTGTGTGAACAGCTTGAACACAAAGATTTCAAACCAATATTTGAGAAATACTGTTCAGATAAAATTGATGCTGCACAAAGAGATGAGAAGAATTTTACGGACCGGGGATATAATGAGCATCATATTTGGTTAGCCAGGTTTTGGCAGAAATGGTATGATGACAGAAAGAACAACTTTATTTACAATTATGGTTCTTCTATTATAGGAGCTTTAAAAAAACTTCAGGATGAAGGTGCGATTGAAGTTGTAACATGCGGTGCAACACACGGGTATTTGCCTCTTCTTGGATTTGATAAAAGTATCAATCTACAAATACATTTAGCAACTGAAAATTACAAAAAACATTTTGGAAGAAAACCACGCGGGATTTGGCTTCCCGAATGTGCATATAGGCCTTCTTACGAATGGAAATCACTGCTTCCTGTTCATCCATTTAATGAATCAAGATTGAGGCCCGGAATAGAACAGTTTTTATCGAGATATGGTTTGGATTATTTCTTTACCGACCAGAGTCTAACCGACCGGGCAAAACCGCTTGGAGCCTTTATTGATGCGGATAAAGAAAAGTTCATTGATTCAAAATCACTTGCTAACCAAAACCAAACATATACATTTAAAGATATGCATCTCATACCCTATCATGTAAGTTCAAGTGAAAAGACAGGATACGGTACATCAGTAGCTTTGACGAGGCACAGAGACATATCGATGCAGGTCTGGAGCGGTGAAGTGGGATATCCCGGACAACCCGATTATCTTGATTTTCATAAAAAGCATCTGAGTTCTTATCTCAGGTATTGGCGTGTAACAGATAATAAAGCTGACATGATGTATAAAACCCTTTATGAGCCAAGCTGGACACAGGATAAGATTGACCATCAATCGAATCATTTTATTCACCATATAGAGAACACACTAAACTATTTCAATAGAAATACAGGAAAATTCGGTTCACTGTGTACTCCATTCGATACCGAGTTATTCGGGCATTGGTGGTTTGAAGGGCCTGAATTTATCAAAGCTGTTATTAAAGGATTGCAACAATCACCTTATGTTAATACGGCAACGGCTTCCGAACAAATTTTTAGAGTTAAACCGAGTGAAGTGATGAGCATCCCTGAAGGTTCATGGGGAGAAAATAATAATCATGACGTATGGTGTAATGAGGGAAATAAATGGACATGGGAAGCGGAATATAATGATGAATTCAGACTTCATAATTTGATTAAGAAACATACCTTAATGAATTTAAAGCCAATTGAAAGAAGAATAATAATACAAGCGATGAGGGAGCTATTATTAGTCCAGTCATCGGACTGGCAGTTTCTTATTCATACTCAATCGGCAAAGGATTATGCAGAGCAAAGGTTTTCTAATCACCATTCCGACTTTAACAAGTTGTGCGAAATTGCAGATAAAACAAACGAAAATGGAAAAATCACAAATGAAGAATTGAAATATCTTGAAGAAACTGAACAAAGAAATTCGCTCTTTCCCGAATTAAAAGCCGAATGGTGGGATGATTTTTGGGAAAAGTGAAATTTATTACTAATGGAAATATGTAATGTCGAAATAATGTAAAATGTAGAATGCAAAATGTAGAATGTAGGAACGGAAATGAAATTTGATAAAGAAATTGCCAATATAATTTTGATTTTTCAATTAATTAAAAGTAAGAAAATTTTAACAAAATTTAAGAAAAGAAGAATAAACATTTATATTCAAAATAACGGGTATTTGGCTAAGTGATGTATGATTATCTTATAGTAGGAGGGGGTTTTGCAGGATGTGTGATTGCCGAAAGAATAGCATCGCAACTGGGGAAAAAAGTATTGATTATTGACCGAAGAAATCACATTGCAGGTAATGCTCATGATTATTATGATAATAATGGAATTCTCATTCATAAATACGGACCTCATATTTTTCATACATCATCCAAAAAGGTTTGGGACTATTTATCCAATTTTACAGAATGGATCCCTTATGAACATACTGTAATGGCAGTTGTAAATGGTAAAAAAGTGCCTGTACCCTTTAATCTAAATTCAATAGAGCAAGTATTTCCAAAAAAAATTGCTTCAAAATATCAAGCATTGCTTTTGGAGAAATATGGTTATGGATTGAAAATACCAATTCTGAAACTTCTTGAAAATAAACAGGAGGATTTAAAAGTTATTGCTGATTTTATTTATCAAAATATTTTCTATGGATATACTTTGAAACAATGGGGATTAAAACCAGAAGAGCTTGATTTTTCAGTAACATCAAGGGTGCCGGTTTTTATAAGTCACGACAACAGATATTTTCAGGATACTTATCAAGGTATTCCTGAGAAAGGATACACAGAATTATTTAATAAACTTATTAAAAATAAGAATATAGAAGTTTTACTTAATACCGATTATAAAATAAATTCATCAAGTATTAAATTTAATAAATTAATATATACAGGACCAATTGATGAATATTTTGATTATAAATTTGGGAAACTGCCATACAGAAGTCTGCATTTCGATTTTAAGACTTTTAAAAAAGAATGGTTTCAGGAAGTAGCTCAAGTTAATTATCCAAATGATTTTGATTATACCAGAATCACTGAATTTAAACATTTTCACAGACAAAAAACAAAGGCAACAACTGTAGCATTTGAATTTCCACAAGAGTTTGAATTAGGAAAGAATGAGCCATATTACCCTATTCAAAACGTGAGTAATAATGACTTGTACAATAGATATAAAAAGGAAAGTGAGAAATTAAAGAACACAATATTTGTAGGCAGGCTTGCCGAATATAAATATTATAATATGGACCAGATAGTTGGCGTGGCTTTAATGAAATTTGATAAAGAAATTGCCAAATAATGTAAAATGTAGAATGCAAAATGTAGAATGTAGGAACGGATTCAAAATCTGACTGTAATTAAAAAAAGAAAAGTTATAGATTGTATTATTATTAATTTTGTAATTTTTATATATTAGCAAAAATAGTGATAGAAACAAAAGAAAATACCCTAAAACCATTGTGTGTGGACCTTGACGGGACCATCATCGCTACAGATACATTGATGGAATCAATTTTAATTGCTGTTAAGAAAAATCCGTTAATGCTGTTGATTTTCCCCTTTTGGTTAATTAGAGGCAGGTATTATTTTAAAACACAGATAGGTAAAAGAGTCATACCAAAACCTGAGTTATATCCTTATAGGCCAGAAATAATTAATTATCTAAAGTCTGAAAAACAAAAAGGGCGTGAGATAGTATTAGCTACAGCTACAGTCAAACCAATAGCTGATTCTGTTGCTGCATATCTTGGAATTTTCGATAAAGTTATAGCGAGTGAAAATTCAAACAATCTTAGGGCAAGAAGTAAAAGAGATAGGCTCGTTGAATTGTACGGTGAGAAGGGTTTTGGTTATATTGGTGACAGTGGGGCGGATTATGAAGTATGGGAAGCCGCTGATTATGCGATATTAGTTGAACCAAGCAAATCAATTGAAAATAAAGTTAAAAAAATAAAAGATGAAGTAATAATTTTCAAGAATAGAATAAATAAAATAAAATTAATTACCAGGGAAATAAGAGTATATCAATGGCTAAAAAATATTCTGATATTTTTCCCTTTATTAATGGCACATAAAGTTACAGATATACAATCATTTGTAAATGTTATATTTGCTTTCTTTGCATTCAGTCTAATAGCATCATCAGTTTATGTTTTGAATGATTTACTCGACCTTGAATCGGACAGGCATCATCCAAGAAAGAAGAACAGGCCATTTGCATCGGGTAGTTTACGTTTGGAGTGGGGATTTTTTATGTCTCCACTGCTATTAGCAGGAGGAATATTATTATCAATTTATTTATTACCAATTGACTTTTTTTATTATTTATTAATATATTTCATTCTAACTACATCCTATTCATTCTACCTTAAAAAACAACCGATATTTGATGTAATCATACTTGCGTGCCTTTATACATTAAGGCTGGTTGCAGGTGCATCGGCTGTACAAGTTCAGGCATCGCCCTGGCTTCTTGGTTTCTCTATATTCTTATTTCTGAGTCTTGCATTCATCAAACGCTACCAGGAATTGCTCGTAATGAGAGAACAGAACAAGAATGAATCAAAAGGGCGGGGATATATTGTTGAAGATATGAGTCTTATATCTAATATGGGACCGGCCAGCGGTTATATGTCTGTGCTGGTGCTGGCTTTATATGTAAACAGCAAAGAAGTAGTTTCACTTTATCACAGGCCTGAAGTACTGTGGTTTGTTGTGTTATGCCTTTTATTCTGGATTTCGAGGATGTGGCTGTTGGCTTTTCGTGGGAAAATGGATGATGACCCCTTGGTCTATACAGGTAAGGATTGGGTTAGTTATGTTGTTGGTGCAATTGTGGGTATATTGGCTATTGGTGCGGCATTATGATTATTGGCGATTATGAGTCATGGGGAAGATATCCGAAATATAAACCAAATGATGTTTTTTCTGTTTATTGGCGAAATGAAATTCCCGACCTAGGTAAATTTCCAAATAAAATACTTCCCTATGCCTGGGGAAAAAGTTATGGTGATTCCTGCCTTAATGAGAATGGGATTTTAATAGATACAAAAAACCTTTCAAAATTTATTTCATTTGATGAAGAAAATGGGCTGTTCAGGTGTGAAGCAGGTGTAACACTCGCATCTATACTTGATTTTTTTGTACCGAGGGGCTGGTTTCTGTCTGTTACTCCCGGAACTAAGTTCATTTCAGTTGCAGGTGCTGTGGCTAATGATGTTCATGGAAAGAACCATCACAATTCAGGTTCATTTGGTTGCCATGTTACGAAATTTGAATTAGTACGTTCATCAGGTGAAAGATTAATTTGTTCAAATGAAGAAAACACAGAATTATTCAAAGCAACAATTGGCGGTCTTGGTTTAACAGGATTAATCACATGGGTTGAATTTAAACTCAAACCTTGTCCCAGTGCTTTCTTTGCAATGGAAAGTGAAAAATTCTATAACGTTGATGAGTTCTTTGATATTAATGACAAATCGGAAAAGACATTTGATTATACTGTTTCATGGGTTGACTGTACAGCAAGCGGAAGTAGTCTTGGCAGAGGGATTTACAATCGTGGAAATCACGCACATCCTGAAGAATACGAAATTCCAAAACTGCCAAATCAGAAACTAAAATCATTTCCGTTTGATGCCGCATTCATCAACTCCTTTTCTGTGAATGTCTTTAATATGTTATATTTTAATAAACAAATAAATAGAATTGAAAAGAATGTTGTTCATTATGACCCGTTCTTTTATCCCCTGGATGCAGTACTACACTGGAACAAAGCTTATGGTAAACAAGGTTTTCTGCAATATCAATTTGTTGTTCCTTTTGGAAATGAAAAAGACACAATAAGAGAAATCTTAAAGCAAGTGTCAGGTTCAGGTATGTCATCATTTCTTACCGTATTAAAAACATTCGGTGATATGAAATCACCTGGAATGCTCTCATTCCCAAGACCAGGCGTCACTATGGCAATTGATTTTAGAATGAATGGGGACAAGACATTAAAATTTCTTGAAAGCCTGGATAGTATTGTTCGAGAATCAGGAGGTGTCATATATCCGGCAAAAGATGCCCGAATGTCTGCAGAGGATTTCCAAAAATTTTATCCTCAGTGGACTGAATTTGAAAAATATATAGACCCTGCATTTTCTTCCAGTTTTTGGAGAAGGGTAACAAAGAAAATTAATAATTAATAATTCACAATTAACAATTTGAAAATTATTAGGAATCGAAAACAAATTCGTTTGAAAAATTATGATTATTCAAAACCAGTGTATTATTATATAACGATATGTACTTTCAACAAAGAAATTTTATTTTGTAATATTACAGATTATAAAATGAAATTAAATAAATATGGTGAAATTGCAAAACAAAAATGGTATGATTTACCAAATCACAATTCAAATATTAAATTGGATTCATTTGTTATTATGCCAAACCATATTCATGGAATAATAAATTTTATTGAAACGAATGTAGGGGCAGGTTCACAACCTGCCCCTGACTCAATTATGATATCAGATACAGTTCAGATTACTTGCGAAAATGTTTCCGACATTAACGGGGCAGGTTGTGAACCTGCCCCTACACCAATAAAAAAACATGGTTTACCAGAAATTGTAAGACAATTTAAAACGTTTTCCGCAAAGGAAATAAATGAAATGCGAAACACAACCGGAACAACAATATGGCAAAGAAATTATTATGAACATATAATTCGTAATGAAAAAGAATTATGGAAAATAAGACAATATATTAAATATAATCCCATTAATTGGGAAAAGGATGAATACAATTAATTATAATGGTGATACTTAAATATGAAAAAAATAATGATATTCGGTGCCGCATCGGCAATAGCACAGGAAACTGCAAAATTGTTCGCAAGGGATGGTGAAAATTTGTTCCTTGTGGATATGAATATCGGCAGGTTGGAAGCCGTGAGAGATGATATATTATCAAGATTCAAAACAAAGATTGAAATTTATGAGATGAATGCTTTGGATTTTGACAAGCACCAGGAGTTATTCGACAAAGCAATTCAAACTCTGGGAGGATTGGATGCTGTCCTTATTGCGCATGGCACTCTCCCCGACCAGATAAAGACACAGGAAGCACAGGAGATGATAATCCGAGAATTTAATATTAATTGTGTTTCTGTGATTTCGTTAGCATCAATAGCGGCAAATTATTTTGAAAAGAAGAAGGAAGGTTGCATTGCTGTAATTTCCTCAGTTGCCGGTGACAGGGGAAGACAGAGTAATTATATATATGGTGCCGCAAAAGGCGGAGTAACTACATTTCTGCAGGGATTGAGAAATCGAATGACTCATTCAGGTGTTTCGGTTGTAACAATCAAACCCGGTATGGTTGATACACCCATGACAGCACATTTGCCAAAGAGTCCACTATTTGCCAAGCCCGGTGTCGTTGGGAAAGGAATTTACAAAGCTATGCTATCAGGAAAAGCAGTAGCATATCTACCGGGTTACTGGAGATTGATTATGTTCATAATAAAAATGATACCGGAATGGATATTTAAGAAGATGAAATTGTAAAAAAATATATATTTAAATTTTAATTTCTTAAATCATTCTAATTTAAATTTTGATCTCCATACTCCATTGTCACTATATAATATATGATTGTCTTCCTGTTTTCAGCGTTGGGACACCCTAAAAATTATTTTTAATAATATTATATAATTCAGATTGTCCATTATCCATTTTTAGAAGAATTGACATTTTATGCTTCGATTCTGGCAATAAAAAATATATTT
>Ga0208373_1000364_pt1 | contig 81645 bp, 76 predicted proteins | sample RifOxyC2_FD_184036 | JGI IMG/M metagenome (GOLD analysis project Ga0208373, IMG submission 184036) | Soil microbial communities from Rifle, Colorado - Rifle Oxygen_injection C2 (SPAdes) | ecosystem: Environmental > Terrestrial > Deep subsurface > Rock core/Sediment | place: Rifle, Colorado...
ATCGAGATCCTCATCTCCCGTGGCATCAAACCGTGGGTGTTCACCAACATGATCTCGATCACGCCCGAACTCGCCGCCTGGCTCTACGAGCGCCGCGTGCACATCACCGGCAAGTGGAACATCGCCGACTCGAACGACCCCGACCAAATACGCCTCCAGGTACAGATGATTGGATCGACCGTCGACATGGCGCGCAAGATGCGCACGGCGATCGACGTGTTCTGCGGGGTCGGATATCGCGATCCGCTGTTCCGGCTCCAGAATCTGATCCGCAAAGACAACATCGCGCTCGTGCCCGACTACATCCGGTTCTGCAGGATGAGGGGAATCGGTGTGGATCTCGAGCTCATGGGCTCGGGCGAGCCGGTCGGACCGGAGTACTTCGAGGTCGCGCCGACGCCCGAGGAGCTTGCGGATTTGATCCGCACGCTCGAGCACCAGGGACGCGACTACATGCAGTCCTCCGCCTCGGCCATGGACGACGGCCTCTGGCCGGAATTCAAAAACCCACGAGCCGCAGTACTCATGCCCCACCTGTTCGGCTCATGTCCCTTCTACGACAAGGGGCTATACTTCGCAGTCGACGGAAGCATCCGTGCGTGCTCGAACTCCACGGTCCCGCTCGGTCACGTCGACGACCCAGACCCCATCCGGGCGGCGTACGAGTCCGACCTGATCTGCTCGCGCCTCGCCCTGACCCAGGAGACCGTCGGCGAGCCATGTGGCTCGTGCGACCGCTGGGACAAGTGCCGCGGTGGTTGCCGCGCGACGGTCGAGGGTATGGGTGACCCCTGTGGCGGATACACCCTGTGCCCGCTACCCCACCTCAAGGAGGATTAAGCAGGTAGTCGGGTACGCACCTCGCGTACCCGACTACCATTCCAACCATAAATATATGAACAAAAAAATCCTTACGATTGCACAAAATAAATTCAATAAATTTTCAAAAGAATATAACAATTTTATTAATATTATTATAGACGATTGGCGCGGATTTAGATTTATATTTGACACAGATGATGTGAGAAAATGTAACAATGATTGTCCAAACTGTCCTCTTTATAATCTGGTAAAAGATGAACGAAAGAAAAACAATTTTTCTGCTGGACTCTACAAAGCAAGCAATGAAGACAAAGTACTTTTTGGTCCACAAAATTTCTTAAATTGTAAAACACTAGAACAATACAAAAACTGCTTTATAGAATTTTTGCTTCAAAAAGCTAAAACACAAAAAAAGATAGAAGAAGAACTAGATTTGATATTCAATGTAGAATTTATTTATACGAAAAACAAAAACCCCAAACAAACCAAAGAAAAATTCAGAGAAGATATTATACAAAAAGTATTGGAAAAAATGGAAGATCCAAGAAAAAAAATAATTCTCAACTACATTCAAAAATAAGAAACAGCCCTCAAGCTGTTTTTTTATTACCCTTGATTCTACAAGTAATGTATACTAGTATATACTAACATGGAGAAGTGTCTGAGCTGGTTTAAGGTGCCACTCTCGAAAAGTGGTGTGCGGGAAACCGTACCGCGGGTTCGAACCCCGCCTTCTCCGCCAATTTATATTTTTTACAAAATTGAATTAATATGCCCACATTTCATCACCTCGTCAGACACATGAAGACATACCAGACAAAACATCGCATGTTGTATGTCATTTCGTTCATGATTTTATTTTGGGCAATGTTCGATGGTATCCTCATGTTCATCTTGCCTCTCTTGATCGAAGATCTTGGCTTTTCTGAATCCACCATGGGTATTATTATTGGATCTTCTTCTGTAGCTGGTATGATCTTCGACTTCATGCTCTGCCGCCTGCTAAAAAAAGTTAATTTTAGAAGATTATATTTAGCCATGCTTATACTCAGTGCGATGTATATTCTCACACTTACATATGCACACACCATCTGGCTATTCCTATTGGCAATGGCCATTTGGGGACTTTATTATGACTTACTCAATTGGAGTAATTTTGATTTCGTTGGCAGGCATCTTCCGTCGGCCGAGCACTCATCCGGATTTGGGGTATTACGCGTATTTGTATCATTGGCTTACATGCTGTCACCACTTCTCGCAGGAATGCTCATAGAAGAGCACGTGGGATACAAACCATTCATCATGGCGTGGATTTTACTTTTCATTTCAATACTTTTTTATTTGTTATTACTCATAGTACACAAGCGGGAGTCGAAGAAAAAAGAATTTATTTCAAATGATGTAGAAAAAAAGATTAGCCTCACGCAAGAATTCAGACTATGGAAAAAGGTAGGCAATATAATACTACCAGTCCTTGTTCTTACCTTTGTCTTGAACACAATTGACGGATTCTTTTGGCTTATCGGGCCGCTTATCGCCGAAAGTCTCGGTACATTAGGAAAATTTGGCGGTTTATTCATGGTTGCCTATACTCTACCACCATTACTCGTGGGATGGCTTGCTGGCACGATGACAAACAAACTAGGAAAAAAGAGAACAGCCTTTATATCACTACTCACCGGGTCACTTCTTATGACACTATTTTTCTTATTCAGAAATCAACCTATCATTTTAATTTTAGTCAATTTTTGTGCTTCATTCTGTGTCTCGCTTGCATGGCCAGCTATCAATGGTGTCTATGCTGACTACATCTCCGAAGCACCTCAGATAGAAAAAGAGATAGAGACTCTCGAAGATTCATCAACTAATCTTGGATATGTAGTAGGCCCTATACTCGCAGGCTTTGCATCAGAACATTTAGGTCATATTGAAACACTTGCATTGCTTGGCATAAGTAGCGCGATTATTGCTATGATATTACTCAAGGTGACACCACGAAAAATTAAATTGAATGTTATCAAATAGCAGCACTATGTCTTTCTCACTAATAACAAAAGAACTCAAAAAACATGCAGATCCTATACGCGCCAAAAATTGTCTGTGGTTTTTTAAGACCGGACCGGGTGAATATGGCGAGGGAGACAAATTTATAGGTATTACGAGCTCTCAGATGCGTACAATTGCAAAAAAATATAAAGATGCAAATTTTGATGCCATACAAAAATTATTAAAAAGTTCTATTCATGAATTCCGACAAATGGGAGTTTTGATACTGGTATACAAATACCCCAAGGCAGATGATACAGCACGCAAACAAATATTTAATCTATATATAAAAAACTACAAAAATATAAACAACTGGGATTTGGTAGATATCTCTGCTCCACATGTCGTCGGCCAATATTTACTTGATAAACCTGCCCACAGAAAAATTCTCTATACATTTGCCAAGTCAAAAGACCTATGGAAAAAAAGGATTGCAATCATTTCAACATTTACTTTTATCCGCGATAACGATTTTTACGATGCACTCAACATCTCTGAGGTATTACTCTACGACACGCACGATCTTATACACAAAGCAGTTGGCTGGATGCTGCGGGAAATTGGGAATAGAAATCAAAAAGTTGAAGAAACATTTTTAAAGAAGTATTATAAAATTATGCCAAGAACAATGCTCCGATATGCGATTGAAAAATTTGATCCTCTAAAACGGGCACGGTACCTTAAAAAATAATTTGATACATATGAGTAAAATACCATTATACGTCATCCTCGTCTTCATATTTACAGCTGGCTGTAGTTTAACTCAACCTCCGAAATCTTCCACGACAAACACACACAGCAATTCTGAGACAACCACTAGCGAAATCCTTCCCGAAAACAAAATTGATATAGACAACACAGTTACTGGCACAGCTCGCATAACCAAGGGCGGACAAATTATGGTAACTGATATTTTATTAAGTGACGAGCAAGTACACTTAATTTCTCTATCCTCCGAAGATTTGGAAGGAAAAACAGTAGAAATGAGAGGGGATGTGGTCACGACGTATTGTTCAAAGTATGATCAATGTCTTTCTGGTGAAGAATATAATTATATTAAACGTATAGAAAATGTAGTATACATGAGAGCGTTTGAAGATAATTAAAACTTTTGAAATCACCGACTCTATGAAAATCACGATCCTATCATGGAACATCAACGGCATCCGCGCGGCAATAAAAAAAGGGTTTGTGGATTTTTTGCAAACAAAAAAACCCGACATACTAGGATTACAAGAAGTAAAAATAGCTGATGGGCACAAAGAAAAAGAAACATTCGATTTTTCAAATTATACTGAATACTGGAACTCTGCAAAACGCCCCGGGTATGCAGGAACGATGACACTTATAAAAGAAAAAACACCCCTACAAAAACGCGTTATCAAACATTGGGCTGGTATTGGGTGCGAAGAATTTGATAATGAGGGACGTGTCCAAACAATTGAATTCGACACATTTTATCTCGTGAATGCTTATTTTCCCAATACACGACATGATTTATCGCGACTTGATTTCAAAGAAAAATTCAATGATCTTTTTTTGAAATACATAAAAAAATTAGACAAGAAAAAACCAGTCATTGCCGTGGGAGACTTCAATGTTGCGCATGAAGAAATAGATATCGCGCGTCCAAAAGATAATGAAGAGAATGCCGGTTTTACTCCGCAAGAACGAGCATGGATGACGCAATTTCTCAAAGCCGGATTTGTGGATTCATATCGCAGTCTCAATCCAAAAAAAGTGCAATATACCTGGTGGAGTTTTCGCTTTAATGTGCGCGCACGAAATATTGGCTGGCGCATTGATTATATCCTTATCAGCAAACGACTTTTACCTAAAATTAAAAAGGCTTTCATCTGGGACCAACAAACTGGTGCCGACCACTGTCCTATAGGAATAGAAATAGATATTTAAAATCCCCTATTAAGGGGATTTCTTTTCCACTTCCTATTGTATGTTTTTTACTCAATATCTACATAATACTTCTTCAAATCTGTCTGATCTACATACACACTTACCTGGATTCCAAGAGCAGGAACTTTCGAAGCATCCCATATATTCTCACTCTTATACGTCATAGGTGCACCCGATTGTGGATCTTTCCCCTCTGCATAGACAACGTAGGGTGATTTGCGATTCACTCGCACAGATGTATTTTGTTCAGTTAATTTTACGACTGCATCAATTTTTCTACCAGTCATCTTCAATTGTTGGTTTGATTTATTCTTTATCACTCTATAAGCAATATACCCTGCGCCTATACCCAAAAGAATGAGACCAGTAACACCAAATATCAAAGAGATGAGATACAGAGACAGAAAAGAATTAATCCGCGCATCCTGAGGACTTTCTGGATTGTACAAGACATTTACCTGTTCTCCCACATCATAGGCAGGAGGATCAGAACTAAAATTTGATTTAAATTGGTATTCTGTCTCGTTCGCTACGAAAGATACTAAGGGTGAATATGTATTACTCTCATTAGAAGTAGATGAACGAACAAGCTCTACGACCGTACCTTGGGCTGACGCAAATGTCTTGATTACCTTTTGTGAATCTAAAAAAGAATAACCACCGACTCCGACAAAAATAACTCCCATTAATGCTAAAGCTCCATGAATAATATAGTTTTTTTTCATATGAATAAATTGATATATTAAACCTACAGTAGTATATCATTATTGTCGAAAAACGCTAGATATGGTACATTTTGTCTACTATGCAATATTCCTCTCTCAATGGACAACTTATCCCTCATGATGAAGCAAAACTCCCCGTAGATCATATAGAATTTGCCTACGGCTTTGGCGTATATGAAAATTTGAAAATACGAAAAGGCATTGTGTATTTTATTGATGACCACATAGATCGCCTTTTTTATTCTGCAAAAATAATTGGTCTTGGACATGAACTAAAAAAAGATGAGATAAAACAATGGATTCATACGCTTATTGAAAAAAATGAAACACAAGATTCCAATATCAAAATAATTTTGATTGGAGGCAAAACAGCATTAGATGCTTTGCTCTATATTTTTATTCTCGCACCAAAATTTGTAGAAAAAAAAGAATATAGAGACGGAGTCAAAGCAATTAGCTATAGCTATGAACGTTTTTTGCCACAGGCAAAAACACTCAATATGTTCCCTAGCTATATTATTTTCAAAAAAGCACAAAAACAGAAAGCGTTTGACGCAATTCTCATTGATCACAAAGGTAATGTGACAGAAGGAACGCGATCAAATTTTTTTGTGATAAAAAATAAGACACTCTATACTCCCCCAATCGCGCAAGTTTTAGATGGAGTCACTCGACGAACAGTGATAGATTGTGCACAAAAAAATGAATACGAGATAATAGAACAAGATATCTTATTCAAAAATATGTTTGAATATGATGGTGCATTTTTTACCAACACATCAGGGAAAATTGTTCCCATACAAACTGTAGATGATACGTCATATCCATCTATCACACCAGAAATAAAAAATCTAATACATCTGTATGACAACTATCTCTGCACCATCTACGCGAGATAAAATATCAGTATCGTTTCTCGTGGCATCAAACATAGTACCACTCATTGGCGTATTATTTTGGGATTGGAACGTGGGAAGCATCTTGCTCATGTATTGGTTCGAAAATATTGTCATCGGTGTTTATAACGCTGTCAAAATGGCTATGTCGCCACTTGGAAAAGAGGAACCGCAGTATGTCACTGATACAACCTTGAAATGGTCACTCATAGGCTTCTTTGTTCTACATTATGGTGGATTTTGTGCAGGACATGGTGTATTTGTCTATTTATTGTACAAAATATCTTATGGCGAGATAGGTACATGGCCATTTATAGTAGCCGCATTATCGCTATTTGCAAGCCACGGAATTTCTTTTTTCCAAAATTTCATTGAAAAAAAAGAATATACTCACACGACCGTACAACAACTCATGTTCGAGCCATACAAACGTATCGTCCTTATCCATGTTGTTATTCTCATAGGAGGTGGGGCAACATTCATCTTGGGAGAACCACTATTTGCTTTAATTGTCCTCATTCTACTCAAGATCGGACTTGATATAAAAATGCACCAAAAAGAACACAAAAAACTCCAGACAGAACCATCTCCAACTCACTAAATCTGTTTATCTGCGTCTCATATGCCAACGACCACGACACTGACCCAGAGACAAATCAAACAATTCCAAAACAAAATATACTCTTATTACAAAAATAACAAACGAGACTTCCCTTGGCGGAAGTCTATTAATCCATACAGAGTTTTTATTTCAGAAGTCATGCTCCAGCAGACCCAAGTGTCTCGAGTAGAAAAAAAATTCAAAGAATTTATCAATATATTCCCTCATTTCAAATCATTGGCAAAAGCTCCACTCAAAGATGTACTCACAACATGGCGAGGCATGGGCTATAATCGACGAGCAAAATATCTAAAAACTACTGCAGAAATAATTACGCAAAAATATAACGGTAGGCTTCCCCAAAAACCAGATATCCTCAGGACTTTACCAGGAATAGGGCCAAACACGGCAAATTCAATTTGTGCTTTTGCATTCAACATACCCGTAGTCTTCATCGAAACAAATATAAGAAGTGTTTTCATACATGAATTCTTTTCAACCCAAAAAGACGTACTAGACAAAGATATCCTAGCCCTTGTTGCTGAGACACTGGATAAACAAAACCCACGAGAATGGTACAGCGCTCTCATGGATTATGGCACCATGATAAAGGAAACCTATGGAAATCCAAATAAAAAAAGCAAACATTATACAAAGCAATCAAAATTTAAAGGATCAGACAGAGAAATTCGTGGTAAGATAATCAAACTTCTTACCAAATACAACACTCTAACAAAAAACCAAATAATAAAAAAACTGGGAGAAGACCCAGATCGAATTACACATATACTACATTTGCTAATACATGAGAAATTGGTAGACTGCAAAGACAAAAAAATCATTATCTACTAATTTTCATAATGCCTTCAATACAAATATATCAACGAGTTGCCCCACCACATATCCAACAATTGCTGCAGTACTTGCGAGTACCAACATCTCGAGACCAGCACGCCACCATTTCCGTTTGGTGAGCCGAGTCGTACCCACACCAAGCAAAAAAAGCCCAACGAATGTGGCACTTATCGACACAATAATACCCGTACGTATACTAAATAATATATAGGGTATAAGTGGTATCATCCCCCCGATGATATATGAAAAAAACATAGCGATTCCCTTTTTGACTGGCCTGTCTTCCACCTGCGGAAAGATGGAGAGCTCATGACAAGCCATCTCGTGCAAAAATAATTGTTTGTTTTCAGAAGCTGTCTGCGCCATAGTACGAGCTAAATCTCGAGGCCACCCATCTTTGGTATAAATGTCTTCCAACTCTTCCCGTTCTTCATCAGGAAAATGTTTCAACTCTTGCTTTTCTTCAAATAATTTACGTTTCTCAACATCATCTTCAGACTTATTGGAAAGATAAGAACCTACACCCATAGAAATAGATTCCACAGAAATTACAACAAGCCCAGATAGTACAACAACAAAATGACTGTTGGTCGCCGTAGCTATACCCGTAATAGCACCGAGTGTAGATACCATACCATCTTCCATACCAAAGACAACTTCACGAATCATGGAAGTAATCCTCGTGGCTTGATGATGTATATATGATGGATTATAATGATGTTTCATGCCCATACAACGTAGATAATTATGACATAAGTATACACTATAAAAGTATGTATGTATAGCCACATAAGACGTGCACAGATAGTTTTAGAGGAGCTCAAAAAACTTTTCCCCATACCAGAAACTATTCTTAATTTTTCAAATAATTGGGAACTTCTCGTCGCTGTGATGTTGTCTGCACAAACAACTGACGAACAAGTAAACAAGACAACTCATACACTTTTCAAAAAATACCCAAAATTCATAGATTACGTACATACAAAACCTTCTGTATTTGCGCGTGATATACGCAGTATCAATTATTACAAAACAAAAGCAAAGCATATCTGTGCTACAGCGAAACTACTACATACAAGATACAATGGCATACTACCAAAAACGGTAAAAGATATAATGCAATTCCCTGGAGTCGGCAGAAAAACTGCGCTGGTAGTTCTTGGCAATGCATATAATATTGTTGAAGGTATAGCTGTAGACACCCATGTCCAAAGACTTTCACGCGTATTTGGTCTCACAAACTACGACAAACCAGAACAAATTGAACAAGATCTTCAAAAGCTCTTTCCCAAAAGAGAATGGTTCCATCTTACCAATCGTATGATATCCTATGGTAGGATGTATTGTCCTGCTCGGTGTAAACACGACAGTTGCCCTATATACAAAAAACTCAATTCCTAAAAAAATTAATCTCTTATGTACGTAAAATAATACAATATTACTATAATATCCACACGATAACCACAACATGTCCACTTTTTGACATTGACCTGTATACACATGCATTTTATAGTACCTATACGAGTCTGTGTACCTAGTACACTAGACTTTGCACGTACTAAACCCGTCTACGTGCAAAAACAAAAAGGCGGGATAAGGCGAGTAGCTATGGAAAGCGAATGCCTAGAAACTACCTGACGTTCAGAATAGCACCCATTTGCTCCAAGGAGGCTTGGCATGGGAGACGCTGTAGGACTGCCAGGTAGTTTTTTTGTACAAAGAATGTTTTTTTGCTATGATATCCCCACTATGTCACCTATAGTAACTATAGAAAAACTAGTATTTGGTGGACAAGGTTTTGCCCGTCTCAATGGCAAAGCTATTTTTGTATGGAATGCGCTACCAGACGAAGAAGTAGAAATTGAATATATAAAGAATAAAAAAGATTATGCAGAAGCGATTGCAACAAAAATCATACGATCGTCTCCCGAACGTAGAGAACCAAAAGACGCACATTTCCTCTCTACAAGTCCATGGCAAATAGTATCATACGACAAAGAAAATCAATGGAAAAAGGAAATAGCAATGGAAACATACAAAAAAATTGGTGGCAATATTTTTGAAAATATCAATCCAGACATTATCTTTCCTACAGAAGAATATAGGTACAGAAATAAAATGGAATTTAGTTTTTTTCAAAAAGAAGACAGCACCTTTTCCTTGGCTTTTTTCAATCGCGGAGGCAAACAAAAATTTCCTATTCAAAAATCAGAACTAGCGCAAGACTGTATCAATACTACTGCCCAAAAAATTTTAAATTGGGTAAATAAACAAAATCTTGAGCGTAAAAATTTAAAAACACTCATCGTGAGAAGTGATACTGAGGGAAAAACAATCGCTGCATTATTTATAAAAGATGAACTTAACTTCAAAGATTATCCGGTGCTCGATGATACGCTCATAGGCTTCCAACTTTATTATTCTACACACAAATCTCCAGCAAGCGTTCCAACGAGACTCCTCTATTCTATAGGACAAGATTATCTTATAGAAACACTGCACAATACAAAGCTGAAACTCGGTCTTCTCTCTTTCTTCCAAGTACACGCCCCCATCTTTGAACACGCACTTGCAGATATTTCAGAACATACAGACAATAATACTGATCTCATTGATTTTTATTCTGGTGTCGGAAGTATCGGCCTGCCACTTGCAAAAAAACACACGCATATAACACTTGTGGATAACAATGATGAAGCAATACACTATGCAAATGAAAATATCAAACTCAATAATCTAAAAAATTGCGAAGCATATTGTGTGCCTGCTGAAAAAATAACTGACATCATTACCTCTAACAAAACAATTATTCTTGACCCACCGCGTGCAGGATTGCATGAAGACGTCATAAAAAAATTACTTGAAGCAACGCCACCAAAAATCATTTATCTCTCTTGCAATCTTTCTACTCAAGCGCGCGATATACAGATGCTTTCCTCCAAATACCATATAACATTTTCTAGGCTCTATAATTTTTTTCCACGCACACCGCATATCGAAGGGCTTGTGGTTTTATCTTGTAACGTGTAGTCTATAACATATAATATATTCTAAAACCTAATACCTAAAATCTAACTACCTCAATTATGAACATTTTAATTTCAGGTTCATTGGCCTACGATTACATCATGGATTTCCCTGATAGTTTCAAAAATCATATCTTACCAGACCAACTGCATATCCTAAATGTATGTTTTGTTGTAGAAAAATTACAAAAAAACATTGGCGGCGTAGCAACAAATATCGCGTATACTACAAAATTACTCGGTGGCGAACCAGTTGTTCTTGCTCCACTTGGCAAAGACGGACAAGAACTTCTTGATTTCTTGGCCTCACATGATATAAAAACTTCTGGTATCTCTATGTCAAAAAATTTACTCACCGCGGGCGCTCATATCACAACAGACAAAGACGACAACCAAATCACTGCATTCTACAATGGTGCCTTAAGCGAAGCAACAGATTTGCATATCGCCAATATAAAAGAAAAAGTTGACTTCGCGCTTATCTCACCAACAAAAAAAGAAGCCATGATACAACATGCAAAAGAATGTTATGATGCACGTATCCCCTTTTGTTTTGACCCAGGCCAACAGATTACTGCTTTTTCAAATCAAGAACTCGCAGCTGTTATCGGACAAGCAAAATTCTTTATTGGCAATGATTATGAGATAAAACTTGTAGAAGAAAAAACTGGCTGGAATACCAATGAACTCCTCAACCATGTAGAAGTACTCATCATTACACTTGGAGACAGAGGATCTGTGATTATTACAAAGGATACATCAATTGAAATAAAACCCTGTCCTGCTCTATCAGTAGATGACCCAACTGGAGCAGGCGACGCATACCGAGGGGGATTTTTCACGGGGTATACACGTGGTCTTGATCTCAAGACTTGTGGGCAGATGGCAAGTGTTGCAGCAACGTATGCAGTAGAAAACTATGGCACCGTAAACCACAGTTATACAACAGAAGAATTTGAAAAAAGGTACGTAGAGACGTATGGTGAACCTATGAGTTTAAAAATGTAAATTGCTTGATTTCAAACCAAAAACACGCTATACTACGCGTGTTTTATTTTTAAATTTTCTTATGACTCTGGCAATTATATTTCTTATCTTAGGCCTCGGCGTACTGATTTTCGGGGCAGAAATTTTGGTTCGCGGTTCAGCATCCATGGCAAAAAAATGGGGCATATCTTCTATTGTCATAGGTCTTACTGTGGTCGCCTTTGGTACATCCGCCCCAGAGCTTATTGTAAATATCATATCAGCAGTAAAAGGTTCTGCTGACATAGCCATCGGCAATATTGTTGGAAGCAATATAGCAAATATACTCCTCATACTCGGTATTGCATCTATCATATACCCACTCAATGTGAAAGGAAACACAGTGTGGAAAGAAATTCCATTTGCAATTCTGGCTATAGTGCTTGTCTATACCATGGGAAATGACATGCTATTTGACGGTGTCTCCCACAGCGCCATTACAAGAACAGATGGTTTTTCTCTTATTGCCATATTTATCATTTTCATGTTTTATATTTTTGCCTTATCAAAAGCAGAAGGAAAGCCTGAACACATCACCACATACTCATGGAGATTATCAATTATCATGACCGTCGGCGGGCTTGTGTGTTTATTCCTTGGAGGAAAATTGCTGGTTGACAACGCTATTATACTTGCACGAATTGCCGGAATGTCTGAAGCGCTTATCGGTCTTACCATAGTTGCCGTAGGTACATCACTACCTGAGCTAGCTACATCTATCATCGCCGCAATGCATCATCACGATGACATTGCTGTCGGTAATATCGTTGGGTCAAATATATTCAATGTATTTTGGATACTTGGTCTTACAGGCACCATGCTCCAATTACCTTTCAATCCTACAGCAAATATTGATGTCTTGGTAGGCGTTGGAGCGACCGTATTACTCTTTGTATTTATGTTTATTGGCAGAAGAAATAAAGTAGACCGTTGGCAAGGCATTACATTTGTCACATTATATATTATATATACAATGTATCTTATTCAACGTGGTTAACTATTTTTATGACAAAAAAATTTGAATTTAAAATAAAAGACATCAAACTCGCCGACTGGGGTAGAAAAGAAATAGACATCGCAGAACAAGAAATGCCAGGTCTTATGACAATTCGCAAAAAATATGCGAAACAAAAACCACTAAAAAATGTAAATATCATGGGTAGTTTGCACATGACTATCCAAACAGCTGTTTTAATTGAAACATTGAAAGCGCTTGGTGCCAATGTACGATGGGCAAGTTGCAATATTTTTTCTACGCAAGATCATGCAGCCGCAGCAGTGGTTCGCGATTCAAAAGTCCCCGTGTTTGCGTGGAAAGGTGAAACGCTTGCAGAATATTGGTGGTGCACAGAGAGAGCATTGGATTTTAATGGCAAAGGTCCTAACATGATTGTTGACGATGGAGGAGATGCTACTATGATGATCCATAAAGGCGTTGAGGTAGAATCAGATCCAAAATTATTGCAAAAAAATTATTCAAAAGAGCAAGAGGATTTTAGAGAATTGATGAAATTATTGAAAACAGAATATGCAAAAAATAAAACTCGCTGGACTGCAGTTGCCAAACAAGTAAAAGGCGTGAGCGAAGAAACAACAACCGGCGTGCATCGCTTGTATCAAATGGAAAAAGAAGGAAAACTTCTTTTCCCTTCAATTAACGTGAATGATTCTGTTACCAAATCAAAATTTGATAATATCTATGGTTGCCGTCATTCAGTCATCGATGGACTCAATCGCGCAATGGATGTCATGATCGGCGGCAAGGTCGCAGTTGTATGCGGGTTTGGCGAGGTTGGTAAAGGATGCGCCCAAGCTCTACGCGGGCAAGGTGCGCGTGTCATTGTCACTGAAATTGATCCTATTTGTGCATTGCAAGCTGCTATGGAAGGATATGAAGTAAAAACAGTAGAAGATACACTTGGCGAAGCAGATATTTATGTTACTGCGACAGGAAATAAAGAAGTTATTACGGTCGAACACATGAAAAAAATGAAAGATCAAGCAGTCGTGTCAAACATTGGACATTTTGACAATGAAATCCAAGTTGAAAAATTGAATAAAACAAAAGGCGTGAAAAAAATAAATATAAAACCTCAAGTCGATAAATATATCATGCCAAATGGTAAAGCAATTTATATGCTCGCGGAAGGCCGTCTCATGAATCTTGGCTGTGCAACTGGTCATCCAAGTTTTGTCATGAGCAATAGTTTTACCAATCAAGTGCTTGCTCAACTTGATTTATGGAAAAATAAGTACGAAATCGGTGTATACAGATTACCAAAACATTTGGATGAAGAAGTGGCGCGATTGCATTTGGAAAAAATTGGAGTAAAACTTACCAAACTCACAAAATCACAAGCAAATTATATTGGTATAGATGAAAAAGGGCCGTTTAAGAGCGAGTGGTATCGGTATTAAATTCATGTAATACAAAACACGTTACAAAAAAACAACCAACAAAGCGGTTGTTTTTAGTTCACTATATATTTTTATCCCAAATATATACTGAACTCCTTGGCCGGCGACGTGCGAATGAATCACACGCGCCGGCCATTGTTGTGGTAGTCTCATGCTCCGTCGCGTCCGCCGTAGCAGACGCGACAAGAGACACTTAGTCGCCACACGCCGGGTCGTCGCCGCCCCCGGACATGTCCTCGTCCTCCGGGTCCCCGTCGCCGACGGCAACCCGCCACCGCCTCTCGTCGACCTCAGTGGCCACGCCGGCCTGGCGGAGGTAGCGGAAAAGCCCACCGAGCGTGAGCTCAGGGACGCCGCTGCCGACTGGTCGGAACCGAAGACCGTCTCGACCGCCGATCACGGCCGAGAATCTCGACGGAGAAGGCTCCGGTCGACGGTTAGGGACGTACTTCTCCTCGATCTTCGGACGGCCGTCCTGAAACGAGAAGGTGACGGTCCCCCCCATCTGGTTCGTTCGGAGCCACTCGATGAGCACGTCGATGATCCGTGACCCCTCGGCGACGAGGTCTTCGTGACCCTCATCGACGAGCATGGGCAGGGCGATGAGACGCGCCGCCGCGATATCCCCGAACTTGAGGGTCTTCGAGAGGAGTTGCCCCCTCTCGCTCCAGACCTCGAACCACCCCACGATACCACGCGGGTTGTACTCGGTCTGGAGATACAGCTTCTTCTTCACGAGTCCTCCTCTCACCTGCCCACGGGCAGGAAGTTAGCGAATGACACAAAACACAAAAGAACCAAAATAATCCACTTTGATGAACTCGTTTCGTTCTTTTTGACTCTTCTACACATTTTTAAATGTGCACAAGAGTCAGGCCCGGCCGACGACGCGCGACAGAATCGCACATCGCCAGCCACGCCAAGCCACGCGCCTCTACCATACCCACTCTTCAGCAGGTACGACATCTAGCGCGAGACTCTCGCCTGACTACAGCCCAGGAAATGCCTCGTACTCCCGGCCCGGGAATGCGGTCTTGAAGCACCGCTTCCGAACCGCGATCTGCTCCATGAGCGCGAGATCGTCACCGGTGAACTCCCGCGCCGCGAAGACCCGGAGGCCCAGCTGGGCACGAGAGATGATCTCGTCGGTGTTGAACACCCGAAGGACCGCCTGCGGGGCCTGCGTGCCAAGCCCGAGGGCGTGCAGACCCTTGATCATGTGGATGACTTCGGCCGTGGTGATCCTCCCCTCCGAGAACCAAACCCGGGCGAACTCTATGGCCTGGGTCAAGGAGTAGATCGGCGCGTCGGTCATCGGACGACCCTCACGCACAGGGAACGCGGCGACGTAAACGTCGCCTCTGATCTGACCACGTGCGATCGTGATCTCCGAGCGCCCGGTCGGCTCGATCTGGTCGAGCCAGCGACCGAACATCTCGTCGTCCGCGGGCAGACGAAGAGCCGTGATCTGATCCAGGAGCGACGGCACCTCCGACCACGAAAACGAACGCGCGATGCCTTGGAGGTACTCCACCACACGAAGACCATCATGTGTGGTCAAGAACAGTGGGGTCATGGCCCCACAGTGACCCTGGAGCATCCCCGCGCGAACCGCGGAGATCTTTCTGTCGTGGATCTGAAGCATCTACGAAACCCCCTTCTCTTGAGCCCGTCACCTTTCATAGGTGAAGGGGAAATTACTGTTTGTCAGGTAGACTGTAAAAAGAGCGAAATAGTACTACAAAAAATAAGACTATTTCGTTCTTTTTTAATGGCATAATATACTATAAAAATCCGTATTAGTCAAGTGTCACTTGTCAAAAACAAAAAACAGCCCTTCCGAGCTGCGTCGTCAACAGTATAACAATTTAACAATAGAACAATTTTGATATCCAATATCTTAATTTCCAATCATATACTCCCTCTTACTTTCTCCCCACAATTTCAACCGGTCCAAAATCGAATGCCCTCCAATCATAAATTTCCCTTCTTCTGGTTTCCATACAGTATATTCTTGTAAAGCACGCGCTTTTGCTTTTTGCGCGTCTCCAGATAATTCTATGACAAACGCAGGATTTTCTCGGTCAGCAAAAAATAACTTGGTTTGAATTCCATTAAACTCTTTCAAAGCACGTTCAATAGCAATGTGATCACTATGTGGGTAATCAGATTCAATAGCTTCACTTGCGAGCGTGATATATGTCCCATCCCCGAGCATATGATAGAAAGTTTGAATAACTTCAAGTGCTTGCGCTTGGGTAAGTTCGCTGTCTCGATATGTTAGCTCTGTGCTTCCTTCTTTGCCACCTGGATTTGCAAACAAAATATGATCTTCCGAAACACCTATTGATTGCATGGCGCGGAAATATTCGTCATTACGCGCGCGTACAAAATCTTCTCGACTTAATTCGTAATAGCCCTCCTCATCTGGGTTATGATATTGATCATGATATGTACAAAATGCAACGCCATTTACAGTATCATGAATGATCGACTTGCCACCGTCGGTCACCATCACGGTATATACATCTTTGCCCTGTTCAAGATTTTGGAAAATTGAACCAAGCAAGACCATTTCATCGTCTTGGTGAGGAAGAAAGTATATGACTTTTTCAACTGGTTTTTCTATTCTTTCTATCGATTTTTCTTTTACAGACAAAACTATAATACCTGCACAAGCAAGTGTGATCAATATTGCAAACCAGACAATTTTCTTATGTATCATAACAATTTAACAATATAACAATTCAACAATATCTTAATATCTTTAATATCCAATATCCCCAATTTCTACTTTCTCTCTTTAATTTCTTCCATTACTTTCTTCACAAATTCGTCCTTACTCATCTTCTCTTGTTTCTCAACCCCACGAACGCGTATCATCCAGTCCTCTCCTGCAATTTCTTTGTCGCCCACGACAACAATGTATGGAACTTTTTGTGCTACAGCTTTACGGACTTTATTACCGACCGTCTCATCTGCGTCGTCAACTGCAATGCGAATACCAAGCTGGGAAAACTCTTCGGCTAACTTTTTCGTCCCTTCAACATGTTTTGCAGATACCGGAGCAAAATGAACTTGAACCGGAGAGATCCACAAAGGAAATGCCCCACCATAATGTTCAATCAAAATCGACAAAAAGCGTTCAATCGAACCCATGATTGCTGCGTGTATCATCACAATTCGTTCTTGTTCTCCCTGTTCATTGTTACAAAATAAATCAAAACTCTTTGGCATGCTTCTGTCTGCCTGAATAGTAGCGACTTGCCATTCTCGACCAAGGGAATCTTTTGCCATGAAGTCAATTTTTGGGCCATAAAAAGCAGCCTCACCTTTTGCCTCAAAAAATGCAGCTCCTCTATCAGAAATAAACTCTCGCAATTGACTTTCCGCTTTATCCCACTGCTCTCTACTTCCCATATATTTCTCCATATGTTCGGGATCAGACAAAGATAACCGAATCTTTAGAGCAGGGAAACCACACGCAGCATAGAATGTCTCGATAATATCCCAAATTGCATAGAATTCGTCCTTCAATTGTGACTCACGACAAAACACATGGGCGTCATCTTGAGTAATACACCGTACCCGAGACAGTCCATTCAATTCGCCTGTCTGTTCATCTCTATACACCATGGTTGTCTCTGCATAACGCTGTGGTAAATCGCGATAACTGCGAGGAACATGTGCATAAATTTGCGTATGATGCGGGCAATTCATGGGCTTCATCGCAAATTCATGACCTTCTCTTGTTTGAATTTTAAATAAGTCATTTGAAAACTTTGCCCAATGTCCGCTTGTTTCGTACAAATCCTTTTTTGTAATATGTGGAATCGTCACTTTTTGGTAACCTTTAGCTTGGCGCAGTTCCCATACAAAATTATCCAACGTATTTCGAAGCAGGGTTCCTTTTGGCGTCCACAAAGGTAAACCTCCTCCCACCAAATCAGAAAAAGTAAATAGATCGAGTTCTTTGCCTAATTTTTTGTGATCCCGTTTCTTGGCCTCTTCAAGCATATTCAAGTAACTATCCAATTCTTCTTGATTTTCAAACGCCGTACCATAAATTCTAGTCAACATTTTATTTTTTTCATCACCATGCCAGTATGCACCGGCAGTTTTTAGCAATTTAAATGCACCAATTTTACCCGTCGACTCCAGGTGAGGACCAGCACAAATATCAACAAACGTATCGGGGATATCTCCATCTTTCTTACCCATCCAATACACACTCACTTTTTCCCCGCGTCCTTCAATTTCATCAAGCCATTCATGTTTATATGCATTCCCTTTATATATATTTTTATTAAAAAATTCTCTCGCTTCTGATACGGTCATTTCATCTTTAACAATAGGCAAATTTTCTTTGATAATGTTTGCCATTTCCTTTTCAACTCTAGAAAAATCCTCTTCAGTTATTTTGATGTCAGAATCAAAGTCAAAATAAAAGCCATCATCCGTCGCAGGACCCATTGCCGCATCAATTTTGTTCCCCCATATACGCAACATGGCCATCGTCAGCACGTGTTCGCATGAATGGCGCATTGCTTCCAAGTTATTATTTTCTTTCATATAAATAAATTAATTTTTAATTCTTAATTTAAAATTCTAAATTAAATCAAAAGCCCCGATGCACAACTTCAAACTCATCGTTCAAAATCATGCACCGGGGTCCTTGGGGACGTTTCCACCCAGATGTTTAACTCATTAAATGTCTATCAGCTTAGTTCAAGAGAAACCTTATGTGGGCATGCGTTTGGTAGACGCATCAATCGCTGATATGTACATCTTATAATACAAGATAATTTATGTCAAATTACTCACATGCTTTGGTGCTACAGTGCTCAAGTGCTTAAAATCTATTCAACCTGCCTCACAACAATATTTACATGACTAGCCACATGAGGAACACTCCTATTCCACAATGGTCTAAAATGCATTTCTACGCCCTGTACATGATTGAGTGACATCACGTATCTACGTACCTCATCTTCTGTTTTCCCAAAAAACATTATCTTTTGTAATTCTTTGCTATTGGGATCTATATCTACGAAGCCTGTATGTGTGACCGTCAATGTGGCTTGCCCACGCTCCATATCATAATTGGCTATGACTGCTGTGGGCGCATCTTGGACAGATTGAAGTACCTCGCTATTGCTCACTACCTGCTTTTCCAATATACCTTGAGCATAGGTATTAATTTTATCTTTGTCATAAAAAACGCCAACCACAGTTGCCTTGCCTGTCAGATTGAAAAGGCTCGTCTCTACACCAAGTTCTGCATCATGTTCAAATGCATACTGTGCAACCTCAAACAAGGCGCCCTTATCAGGATACAGAGCTGTCATATCTTCTGATGCTTTCTTCTTTAATTCTTCAAGCAATATTTTTTCTGCTTTTGATACATCATCTTGGCTCAACACGCCTATACTCCTGGTGCCACCACTCATAGTCATCTCACTTTTTGCGTATATCAATGTCTGTTTGTCTTCTCGCAAACCAGGCAAAGTGAAACTCGCAGGTCCGATATCACTACCTGTACCAGCCTTATCTGCATATACATTTGCCTGTATTGTACCTTGTGCAGGTACAGTGATTGCGCTCTTCAATCTAAACAAAACACCATCTGAGGTCAAAAGTCGAGTTGTTGCAACAAGCGGTTGCGCGACATCAGTATCATTATAAAGCGTCACCACTCCTTCTGCTGTGCCTTCTTCGGTCTTTGTCCCTTCTGGACTAAAATTCTTGGTCATCTCGACAAAGGTACTCGTGACAAATCCAGATACTACTGCATTGGTACTCCCGAGATCTACAGACATTGTCGCGTCTACAGGTTCAGCACGTGTGATTATGGTGATGTCAGCACGCTTGGATGACATGAATATGACTACACCAAGCAACACTATAGTAATAACCAAAAAACTAAGAGCAACAAATTTATAAAATCTTACGGGTTGGCCAGTCGGCTGTGTCCCATTTGAACGAGTACTTACCATAGAAATATTTTATAATCTAAGATAAAAAATAATATAATAAACAATCAATTAATCTATCACTCTAAACACTTCATCGAGCGTAGTGACACCATCAAGCGCCTTTAGTATACCATCTTGCAACATAGTTGTCATACCTTGAGCACGTGCAACATCTTCTATGACATGCTCAGATATATCTCCCGAAAGTATTTGTTGCTCTATCTTTTCTTGTACTTGAAAAATCTCATAAATACCAACGCGTCCTTTGTAACCTATATTATTACATGCTTCACATCCTTTTGCTGTACGAAATGTTAGTTGTTTATTGACCAATTCTTGCTTTTGTTTCTCAGGCATCATTTCAAGCTGAATCTTCAATCGCTCTTGCACTGCAATTGGCAATTGTGTCGCCTCTACTTGTTGTGAACATGCCTGACAAACACGACGCACAAGACGTTGTCCCATCACACAATTGAGCGCTGGAGCCAACAAGAAAGGCTTTGCACCCATAGACAAAAAACGAGGAACAGCACCAGCACCACTATTGGTATGGATAGTAGATAGCATGAGATGCCCAGTCAAAGCTGCCTGTATAGCTATTTCTGCTGTTTCAAGATCTCGAATTTCTCCCACCATCACGATATCTGGATCTTGACGGAGAATAGAGCGGAGCCCTTTGGCAAAAGTATAATTTTTGCTATGATCAATCTGACTTTGGTTCACACCTTCCATACGATACTCAACTGGATCTTCAAGAGTAATTATCTTTACGCCTGGTTGATTAAGAATTTTCAAAATAGCATACAAAGTAGTTGTCTTACCACTACCTGTAGGACCAGTTGTTATAATCATGCCATTGGGCCGAGTGATCTCTTGTTTGAGGACTTCATAATCTCGTGAAGACATACCCAATTTTTCGAGCGTGATTCCTTCTTGATCTTGTTTCAAAAGACGCAACACAATACTCTCACCAAAAACAGTCGGAATAGTAGATACACGCACATCGACATCACCCGTAGGAAATTTTATAGTGAAACGTCCATCCTGCGGTTTATCAGTAATATTTATTTTGAGAGATGCTACGAGCTTGATACGAGACAACAGCTTTTGGAATAATTCCTTTGGTAACTCAGCAACATCATGCAAAATACCATCGAGACGGAAACGCACCACAATACGCGTCTCCTCTGCCTCCACATGGATATCTGAAGAATCTACTTTTAGACTGGCGCCAAGAAGCACGGTGATGAGATCAGATGTATTTGCATCTATGAGGAGCTTCTGAACACTTCTAAAATCATTTACATTTGCTTGCACGCGTTCGAGATCTTCTGCTTTGACTTCAATATCTTTGGTAATGGGTTTGATATTTGGCATTGTCTTGTAAAGATCAAGAACACGATCAAAACTTACTTGAGAAATGACATACACCACTCCTTCAGCATGATGCTTTTGTTTAATTTGTATAAAAAGATCTTGGACATCTTTGTGTGTAGGATCAAGGGCTCCCACGCGTATTTCATCTACGTCTGCATAAAAACATACAGCGCCAATCTGCTCCGCCACTTCCCGGCTTACCTGTCTCAAAGCTTCGTGCGTCACAGGAAATTTTTTGAGATCTATATGGGGGTATCCTACTTCCATAGCAAAACGCTCGGCCTCTGTTTCAAGTTCTTTCTTTTTTATTTCGCTCATTTTTTTCCCAAATTTTTCCTCTGTCTCAGGTGTTGAAACGTGTAATTGTTGCGGTTGCCCACCACCTGAAGAAGCTGCATTCCCTTTGAGAAGATCATCAATTGAATTGCCAAATCCTGACATACGATATTCTTTGCTTCTGTTCTAAATTATTTTCCCCCGTGAAATAAATGTACGAGATGGCTTATGATTCCCTCTCTATGCATCTTGGTAAATAAATATGTCCATGTCGCAGTACCAAACACGGTAAATACTGAACCAAGGACAACAATAAAAGGAATAAACAATACAAACCCCAAAATAATCCCTGCCGTATACAATCCTGTACTCTGTATGAGAAACGCAGCGGCAAAAAGCGCAAGACTTGGTAAAAACAAGAGATACATGCCCAAAAGCATAATGACAACAAACACGATGTTGAGAATAATAAATATAAATCCTATTTCAAATGATACAAACCAATGTCTCGTAAACAATCTCCATGCTGATCGTATAGCTTTTATAAAAGAAAATTCCTCTACTACCACATAGCCAACAGCATATACCAACAAAAATGATAACACCATGCCAACCATAGCAGCCATGAGAAACAATACAAAAAATAATACGATGTCTCCTGCACTCGGTTCTATTAGTGCATTAAATGTGCCCCATACTACAAATGAAATAAATAAAGCAAGAACACATTTTCTGAGCACATTGAGGCCAAATAGTTTCCAAAAATGTTTTCTACTATGATCCCAAGAAACACTTGTACTCTCAAATTTTTTGCCATTCTTTTCTATGAAGCGTGTGGCACTATGGACAATAGCTCCTTGAGATACAACGGCGACAAATGCCAAAAAAATACCAAATCCTATAAAAATAATAATAAGCCAAATAAGCCATACCCACTTGTCTACACTCAAATCAAGTGCACGCAAAAGTGAAGACAGCCCAGCCTGTGAAAACGTATCCCATGCATATACAAAAAATGATGGTGCCCTAAAATAACTCACGCCAAACGTCATCTTCGATAGTAATTCGACAATCCCCATTTGCCCGAGGAAGGCAGCAAACATACCAAAGATCCACAGAGATTTGTGATGCCACGCAAGTTGCCAGCCTGCTTTTATAGCGTCACGATATGTTGGTTCGCGCATAAAAATAGTTTAAAAGTTTATAAAGTTCATAAAGTCCGTAAAGTTAAATTCTCTACTTTATAAACTTTATGGACTTTTTACTTTATGAACTCTATTAGTATACCACATTACCTATTTTTCCTCTATTCCAACGTCTTCCACACCATCTTCCAAATACTCTTCATAGTGGTTGCGATAGCATGATCCTCTATAATCACCCCAGCATACGGCCTACGAAAGCTAAGTAACATAACTTTGTTACCATAGATGTTCACCTCAGTATCAAGCTCAATATCTTTGACCAACCTCGTTTCACGCATTTGATCTTTATCCCATTCTTTTACTTTCCTACCCCACGGTCCATCTTTTGCCACAGAGGAGAAGGTCATATTTTTCTCCTTACGTCTCGGAGGATAACTAAGAAGAAATTCATGCGGTAGTGCTTCAAACATTTTTTCATAATCAGAAAAACCAACAATGTTTTCTCCCACGTTAATCATCTCTTCATATGCTCGGATAAGTCCTTCTATGCCCTGATAATAATGTACCTTTGGTTTATTGCCTGGACGATTAAATATTGCCATGAGATCAGGTAATAATCCTGATATTTTCTTCACATGCTCATGCGCTCGCTGAAGCAATATATTTGGATCCTCTGGAATGAGCAAAACTTTGTTTCCCTGTTTTACTTCTGTGACAAGCCCCCTTGATTTCATTTCTTCAAGAAAGTTGTAAATACTTGTACGCTTCACACCGGATTTTTCCGAAAGCTCCTGCACTGTTGCACTTCCCAATTCCAAACAAGCCAAATATACACTAGCCTGCTTTTCGTCTATACCGAGCTGTTCTAATATTTTGACAACTTCAGACATAAATTCTAGCTACAGATTACGGACAAAACACGACACAAATAACATAACTCATAATTTAAAGTTCTAAAAAACATATGGGTCGTGTTATCTGAGTCATGAATCATATCTATCTTAATTGTGAATAACCTCTCCCACAAGCATCATTCCTTAGCATAATATTCATCCGTCTATATTTTAGACAATATCATTTTTAATTTTTTCTGTCAATTTTGGCTTATTTAAGATAAAAAAATAAAAATCTATAAGATAATATATTTTTCGTCTTAATAATTGACATACGCTATAGTTACTCTTAGTATACATTGTTCAACGTTGAATACAGCATAATTTTTTAATCAATATACATGCGTATGAAATTACTCACTCGCATAGTTTTGGTTACCTTATTGTTTGTAGTATCTGTAGGTGCAGGATGCTCTACTACAAACAACATATCCAAAACTAATGAAATTCAACAGGTCAAAGACACAAGTCCTATCAAAGTAGGATTCATCGGTCCTCTATCTGGAGATGTAGCAAACATAGGTCAAAATATGCGTGCTGCTGTAGAGGTAGCGCGTGACGAAATAAACAAAAATGGTGGCATACAAGGCAGGATGATTGAAACCATTTTTGAAGATGGACAATGTGGTGCAAAAGAAGCTGCCAACGCGGCAAACAAACTCGTCAATGTCGATAAAGTAATAGCTTTCATGACCACATGCTCTGATGAAACACTTGCTGCTGCTCCAATCGCGCAGGAAAACAAAACAATAATTCTCTCTCCTGCGTCTACCAATCCAAAAGTTACTGACGCCGGAGATTATGTATTCCGCATCATCCCATCAGATTTATTCCAAGGGAAATTTGTTGCAGACTACGTATACAACACACTCAATAAAAAAAATATTGCGATATTGTATAATGCAGACAAAGACTGGAGTACGGGTGTAAAAGAAGTATTTAAAAAACAATTTTTGTCTCTTGGAGGAATTATCGTTGCCGAAGAGAGCACTGCGACCACAGATCGTGATCTCAAGACACAAATTGCCAAGATCAAACAATCAAATCCTGAACTCATTTATTTCCCAAGCTTTGTAGAATCAGGACTAGTTGGCATCAAGCAAATTCGAGAAGCAGGAATCACTACTCCTATCTTTGGCGGAGATGTGTGGGACGACGCTACTATGCCACAAAAATTAGGAACTGTAGCAGACGGCGTTAAATTTACACGCATTGCAAATGAAAAGTCACCACAATCTTTTGTAGATGCTATGCGTAGCATAACAGGGACTGATGAAATAAATTCCTACGCCCCCCGATCTTACGATGCCTTACAAATGCTTGGATTTGTCATAGACAAAGTGGGCACTGATACAGAAAAAATAAAGCAAGAACTCTACAAAATCCAAAACTACAAAGGTATTGCTGATACCTATTCGTTTGATACAAACGGCGATATGAGTAGCGCCAATTACGAGATAAAAGAATTTATGAACGACGCAATTGTAGATGCAAGATAAATTCTTTATATACTAAAACCGTTCGAATTATCTCGAACGGTTTTTTAATATTTTAATATCCCAATATCATAATATCTAATTCTTTTTCTTAATTTTGGTCTCAATCTTAGTCTCTCCTGTCTTTTCCCACGCCATTTCAAAAATAATTTTCAAAAAATCTGAAACTGTCTGGCTGGTAATCTCAAACGCGACGTTTTCACTTGCGCGCGAAAGCATACCAATCACTTTGTCATCGAAAATCATTATCTCGCCTCCGGTCGAATATCTTCCATCCCACGGCAACCACCGATACTGGGTGTTTTCTTCTCTTTTTTTATTACCTTTGTATGTTTTGTCATACCACCATCTCGACATGTCAGTGTCTATAGTCAGACATTTTTGTTTTATACCACGTTTCATCCTCTCAGCCAACTGATAATCACCAAATTCATGAAACGTCTCAGCATAATTCTTCAAATTTAAAATAGAATAGATAGTGCTTTTTGCATCAAGTATATTCAAATAAAGATTCTGCATTGCATCGGTCCCTTCGGCAAATTTTATAACTGGCTTTAGTTCAGTCTTATGGACTGACTGTAAATCAGGCAACACATGTTTCAAATCTTCAAGCCGACGCTCTGCTTGTTTCTTTTTATTTTCCAAAAAATGACCGAGACGAGATAGCGGTTCTGCTGCATATATACGTTTCTTCCCAGTCACACTACGATGTACCATGCCATAAAGACACAAACGTTCCAAAATATCATAACCCGTTGTTCTATTGAGTCCTGCGACTTTGCTAATGTCAGTTACAGTACCACTGCCAAGCTCAAGAATCGCGAGATATATTCTTGACTCATTCTCCTGAAATCCTAGATCGACCAAATGTTTGATTAATTTCACATGCATATAAGCATAGTATAATACAAAAACTAAAAATGTCAAACTACTCCGACAAAAATATAAGATATTAATAAAATTATTTAAATTTAGCCAAAAAATATAAAAACTGTTGATAACTACGCTTGTCAATAATACAAAAACTAGTAAACTAAACCTGTTTATGTATACAAACGAACGAGAGTATTTACATTTAATCTAGTTTCACCTACTATATAAGGGTGTTTAATTTATTAAATTAAAAACTATGCCTAAAAAATTAGGTATCATGATTGCAGGACTTGCATTGTTCCTGCTCATAGGGGGAGGATGCTCACGCACAGATGCGCCAACGACCAATACGTCAGGTGCCACTGAAACACCTGCTGTAAAGGATACAAGTCCTATTAAATTAGGTTGGCTTGGTCCTTTGACTGGTGATGTATCTTCTGTAGGAACAGCAAATAGAGAGGGTACAGAGCTTGCAGTAAAAGAAATTAATGACGCAGGTGGTATAAATGGAAGAAAAGTTGAAGTAGTATATGAAGATGGTGCATGTGACTCAAAAACAGCAAGCAACGCTGGTAACAAGTTGATAAATGTTGAAAAGGTAACTGCAATCGTGGGAGGGCTATGTTCGGGAGAAACACTCGCCAATACAACAGTAGCCGAAGAAAATAAAGTAGTTATGGTTGCCTATGGTTCTACTGCCCCTTCTCTTACAACAGCAGGGGATTATATATTTCGCGTAGTACCATCAGACAGTTACCAAGGAAAATATGCTGCAAATTTTGTATATTCAACACTCGGGAAGAAAAAAGTTGCAGTACTTTATGCGAAGACCGATTATACAGAAGGTATCGCACAAGTATTCATAGATGAATACAAAAAACTAGGCGGCGAGGTTGTTTTAACTGATACATTTCTTCAAACAGATCGTGATTTAAAAACCCAATTGACCAAAGTTAAAAACTCAGAGGCTGAGGCACTTTATTTTCCGACATATACTGAGGCAGCTGTTGTTGGCTTCAAACAGATGAAAGAGCTAGGTCTCTCAATTTCTATCATAGGTCCTGAAGGTTATGCTGATCCAAAAATAGTAGCTGCTGAAGGAACACACGATACTATGTACACAGCCCCTGTATCCCCAGAAAATGAAAGTTTCAATAATAAATTTATGGCTGCCACAAAGAGAACCGACGTACCTATATACACAACACATGCGTATGATGCTACAAAAATTCTCTTAGAAACTATAAAAAAGGTCGGCACAGATAAAGAAATGATAAAAAACGAATTATATAATGTTAAAAATTACCAAGGTGTTTCTGGAGAAATTACTTTTGACAAAAATGGCGATCTAGCTACGGCAAATTATGAAATCATGGTAATCAAAAACAATAAGTCAGAAAAATACAGTGCTCAATAAGCCATAGCAAACAAAAAATCATCCCTCTAACTAGGGGTGATTTTATTTGAAAAATATCATTTTTGTGCTAAAATATAATCAAATATAGTTCACAGCCTCGTAGAGATTCTAAGTTTTTAAAAAAATGTTTCTCCAACTCCTCATAAATGGTCTCATTGCTGGATCAATATATGCGCTTATTTCATCCGGCTTTTCGATTATCTACACAACCAACAAATTTGTGCATTTCGCGCATGGATCAACAGCGACAGTTGCTGCATACTTTTTGTATTGGACATTTTCAGGACTTGGAATACCTATATACATTACGTTTCCTCTCACCATTTTTGTCGCCGCATTGTTTGGTTTTCTCATACATCTCGTCATATATCTTCCGCTCAAAAAACGCAAAACATCAAGCGTTATACTGCTTATCGCAAGCATTGGCATCATGATTTTTTGTGACAATCTTATGCAGTTGTTATTTGGAGCTAATGTAAAAATTCTTTCTATCTTCCCCCATGGCAGAGGTATTGAATTTTTGGGGGCGTACATCACCCCTATCCAAATTGCCATTTTGATTATCGTACTCATCCTTTTTGTCGGCCTATGGACATTCTCGAAATACTCAAGGCTTGGCAAAATTATGCGCGCAGTGGCAGACAATCCAGAACTTGCAAAAACAACTGGCATCAATAGTGTACGAATTCAACACTGGAGTTTTGTTATCGGTTCTGCAATCGCAGGGCTCGCCGGTATCCTCATAGCGCTTGAACACAACATTGAACCAAGCATGGGCACGCATCTGATGATCCAAGGGTTTACCGCGGCAGTTATTGGAGGCGTCACCTCATTGCCTGGATCTATCGTTGGCGCATATGTCTTGGGACTTGTAGAAAATTTTGGTATTTGGTGGTTGCCGTCTGGATACAAAAGCGCAATTGCATTTGTACTCCTCCTCGCATTTTTGCTTGTACGACCACAGGGAATATTTGGAATAAATAAAGGAGCACGTGAATAAATAGTTCATAGCCAATAATCAACAGTTCATAGTGACTTTTGGCAAAATACTATTGGCTATAAACTATTATCTATGAACTGAATATGTTAAGCGCTTACCTAATCCACATCGCCATCATCATCGTCATATACGCCATACTTGCGGTGAGTTTGAATGTGGCTGTTGGTTACACAGGCCTATTAAACTTAGGTCATATTGCATTTTTTGGCATTGGCGCATACGCGTCAGCGATCCTCACCAAAAATGATGTACCCTATACACTAGCTCTGTGCGCATCAGGCATCATGGCATCGCTATTTGGCTGGTTACTCGCAAAAATCACTGCAAAACTAAAAGGAGACTACCTTGCCCTTGCAACACTCGGATTTGGTTTTGTTGTATATGCGGTTATGCTCAATTGGACGAAATTAACTAGAGGTCCTCTGGGCATTCCGGGTATACAAAAACCAAATATCTTCGGATGGCAGATCACCGGCGCAGGAAGTTATCTTATCTTTGCCTCTGTAATTGCCCTATTTATTGTTCTCATTATTTATCGGATAGTGCATTCACGCTATGGGAAACTTCTCGAAGCAGTACGAGATGACGCCATAGGTGCACAGGCTCTCGGAAAAAATATCTATCACCTCAAAGTGCAAAGTATGATGATCTCTGCTTTTTTTGCAGGAATTGCGGGTAGTCTCTATGCTCACTATATTAGCTATATTGATCCATCTACTTTCTTTTTGTCTGACATTATTATTATTTTTACGATCGTGATTGTCGGAGGACTTGCGTCTCTGCGTGGAAGCATTATCGCAGCAATTATTATCATTGCACTACCTGAGTTACTGCGTTTCATTGACATACCCTCAAGTATGATAGGGCCGATGCGACAAATGATATACGCAGTTATTCTCATTTTGATTCTCATGTTTAGACCACGAGGAATTTTTGGTCGTATAGACCTTGACTAATATGCTTGAGATACAAGGAATAAAAAAATCATTTGGCGGTGTAGAAGCAATCAAAGGCTCAAATTTTATAATTGAAAAAAATAAAATCACCGCGCTCATTGGACCAAATGGCGCAGGCAAGACAACACTCTTTGATATTATCGCAGGATTTACTCGGCCTGATGAAGGTCGTGTGCTATATGAAGGAGAAGACATTACCGACAAAGAACCCCATATCATTGCAAATCTGGGAATTAGCAGAACATTCCAACAAGTACGACTTTTCAAAAATCTGACTATTGGCGACCATCTAAGTATGGTGGAAAATAATGGGGACATGAATCTCATAAAAAATATTTTCCGAAAGAAAAAAGTGAAACGAGTGAAACAAGAAACATACGAACAAGTATTGGAAGACTTTGGCATCAAGCAAACACTTGAGACACATATCAATGATCTAAGTTTCGGGCAACGAAAACTCCTCCAGATCGCTATGGCTCTCCAAAAACCACACAAACTCCTTATGCTCGATGAACCAGTCGCAGGGGTCAACAAAGTAATCCAAACTGAAATCGAAAACCTCTTGCTCAAACTCAAAGAAAAAAATGAAACTATTTTACTCATAGATCATGACATAGAACTCGTACATAGACTTGCCGACCATGTAATTGCACTTGATGCAGGTATCGTCATTTGTGAAGGAGCACCAAATGAAGTATTAAAAAATCCAAAAGTTTTGGAAGCGTATCTCGGAGAATAATATGCCATTACTCGAAATCAAAAACCTACATGCCGGCTATGGAGAACTCAAAGTCTTGACAGACATCAATTTTGAATTGGAAAAAGGAAAGATGTCTGTCCTCATGGGGCCAAACGGTGCAGGCAAGTCTACACTTCTCAAATCAATATTTAACATTACAAAAATTACATCAGGAAATATTTATTTTGAACACGAAAATATCACCAAACTCCCTGCTTACAAACTTATAGGAAAAGGAATCTCATACGTACCACAGGGAAAAATCAATTTTGGAATTCTTTCAGTGAGAGACAATCTACTCATGGGTATCCACCGGATCAAAGATGCGAATACTGTAGAAAAAAAACTTGAAGAGATATACACACAATTCCCTATACTCAAAGAAAAACAAAAAGAATATGCATTTAGCTTGTCTGGTGGACAACAGCAGATGCTCGCAATCGGACGTGCACTCATGAGCTCTCCCAAACTTTTGCTTATGGATGAACCATCTTTGGGACTGTCACCAAAGCTTGTCAAAGAAATGTTTCAGCATATCAAAAATATACGCGACAACTTTGGTACTACGATTCTCGTAGTTGAACACAATCTCAAAAGTATAATGGACATAGCTGATGAAGGATATATCCTCGTTCAAGGCGGAGTTATCGCGCATGATTTGTGTTGCAACCTCAAAAAAAGTGACGCGATGAAAAAGGTATTTGTAGGAGAGTTTGATTAAAAAAATTGTAATTAAAATCCACCTTACCAGCGGATTTTTTGTTTAAAAATATCTTAATATTCAATATCCAATATCCCATTCGTTCATTCCACCCACAACACCAAACTCTTCAAATAATTTCCTTCCGGATGAAAAATATTTATTGGATGATCAGGCGCGTAATGATGTTTGTCAATAATACGAACAGACCGTTTTGCTTCTACCGCGGCCTCAAATACAACTTGCTGAAACAACTTCTCATCCACATAATACGAACACGATGAGGTAATAAGAATTCCAGATGACTGAATGTTTTGTAATGCGAGACGATTGATATCTTTGTATCCTCTGCAAGCCTTCACAATATCTCCTCTTTTTTTTGCAAATGCTGGCGGGTCAAGAATAATAAAATCGTATATATTTTTTACAGAATCTTTGCGCAAAAATTCGAAAACATCCTCAACAATAAAAGAGTTATGTTTGATATCAAGATCATTTAAACAAAAATTTTCCTTGGCTAATTCAATCGCCGGATCTGAAATGTCTACTGAATCAACTTTCTGTGCGCCCCCAATCCCTGCCATAACTGAAAATCCCCCAGTATATGAAAAACAGTTTAAAACTTTTTTATTTTTTGCCAATTTTTTTACTTGCTGCCTCATTTCGCGCTGATCGAGAAAAAACCCTGTCTTTTGTGAATCAACAAAATCTACCTTAAACAACGCCCCGTATTCTTTTATCGCTTTTTCTTTTACGCCTTCACCATACAGCAGCCCAACCTGATTTTTTAATCCTTCTTCTCTACGTGAGGGCATGTCTGACCGCTCGTAAATACAAATTGGTTTTAATTTGTTGACCAAATAATCTACAATATCCGCTTTTATTTTTTCAATACCGAGTGTTGTTATCTGTACCACAATCACATCATCATACTTGTCTACAACTAAGCCAGGAATACCATCTCCTTCGCTATTTATCAAACGAAATGCATTTGTCTGTGTATCATCAAAAAAATTATTTCTCACTGCAATTGCCTTATCCATATGGCTGACAATTGAATCTATAGGCTCAGTATTATCAAAAGACACCATGCGTGCGGTAATTGATGTTTTGCGATTTATATAGGCACTACCAAGCAATTCGCCGTTTGAACCATACACACTTACAAAATCACCATCTTTTGCTTCTTTAGGAAATTGTTTTATAGCACCAGAAAAAATCCAATGATGAAAATTCTTTATCGGCTTTTCTTTGCCTGGTTTGAGAATTAATTGTGGCAACTTAGTAGTCATATGTTCTAACGAAAACCCGCGCTTAGCGGGTTCAATAATTTAACAATGTAACAATTTCCCAATATTTATTTGCTTACTTCTTCGGCATGTGCGACACCTTTACCCATAATTTCTTTGAATACATCTTCTTCCACTGTTTCTTTCTCAAGAAGCACTTTCACCAGTTCATCCATCTGATGTCTATGTTTGGTGATAATATGTTCGGATTGCTTCCTAGCTTCTAACAAAAGTCGGTCTATCTCGGCATCAATAAGCTCTGCGGTCTTCTCACTATAATTTTTCTTATCATGTATTTCCTGAGCAAGAAAAATAAGTTCTTCATTTTCACCATATTGGCGTGGGCCAAGCTTGTCACTCATACCATAGCGAAGAACCATATTACGCGCCATTTGTGTAGCCTTCTTGAGGTCACTTGAAGGGCCAGTAGATAATCGATCATCCCCATATATCATGCGTTCAGTAACGTAGCCCCCGAGAATCATAGCAAGGTCATCAGTAAATTTCACCCGTGTTGTATAATGCACATCTCGTTCTGGCATAGAAAGTGTATATCCACCTGCCATACCACGCCCGATGATAGACACTTTGCGAACAGGGTCACAATTCTCGAGAAAATGACCAACTACTGCATGCCCTGCCTCATGATAAGCTGTCATCTCTCGTTCCTCGTCAGTCATCACACGTGATCTCTTTTCCGGTCCGAGCATTACTTTTTCAATACTTTCCAAAACCTCTATTTCGTCTATTTGTTTTTTATTTCTACGGACGGCAAGTATTGCAGCTTCATTGAGTAAATTGGCAAGATCAGCACCAGAGAATCCTGGCGTACGCTCTGCTATTTTGTGCAGAGAAACATTTTTTGCAAATGGCTTGCCTGATGCATGAATAGCGAGGATCTCTTCTCTGTCATTGATATCTGGCATATCTATGACAACACGGCGATCAAAACGACCAGGACGAAGTAGTGCTGAATCAAGTACATCAGGCCTATTGGTCGCAGCGATGACAATGACACCAAGATTTGGATCAAATCCATCCATTTCAACCAAAATTTGGTTGAGTGTTTGTTCGCGCTCATCATGACTTCCTCCAAGACCAGCACCACGTTTGCGTCCCACAGCATCCATTTCATCAATAAAAACGATGGCAGGGGCCGCTTTCTTGGCTTTGTTGAATAAATCACGCACTCTACTTGCGCCAACTCCGACAAACATCTCTACAAATTCAGAGCCACTCATGTGGAAAAAAGGTACACCTGCTTCTCCTGCAATAGCCTTGGCAAGTAATGTTTTACCAGTACCTGGAGGACCCATGAGCAACAAACCTTTGGGTATTTTTGCTCCCATGTCAGTAAATTTCTTGGGATCTTTGAGAAAATCTACAATTTCAAGCACTTCATTTTTGGCTTCTCTTGCCCCAGCGACATCTTTCAATGTCTTCTTATTTTTATCATCTGGCTTTGCTTGCTTTGCTTGTGATTGTCCAAAGCCCATCGCTTTATTATTGACCCCTTGTACTTGTCGAGAAAAAAAATAAATCAATGCAATAAATAACAAAAGTGGAATGATCCATGGTGCTATGACACTAAGCCAAAACTTCCATCCTGTCTCATCCTTTACTTGCACATCCACCTGGGATAATTTGGTAGCATCCACACCATAATTATCCATAAGCTCTGAAAATGATTGTCCAAGCTCTTTGCGTACTTCAAGTAATTTAGCATTAGTATCTTTGAGCTTAATACTCAGGGTGTCCCCTCGCACTTCAATACTCTGTACTTGTTCGTTATTGATCTCCTGAACAAGACGTGTGATACCTACCTGCTCTGGTTTTTCACTACCCAAATTGGCCGAACTCAAAAGAGCTGCGACAAGTAAAAGCACAAGAAACACGAGAACAAAATTTTTTATCAAATTCTTCATAAAAATAAACCATTAGATATACAAGAGTATACCGAAGTATATGAAATTGATATGAATTTGTCAATCCTCTCTATATAACAAATCCACCCCAAGTACTTGGGGTGGATTGATGTATATTGAGCTAATGTATCCTAAGCAATTACTCACTTTTTTCTTCTGCTGTCTCAGATTTTGCAGGTTCTTGCTTTTCTTGTTTTACCTCTTCTTTTGGTTCTTCCTGCTTCACCTGTACGCCCTCGAGACGCAAACCGAGACGATGTTCTGCAGGTTCCATGGAAATAATTTCAAAATTATGTTTTTCTCCTACCACAAATTTTGAAAGTAATACTTTTGGGTCACTCACACGTTTATCAGTAAGATCTGATATGTGAGCAAGACCATGAATTTCCTCATCAAGTTTGATCATGAGACCAAATGGTTCTACTTTATGTATTTCACCTGCAATTACCTGTCCCACTTTATATTTTTCCTTCACATGTTTCCATGGGTCGTCAATAAGACGTTTGAGAGAAAGGTAAATCTTTGATTTATTGAGGTCTATAATTTGAGCCTTGACATGGTCACCAATCTTCAAAATATCTTTTGGATGATCAATGCGTTGCCATACGATTTCAGAAATATGGCAAAGACCTTCAAGCCCTTCACCAAATTTGACAAATGCGCCAAATGGGGTAAGCGCACTGATTTCTCCTTCAATAGCATCTCCGACTTTGTATGCATCCAAAATATTCTTTTGTTCCTCTTCCCAAACTTCTTTTTCAGAGAAAATTAATTTCTCTTCATCCATGTCAGCATTTATTACTTTGACACGGATAGCCTTGCCTACAAATTTCTTGAGGTGTTCAAAAATTCTATTTTTATCTCCACCTTGTACGCGAGGATAATTGTCCGGATTGAGTTGAGATACTGGCATGAAACCAACAAGTGCGTCTGCTTGAATCATGAGACCACCCTTATTTGCAGCCAATATCTTTGCGGTGATGACATCTCCGTCCTTCACATGCTTTGCCATGCGCTCCCATACCAATCGGTGGCCAGCAACACGGAATGAAAGCTCCATTTCACCATTTTCATTCTCATCTTCCACAACAGTGGCTTCGACTTCATCACCTGCTTTGATATGTGTAAATTCTTTTGATTCAGAAAAAAGTTCTTCTCCACGCACCACACCAATGATAATACCATTGATATCAATACGCACTTCCCCTTTATCAATAGAGATTATTTTACCTTTTACTAGATCCCCAACTTTTGGAATATTGGCAAAATAATCCTTTAGGAGATCCTCAAATTTTTGTTCAGCCATATTAAGAATAAATACTGCAGCTTTGCTGCGTATTAACCCGGGGTTGCCCGAGCCCTCTTAGGTAATTGCAGAGGCTAAATAAATACCTATGCCAAACAGGCCAGTGGCTCTATTTGGAGCCCGCATACTATACCACCTGTTTTCCAAATAGTCAAGTGTCTAAGAAATAAACATTTTCATCTAAATTAAGCCACAAAATCAACATGTTATACACATATTTTTACCTTGCGTCACAGCCAAAAATCCTGTATAATAATGGCGTAACAAAAGAGTTTGGAAGGCTCAATAGACCTACAAGACGTAAGTAAGGCCCCTTGTAAGCATTATAAGCTTTTTAAACCTCGTAAGCCTTTTAATATGCACATATCTTGGCTCGGCACAACAGCTATCAAAATACAGACAAAACCTTTTGACAAAGAAATTACTGTTGTCATAGACCCATACAGACCAGAAAAAGGACTATTCCCCCGTAGTCTCACACCTCATATGGGACTATACACACGGGGAGAAAAAGACAGTGTCACACTATCTGGCAATCCTTTTGTACTTTCAACACCTGGTGAAATAGATGTACATGGCGTACTTGCAAGTGCAGTCGAGGGGCACGAGCCTGGCAACACTATGGTACGAATAGACACGGAAGGACTTAGCCTTGGTCATGTAGGGCTCACCAAAAAATCTCTCACTGAAAAACAGCTTGCTATGCTTGCGGGGGTAGATATTCTCTGTATACCTGTGGGCCATCCAGACTCTTTTGACGCAGAAGAAGCAGTAAAAATAGTAAATGCCATTGAACCTCGCATAGTCATACCTTGTGCATTCAAATCAGATAATGACCCAGAGGCAAAACCTATAGATTCATTTCTCAAAGAAATAGGAGCAAAAAATAACGAACCTGAAAAAAAGATAATTCTCAAAAAGAAAGACTTGCCTCAAGAAGAACTAGAAGTCAGAATACTAGAAAAAGAATAAATATAATATACCCACTATGTCTTCTATTCCTGAAGATAATACTCCGGCAGCAAAAAAAATTGTTGAACCATATATCACTCCACACAAAAGCAAAATGTGGATGTGGACAGGAGTTATTATATTTATGGTTGCCATCTTCGCCCTATGGGGTATGAATCTCATAACCCTCTTTTATGAATCAAGCCAAGTGCAAGACCCAGCAAAAGAGATGCTCAATACGAGCAAGAATGATTTGCAAGCAATTATAAAAACATTCGCCGGGCAAGAGATAGATATAGAGGAAGAACTCACAGATGCACCAACCGCTCCAACAACAACCATCTCACAAGAACAAAAAATACAACAAGCTTTGTCTGAAACACTCTTACCTCTCTTCGTAAGTAGCACAACGAATACCGAATCCAACAGCAATACTACTACTATTCAATCACAACCTTAGCAATGTATGCCCCGCATGAACAAAAAAATTTCTGCTGAAGCATCACGCTCAGCACAAAAACCTACCCAAGAAAAATTTGAAGTTATATCTCCTGAAGGAAAGGTAGAACCAGTCAATCTCGTAGACGAAATGCAGAGATCATATTTGGATTACGCCATGAGCGTGATCGTATCCCGCGCGCTACCAGACGTTCGTGATGGTCTCAAGCCTGTCCATCGTAGAATCCTCTATGCAATGTGGGGTATTGGGCTCAAACATAATGCAAAATTCAAAAAATCAGCGCACGTTGTTGGTGAAGTAATGGCAAAGTATCATCCACACGGTGACGCCGCTATCTATGATTCTATGGTACGTATGGCGCAAGATTTCAACATGCGCCAGACATTGGTAAATGGACAAGGTAACTTTGGTTCTATGGATGGCGACAATGCTGCTGCCATGCGTTATACAGAAGCAAAGCTTGAAGCCCTTGCAGAAGAACTCCTCTATGATATCGAAAAAAATACTGTAGACTTCTCCCCTACGTATGATGGCTCACATAGAGAACCCCGTGTGCTCCCCAGTAAACTACCAAACCTACTCTTGAACGGAAGTATGGGTATTGCTGTTGGTATGGCAACAAATATTCCTCCACATAATCTTGGTGAGCTATGCGACGGTATCATGCGGATCATAGATAATCCAAAAACAACCACAGAAGAACTCATGGAGGATATCAAAGGACCAGACTTCCCAACAGGTGGCATTATCTACAACAAAAATGATATTGCAGCTGCATATGCAACAGGACGCGGAGGTATTGTATTGCGTGCAAAGACAGATATCCAAGAAGACAAAGCTGGACAATTCAAGATCATTGTGTCTGAAGTGCCTTATCAAGTGAACAAAGCTGTATTGCTTGAAAAAATCGCTTTACTTGTCCAAGAAAAAAAGATCGAAGGCATCAGAGATTTGCGCGACGAAAGTAACAAAGATGGCGTACGCGTTGTTATTGAACTCAAAAAAGACGCGTATCCAAAAAAGATTTTGAACAGACTTTTTAAATTAACAGATCTACAAACAACATTCCATGTAAATCTACTTGCGCTCGTAGACGGTATACAACCACGAGTCCTCAACCTGAAGACAGTTCTCGAAGAATATATCAAACACAGACAAGAAGTCGTCCGCAGACGAACTGAATTTGATCTCGAAAAGGCCAAAGATCGTGCGCACATACTTGAAGGGCTCAAAAAAGCACTTGATAAAATAGATCTCATCATAACTACCATACGCAAATCAAAGGACAAAGATGAAGCAAAAGTTAATCTCATGAAAAAATTTGGATTTACTGAACGCCAGACAGTAGCCATTCTTGAAATGAAATTACAACAGCTTGCTAATCTCGAACGACAAAAAATCGAAGATGAGTTGAAGGAAAAGAAACAACTTATTGCTGAGCTCGAAGCGCTCCTTGCCAGTCCCAAGAAAATCCTTGGCGTTATCAAAAATGAGGTGATAGATATCAAAAAAACATACGCGAGCGAACGACGCACTGAAATCATTGCTCATGGTGTAAAAGAATTTAGTATAGAAGATCTCGTGCCCAATGAACCGACGCTTATCATTACAACCCGTGATGGCTATATCAAACGTTTGCCACCAGACACATTCAAAACACAATCTCGCGGTGGCAAAGGTGTTATTGGTCTTGCAACAAAAGAAGAAGACGTGGTGGATGAACTCATTACAACCAATACACATGACAATATTCTTTTCTTCACTACACGTGGCCGTGTGTTTCAACTCCGTGCATATGATATTCCACAAGCAAGTAGGACATCAAAAGGACAGGCCCTCGTCAACTTTTTGCAACTTGCGCCCAATGAAAAAGTATCAGCCATACTCTCTATGGAAGATATGAACAAATATCAATACCTCGTCATGTTGACAACCAAAGGAACTATCAAAAAGACAGCGCTTGATGATTTCAAAAACGTTCGCAGGTCAGGTCTCATCGCACTCAAATTACGAGAAGATGACATGCTCGAATGGGTGCGCCCGTCGACTGGCACCAATGATATCATGATTATCACAGCACAAGGACAAGCAATCAGATTTCAAGAAAAAAATGTGCGCGGTATGGGACGTACCGCAAGCGGCGTACGAGGCATGAAACTCAAATCAAATGACCACGTAGTAGGCATGGACGTCGTATCATCTGATCTTGTAAAAAAGAAAGTCCTCGAGCTCCTCGTTGTCTCTGAACATGGGCTTGGCAAACGTACCAATCTCACTGAATATAAAGTCCAAGGACGAGGTGGTAGCGGTATAAAAACGATGGCTGTCACACAAAAGACAGGCCCTATCATCAGCGCACGCATTATAAATAATACAGAAAATAAAGACCTCATGATGATCTCAGTCAATGGTCAAGTCGTACGTACTCCTCTCAAGAGCGTATCTACGCTCGGACGTGCAACCCAAGGTGTGCGTGTGATGAGATTCAAAGAAGATGGAGATAGAGTGGCAAGTACAGCATTACTTGAAGGCTGACATAGTCAAACTAAAAACACTCCTGGCAAAGGAGTGTTTTATTTTAGTTATTCATTTTAAGCTGCCTGTTGAAGAGCTAAACGATTAACAAGATCTTTGAATGCAACGAGACTCTGTTCCCGTATTTGTCCGCCATTATCCAATACATCAAAAATACGAGCTGCTTCTTTTGTTACGATATGCTCAGGTCCAAATTGTGGTGACCGTTCCAAACCTTGTTTCAAAGTTAGCCAGTACGTCTTACTCCCCTGTGCATCTCTACTTGCAGGAAGCATATAATCACCCTGTTCAATATATTGTAAATCTTCTTCTGCCTGCCGAATACGCTCTTGCACTACAGCTTCTGAACCTTCTCCTTCTTCTCGTCCAATTCTACTCATATGTTTGTATTATTTTACTGCGTTGTCGACTTGTGTCTGTACTTCCCTACCCTTTTTCTCCTGCAAATGTCTAAAAATAAGCAATGAGCCAATAGTAATACCAACAAATGTAAAATCCATAACCGTATCACTCAACACATTGACTACCATATAATCAGGCAGAAACATAAAAGGAATAGACAAGATGAAAGCAGCCACTACTGCAACCAAAAATAACCCAACAAACCAACCAAATATTTTCCACCAATCTCCTGATACAAGTTTTTTACTATGATCAAGAGCTTCCATATTCTTTTTACCAAGTACAACCACAATGGGTATAATGAGTGACCAATATACAGAATATATAATCCCCGGTATTACCAACAAAAGAAACAAACCTACAAGCAATATTCCTTGGGTGATTTGTGTCGTAAACACTCGTGACCAAAATGAAAGAGCCTGTTTTATACTGTCTTGCCATATCATTTTTTCTTTTTTCTCCAAAAATGCCTGCACGAGAATAATAATAGCTATAGACGCAATAACACCGATAAGCATCTCAAGCCATGTCCACGCTCTATTGGCCGTACGGAAGCTAGCCCATGCTGTCTCATTTTGTAGAGAAGTAAGCAATAACTCATATACCACATTGAGTGGTATATACACGATAGCAACGATAATGAGAATTTCCTTATAAAATTCTCTCATAAGAGCATAGACATGCCTCACGATGCTACCAAAGGTGAAATTTGATTCACCCACTACTACTGGATTGGAAGGTGTTTCCATAGTATAAAATAAAAATTATATATGTTGTAATGCTTGACGCAATAATTCTTCAATAGGCAAACTATTATCCAAACCAACAATAGCAGCCCGAGCCTGTTCTCTACTATATCCCATTGTCATGAGCCCTTCAATTATTTCTCCAAGCTTGCCACTTGCGGCTTCTTCTCCATGTCCCCACGTCTCTTGCCCCACCTTATTCTTGAGCTCCACACACAGTCTCTCTGCTGTCTTTTTGCCCATACCACTCACTTGGGTGAGATATGATACGTCCCCTCGCGAAATTGCCTGCCTGATTTCATCAATACTCCCCAAACCAAAAATATTCATTGCTGTCCGCGGGCCAATACCACTCACGGTAATTAATAATTCAAAAAATTGTTTCTCTTGTGCTGTTTCAAATCCAAAAAGCTCCATATTATTTTCTGATACCTTGAGATATGTATATGATACACATTCTTGACCTTCTTTCAATTTCAAAAAAAATGACGATGGTACATGTATCTCATATCCAACGCCACTCTCAGTCATGACGACAAAACAATTTTTTTCTTTTTGAATAATAATTCCTTTCAAATAGGCAATCATAGACTATGTATTACACAAAAACAAAATACCAAACTCTTTTACCTCGCGACTTGTATATATCACTATACGCCTGCCGCTGCCTCCATGTCCGCTGCCGATAGATTCTCCTTGTTCATTATACATCTCTTTGATTATCATACGCAAATCATCATGTTTTGGTTGCATAATACGAATTCTGTCTCCCACACGCAGAGCATTATGCGGGCGTACTGTTGTCTTCCATTTTTTCCCTACGCGTACAGAGCTTATTACTTCGCCAACATATTCTGCATCACTTCCCTTATGACTATTATCTATATTTTGTTCTACTGTATCACGACCAAAAAGGAAACCCGTCGTATAACCTCGATGAACAAGTTTATCCAATACATTCTTTTTGATGTGTTTCAATGTTCTTCTTTGTATTTTTATATCTTTATGTTGTCCTTCATGCAATATATAATCAAATGCTTGTCTATATGCTTTTACTACGCTTGCCAAATATGCGGCACTCTTTGCACGACCCTCTATCTTGAAGCTCACGACTCCTGCATCAATAAGTTCGGGAAGATATTCTATGAGACACATATCCTTCGAATTGAATATATAGGTGCCATGTACATCTTGTTCAACAGGAATTTTTTCTCCGGGACGCAAAGGCTCCTCTACTTCAGCTTGAAGCACGTACATCTGTGCATTGTCTACATTATATTTCCATCGGCATGGCTGTGTACAATCACCCAAATTTGCACTGCGTCCCGTAAGCCATGCGGAGAGCATACATCGGCCAGAATAACTCATACACATCGCACCGTGAATAAAATACTCCAACTCGCATCTAGGTACTTTCACATGAATTTCTTTCAATTCTTTGAGAGTCACCTCTCGACCAAGGACGACGCGTTCAAGGCCCTGATCATACCAAAATTTTACTGTTTCCCAATTTGTTGCGTTTGCTTGGGTTGAAAGATGGATCTTCACATCTGATGCGTACTTCTTTGCATATACCATGACGCCAGGATCTGACACAATAAGCGCATCTGGTTTCCACACGTTCAATTTTTTTAGATAGGAAGGAAGTTTTTCCAGATGTTCATTGTGAGCAACGACATTGACCGTCACATAAATTTTCTTTTTTAATACGTGCGCGTACTCAATCGCCTCTTTCACATTATCCATAGTAAATTGATTGATACGCACGCGCAAACTAAAATCCGGTATACCCATATATACCGCATCTGCCCCGTAGGCAAAGGCATACTTCATTTTTTCAAGACTCCCCGCAGGAGCGAGGAGTTCTAATTTTTTCTTATGAATTCCCATACTATAATTATTCTACATTTTCCATTTGAGCATCAACCTTTTCAAGACATTTTTCATAAAATATAACAAGAGGATTACCAGCCCTGCTATCTCTGGAAAAATTGCTTAGCGTGAGAGCAAGAGCTTGACGATATTCTTGTAATTGAGATTTATCAAATCCCTCTATACTCATAGCGAAAGCCTCTATTGCATCTTCACTTTCACCAAAATCATCAAAAAATATCCGAACATTTTCTGCCAGAAGAGCTTGCGCTTTTTTCCGCGCCTCTTCAAGAGGGCTTAGTGAATCTATTCCCATATATACTTCCGGTCCAAATATTCCACCAGTATTTGTACGCCAAAACCATTGGCCCCAGCTCGCATCCAAGCCTTGCCTTTACCACTATAAATAGCGCCTGCCAGATCAATATGCGCCCATGGATATAGAGGATTTCCTTTTTTATCTTTGGTAAAAAATTCAAGAAATGAAGCGCCGATACTTGCCTGACCAAACCTATCCGCATTGGTTCCTGCAGAGTTTCTAATGTCAGCAATTTCACTTTTGTTTACTTCATCGAATTCCTCCCCCAAAGGCAATTGCCACAATTGTTCTCCACAAGCTTCTGATGATCTAAGTAAACTTTCAACCATATTTTTTTCTGAGCTAAAAAGGCCTGAGCGTTCGAGCCCAACAGCAATCATGCAACCACCAGTAAGCGTCGCCAAATCAATCACTTCTTTTGGATTATATTTCATAGCATAGCACAGAGCATCAGCAAGAATTAAGCGTCCTTCAGCATCTGTGTTTTTTATTTCTACTGTTTTCCCATTCAAAGCCTTGAGGATATCATCAGGTCTAAAGGCAGAACCACTTGGCATATTTTCTACAGCTGGTATAAGAGCCACCACATTTCGTTTTAATTTCAAAGTAGCAACTACATACATAGTACTCAAAACAGCAGCTGCACCAAGCATGTCATACTTCATATCAATAAGAAAATCGCGTGGCTTCAAACTAAGCCCACCCGAGTCATAGGTAACACCCTTGCCTACAAGTACGGTAGGTTTCTCTGTAGGTTTTTGACTACCACGATATTCGATAATGATAAACTTTGGTTCTTCTGCTGAACCGCGCGCAACCCCGAGCAACAGCCCCATACCCATCTTTTCCAAATCCTGCTTTGATAATATCTTAACATTAAGAGCTTTCAATTTTTTGGTGTGCAATCGCGCCTCCCTCGCCAAATATGTGGGAGTCATGATACTTGGTGGATGATTCCCCAGATGTCGCGCAAGATTAATACCTTGTCCAACCACGCGTCCTACTTCTAGACCCAATTCAAATTTCTTTTTTTCTCCAGACTTAACATCCAAAATATATTCCACATGTGTAATGGGAAGAACTCGCGCGTCTTCATCTGTTTTGTGTTCATCATATGCATAAGAAGCAACTTCTACTGCCACAGCCGTTTCCTTTCCCAAGGTCTTCATGTCCCACTTTTTCATAACTTCCAAAGGCAAAGCTATAGAAATTTTCTGATTTTTCCTGTCCTGTGCATATACAACCGCAGTGCCAATGGTTTCTTTGTAGCGTTTGAGAGTGAGATCCTTTTCTTTACCAAAGCCCACAAACAAAACTTTTCTGACCGTACTATGCGTAGCGTGCATCATGCATACTTCCATCTTTTTCCCCGTAATGTCCCCCTCTACCAATTGTTCAATTGAACGGTCTAAGGTAACACCATAAAAATGAGATCCCTTGAATTTTTGACCTTCAAATACAGGGATAATGAGACAATCTGTGCCGTGGCATTGTTTCGAAGTATTATAACGAATCATAAGCATACCAATTTAATATATTATTAGGTCATTGTAACGTGAAAAGAAAGCTTAGTCAATAAAAAACAACACCCAAGATAATACCGTCGTATCTATTATATACAAAAGACCTTCCACCCCATTCTACCCACACAACGCAAATAACTAAAAAAATCATCCCTTAAACCGAAAAAACAAAAATATATTAAACCTTTGATTCAATTCTTAGAAAATTTTCCTGCAAATTCACGCAAAATAGGGATAAAATAATGAAAATATTTTTGTTGATAATTTTTATTTTTCCAATCATTCCCTGTAATCACACCTCGGCACTGTTTAGCACCACAATAACAAACCATTTTGAACTTCGGATTAGACTCTGCCAAGCCATAGTCATAAGAGAGTTCCTCTCCTTTACGAATATACCTCAAAGCAATGAAATCGCCATCTTCATTAAACCCCAAATTACCATCACAAGAATGATTCAAATACCATGAGATAGACAAATGATTAAAATCCAAATCTGAAGGCGGACGGAAACCATTTGGTATACCAATACAAAAGTCTTTCACAAGACGGCGGACAAGAGACGGCTGTCCTTTCAATTCACTCCATGCGGTCACTTTTTGGTGGTCTTCTTTTGAAGTACCTTTTTCTACAACCTCATTCTTTTTAATATTTACTGTAGCAAATAAACCAACTCCACCCTGATGAATTTTTGATGGCTTCAATTCCATGAAAATCTTTTTAAACTTTAGTGACATATATATTGTCTAATTAACTATATGGGATGAATTAAAATTTTTTAATATCGTTTCACTGCTGCTGCGATGATTTCTTCCAAAAGATCTCCGTAATCCATGCCTGCCACTTTGGCAGCTTTTACAAACTCGGATTCGCGACTCAATGGAGGATTCGGATCTACTTCGAGAACATAAGGATTGTCCTCTTTATCCAAACGGATATCGACTCGTCCATAATCATAACACCGAGATACATGGTAAGCATCCAAGGCTATCTCAGTGATAAGTGATTGTAATTTTGGACTTACACTTTTAAGAGGATTCTGACGTATAATTTTTCGATACGCAGATGGTGGGGTTTCCCTTTTACCTTCTGGATAAATATGCCAATAGCCTTTTGGCATTCCAGTAAATATAGAACGTGTAAGTGGCAATACTTGTACATCTCCCTCATCATTTCCAATAATAGACACTTCATATTCATCCCCATCGAGATATTCTTCAATAAGGACAGAACATTTGAGTTTATTAATAATATAAGAAATCTGTTTATGAAGAGATTTTTTATCAGTTACAACCGAAGCATTGGATATACCAAATGAATCATCTCTATCACTAGGTTTTACTAAAAGTGGATATCTGAGTTTATCGCTAATAGTTTCACCTATCTTATATACATAATCCCATTCAGGAGTAGGTATGTCATGGTATTCAAATAACTTCTTAAGTCTAATTTTATCCCGACAAAACGCTAGATTTGCTGAACTAGTGCCCGTGTAAGGAATTTGCAAAGATTCAAGAATCGCGGCAGCTTGCGGCTGTAAATGCATGTTATTATTAATTCCATCTGTTACGTTAAACACAAAATCGACATTCGTCTGACGTAATTCGCTGAAGGCTTTACCTAAATTATTAAAATCAAATACAAAAATTTCATACCCTCGAGAAAGTAAAGTATCTTCAATAAGACTCGTAAGTGGAGCATTTGACGGGTTATTTTTAGCTCCTCCATGTACTTTATTACCTGCAATCCCAATCTTCAGATGACGTTGACTCTTGAAGGTAGCGCGGTGTACACGTTCAATTTTTTCAGCCTGAAGTAAAATATTCTTTTTCAAAATAGCGGTTGAGAGTGTACTTTTGCGTGCTGTCTTGCCCAAGGCCGACTCCTCATCAAATTCTACCACTTTGTAATGGATAAAAGACAATGCTTCTTGTAGATTGTCCTTGGCATCAAGCAAATTATTTCCAGAAACTGTAAGCCAACCTAGACTGTTGTATCCTTCAGGTGGCCTCAAAATCGCGTCTCCGACCTCCTGCGTAATATATATTTCTTCAAGATAAGATTTTTTCTTTAATTCTGGAGATATTTCAAGGGCAGTAAGCATGCCTGATGCATCTGGCTGCAAATCCCATCCAACTATATATTGGTATGGATTTTCTGGTTTTTCGTACTTAACATATATACCCAATGCGATGTGGACTGATGCCTCTACCAAGTCAACTCTCCATGCACTTTTCACATATGAATATACATAATCTCCTCCCATACGCATATTTACTTCAATAGGATATGGTCCCTTTTCTCCATATTTAGCCTCAAAATGAATACACCCATTCAGAATTCCAAGCTTTTCAAGTATTTCTTCTGCCATATTAATGAGTGCATCTTGCTGACCCACAGGCAAACTGGAAGGCAATGACTGGCCACTATCTACAAAAAATTTTTCCCGACTCTTATTAAAATTATCCGAAATACAATAAAATTTAACTTTGCCATTTTGAAGCAGGATATCAATATCTACTTCGTCGCCATCAATATATTCCTCAGCAAAAATCTCAAGATTCTCCCACTCAGAAGCAAGCCAAAATGATTTCATGTTGTTTTTAATATAATCATATGTTTCTTCCAAATCCTGACGATTGAAAACTTTAACTACATATGCACTTGAAGCTCCATACATAGGCTTCACTACTAGAGGATATGAAAGTCTTTTTTCAAGAGAAGGTATATCTTTCTTACTGTGCAAAACATGATGCTTCGGGGCAGGTAAACCATTTTTTTCACAAAAATTACGAAAGGTAAATTTGTTTTTAACCAATTCGGCAATATGATATGGTATGCCATTAAGATGAAGAGTATCAACAATACGAGAAGTCAAAAGTACTGCTTCATCCCAAAATGTCACAGCACCATCAAAAGCAAACTCAGGTTTTGTAACCAAAAAAGTTTTGACAGCATGAAGACTCTCTGTTGTATTGCCCAAATCAGCAATAATCCATTCATCCACATATTCCTCAAGCGCGCTAACTCGCTCACGGTGGAGACATACAACTTTCACACCCATTCGCTTAATCCGCTTCATGATAAAATATTTACTTGGACTCATAGCATGGACAACAAGAAGTGTTTTGCCTTTACATTCTGGTGGAATATATCTCTTTTTCATAAAAAATAAAAACCCAACTGGCTGTTAACCACTGGGTCTAAAGATAAAATAAATAATTTACTTGCAAACTGTCTGGCTCTGAATTGTCAGAAGCGCTTAGACAAGCGACGCCCATAAAAAATATAATATAGAAGTCTACAGTATACTACGCACCATATATGTTGTCAATAATATACGAATTTTGTTGTATAATGAGTCAAAAACTAAGCCGTCTTGACCTTTTTGCCCTGAAAATCTGTAAATGAGCTTCTGTTTACCTTCCAAAAATTCAATGCAACAGGCACCTTGCCTACTCCTCCCGGTACATCGATGACATAGGAAGGTACAGATAGACCACTCAATCTTTCATGCAGACGAGTGGCAATCTCCACCTCTCTGTCAAAAGGCACAATAAAATGTTCTGCGCCTCTCACTGGCTCGCATCGAAAAAGATAATATGGTTTAACTCCTATTTCTACCAGCCGAGTAAATAGCTCACACAATATGTCTTCTGAATCATTCACACCTTTGAGAAATACTGACTGGGATAATGACATGGTACTTACCGATTGTAATTTTTTGACAGCTTTCACCGTCTCTGGAGTGATTTCGGCAGGATGCTCAAAATGAAGCATCATATATAGTGGCTGTTTTTTTACTACGCGCAGGGCATCGAGCACTTGAGAGGTAATACGCAGAGGATTTGATACAGGTAAACGCGATCCAATACGAATAATCTTTATTTGGGATAATGACGTAAATTTTTGTAATGCTTGTTTAAGAATTTCAGGAACTGTGAGGGGATCTCCACCAGAAAAAATTACCTCATGAATCTCTGGATGCTTGGTCACATATGCACACATAACATCAATATCTTTGGCAGTGATAATTCCTTTTTTTATTTCAGATACACTGCGTCGTCGATCACAAAAACGACAATATGCTGCGCAATTCATAGTCAGAAGGACGAGAACACGATTTTCATATTTATGAACAAGACCACGAACAGGACTATACATCTCCTCATTTAGAGGGTCCTCAGACGCGGACTGTGTAACTATATTTTCACATTCTGAAGGGATGAATTGACGACTGATTACCGGTTCCTTTTTTGTTAGTAATGAAAGATGAGAAGACAATTTATTTTGCAACATAATTACCTGTCATATATTCAATAAATATGAACGAAATTCTTTTAACCCTTTACGATATACAGACATAAGCTTTGAGGCATGAACGCTTGGCACATTATGCATAGTACGTAGACTTGTATAGTAATCAACATACCATGACCATGACTTCAGATGTGGTAATCGCTTCTTCTTGAATAGGTCAACGACTTCATTTTGAACTTTTTTCTGCAACAATGTATAAAATGCAAAATCCAAATCTTTGGGATCTCCACTTTCTAACGAAGAAAAAAGATAATCTTTAAACATTTCTTTGATCAATAAATTCTTTTTGAAGCCAATCGCTGACGGGTCTACACCAAAGGCTGAAGCAAAAAGATACATACGCGCACATTTATAGCATTTGTGACACCATTGAGAACCTTTCAACAAAGGCTTTTCCGCACGACAAGAAAATTGGTGCCGACCAAACTCTGGATACAAAGAGTGTAAAAGATAAAAAATATTTGGTTCATCAAGAGGTTCAAGCATACTCTGCACACTACATCGCCCGCTACTCAGTACATTCACCAAAACACTTTGTTGCTTCATCCAAAAAATTGTCTGGTCATACGAATGATTCAGTTTCCATCCTTGAGCATACTCGTATTCATTATTCGCATATTCATTACCATACAATACGTGGTGGGCATTATAATAATACACAAAAGGTAAACACATAATGGTATATAATGTAGTCTGTACACCCCACCCGACATCGCTATGCTTACCAAATGCAAGGCCTCCGCGAAATAGACCAACATCATTCTTAACAAAATGTACAGGACAATCCAACATCTTGCCCATAGCAGAAAGCCGTTTCAATTTGTACTCTGTCTCATAACGTTCCATGGGATCTTCAAAATAAACAAGTATAGGGTTCATTCCCATTTTCTTTGCCATCAGCGCGACAAACAAACTCTCTTTTCCAAATGTAAACGGAACAATAACTGGTGATTTCAAAGTATGTATGCCTTTACCTGGCGATTCAACAAATGGAGGCACTGATGTCTGTTTATCAGTAAATTCAAAAGTGGCATTATACAATTTCTTCATGTATGACTGGAAAGGAACGCCGTCTACCCTTTCAGTATCAAGAATATCTTCTATATGATTTCTAAATATGAATGATTCACACAATGGAAAATTTGTATTGTATACGAGTGTATCTTTATCTAAAACAACTGAAAGAAAATGGGTGCTTGTAAAGACAATATTATCCACGAGCATGTTCTTTGTTTCTTTAGAAAGAGGCGCCCATATGTATGCTGGATATATTATAGTGTATGTCTTGTTTTTCACAGTAATTGATAGACCATTTTTCAATAAATGAGCTTCAATCTTTAAAGTTGTATCCTTTTTACCCATATAATAATAGCAATAATATATTAACTAGCTAGTACGTTTGTATCGCTGAATTGCAAGATAAATAATCTCTTCCAACAAATCTCCAAAATCCATACCTACGAGTGCAGCTACTTGAGGTAAGTGTGCATAAGAGACATCAAATGACGGATTAGGGTCAAGTTCTAATACATAAGGATTATCATTTTCATCTACACGTACTTCAACACGACCATAATCCCGACAATCCAATATAGAATATGTGTCGAGCGCGATCTCGGTAATGAGTGACTCCAATTTTCTGCCGATATTCTTGGGCGGATGTTGAATCTCAATTTTTTTATACGTAGGGTCTCCACCTTGCTTTGCCACATATGTATATATATGCCAATAATCCTTGGGGAGTCCCTTGAACACTGCGCGCGATAAGGGCAACACCCGCAGATTATCATCATCACAACCAAGAATAGATACATCATATTCATCACCCTCTATATATTCTTCCACTATTGCGGGCTTACCATAGTCTACGATGATACGTCGTAACTGTTTTTCCATTTGTTCTCGATTGGTGACAACAGATTCATTGGTAATACCTATAGAATTATCACTCGTACCTGGCTTCACAATGAGTGGAAAACGCAAATCATCTCGTATCTCATCATCAAGCTCATATGCATAGTCCCATTTGGGTGTCGGGATATCATGATACGTAAGTAATTTTTTGACTTTTATTTTGTCACGGCATAGAGACAATACAAAGCTGTCTGATCCTGTATAAGGGATTTGTAGTGATTCAAGCAGTGCAGCGGCAGCAGGCTCAAGATCTGTAGAATTACTTATTTTTTTACACATATTGAATACAAGGTCTACATCACTGCGACGCAAATCGCCAAAAGCCTTCGCCAAATTGTTAAAATCAAAAAAAGTCACTTTGTATCCTCTTTCGCGCAATGTTTTTACTACTACTTTCCCTATAGGATCGTCGCCATTTAATTCTTCGCTCATATTTCCTGCAATCCCGATATGCAACCCTTTTTGATCTCCATGTGATACACGTTTTACTTTTTCAAGCTTTGCCGCACGCAACAACAGATTTTTATTAAGTACTGCAGCAGAAAATCTGTCCTTGCGAAGTGTCTTGCCCACAGACGAATCTGAATCAAATTTCACCACTTTAAAATGTATTTTTTCAAGGGCGTTTCTTAGATTATCTTGTGCGTCAAGAAAATTATCTCCAGATACGGTCAACCAGCCTATATGCTCTTGACCCTCGGGAGGCAGTAAGACAGGATCACCAACCTCTTTATACAAATTTATTTCTTGAAAATATTTTTCCTTTTTCAAATTATCATCTACAGACAGTTCAACAAGGAGACCTGAAGAATCTGGATGTAAATCCCAACCAATAATATATTGCCGTGGTTGTATATCTTTAATTTTGAAAAACTGACCTATAGCAATCCTCACTGAATATTCTATAAGATCTATACCCCATGCATTTTTTATATATGAGTAGACATAGTCTCCACCCATGCGTAGATTAACTTCCAAAGGACAGGGACCAGTCTTGGTAGATTTGGCCTCATAGTGTATACATCCATTTTGGATACCCAGTTTCTCAAGTGTCTCCTCTGCTATATCGATCAATGCTTGAATTTGTGGCGTAGGGAGTGTCGAAGGTGTCGTCTGACCACTATCGACAAAAAAGATACCTTTATCTTTGTTGAAATTATCAGATACAATGCTCAATTTTATTTTCCCATTCTGCATGAGGATATCCACGTCGACTTCGTCTCCATCAATATACTCCTCAACAAATATATCCAATCCATCTGATAATGCGCTTTCAAGCTCTGTATTTATATTATGTTTCAAAAATTTGTATGTATTGACCAAATCATCTCGACTATACACTTTTACCACATAAGCGCTACTTGCTCCATAGGCAGGCTTTACTACCAAAGGAAATTGTAGATTATCACAAACATAATCAATATCATCTTCATCTTTGAGTAGATGATGACGCGGGGCTCGTATGCCATTTGCCATACAAAATTCTCGAAATAAATATTTATTCCTCGTCTGACGAGCAATGCTATATGGGACCCCAACAAAATTAAATTTGTCGACGATTTTTGATGTCAAAAGTACGTCATCCTCCCAAAACGTGACAGTACCATCAATATGAATATCTGAATTTGTCTTCACAAAAGATTCCACGGCCTTCACCGCTTCAGTATGATTGAACGTGTCTGCAATAATCCAATGATCTACGTAAGGAGCTGCCCAATTTTTTTCTTTATTGAGAACAACGACCACGAGACCGAGTTTCTTGAGACGTTGTACAATAAAACGTTTCTTGTGTGGCCCTGTATTTACAAGAAGTATTGTCTTCCCTTTAAGACTTTCGATAGATTCTGTATGCATAAGACAAACTAAAACCCAAGTAAACTCTAATTACTTGGGTGTAAAAAATTATTTAAATTTTTGAGGAAAAGGATCCTCGTCTAGAGACCTCAAGAGGTCCATACAAATACAATAGAGCGTTTGCTCTGTCCCGCGACGGTGACGCCACGAAATGAAGTCGATGACTCCTCAATCATTTTATCACCATGAGCCTGTGCGTCAATATTATTTATGCACAGAAAGACTCACTGCCCTGCCGTCGATATTCTCCAATGTCTGGTCTGATTCATCGAGTTCAATCTTTTCCTCACAAATATCACTTGCCAGTACCTGTCGTTTGATATCATCTTTAAACTCTGCAAAAACGGACTTCAACAATTCATCGGGCGTATAATATTCTACTATAACACGATCGTGAATGGTCATTTTCTGCTCTTTACGCATTTGGTTTATAGTGCGGACGATTTCGCGCACTAGTCCTTCTTTTCTCAAATCTTCGGTAACTTTTATATTCAAAGCAACCTTAATCCCATTGTCCTCTTTCTCTATCCAATCGTTCCCAATCTGCGCACCATCTACGACTTCTTTTACATTTAATTCTTCGGAGATAATATTTTTTAATTCGTTTGAGAATTGAGAATTGCGTAAAGCAACGAGGTTGCCACGCAACTTTTCGTTGAGAATTGAGAATTGAGAAAGTGGTTGGCGAACTTTTATACCTGCTTCTGCCCGCAAACCAAGTCCCATTTCTACAACTTTACGGACCTTGTCCATTTCTTCTAGCAACTTCTTATCAGCCAAATTTTTATCAACGCTCGGCCATAGTTCTAAGTGCACAGATTCCTGTGTTTTTGTAATTTCTTGATACACCTTTTCCGCGATAAAAGGCGTAAACGGCGCCATCACTTTAGATAAGGTCAGAAGTACAAAACGCAAAGTAGAAAGTGCGTTTTGTTTATCCTCTTCATCGTCACCTTTAAATCGATCACGCGAACGACGCACATACCACTGGGATAACTCAGTAACAAAATCTACAATCGGACGACTTGCTTCAGCCAGCTTATATTCATCCATTTTTCCAGTTACTTCTCTTACCAAAACATTCAACTTAGCCAAAATCCATTTGTCTAAAATGTTATTTGAACCAGTGGAATCTTTTGTATAATCAGTGGAATCTGTGTTAAACATAGAATAAAACGTATATACATTCCACAATGTATTGATAAGCTTATTATACATTTCCCACACACCCTTTTCAGAAAAATTAAGACTTTCAGCATGCATGACTGGGGAGTTGACTAAATAGAATCTCATAGCATCAGCCCCATATTTTTCAAGCACTTCCAAAGGATCAGGATAATTTTTGAGACGTTTACTCATCTTTTTCCCATCTTCAGCAAGCACTATGCCATTGACAATCACATTGCGAAAAGCAGGTAAAATCTCTTTCTTAGGTATAGAAGGATTATCACCACGAGTAAGTGCGGTCGCAAGCACATGAAGTGTATAAAACCACCCACGTGTCTGATCTTGACCTTCTGCAATAAATTCTGCGGGAAAACCTGCCTCAAGTTTTTCCTTGTTTTCGAAGGGATAATGCATTTGACCATAGGGCATGGCACCAGACTCAAACCAACAATCAAGAACTTCCGGAATCCTACGATATTCTTTCCCATCTTTTGTAATAACTATTTCGTCTACAATATGCTTATGGAGATCTTTTACCTTTTGACCAGACAGGGTTTCGAGTTCATCTACACTGCCTATGCAAAGAGTATCCCCATCTTCGCTACGCCAAATAGGCAATGCCGAACCCCAAAAACGATTACGCGAAATAGCCCAGTCCCGCGCACCCTCAAGCCACAAACCAAACCGGCCATCTTTGATATGATCGGGTACCCAATTTGTTTTTTTATTATTTTCTAAAAGTTCGTCCTTCATTTCGGTCACACGTACAAACCATGATGAAGTGGAATAATTCAAAAGCGGTGTGTCACAACGCCAACAATGCGGATAACTATGCCCAAATTTTTCTTTTGCAAAAAGCGTACCATGCGCTGATAGATATTTAATAATTTCTACATCCGTGCGTGTCGGATCTTCTTTTGGCTTTACTTCCACGCCTGCGAAGTCAGTGACTTCGGGGATAAATGTACCATCCATATTCACATGCTGTACCCAACCTGTTTTCTCCCGTTCACCTACCTTGTAATCATCCTCGCCAAAAGCAGGTGCAATATGTACTACTCCAGTGCCATCTTCAGTACTTACAAAATCTCCAGCAACTACACGGAACGCATTTTCAGTATTTACAAAATAAGGAAATAACGGCTCATAGGTGAGACCAAGCAAATCTGAACCCTTGAAACTACCTACCAGTTCAAACTTGTCCTTCTCGCACTGCTTGAATACTTCACCGACGCGGTCTTTTGCACAAACAAAATAGCCATTATTTTTTTCCAAACACTGCACGAGCACATATTCAATATTCTCTCCAACTGCCAAAAGCACATTTCCTGGCAATGTCCATGGTGTTGTCGTCCATGCCAAAATATATAATTCCCCCTCTATCCCCAATTTTTCTTTAAATTCCAAGCTAGTAATTCTAAATTTTACAGTGGCTGACAAATCCTTTACATCTTTGTACCCTTGGGTAACTTCAAAATTGGAAAGTGGTGTCACGCAACGAGGACAGATATGCATGGATTTTTTTCCTTCATAAATCAAACCCTTATTCCAAAGTTGTTTAAATACCCACCATACACTTTCCATGAATTCTATGTCCATTGTTTTGTACGCATTGTCCATATCTACCCATCGCCCCATACGATGAATCGTGTGTTTCCATTCTTCAGCGTATTTGAGCACGGTCGAACGGCATGCTTCATTAAACTTTGCCACCCCCATTGCTTCAATGTCTTTCTTTGTTTTCAAATTGAGTTGATCTTCAATAATATTTTCAATAGGTAATCCATGACAATCCCAGCCCCAACGACGTTCCACGCGATACCCACGCATTGTCCAATAACGAGGCACCACATCTTTCATAAGTGAGGCAACAATGTGACCATAATGAGGCAGACCCGTCGCAAATGGAGGACCATCATAAAATACGTACGGTTTGTCTTCCGGACGTTCACTCACTGATTTTCCAAAACAATTATGTTCATCCCAATATTTAAGAATTTCTTGTTCGTTTTGGTTGGCGTTATAGGGCATAAGAATAAATTATAAGAAACAAGACACAATTTCCAAATAATTTCCAATCTCCTAATAGATAATTTCAAATTTTGGAGATTGTAATTTGAGATTTATTTGAAAATTGTTTCTTGTTTCTTGGAAATTAAATAAAAAAACACCAATTATCCTACAGGGGCCCCGATGTGGGACGGTACCACCCTGTTTTGGTGCTTCGTTACAGCTTTTACGGGCTTACCCGTGGAGTTCTACTCGTCTTTTAAACTTTCTTCTCCCAGCTTGCCGCTGATGACGGCTTAATGCTTTGTAATTATATAGAAAGTATACTAAATCAAGAGTGTTTGTCAATATCAAAATCAAAAAACACCAGATTAACTGATGTTTTTTGGAGTTTGTCGACCGTGGCCGGAGAACGATCGACACCCCCCCTCAGGGTCAAGCAGCCACAGACATGTGGCCGCGAAGCCGTGTCGCGAGCTCATGAGCCCACGACTGCACTTCGAGCTCGGTTGCGAGCCGCTCGACCCCAGACGGCGTAAGCCGCGACCTGAGACCCCCCTTCTTTGGGGTCTCCACCTCGAGAAGCCCGAGGACCTCTGCGAGATGTTTGGTCGCGGCGAGAAGCTCGCCGGTTGAAAACTCACCAAGAGCCCCGGTCGCTCTGGCGAGTTCAACGACACTTCGTCCGTGCACCGACTCTGCGCCGGGCACACCTCCGAGCCCCTGGATAACTACCAGGAGCGAGAGGTCGAACCGCGTCAGTACGTATGACATGGCGTCTCACCTCCGCTCCCAGTTGGGAGCTTTATTGGTTACATTAATATAATCAAAAAAATAAAGCGAGGTCAACTATAGGTTGAGCCAAATATGCACTCGTGATACAATACTCACGTCACTAGAGCACCAAAACACTACAGCACTGGAGTCCTATGTCCTTAGTAAAAATGCTCAAGTGCTTATGTGCTAGAGTGCTTTTAATGCTTAAATGTAAACATTATGTACAACGGCAAACTATATATCGCCTCAGACCATGGCGGTTATAATCTAAAAAAAAGGCTTATTCGCTATGGTGAAAACGAGTTAAATATAAAAATAGAAGACGTGGGCCCACTTGAACACGATCCAAATGATGATTATCCTGATTTCGTCATTCCGCTTGGAAAAAAAGTAGTTGCAGAAAAAGGACGCGGCATTGTAATATGCCGAAATGGCATAGGCGTATGTATCGCGGTAAATAAAATAAAAGGTGTAAAATGTGGGATCGGTTATAATATTGGAGCTGCAGAAAGCATGATGAAAGATGATAATACAAATGTTTTATCTCTTGCAGCCGACCATCTATCCGAAGAACACGCTATGGCTGTGATGAAGAAATGGTTGGATACGGAGTTTAGTGGGGAGGAGAGACATATTCGACGTCTGGAAAAAATAGAAAAACTAGAAAAATAGCAGTCAATTCACCTAAACAAAAATCCTAAATTCTAAATCCGAAACAAATTCAAATTTTCAAATTAATTAATGTTCTAAATATTTTGAATATTTGAATTTCTTATTTCGAATTTTTATTAGATGAATTAAATAATTAGGTGAATTTTATGATAATTATTCCTTCAATTCTTGTCCAATCAGAGGACGAATTCAAAAAACAAATCAAAGCTCTCGACAATGTTCTCGATTTGGTTCAACTTGATATTGCCGATGGAAAATTTGTACCAAACACGACATGGGCTAATCCGGAAATAGTAAAAAGGGAAACACCTATGGATATAGAGCTCCATCTCATGGTAGAAAGCCCTCTCAAAGAACTCGCGCGCTGGGGATCTGTAGACCAAGTCATACGAATTCTCGTACATTATGAATCTGTAAAAAATTTGGCAGAGATTATGCCCACTCTGCATGCCTATGGCTGGGAAATAGGTATTGTGCTTAATCCTGATACGCCAATTGATGTCCTCGAACCATATATCCATGAAATAAAGACAGTCATGTTTATGGGCGTATATCCGGGCAAACAAGGCCAAAAACTTATTCCCGAAGTATTACAAAAAATAAAACAATTCAAAACAAAACATCCACAAATATCTGTTGAATTGGATGGTGCAGTAAATGAAGAAACATTGCCTGACATCACAAAAACAAGGGTAGATGCTATCTGCCCAGGGAGCGCAATTTTTAAAAATGACAGAGAACCAAAGGATAACGTAAAAAGAATGGAGGAAATAATTAACAGGTTGACCTAATATAGGATACAAGATACAATTTCCAAACAATAAAAACTCTAAGCACTAAATCCTAAACAAATATAAATGTCTAAATTATCAATGTTTTAAACATTTGAAATTAAATAATTTGAATTTATTTCGGATTTAGAGTTTAGGATTTCGAATTTTATTTGTTTCTTGTTTCTTGATTATTAATAATCAATTATGTCAGATGAAAAAATGTTAGACCTTGTGATCATCGGCGCCGCGGCTGCAGGATCTGCTGCTGCTGTGTATGCTGCCCGGAGAAACCTCGACTTTGTGGTAGTCACAAAAGACGTTGGCGGTGAGGTCGCGCTTTCCGGAGAAGTAGAAAACTGGCCAGGTATTATTCATACTACTGGTTTTGAATTGGCAAAAAATTTCCACGAACACATGAAATCATATCACGTTGCTATAGATGAGGGGTTTAATATAGAACATATAAAAAAAGAAAGTAATTATCATGTAGTCATTGCAAAAGATTACGCTGGAGAAATGCGCACATACAAAACAAAGACAGTTATTATCGCCAGCGGCATTCACCCACGCCTATTGGGAATATCGGGAGAAGAAAAAATGCGTGGCAAAGGTGTAACATATTGTACCGTATGTGACGGCCCTTTGTATAAAGGAAAAATAACAGCGACTATCGGAGCTGGAAATTCAGCGCTTGAATCAGCTCTCATGATGGCGGGCATTGCGTCCAAAGTGTACCTCATAACAAAATACTCAGATACTAAGGAAAATAACGGCGGATTCCCCAAAGGGGAAAATATATTGATTGACAAAATAAAAGCCCTTGATAATGTCGAGATAATCTACAATGCAAGCACAAAAGAAATATTGGGCAACGAGATGGTCTCGGGAATAATATATGAAGATACAAAGTCTGGAGAAAAAAAACAACTTGAGGTGCAAGGAGTCATGGTACATATCGGCATGATACCCAACTCACAATTTGTGACGTGTGGCAAAAAAAATAAAATTGGTGAGATAGAAGTCACTACCAAATGCGAAACTGATTGTCCGGGTGTCTTTGCTGCAGGTGATGTGACCAATGTCCCGTTCAAACAAATTGCCATTGCGGCAGGACAAGGTGTTACCGCAGCTTTGAGCGCGATAGAATATATAAATAAATGGGAAGAAAAAAAATAAAATACGCCACAAAACCAAAGACGAGCTCATGCCCGTCTTTTTATTTAAGTGAACTCCACAACATCTCGAATACTTGACGCTGCATCTGGTAAATATCAGGGTCTTCTATCACCACCATTATTGGCTCTTCACTACGTTGAGTAGCTATAAGCAATTTGCCACCAAACAAATCTATGGTTGATTTAAATGATGGCTTGTCACTTGGCAATATACGAACTTGAGTATATGGATCATTCTCTGTCCGTGACTTCAGGGCACGACCAGCTGGCGTATCTGGAACAATAATATATTGTGTAATTTTCTTTTGAGCACGGTCCTTGTCATAATGTTCCATTGAACCTTGCGTTGCAATTGCAGCCTCTTCATTTTCAATAGTATACACAATATCTCTGCTTTCAAGCGTCTCATTATATAACTGCCAAAAACTTTCCTTGCCTTCATAGTATCTAATACCTGGTTTTTTATTTGCCAAATTATACATACCTATAAGCGTCTTCACATCATTCTTTACTCTCTGTTCTTCTAATTCAAAATCTTTATGCTTTTGTTCGATACTTCCAAAAATTTTATTAGGATGATTCGCTTTGTATAAAGCGTTCCTACCTTGTTTCCTATATTCGACAAAATCATACGCAAGTAAATAAGTAAAAGCCTCATAAATACTTGTACGAGATAGGCCAATATCTTTTTTTATTTGCGAAACAGTCATTTCGCCTTTTTCTACAAGCAAGACATATACTTGAGCAGCAAGAGATTCAAACCCTATAGAAACAAGTGATTCATATAAAGACTTCATATTTTGCTTATTTAAGCCATTTTTTATTATATTGGCTGTATATAATTAACACAACTTTTTGCTAATTACAGCTTAAGTATAACATATTATATCAAATTTGTAAAGTATTTAGTTAACATATTTATTTTTTTTAAAATGGCTTATCTTAGCATTTTTTATGCTTAAAAAATAAACATATACCTGATACTCTTGACATATTTATGTTTTCATGTTATACTATGCTGTTCTTTAAAGATGAAAAAGTAATTCTCCACGACGATGTGTCTCACTACTAAGTAGTTGCACACACCGTCGTGAGGAATTCATGACCCTCCGGGTATCTACCGAGTTTCTCGTAGATAGTCCACTGCCGGTTTCCTACCGCATTATCTCGTAGGAAATTCTGACGCTGGCTGTTCTACCGCGAATCTCGTAGACGCTCCGGGATGTCCACCGAGATTCTCGTGGACTTGCCGCCGGTTTCTCACCGCGAATCTCGTGAGAAAAACTGTCGCTGGCTTGTCACCGCGTTTCTCGTGGACAAATCTCCGGAGCTGGACCTAGTTTCTCGTCCAGGCTCCGGATTCCTACCGAGTCTCTCGTAGGTGTATGTCGCCGGTTTTCTACCGCGTTCTCTCGTAGAAAATCCGATGCCGGCTACCTACCGCACAATCTCGTAGGTCCTCTGGAGTTACACCGAGCTTCGTGTAACACTCCGGACTCCTACCGAGGTTCTCGTAGGAAGACACATGGGGCGGTTGCTTGATAGCGCCGCCCTTCCCCATCAAATTAAATACACTTCGACATCACCGAGGGTTTTTTATTTTAGGACATTTTGCTATACTCTGTTTATAATAAACATTTCACACATATCACTATGCTCGAATATCTGCCCAAAGTATTAGGAGCTTTCGGTCTCCTTTTTATCACCTACGGAATCTTCATAAAAGATGAAATTAAACAAGATTGGGTATTCATCATCGGCGGACTTCTGCTACTGATATACAGTATATCGCTCAGAGATCCTATATTCATCCCATTACAAATCGTATTTACACTCGCGAGCCTCTACGAAATCTGGCATATAAAAACAAAAAAATGAAAAATTTTCTCAAAAGACCGGCTATATATTATTCTTTGATAATTATTATCCTATTCTTGGGACAATTTTTGTTTATCAGTCCTATTGGTGAATTCGCCTTAAATGACGATTGGGTCCATACTGAAATCATGAAACATTGGGTCGATTCGGGGGAATTTCGCATGTCCACCTATGCCGGTCCCACATTTTATGTTCCTATTCTCTATGGCGCGGCACTTACAAAAATATTTGGATTTTCATTCTCCATCTTACGTATCTCCACACTGATCTTAGCATTAGGAACACTTTTGACTTTCAACTTCCTACTATACAAACTTAATCACAAACCTCACATCAACTTACTCATCGTCCTTGCCCTCTGGTTCAATCCAATTTTCTACAACCTCTCATTTACATTCATGACTGACATACCCGCACTCTTTTTATTTGTCGTATCACTCTATTTTTACTCCATTGCTTTTACAGAAAAAAAACCATTATACATTTTGGGGGGATCTCTTTTTTCAATTATTGGATTCTATACAAGACAAACAAATATTTTACTCATGGTAGCAGCCGGCATATATTCTCTTACACAATTAAAAAATATTCCATTAAAACATTCACTTTGGTCTTTCGGAATACCTTCTATACTATGGCTAATTATCTACATTTTTTTGGATAACAACAATCTACTTCCTCAAGGTTCCTCATACCACACTGTAGCTTCAAGTGAAATGCTCAAACACATTCTGTGGTGGATCTGGTATTCACTTATATACCTAGGATTCTTTTCCATTCCCTTCGCCATGGGATACGCATTTAAAAGAACAAAAAGCCATTTCAAAAATTGGAAACTACTTCTTACCATTTTTACCACAGTTATCATTGCTATTGTCATAAGACAAATGTTAAAAACACAATTCCCCTATGTCATGAACATCATTACCCAATATGGGCTTGGCGGAGTGGAATATACACTAAATGGCATTTTGAAGTCTATTTTCTCAAGCAAAATATGGGGCATTATTACACTTACGTGTGCTGCAAGCGGTGGATGGCTCTTATATATAATGGGAAAAAACAAACAACCAAACCAAAAAATACAAGGTCTATTCTATGTGTTTGGTTTCATATATCTTATACCTATACTTATTTTCCAAAGCTTTGACAGATACTATTTGCCTCTCTTTATAATAATGGGAATCATCATCGCACAATACCTGACATTCAAAAAAATATCTGCTCTAGTGGCGATCGCAATTCTTATAGGTTTTGCATTTTTTAGTATTAACCAAACAGCATTTTATTTGAATTGGAATAAAACACGTTGGAAGCTCGCAAATAATATACTATATGAAACAAGAATCGAGCCATACCATATTGACGCAGGTTATGAATGGAACGGTTGGCATACATATTGGTCTGCGTATGAAGCACAACAAAATGGCACACCTCACGGGGCATGGAACGGACCGTGGTGGATACGCAATATTTTTGTCAATAATACGCAGAACTATATCGTCAGCTTTTCGCCACTTGAACCATATAAAATCAAAGAAACAAAAAAGATCCCCGGCTGGAATCCTAATAACACGTTATACTTACTTGAAAAGACGGAAGAAAATTAGACTGGCAACCAAATTACATTCACACTCAAGACACTCCATACAACCACGTAACCCCAAAACAGTGCATACATCACTGTTTTGTATTTCCATTTTTCTACAATACATTGCAATGAACCAACGCTAAGTAACGCAACCAAAGGAAAAAAAACTAAAATAAAAATTGTTTTCATAGTTCCCCGATCAAGAAACGGGTATTGCCAAACATTATAAACAAGCGAAGCAAAAAAGCCTGCTGCCAAAATGCCAAGAAGTAAATCATTATTCTTGAATCTCGATCTCGCCATCTGTACCAACCACACAAATCCACCAATTACAAAAAATAATATATAAGGCAAAGAAAACCACAAAAGGATTGTTTGTTTTGCGACACTTTTTGTAGACACAGCGCGTTCATTTGAAGTTTTAAAAAATTTTCCTTGTTCATACTGGCTACTTTCGTAATTTTCAAACACATTATCATAATCTACAAAAGTACTTGCCAGAAACATTGACCAAAAAGAATTTTTGCTGCTATCCCAGATAGGATAATCCAATACATCACTATTCCAACGTACAAAAAATTTACGGGTCATATGTGTATCTTTTTCTATTTCATAACTATTTATAGTAAATGCTGTGCCATACACCTTGTATTTATGTATGAGCCACGGACTATACAATACTCCCACAACTATAAAAATAAACCCGGCTATAAGTAGTCCTCTCCAATATCTATGCGTGAGACTATATATGATAAGCCATACAATAATTGCCAAAACAACGACCCATGCTGTCAACTTAACCCATACCAAAATACTCAAACCGAGCACCAATACAAGCCAACGCTTCCAGTTCCAAAAGCTGTGTGTATGCATGCGCCAATAAAAAAACAATATAAGCCACCACAGGGTAAGCGCGTGAAAAAATAATTCATTGGTAATATAACGACTTGTAGATGATACTACATAAAGCAATCCAACGAAAATCATTACAAACAATGACACATCTTTCTTCTTGGTGACTATATAAGACAAAACCTCTGACCCCGCCACAAACCATAGCCCAATAAAAGCACTGCTAAACTGAATCATATATATGACTGCCTCGCGTGAAAAACCAAGTGTCAAAAAAGTGTTTGCTTGCAAAGCACTAATGACGTAAAATAGGGGTTCATGCCATGCGAGATAATTTTCTTCTGGAGTTGGCAATCTCCCTTCATCTATAATAGTAAAAATATAATTGACATGAGCCCCACCATCATACGCCCAATATGTCTCATAATAAAATATATTTCGTATATATATAATGCTTAATATAGCCAAAAAAATACTCATGCAAATCAAAATAGGGTCATGTAAAAACTTTTTTAGATCATATTTCATATCTCGTATTTGTTATTTCAACTCGTGTATTATACGTGAGGAAACCCTTTCTCACAACATAGAACTCTGATATACTACACACATACCTACAACCTAATACTTAATACCTAACCTACCTAAATATCTAATATATGCTTTTACAAACATTATTCCCATTTTTGCCACTCCAACTTATTGAAACACTTATCTATATCGTGGCAGCACTCGGCATAATACTCATTACGTATGGAGTATTTCTAGAGACAGAACGCAGGCAAGATCTTGTATTTCTTGTAGGAGCTCTATGTCTTTTTGACTATGCGCTCTATATTGGTAATCGCATATTTATGATTGCTATGGCTGGATTTGCACTCGCGTCACTTGTCGAATTTATAGAAATCCTTATTGGTCTTCACAAAGAAGACGGGAAACATACACTCAAAAAAATGAAACAAATTAATAAACAATAACCCTAGACCACGCCATATGTTTGATATTATCACCATTGGTGACTCAACTATTGATACATTCCTCATACTCGATGACGGAGCAAAAGGATGTACACTGACGAAAGATAAAAAACTTGTTTGTTTCAATTATGCCCAGAAAATTCCTATCAGACATACGGCGCAATCTATTGGGGGTAATGCTGCCAATGTAGCTGTTGGCATACAAAAACTAGGAAGACGATCGACTATCATAACAGAATTAGGTGATGACATAAATGGCCATACTATAAAGTATGAACTTGAACAAACTGGCGTAGATACTGCATATGTTAAATTGATAAAAAACAAAGAGACACGTTATTCTATTGTGCTCAATTATTGCAGTGAACGTACTATACTCTCGTACCATGCACCTAGAAACTACACATTACCAAGGCTTCCTCAGACAAAATGGATATATTACACATCACTTGGCAAAACATTTGAACAAATTCAAACAAAAATTGAAGCTTATCTAGTCAAAAATCCTTCTACAAAACTGGCAGTAAATCCAGGGTCATACCAACTTTCTGAAGAAGGAATACATCACATTAAAAAATTACTACCAAAAATTGATATACTCTTTGTCAACAAAGAAGAAGCTGAAAAACTCGTGGGGGGGGGAAATAATATAAAAAATCTTATCGCGAGCATTATAAAAACAGGAGTAAAACACGCTGTCATAACTGACAGTCTCAAAGGATCTTATACATTTGACCAAGGGACATATTATGCTATGACACCCTATCCCATTGTCGCAAAAGCAAAAACTGGAGCAGGTGATGCATATACGAGTGGTTTCTTGGCCGCTACTATGTATGGTAAATCCATACCAGAGGCTATGCAATGGGGCACTGCAAACGCTGGGGGGGTTATCCAAGAATTCGGAGCACAAAAAGGTCTCCTCTCAAAACAAAAACTAGAACATCTCATCACACTATATCCTCGTGTCAAACCAAAAAAAATATAAAAATGGTGGTACTAATCCGCCAATATTTTGGTATTGACTTTTTCAACATATGACCGTATAATGCGACATCTCAATTCCTATCTTTTATGATATCCCACAAAAAAAATATAATCATACTAACAGGGTCATTATTCAAATCAGTGGTACGCGCAATACATAGTTATGAAAAAAAGACAAAAACGAAATTTCGTATTTGTCTACTTCGTGACATAAAAGAAAGAAAAAATCACCAGGAAACCAAACAAAGCACCAACATAGACATTATCATCACCTGTGATACACACGACCCATCCTCTATACAAAAGTCTTTACTTCCATACAAGGACCAAATATTTTCTGTCACTACGCGTGGAGAATACCACATACCACTCCTCGCGCGTATTGTACCGCATGTGCCTTACATAAAGAATCCAACCAGTGAATCTCTCTTGTGGGCGACTGACAAACTACTCATGCGCAGACGCATAAATATTCATAACAAAAAAATAAATCCAAAATATACAGTCGTGGTAGATACATCCAAAAAAACATTGAAAAAAATAAACAAAAAAATTGGATTCCCCCTCATCGTGAAACCGACAGGACTTGCCGCGAGTCAATTTGTAAGCATATGCTTCCACAAAGAAGAACTAGAGGCCATATTAAAAAAAATGTTCAAAAAAATTCAAATAGCTGCTGACAAAAAGACGTCCCACAAGGAACAAAAAATACTCGTGGAACAATTCATGGAGGGTGACATGTACTCGGTTGATGCGTATGTGACTAGTCGTGGCAAAATTCACTTCTGTCCCATGGTACACGTCAAAACAGGAAATACTATAGGGTTTGATGACTTCTTTGGTTACCGACAAATTACTCCGACACTACTCAAAAATCAAAATATTGAAAAAGCACATGCTGTTGCTAGTGAGGCTATACATGCACTCGGATTACGCAGTACTACCGTGCATATTGAACTCATGAAAATGGAAGACCTCTGGAAAGTAATAGAGCTTAGCCCACGACTTGGTGGGTTTAGGCACAACTTATACGAATATTCATTCGGTATCAACCATACCATGAACGACATACTCATACATGCAGGTAAAAAACTAAGTATTCCACGAAAACGAAAAGGGTACACTGTAGCCATGAAATTTTTCGCAAAGAAAGAAGGACGTCTTACAAAATTGAAAGGAATTAAAAAAGCCCAAAAACTCGCATCATTCAAAACCATCAAAATAAACAAACACATTGGAGATATGTGCACCTATGCCAAAAATGGCGGAGGGAGTGTATTTAATATCATTATGTTCAACAAAGAAAGATCAAAGCTCTTGGCAGATATACGACGGCTTGAACAGATGATTGTAATTGAAACAAAAAAATAATATGAAACATATTATTCTATTCAACCCGAGTAAAAAAGTCACGCGCAATGTACACAATTTCATATACCGTTTTTGCAAAGAAACAAACATAAAACATATAAAAACGTATCCAGTATATCTTGAAGATACCATTATTATACTGGATAAAAAAAACTGTATATCACTCATACAAAACAATAAAAATGTACCTCTTACCAATAGCATTTTTTTCACGAGAATACACGGAAAATATTCCTATTTCCTATCACTCATCTACGATATAGCACATGCACGAGGGATTCAAACAGAAGATGCCATAAACAGATATCACATAAAGTCAGACAAGCCAACACAAGCGATAAAACTCTCTCAAGCAGGTCTACCCTATCCATCATCAGTAATTTGTACGCATGTATCATTTGAAAAAAATAAGAAAACTATTTATAAACACATTGCATTCCCTCTTGTTTTGAAAGCAAAAGGAGGACGAGGAAATGCCGTATGGAAAATAAACAACAAAAAAGAACTAAAAAACAAATTATACTCTATCAAAGATATAATAATTCTCCAAACATATATTCCAAATAAGGCTGACCTGCGAATCCTTGTCTATAAAAATAACATTATTGGAGCTATTGAACGAACTTCAAAAGATGGATTCTACAATAATTTGAGTAAAGGTGGATCAGCAAAACAAGTAACGCTAACAAATGAAGAGAAAAAAACAGCTAAAAAAGCTGCGAAGATTCTTGAGATAGATTTGGCCGGTGTAGACATTATACGATCGGCAAAAGGGCCTTTTATCATAGAGGTAAACAAGAGCCCTATGATAAAAGGATTTGAAGCTACCACAGGAATAGATGTAATAAAATACATCACAAACAATATAACAAAAAACCAGCGATAAGCTGGTTTTAAAAATTTTCATCTAGCTCTCCGGTCACACGCATGTGAATAATAAGGTAATCTCGTAATACCATATCGAGCTTCCGTGTCATCTCATCTACCTCGGGCAATCGTGCTTGGTCTTCTGTCCTAATTTTTCTTAACTGAATATACAAATCATTTTTTTGTCCTGCAAGTATTTGCTCCGCATACACTACATCTTTATCTTTTATCTCTCCACCTTTCCCAATTGCAACGCCCACTCTTTGCAAAATTTTCCATACTATTGCATCGTCATAAGCCAATCTTATAAATTCTTGCCTATTCCTACGCTGTGTTTCAGACAAAGAAGTGACATAGGATGAAAGGCTTTGTTCAGAATCAATCATATTACATGATACGCATACGACGATCTTCTTTTTTCCCTTTGTAATAATCATGAGATCCTCGAATTTCTTCTATACTCATCTTCGGTCCCAAAAAGATGAGACTCTGCCCAATGGCATGCGCACGGCCATGTATATCTCGAGCAAAATCTTCATGCTCTTCTTCATTGGCAAGTGCATGCAAATCTTTGATAACACTGTTTATCTCATGTATTATCTTGCCATATTCCTCTATCTTTTGAGTATATAGCTCCTGATCGTGCGTCATTGTTGCCTGTATTGCATGTTTGCGAATATCTTCTTTCAAATCTACCAAAAGTTCTACAAGTTCTCCTCGCTCGTTCTCATCAAACATCTCGTGTACAGATCCATGATACAAATCTCTAAATGATCCCCCCATCTCTTTGAACATGTGATACTTATCTCGTATCATGGGGGATGCTTTTTGGGCAAGCAATTTTTCTGCAAGTTTATCTTCATATACACGATATATATCGCCAAAAGCCTGCATATAAGGCCATATCTGCTTACCCATATCAATCATGACCTGTTCGAGCTCCAATAGAGAAACATCACTATTAGTCTGCAAAGACTTCAAATAACGCCCCATTTCTTGGATAATATCTTCGGGCACAAGTGGAGGCAGATCACGATGAATTTTTTCAAAGATAGTAATTGTGTGCTGTACAGCGGGACGACGCATATAAAAAATAACTCTAAATTAACATAAACATTTGCTCTATAAGATTAGTATATCAAACATTAATCACTACCACAAACATCAAAAATTCATAAAATTTTTCCAACGTAAATACAGCTCGCGAGTGGCGTGTAAATCACCAGCACAATACCGGGCAATCTTTTCATATTCACCATTTTTGAACATAGGTCCTACATCATGACCAGTTACACCATGCGATTTGGGGCTCTCTATGCCAAAAGCCTTGCAATAAAAATCCAAATTAAACTTGCGTGTAGCATTATAAAATGTAAGTTGCTCCAAAAGATCAACATGTGTCTCTGTGCTATAACGATAGGTCATAAGATTTCTGCTTGGCTTCACCTGAAGCATAGCAGAACGAAGCATAAGAACTGGACAGTCAAACCCACGTCCATTGAACGTAACAAATTTATTGGCATGGCTAATTGCTTTCCAAAATTTCTCCAAAATTTCTTTTTCATCGCCCGCCCAATATTTAATACCATTATCTTCCCAATCTTCGATTTTATAAGATTGTTTGTCCGCCAAAGCTTCAGCAGAAGCGGAAAAATACATCGCCCCCTTTTCGCTCTCTACACTAAGCATACCAATAGCCACAATTTGATTAGTGGGCGCCCATAATGCCATCTGATCAATTGCCTTCTCTTTGTCTTCGTCGTTCTCTGCGCCTTTGAACAAATAAAATTTCTGGGCATCATCCAGACTGGAAAAATCCATCCCGACAGTCTCAATATCAAAAATTACAGTATTCATAACAATTTTTTTATTTCATACATAGCAATACCAGCGGCAATACTCACATTCAAACTTTCCTTCCTGCCGTGCATAGGTATATGTACAACGTTATCACACAATCTCAAAATGTCTTCACTGATCCCATCCACTTCATTCCCTACTATGAGTGCAATATCCTTAATATCTTTAATATCCAATATCCCAATATCTTCACTCGTCTTGGTTTTCTCCAATCCCACAACAAACACTCCCTTTTTCTTCAAAGAATTAATCAAACGTTTCAAATCTTTCCTCTGTTCCCAGGGCACCCATGTCTCTGCGCCAAGAGACACTTTATCAATCTGTGGTTTGGGAGGACAAGAAGTATATCCAACCAAAAAAATCTTGGTAACACCAAAGGCATCAGCTGTTCTAAACATTGCCCCCACATTATGACAAGAACGAATATCAGGTAAAATGAGGCAAAACTGTCTTTTCATATCTGTATAATCTTTCTTTATCTGCCTACCCCGTACGAACGTAGTGAGTATACGGAGTGTAATCAGTGTTTACAAGCAATAGTAGTATAACAAAATGATCCGTCTTTTGAAACGGATCTTTTGAAAAATTATTCAACACTCTCAACTTCTTGAGCGCCCCCTACTTTATCTCTGACTCTATCCTTGAGAGCACGGACCTTATCAAGTGCGCGTAGTTCGGGTTTCACCTCAACGCGCTCTTCTACCTTTTCCAACATAGTGCGTGTTGTGGTATTTGATTTAATTTGTTCCTTTGCATTTTCTCGAATTTCCTGCAAACTAGATTTCCTCTCTTCCCATAATTGTTGTAATTTTTCTTTTGCTTGTTCATCACCATTTTTTACTGCATCAAGGATATCTTTTTTTTGTTCTTGAAATTGCTGAACGGTTTGAGAATGAGCTTCGACACGTTCTTTTACTTGTTGTAAATGTACACGAACTTTTTCAGGTAATTTCTCGTTATTAATAGCATTCAATAAACGTTCTCCATCTTTAAGCCCTCTTTCTCGCAATTCACGAAGCCTTTGTATTTGTTCTTCACTTAATTTATCTTGCAATTTTTCTTCGACAGTGTCCATCATTTGTTCCCGATGGATTTGGTGCAGACCGATATTTTTTAATAATCGTTGAACGCGCTCATCAGGATTTTCCAAAAACTTATCTTTATGTTCCTCGACGCGATTCATAAGCTCTTGGGATCGTTCTATCATTTTTTGCGCCTTTGCCTGGACTTCTAATTTATCAGATTTTCCAGCAATCAACTCAGCCAATTTCATCCTTTCTTCTGCATATTTGAGCCTTAATTCATCTTTTTTGATAGGATCAAGGGTCGTTACAATTTTCACACGCTCTTTTACTCCACGCAACCATAAACCAAACGCTGACGGAACTTCCGTAGGAACAATTATTTCAATTCCCTCAAGTTCCTCAGACTCAGTTGAAACAGATTCTTGAGTAGTCTGCGTAGTGCTTACTAGATCTAGGCCATCCTCCCAGGCTAAAGCTGGTGTAAAAAAACAAAGTGAAAGAACACATATACAAACTATATAGACACTTTTCGTATTGATCAACATAAATAGTATTATAAATTATCCTATAGAAACTTTTGGTACAAACAAAAAAACAGCTACTGCTATTGCAATACCTGCCACCAAATAAAAATACACAAAAGACATATCTGCCTGAACTTCTGTCTGTTTGTTTTGCATATGTGTGTTTGATTACTACTAAATGTGCTGGCTGTGATCAAACGAACCAATACAATCAATAGTAACAATACTATAATACCACAAAAAAACGCTTTTGTCAACCTTGTGCCAGATAGTACATGACCAAGCAAAGTTGAATTTTTATAAAAAGTGTCGTACAATATACATAATTCATAACACATATAACATGATTCGAATGATCTGTGTTATGTTATCTGCATCACGAGTGATAAACATATGACCATAAAAGATTACCTCACCCAATTCCTTGAACATCTCGAGATTGAAAAAAACCGCAGCCAAAAAACCGTACAAAATTACGATTTTTATTTACATAGGTTTTTGGAATGGCTCGGGGACAATACAAAACCCGATGATATTACCATGGAAAAAGTACGACAATATCGCCTGTGGCTCAACCGTCTCGTAGATGTCCACGGGGAACAACTTAAAAAAAATACTCAAAATTATCATCTTATTGCGCTACGATCATTTCTCAAATATCTGGCCAAACGTGATATAGATACTCTTGCTTCAGAAAAAATAGAACTTATGAAAATGCCCGATAGAGAGGTAAGTTTCCTTGATGGCAGTGATTTAAATAGAATGCTCGAATCTCCATTCAAAAACATAAGCACAAAAGCACTCGAACACGAAAAAACAAAAGAGAAAACTCCTCCTACATTATTGATCGCATATAGAGATAAAGCTATTCTTGAACTCTTATTTTCTACTGGTCTGCGTGTGTCAGAACTTGTCAAACTCAAAATAGAAGACGTGAATCTCAAGCGGGACGAATTCAGTATCACCGGAAAAGGAAGAAAAACCCGCGTTGTTTTCCTGTCAGAACAAGCAAAATATTGGGTAAAAAAATACCTTGATGTGCGAGGTGATGTAAATCCATACCTTTTTGTTTCTCATGACAAACGAACAGGAAACATACGAGCGCTGAAACATACGAGCGCTGAAACACAAAATGATGAACCACTCACAGCTCGTTCAGTAGAACGTATTGTACAAAAACATGCGCGCGAAGCAGGTATTACCAAACCAGTCACCCCTCACACGATGCGCCATTCATATGCAACTGACTTACTACAAAATGGGGCTGACATCCGCAGCGTGCAAGCCATGCTTGGACACTCATCCATCACTACTACGCAAATCTACACTCATATTACTGATAAAGAACTCCGCAATATACATAAAAAATTTCATGATAAAAGACGTAGTAAAGATTGACAAATAAATAAAAAAGAGCTAAAATAAGCCACGTAAAAAGTCCCGGTAGTTCAATGGATAGAATAGAAGCCTTCTAAGCTTTAGATCGAAGTTCGATTCTTCGCCGGGACACAAAATATAGAGTAGTTTCCGCCAAAGGCGGATCAGCCTCGGGCTGACAATGGATAGAATAGAAGCCTTCTAAGCTTTAGATCGAAGTTCGATTCTTCGCCGGGACACAGATGAGAACCAAATCTTGAGTCAAAATTGCTTCTTGCAACCTGCTCGACTAATTGCTATAATAAAATCGCCTAACAAAGGCGATTTTATACTTAAATATAAGAATATGGCATTAATACCCCTACTTATCATAGTAGGATTCATATTGCTCATCAGCATCCGCCAGGTAAATGAATACCAACGCGGCGTTAAATTCCAACTTGGTAAATTCGTCCGCGTGGTCAATCCTGGTTGGCGTCTCATCGTCCCTGTGTTCCAAAGTATGATAAAAGTAGATATGCGTGTAAAAGCTGTTGATGTCCCCTATCAAGAAGCTATTACCAAAGACAATATCTCAGCAAAAATAAACGCTGTTATATATTACAAGGTGAGCGATGCGTCAAAAGCAATACTTGAAGTAGAAAATTTTTGGTATGCAGTGAGTCAACTTGCTCAGACAACGATGCGTAATGTAGTAGGTGAACTTGAACTTGACGAACTCTTGGCAAATAGAGAAGCAGCCGCACAAAAAATAAAAGAGATCGTAGACAAGGCCACTGACCCATGGGGGATAAAAGTCGAAAGTGTAGAACTCAAAGATGTGACTTTGCCCGATGATATGCAACGCGTCATCGCAAAACAAGCAGAAGCTGAGCGAGAAAAACGATCAGTCATTATCAAAGCAAGTGGTGAGCTGCAAGCCGCAGAAAATATTGCCAAAGCTGCTGAGCTCTTATCACATTCTCCAGGAGCCTTACATTTACGTACACTGAGCACTATCAACGATTTAAGCTCAGACCAATCAAATACAGTGATATTTGCAATGCCTCTTGAAGTATTACGCGCATTTGAACGAATGGGTAATAAGTAGACAATCAATATTATACTAAATAAAACCTCCTTTCGGGAGGTTTTATTGACAAATAAGTTTATTTTTCCTATACTATCCTTCGTTACAAAATATAAATCTCTATAAGGAATATATTGTGGTGGCCATGGTATAAAGGTTATTACTTCGGTTTGTGGTACCGACAATACGGGTTCAATTCCCGTTGGCCACCCCAATGTATTTCTTGCAAGCAAAATCAGGGTAGTGAACCCTGATTTTAATATATATTATTTACATGCAAACATGGTTGTATAAGGACCTACCCATGACAAACCTATATGGGTGATATCTTTTTGCAACATATTTACATTATGTCCTGGTGAATTTTTCCATCCCACCCACACAACATCATATCCACTCTGGTAATTCCACGCCAAATTTTCTACACACAAATTCCTCTGCGCACGATTGAAACGATCCTCAAACCCCACATGCTCAAAAATATCTGTATCATACATATACTGGCTGTGTTCTTTTGCCAACTCATACAGCGCATCGTCATGGACCACTATCCCCAAATCATTGGCTTTCCTATATGCATTGAGTTGGTTGATAGTCTCTTGTTCCAATGTACTCAACGTATATAAGTTACTTGCAGGTGAATCAGGAATAGTATTGTCAATTTCTGGAGTTGAAGGAATACTATTGTCTATCACGACTGTATCTATATCCACTGATGGATTTTCAACAACACTTGAGTCTGGCACCGTATCTATTGTCTCACTTGAAGTACCAAGTAAATTGGCAATGATAGCGTCTTTGGTAATTGTCTGTCCTCGTTCAGGTAAACTCGTAAATATGTGTTCGTCAACCGTGCGTATATCTTGGGCAAGGATACCCAGATCTCCATCGAACTTATATATTCCTCCATTGTCAACAAAATATGTAGTATTACGTGTAGAAATTTTTAATAGTTGACCATCGTGAGGAGACGCGCTCACCAAGTCAGAACCTTTTGCATAATTAGACCAGTTATACGACGGCACATCCCGCACCAACGTGCCCCATGCAAACCCATACAGTGCTTCGAGAATGGAAGGATCTGCCACTTTTGAACGGATACCTTGAGACAAAATAACATAAATAGCGGGAGACTCTACGCGCTTCACAAGACGAGATCCTGGCCTATATGTCATGCCAGCTGGATTGGCAAGTGGATACAAATCAAGGCATGAACCCTGAATAGATTTCACGATATCCCAACTATCATGCCAAGTGAAATATACTTCGTCATTGGGATAATATTTACTCTCCAAATCCTCGGTAATAAAATATACGGCAGAACCATTTTGCGCTTTTACTACATCTCCAGGATTCAATTCTGGGCAACCCACGGCATCCACCTGTGATAATAGAGTAATGCTACTTACAAATACGAGGCTGATAAATATTATGATTTTTTTAATCATACTAAAATAATTTAAATTATATATCTTTTGAATGAGGCAGTGAATTTTTGTATGGCTTGCCAACAAGACACATTTTCATAAAATTTAAAAAATATTCGAACAGCTTCTTATTGAACATAAAACGACGAATAGAGACATGGCATGAAAGACCCATATCAAGACGTACTTTACCATACACACTCAGCTTGCGACACAAATCCATATCTTCTCCATATTGGAGATCTGTATCAAATCCCGAAGTCCTATCGTATATCTCTTTTTTGAATGTCATGTTATTGCCCATAGGACCAACCGTACCACGAGATACAATACGTGCAAAGAACCAAAATCCCCAATGAACAGGATACCTTATAATATTCTTCCACCATGGAGCATCATAATAAAACATCTGTCCTCCGACACAGACATAATTAGCATCATGTTCAAATATATCAAAAACTTTTTTGAGATAATCTGGAGGCAAATGTGTATCTGCGTCGAGATGAGTAACAAACACACCTTGTGCAATAGCCGTCCCTGAGTATCGTGCTGCACCAACCCCTTGTTTTTTTTCTTGTATGAGCTTCACTCCCGCATACCTACCCACGACATCTCTCGTATGATCAGATGAATTATTATCAATAACAATAATTTCATACAGTATATCTCCTGTCTGGCTTTGTATTGATACGATACAATCCTGTATAACAGGCTCTTCATTATACGCAGGTATAATAATAGAAAATAGTATTTTTTTGTTTTCCATACATGTATATTGTATCAAACTATGTTGAAAAACAAAACTTGGCCATCGTCTACGGCCAAGTCTCTAATACGATACATCTTAATTCCCTTTGAGCATATTTTCCAATTGTAATTGGTCTGGCACAGTATTTTGCTCAAGTGGATCAGTCTGATAAAATTGGCTTGTATCAGGGCCCACAGACACGCCCCAGTTGAAAAATCCGCCGTATGGATTTTGCTCAACCCCTTTGTACGCAATATAATACGCAAACCATGCAAGACTATATGACATGAGAACAATAAGACTCCCTAGAACCCCATAAAAAATAATCTTGCGCCCCTTTTCTATCCTGTCTTCAGCACCTCCTGATGTCATATATAGAAATCCTCCATAAAACGTATATATGACCATAAGTGTCCCTACAAGACCCAAAAATATTTTGATAATGCGGGCAACTATTACACGTATATCTGACGGATTACCCAAATTTGCTCCATCTTCACCTGCGAATGCCTGGTTCTGATTTTGCATCTGAGATACTATATTAGGCATAGTAATAGTTCCTACATTCTCATCGTCTTCTCCGTGTACAATCTGCGGGACAAAAAAAGATAATCCAAGAAATACTATACATATATATAAAAATTCTTTCATATGCCCATTAATCTATAATTGAAGATGACCCGACTCCGGTGACTTCACGCACGCGAGTGCCAATAAAATACGTAATACTGAAAGCAAGCAGTGTAACAAACAATCCTATGACTGCGCCCATCATAGTCTTGCGTGCTTTGGTGATTTTGTCTTCTTCGCCGTGAGACGTAATCAAAAGATAGCCAGAATATACAAACAAAAACGTGAATATAGTGCCTATGAGACCAAGAAACATCTGAATCGCTCGAGCTGCAATGACACGAGGGTCCTGAGCTTCCTCACCATAGCCTGCCTGTACACCACCTGCTTGCAATTGTTCTATAGCTTTATCTTTGACATCAGTAGCAAAAACAGGAGATAGACTGGTTATAATCCCTACAACACACACGAAACTAATAATAAAATACTTCATACATTATACCGTAGTACTCGCCAAAATGCGTGGCACAACAAATGCTGAGATACTATATGCGCCGAGTGTAATAATAATACCAATAATAGCAGCAGTAATCATTGATTTTGCCTTCTCTATCTGTTCATCTGCGCCACGAGCAGTCATCCAGAGATACCCTGCGTATACCATGAGCACGGTGAACAACACGCCAATGATGGACAACACGATATTCACTACTTGCCCAATATTTTTTGACAAAGAAAATTCATCAGTATTGGCAACATCATATCCAGCCGCTTTACCAGCATCAGTTACATAGCTTTCCACTCCCAAATCCACCGTAAACACATACGCGGGCACACAAAAAATACATACACAAATGAAAGAAAAAAGAAAATTTATAATACGTTTCATACAAAGACAGTTAAAATCTTTTGGTAACAAAAATAGTAATAGCGTATGCACTTACCGTGATAAAAAGTCCTATAATGGATGCATAAATAATTTTCTTTGACTTCTCTATCTGTTCATCTGCGCCACGAGCAGTCATCCAGAGGACACCGGCATACACCATAAGTACCAAAAATATGATACCTACGAGACTCAGAGCTGCATTGATAAATGAACCTGCAAGAGTACCTATATTACTACTGTTCTGAAGGCCTGTCTTTTTTACCACATCCTCAAGAGGTTTGGGATCATTTATGCCTTGTGCATAAACTTTGACCGTAGCTACAAACGAAAGACACAAAGAACTTACTAAAATATACATTGACTTTATCTTCATGCTCATAAGAAATAATTATTCTTCTATAGGTTTATTATCCCGATACCATCTAGACAAATTTTCATCGCACTTTTTTGCATCCCATCCTTCATAAAATTCCCATTTGTCATTAATAAGATCACTGGGGTTGTCTGTACCCATTAATTCACATTGTAATCTTGTTACAATACCTCTATTTGCCTTGATACCACCCGTAAGCTCTCCTGCCTGCGTGGCAGCTGCCCAATCATAGCAACAACCAAGCGGTGAATCATCCCCTGCTGTATCAGGTACATCAGCCCCCGGGGTCGTTGAATTAGCTTGCAATATATTTTGCACAAAGATGGTAAGTGCGTATGACCCGGTAATTATCACAAGTCCAATAGTCGCGGCAATAAGCGTCTTGCGCCCCTTTTCTACTTGTTCATCTTTGCCCTGTGCAGTCATCCATACGAGGCCTGCATACACCATGAGGACAAAAAATATAAGTCCTGAAATAAGCAATATACCCTTGATAACATTTCCGACAATGCTCGTCACTTCACCTTCGGTGATACCTGTCTTGCCACTCACGGTACTTAGCGCTGAGTTAGCGTCACTGAGAGTTTTTTTTGCCTCAACTGGTAAAACACATAACAAACTCCCACCTAAAAAGATGCTTACAAAAAATATCAAAAAAAACTTCTTCATAAATAAAATCATCAATCTCCTGTACATCCTGCGGCTTCCTCACAATCTGTGGATGTTCCACCATCTTCTATACATATACAGTAATCTTCTGCTTTTGTTCCTCCGGAAGCCGATGCACCAGAACAAGCTGCTGGAGCAGTACAAGTAGCAGGAGCAGTCTCTCCACAATCTGTTGGACTTGTATTCAAGTAATTTGAATGTGCCCAGCCTTCTGTACCAGAATATTTCACTTTCTGCCATTGTCCATCGCTTTCACTGAGAGATTCGACACACGTATCTTCTGGTATGTTAACCGCGCAAGGACTTGTAGTGTCTGGCGAGTGAACACACAGTACGCCATCACACGTGCCATCATCACAGCCGTGTTCAGATGTAGTTCCATACACTTTAAACATTTTGCTGGTTGACCCAGCGCTCGTGCCTCCTGCAGTAGCGCCACCGCCACCCACACTCTTGAATACGAAGTTGGTAATAGCGTATGCTGCCAAAATAATAACAATACCAATGATAGCAGCGATAATCGTATCAAGCGCTTTGCTTGCTTGTTCATCCTTGCCACGAGCAGTCATCCAGAGAATACCCCCGTATATCATAAGCAAAAAAAACAGCACTGAAATAAGTGAGAGACCAGTACCTATGACATTGCCTATGATTGTCGGCACATCTCCTTTGTTGAGACCTGCCGCCCCTGCTGTTGCACCTAGTCCATAGTCATCTGCAAGTACTTGCGTGCCAGCAAACAATATAACACCTGCAAAAAACAGGCCACTGAGAAGATAAAAAATATGTTTGTGTTTCATAGAGTATAGCGATTAATGCAATATATCATTGCCATACTGTACACCTGTAGTAGCTCGAGCCAAATTTCTCAAAACAAAATTGGAAATGGCGTATGCAGACAAGATGATAATGAGACCGATAACTGCAGCAAACAATGTCTTACGTGCCGTATCGACACTCTCTGAATTACCTCCTGCCGTCATCCAACGGAAACCAGCATAGAGAATAAGAACTGTAGCAATGATGCCAAGCAATCCCAAACTCACATTGATAATACGACTAATGACAATACGTGGATCCTGATCACTCAGCCCACTATCACGCACACACTCAAGTCCGAGTGGGTCATTGGCATCATCACAATATGCGGTCATAGTCTCGTCTCCATAAGCGAGACGAGGAATAAACAAAGAAAACAAAAAAAGACACAACAATAGAAATGTCCTGACATGTTGTTTGCGCATAGGGATAATATGAGAAGAGTAAGAGATAATATGACAGTGTCTATCAGATTATCTCTTACCCCCGCGGGGATAAGAGAATGAGATAAAGATATTAATATCTTTATCAGAAAGTTTTCTAATATTAGAAAGCGGTAGAGGCTCCTGTAACGTCTGTAGCTGTAGCAAGCTGTTTCAACACGAAACGAGCGATTGCCCAAGCTGACAAGACAATAGCAAGACCAATAATACCAGAGAAAATCCATTTGCGAGCTTCTGCAACTTTTTCATCATTGCCACCAGCAGTCATCCAACGAAAACCACCGATAAGCACGATAACAACAGACACGATACCAAGTAAACTCAAAGCAATATTGATAATACTGGTAGCGGTTGTTCTCAAGTCACGGCTGCCAAGCAAAAGTGCACTGCCTGCTGATCCATCACCTTGTTCGATAACCTTGACACCAAATGGGTCACTTCCACTTACTGCGCCTACCAACTGAGGTGACAATACAAGACCAAGCGCAAATATAAACACAATAGCGAGCACCTTTTTGTATTGTGCTAATTTATACATCAAGTACATGCGTATCACCTCCCTTCAAATGTAAGATAATTGTTACCATAACATTATTTAGACTCCGAGAGCCTTTAAAACTAAACTAATTATAGCATAACTGCTAAAAACTACAATAATTCCAATGACTGCCCATATCATTGCCTGTGTACCAGCTTTCACTCGCTCTGCATTGCCGCCAGATATGAGCCACATCACACCGCCATACACAAAGACGAGCAATGCTGCAGACCCCATGATACCCGTAAGCGCGCGGATAATATTCCCAAACACTATAGGGAGCATTTTAACCTCCCCCAAAGGATTTTTGAGAGACGTGCAGTCTGGCTCTTTGCATTCATAGCTTGTGTCTGTCTTCGCAGGTGTGTCTGCTGCCGGTGTAGCAGCAGTCGCCCCCCCTGTTGTTGCGGCCTTTGCAGCGGTACATTCCGCTTCACTTGCATAGGTAGATCCTGCACATGGTCCACCCGCACCTTTTACACAAGTCTTTTCTGGAGTGAGACACCATTCACCCTCTGCTTTTGCTTGAGGCGTGGTGAATACAAACAGACTGAAGCTCAAAGCGATAATTATCCCAATAAAAATATTTTTGTGTAACATAAAACGTAAATAATAACTCAAAATATGACTCATAACTCAGATAACATGACACATTATTAATGAGTTACGGGCTGTCAGTCATGTTATCTATGTCATGTGTTATGCGTAGTTATGTGATTCCTCTAAATGATTCCTCTACCCCAAGCGCATCAAGTACAAAATTGACAATGATATATGCGCTAAACACAATTGCAAGACCCACAACCGCAGCAACAAGTACCTGTTGTCCTTTCTTGACTCGTTCTGCATTACCAAATGAGAAAATCATGAGAAATCCGCCGTATGCAAAAAAGGCAAAAGCAAAACCAGCTACACCTGCCAATATCATGCGCGCATAATTGAGAAAGACTTCGAGCAGTTGGTTCACATCATTGCACGTACCGGAAAAAGCACAGGGGGGCAACGGGCCATTGTAACCAGGGGGAACAGCATACTTATCTTTCAAATACGCATCTACGACTGCAGAACTTTTTGATACGCACGTTTTTTGGTCAGGACTCCACCCACAATTTTCAGATTTTTTACATTCTTCTTCAGTCAAATCTTTGCATATACCTCCGTCAAATTTACTTACACATTTAAGCTTTTCTGACCAAAAACAAAGAGTATTCATATCGCAGGCATCTTTGCCTCGGTCATTTAAACTTGGGCAATCAGTATTTGCTGTATCTATATCAGTGTTGCATGCAGGCAATACTGGGAGATCAGAAGTTGCCTGTGAATCTTTGGTATATCCAGAAATAACACTACATTTTTTCGCCGCATCATTGAACGAATTACATTTTGTTGCATATTTAGTTTGGAATGCTTCTTCAGTTTCAGAAGTTCTATCAAAATCCAACTGTGCATCTTCATAATATTGACAACTTTGATCACTCCCACTTTTTGCGCCACCATGACACAAACACTTCACCATATGCACACCAGTGGTAATGATCTTGGACTCTGCCTCAGTCCACATTGCGCCGAAACTAGGATCTGGTTCACCATCACTTTGAAGATACGCACAGACACCTTCAGCATTA
>Ga0208373_1000366_pt1 | contig 81305 bp, 65 predicted proteins | sample RifOxyC2_FD_184036 | JGI IMG/M metagenome (GOLD analysis project Ga0208373, IMG submission 184036) | Soil microbial communities from Rifle, Colorado - Rifle Oxygen_injection C2 (SPAdes) | ecosystem: Environmental > Terrestrial > Deep subsurface > Rock core/Sediment | place: Rifle, Colorado...
CAAGATAAGAACTCTAAACAACATCATTGCTGCTAACTGGATCTCTAATCATCCTGTTGATTTCAAAAAGTATGCCAAATTACACGATTCTTTCAAGATTTCTGCCTAAAATTTTAACAAAGAACAGAGTTTTGTCCATTTATTGGATGTCTAGTCCCCTCATTACCAGTCATCTTCATGCTTTGCTACCAGATTGACTTATTTTCAGACAATGAGCATTTTGTAATTTTTCCATCAATAATATTACTCCCAAAAATATAACAATTATTTATCGCATCCTCTTTGTTTTCGAACGTATTATTACTGTAAAAAGGTTTTGCGACTACTTTGTTTCCATAATTCTTATATATGGTTATATCCAGTGTCCATTTTTTTGTTTCCAGCTGATGAGTGTTCGCTTCGATAATATATCCATTATAACTTATTCTATTCTTATCCATTTTTACCCTCGAAGCTATTTATCGGTATCTGTCCCTCAAATTTTCCTTCATTTGCTTCCAATCCATATTTGATCCGTTCATCCTTTTAAAGGTGCTTTATCCAATTGATGTTGAACTTCATAGAGCCAGTAATTGATTGGATTACTTGGTTTTGGTGTCCACAAATAACCCTTGCCTTTTATACTTACACCCAGCTTATTCTTTTTACACTCAGCATCAAGGCAACGTAATACTTCATATCTTGCTAAATCACTGTTGCTGGATAAATCTTCTTCTTTTTCCGCTTCAAATAAGCAAGACTGTTCTTTATTCTTGTTTTCTTCTCGCCATTTCAAGAATGCACTACCATTTTCTATGGAGTACCGACCAAAACCAGTAAATACATCTATCAGCTGAGTTATCGGTTCTTTTATTGATTCAACCTGCTTGTGATCATTAATGGCAACGATATGCATATTTTCGACTAAGCCAAAAAGCGTTTGTTCTAATGCCTTATCTTTGCTAAGATTCTTTTTCTCGGTGTGCGCAATGATATTTTCCCATTTGATTTTGCCATTTTCATCCGGATAAAAAGCCCACTGTAAAGATTTCGTTTTCCAGCAATTAAAAGCATGTGTTAAAACTCTATAATACATTATTTCTAAATTCTTAGTGTCATCCCGATCTTCAATGGTGTGCCGGGTGTCTTGCGTATCCCAAACAAGGACATCAATCCTAATCTTTTTTTGCGCAGCACAGGCCACGCCAAGTTTAACGACTTCACATGCGCATTTTCTATCTTTACTACTACCTCTGATTTCTTTAAACTCAATTTCTTTGCAACTATTATCTAGAAGCGACGCAGATATTTCTTTTCTTAAATCTACAATATCTTCTTTTTTGCCTGACAGGACGCCTACTGCCCTATATCTCTCATGACCTGACTCATCGCCGTAAATTTCCCATTCGCAATCCATTATAGCTTTGAACCTTCTACTATTTTAATTTCATCCGCTGTCAGTTTATAAAGTTTGTAGACCAATCTATCTATTTCTAATTCTAAAGAACTCGTTTCAGACTTTGGATCTTTCTTCTTCGTTTTGATTATTGAATTAACTATCTTTTCTATATTGGTATAAATGTCTTTATTGCTTTCATCAGGCAAAGGAACGCGGAACTTTGAAATTGAATCTATTTTACACATAAACCCGCCGTCGTCATGCATTCTCCCAGTCTTCTTAAAAAACCAAAGATGAACTTTTGATGATAAAACACCAACGAGCAATTTTGCGTATTTATCTGATGCTATAGTATTGAGCGAGACGTCCAAATAAATACCTGGCTCAACATAGGAGTATTTCCATTTTCTATTCAAATTAAGCCAGACTACTTTTTCTTTTTCAAAATCATCATAATAATCACAGGAACGAAGATTCCACCAATTTTCACCTTGATCATTTCTTATTTTTGCTTTTTCTTCATATTTTCTAAGATGTTTCATGATGGAGGGATACTTCTTTGGTATGTTGGTGTCAAAACCTGTTTGTAATAAATATAGCTCCCCAAAATCATAATAATATCTAATCAGATCACTTCCGCCAAGCACTGGCTTGCATATTTCCTTGCTATTTGAATCTTCTTTTATTATTTGATCTCTTGTCGTTTTATCAATAATAAATGCCTCATTTAGTCCAGTCAAAACTCCGCGAAATATTTTCACATCCCAATCAGATAATGGTTTCCCAATATTTTCTATCTTCTCTTTCAAATTTCTTTCCGTAAGACTTCCAATAAACCATGTCTCTTTGCCTTGATTAGGAGAAAACACTTTGTTTGTTTTATATATTTCCGCAAATGATATCTTTTCTTTAAGTGATTGATTATAATTAAGGGCTTGTAAAACATCTCTATTTTCTGAATTTTGCAACAACATAATATTTGTATCAACCATAGCGCTTTCAAATACATCTGCACCAAGATCAATCAAAATCAATGGGTTCATTTTAGAGAAATATTCACGAAGGGCTTCACCGTATGAAGATCTCATCCATTTATTAGATGTTATATAGCAGAATATTCCAGTTTCTTTTTTTACTAGCTGCAGTCCTAATTCATAAAACAAACAATAAATATCTCCTGTTCGCTCAAACGTTTTATACCCTACATTCTCATACAAGTTTGCTAGAGCACCATGGTTTCTCTGTAGCTGAACGTAAGGAGGGTTCCCTATACAAATATCATATCTCTCAACACCAAGCATCATTTTTGAATCAAAGAACAAAGCAGATATATCCGTCCTGAATGGATCATAGCTCTCAAGTTGCTTGCTTAACTCTGATTTCCTAATACCCTTATTATCTTTGTTTTTGGCCTCCATATATTTGTAAAACTTTTCTTTTATTGCCTTTTTAGCTTTGTAATCTCCAGGCACAAAATACTCTTCTCTTGCTTCAGACACTTTACCTTCAAGCGATGTGTCATCATCAAACGCATATTGTACGCTTTCATTCTTTAGCTTCACCAAGCTGTTAGCGCAAACAAACTTAAAGACAAGGTTCGGAAGTGGATCTATTTTCCCTGTCTTTGCGTGTTCATCCACCACTATTGAAAGCCAAACCCTTAACCTGGCTATCTCAATAGCCATTGGCTCTATATCAACGCCAAAAATACTATTCTTAATGATTTCCATTTTTTTCTTGTAGTGATCAATGCTTGGCTCTATTCTTTCATAGCTGGCAAGGATAAGATGAAGCATTCCCATCGGAAACGCACCGGAACCGCAGGCAGGATCTATAATCTTAACTTCATCAAGAGCTTTCTCAATATCATATTTGTATTGTTTTAAATCAGCGCGATAGTTTCTTGCCTGATCCCGAAATTCATGGTCTTTGGTATCAAGGAGGAGCCCAAGAATTTTCTCCTTGTTCTGGTCATCCTTGAGTCGAGTTTTAAGATACTCCCTTAAACTTTCCTTACACATAAAATCAACTATTTCCCTGGGAGTATAGAAGGCTCCTTTGGCCTTTCTTGCTTGTTCACCAGTTTCTTCTACCTGTTCGGCAAGGAGGTTCTCAAATATTCTTCCTAACATTTCAGGATCAATTGCTATTTGCTGGTATGTGCTGGTACTCTCGTCAGTTGTGAAATTATAGTGCTTAAAAAAACCATATAAACGGATGAAGTAATCTTTAGGGAATTTGAGTTTCTTATCTTCAAAGCCGTCGAACTCTTTAGGTTCGAAGATACCACCGTTCAAGAAAGGGGTTGTTCTATCAACGCCTTTTTCTCTTTTGTTGACTTCAGTGTTTAACACTTTGAAAAACAGCGTTTCAAGCTTTCCTTTATAATATTTTGTTCCGTCTTCAGCCTCAGCATCAAAGTATTTATTGTCTGGACTAATAACACCTTTTTTGTTCAAAAACCAGCAAAAGATAATACGACCTAATAACCTATTTGCAAACTGTGCTGCGTGTTTTTCATCAAGATATTTTATATCTTCACTTAAGTACTGTCTTAGCTCTGTAAAGAAACCGCTTATATCTTTATAGAACTGCTTATTGACCGGTTCAAGGTCAAAACTTGACCAAAGAATTTCGTGCGCTTGGGCTTTGTTACTAAAGTCGATGGGTTGCAGCCACTTCGCAAGAATTTCCTGTTGCGTTACTTTTAATGATTCTTCTAATTCCAATGTTCTTATTACATAGTTTTTGCTTAATACAATAATGACTCTATCAGCCTCTTCGGGAATGATGAAATCAATGCCAACATTTAAGTCTGCAAAATATGGAGCATCTTCGAAGTTGGGAGTGAGGGCAACAGCCCAGCTAACATTTGCTTTTGATGAGTTCTTCAGCCAGAATGCTTTTATATCAACATTGTTTCCGCTTCCATCGGCGATTTTATAAGCTGCCCTTTTATCCGCAAATCCTTCTGCCTGCATAAAGAAACTTGCATTCGAGCGAATCTTACCTTGATTATCATTAAAGAGAACCCACTTGTCTTTGGAAGGAACATCAAGAAGGGAAATAATACCATCAATAACAGCCTGGGCATTACCAAAGCAATGCTTACTATTTAAAGCTATTAATGCTTTATCAATAATGCCTAGCTTATTATTTATTGTCCCTGACATAATATAACATCTCCCTTGACTCAACAACCTTTGCAGTGATATTGGAACTTGCTCCCTTGTTTTTGGAGATTTTCACAAGTTCTTTTATTAATTCAAGGATGTCTTTGTTTTCTTTTGCTCTCTTTACAATTTCCCTGGTCAGCTTTTTGATTTTCTGACTGTCCAATACATTTTTAGTCTGAAAAGATATTCGAGCTAACTTAATATCTTCCATCTCAAAGTGAAGGTTATACATAAGTTCAAGAACCTTGTTCTGCTGGCCAATAGGTGAACCAGCTGCTTCCGAAACCGTATATGACTGTGACTTTTGCCTAACAATCTCAGATACCTCCACTTTGCTGATACTAATTTTATCGGCAACACGCTTATTATCGTCTTTATTTGTCTTTAGCCATTCCAAGGCCTGAAGTTGAGGCACCGCTTTGAAATCATCACCATCTTTTGTTGTGGCATAAAAGGCATAGCCAATTCCTTTTTCTTTTTCGGAGTCAAGCCTGCTAAGAATCAAAACATCGCCGCGCTTTTCACCATGGTGTTCACATTCCGGCATTACAGCCCACTTGCCTTCTGATATACAGTATATGTCTTTCTTATATGCTTCAGGTATGTTTTCATCTTCATGGAATATTTTAAGATCTGACACATAATCATCTTCCGCGAGAAGCAAATCGGACTCCTTTTCAGCCTCCTCAAACGCTTTCATTCTTTTTGCCTGATCATCACTATATATGTCTTTCCAAGTATCTGTAAACTCAATAGGATTTTCTTTCTCGTCCAACACCGGAGTATCCGTACCTATTGTATTCTTTATGAGATTGATTTTTCCTTCCAGACGCTCTACCAACCTTAAATGCTCTTCAAGCTGCTGTTCTGGGCTTATGTTATATATGTAAACATTTTTAAATTCTGAGCCAATCCTATTTATTCTGCCGTTTCTTTGTATCATCCTTACTGGATTCCAATGCAGGTCATAATTTATAAGAATACCGCAATCTTGAAGGTTCTGACCTTCAGATAAAATATCGGTGGAGAATAGCCATTTTATTTCTGGTTTGCCCTTCAATTCGTATTTTTGTGCTTTAGGTGCAAAGCTTCCTGATAAAATATCTGCATCGACTCTGTTTCTTGAAGAAAGAAAGCCCTCTTTACCTTTTATGAACGGTGTGTGTTTGGGTAGTTCTCTTTTTAGATATTCAACCGTGTCTGCAAAGAACGAGAAAACCAGTACTTTTCCACCATTAGTATTCTTCTTGTTAATCTCATTGAGCAGATCGGCAAATGCTTTTATCTTTGAGTCGTCCTTTTCAATAATCGCAAGCTGTTGGTCAAGGACTTTAAGAAGTTGTTTTTCTTTTTCTATATCTTGCTTTAGCTCCTTGAGCGCATACCTCTTATCATCAACCTTATCAAGCTCAAGTTCTTTGATTTGATCCTGGTCTTCCGCATCTGCCTCATCATCACTTATCTCAAGTAATTGGCTTATAGCATCGGGATCATCCATACTAACAATTATATTTTTATTCAGTCCCTTTTCGAATATTTCCAGCTTCTCTCCGTAATTATCAAGAGAATACCGCAAAGCAGAAACAGAAGATTCAAGTCGCTTTAAAAGCGAGGTTCTTAATATCCCATATAAGCTAATCTGCCTGTATAAATCCATTCTTTCTTCGCCGGGTAGGTTCAGCGCTTTTATCTGCTCACGCGTTTTTCCATAATACTTTGTCTGATACATTCTCCATTTGTAATGGATAAAACCTAGCATTAAGAGTGTTTTATAAACATAGCTAATCGGAGACTCATCTGTTTTCTCTTTTTCCATACATTTAATACTTCTAAGTTGCCTTAAAGGATGCAGCAGATCTTTTGTATTATCTATAATGTCACCGGTTTGGAGGCAATATATTGTTTTCAAATCTATTTCTTTACTTTTAAGCCCCTGTATTTCCTTTAGGACTTCTTCCTTAAAACGGTATTTTTTTACTTCGGGATATGGTACCGGAAAGCCTGATTCTTTACCGTCAATTCTCAAACATCCATATTCTTTTATTATCCCCTGTCTTGTTCTACGCACCACAAAAGCCCTAATAATCGGCGCCATTATCTGCCTTACATAATCAAAATCTATCTCGCCCTTTTCACTATAATCTTGATTCATTTTCTTTTTAAGATTTTGTATTGCAGTATAAAAATCAAGAGGAGCTGTGTGTTTAAGTTTATTATCAACAGCAGTGACCCTGAAAACATCAGCCTCCCCACCTGTGCCAAGAAGGATCTGATTTGACAAGTCATTTATCTGATTGTTAATCGGAGTGGCTGTCAGAAGAAGCACATGGCAGTTTTTATTAGTTCTTATCCAATTAACTATCTGGTCAAATCTTTTTCCGGCTTTATTCCGTAGGTTATGGGATTCGTCTAAAACAAACAAGCTTACACCAGCTATTTTATCCAACGCTATCCGAGATTCTATCTCCTTTTGATTTTGCAGGGTTAGAGGTGTAATGTTTAAAACACCTTGGGTAGTCAATTCCTTGGTCCACTGATTCTTTAACGACTTTGGACAAATCACCTCAATCCGCTTCTGTACACCGTCTCCGGTAAGGTACTGTTTGATGACTTCTATTGCCGTGTATGTCTTACCCAAACCGACGGAATCGGCAAGCATCGCTACCTTGTATTTTCTTAACCTTCGGATAAGAGCGTGAACATTCTTTATCTGAAAGCTCATGAGATCGTGCGCGCCTTTTAGGCTGGTATCAAGCTCTTCTTCTTCAAGTTCTTCTTTGTACAGTTCATATAAAGTCTTGATATAAGTTTCATAAGGACTGTAAAGAGTATCTCCTACCGGAGAAAGCTCCAATATCTCGCTAAATTTTCCATCCCAGTCTTCCGTTGTCGGATCATTCCATAATTCATCAAACCAGAAGAGATGGCCTGCTTCCTGATCTTTACTTTTTGGTTGGAAATACACTATTCTATGGTCTGATTCTAAAGCGTTTAGCTCAGTGTTATGGGTCAATCCGCTTTCCGTAAAATTTGATGACCCAATGATGCCGATACCTTCTTTGCAGGAGTAATCTCCAAATATATAGCACTTGGCATGCAAAAAAGTCTTTCTATATACTTTGACTTCTAGAACCTTTTGATCAATTAATTTTTTTAAACAAGTAATTGTATTTTTGAGTTTTCCGCTTGGAGGCATGCTTGCTAAATCATACTTAAAATCTTGATCAGGATAATCCGTTTCGGGGGAAGTTAATTGATGCCTTGGGATTAACGGCTCGCGTCCTATCAATAGCCGTATTTTCTTATATTTCCTTAGATTATCAATTACAAGGTCTGTTCCAGCAAGATTCCAATATCCTGTAGCAATAGAAAGTGTATCAAAATCAGAGGAAATGTTTTTAATTGCATTCAAAAGGGAGACTCTTTTATTGTCAATTATCTTTGGTAACCTTGCCATCTATTCTCCGCCCCTGCTAAATTTTCACCCAAACAACATACAACTATTATGATTTTACCATAAAAAAAGGTTTTTAAATAGTGGGAATTTGCATTTCGATGTAAAAACAAGGCAATATGAGTAGGATTTAAAAGATTTTATTTAGGGGCCGGCGGTCGCCCCTATTCGGTACTCAAGGGGTGAAACGGAGCGACCTGAAGGAATTGCGTCCGGCCCGTTTTAACTATTCGCTTATTCTATGAATTCTTTAAAAGGCTATCAAGCTAGTTATTAGTTGCAGTTTTGCAGCACATTTTGAATTACTTTTAAATCTGCAATGATATTCTTCATTTCTTCATCATCATTTGTACCAAAAAGAACACTGTCGTACAAGTTTTTTTGTTCTATATGGAACAGGTGGTCATCACAAATGTTTTTCGTTATCCCTGCTGATTCTTCTTCTAAAATGCGCCTTAAAATCATAATCCGGACTTTATTTTCATCAATGCCAAAATCGTTCATCTTGCCCCCCTTGAAAATATTGGGGACAGACACCGCTTATCCTCCAAAAAGATCGGAGGATGAACAATATATAATTTTCACATTATAGTCGTTCAAAGATGTTGTCAGTCCCCGCTATTTCAACCTTTGCCTATCGTAGATTTTTAGCCCGCTTCATTAACTTTAACGGCAGATTCATCAAACTTTTTTAAAAGCTTTATTTCCGCAGGAAGAAGAAACTTAGTATTTGAAAGTGAATTTAGCGTTAGTTTCTCTATTTCCGTCAGCACCACGTTGATTCTATATTCGGGCATTGAATTGCTCCTTTCATTTAATAAAAACAATTTTACCACAAAAGTGACTTAAAACAAAGGTTTTTGGACCAATATATTCATTACAGAGTAACGCTTTTCTATGGATTTATGGGAGAGAAAGGAAGTCATTTACGAGGATTTTATTTAGGGGCCGGCGGTCGCCCTCAGAAAAATAGAGCAATAGAAATTCGAAAACATGCCTGACGGCATGATGCGAAAGGAATTGCGTCCGGACCGTTTTAACTACTCGTTGATTTTGTTTTTATTCTTTGAAATCTTTAAAAGGCTATCAAGATTGTTGTTAGCTGCTGTTTTTGCGTTATTTTGATCTGAAGTGGTTGTTCGGAATTTCCGAACAACTGATTGCTTTTCTAATTCACCTTCATTAAATATGTTGGGGACAGACACCGGAATATCCTCCTAAGAGATTGGCGGATGAACAAATATGTATTTTACATTATGGTTGTTCAGATGTTGTCAGTCCCCGCTTTTGTTTCTTCTCAACCTTTTTCTGCACGGTTTTAATGGTTTCCAAATAGGCTCTTTCCACAGGAGAAAGTGTTTTAACATGATATTTAAGGTATTCCTTTTCAGCTTTTTGCATTGCTTCATTGTGGCTGATTTTACCCGCGTCAGGCAGCACACCCTTCCCATACATTTTAGTAAATTTATCAAGTTCCGCTATCCAGTCTTTCATCAGCATCCGGGTATGTTCCCGGGCTTTAATCTCAGCAAGGTCGAAAAATGCCGATACCAGGCGGTTAAGACGAAACAATTCATCTTCGTTAAGGTAATTTTTGGCGATTTTAGTTTCTGCTTTTATCGGTATCTCACCGGTAAAAGTTGTCAATCCCATAAAATCTTTTTCAGCATCGGCGCGCGAATAAATCGTTTCAGCTGCGGTTTTTTTATTGACTGCATAATGAAGTTTGTTTTGTACTGTTTTAAAAAACCGTATTGATTCTTGTGTGTCAGGATCATAATCAACACTGGTCGCGTAGAGCTCAAGGACCTGGCGGTACAGCACTTTTTCGCTGCTGCGGATATCGCGGATACGTTCTAAAAGCTCTTTCCAGTAATTCCCCCCGCCCGAGCCTTTGAGTCTCTCGTCATCCATGGTGAAACCTTTAATCAAATATTCTTTTAGTCGTTGCGTTGCCCACTGCCTGAATTGAGTGCCGCGAATACTGCTTATTCTATAACCAACAGAAATGATCATATCAAGGTTATAGAACTCAACATCTCTGGAAACATTGCGTTTACCTTCCTTTTGAACTATTAAGAATTCCTTAATAGTTGACGCACGCTCAAGTTCGCCCTCCGTGAAAATATTCTTAATGTGAATGTTAATATTGGGAATCGAAGTTTGAAACAATTCCGCCATCAATTGCTGGGAAAGCCAAACCGTCTCATCCTGAAAACGAACCTCAAGCTTCGTTTTCCCGTCTTCTGCCTGATACATCATAATTGATGAATTATTCATTAAATCCCTGGATATTTTGTTGTTCTCAACTTGTGACATTATGCTCCTTATATCTCCCTTCTGCTTGTTTATTTTGTTCTAATATTTTACTACAAATGTAAGGTTTTATAAAGGAGAAATGCGAGGAGTTCGTACTATTGGGGACAGACACCGAAATATCCTCCTAAGAGATTGGCGGATGAACAAATATGTATTTTACATTATGGTTGTTCAGATGTTGTCAGTCCCCGTTATTTCAACACTTTTCTTTTAACGGAGTAATACTTCTGTTTGGGGCTCTTTGGTTTATCCGATATAGTTGGCAGAAGCATTCCCACCTTAAGCATTGGGCTCAATATCTCTTTTCTAAAATGCTCCCGATCGCTCAATTTCAAATACTTTTGTATTTCAGTTCTTGTTCTCGGCACACGGCAGAAATCCAATATTTTCTTTACCTTTTTCTCGTCAACTTGCGGGGTAGCTTGCGGGGTGACTTGGGGGGTAACCGGTATGCTGATCTTAAAAATATCCCCCTCAAAAAGTTTCGGACTCTTGCCGGAATACGCCTTTGAATACTTAAATAAATTACGAACACCGGAACCAAGCTCATCAGCCCGCCCGATTTCTTTAAAAACTTTAGCAATTACAGGGTTTTTTGGGTAAGGCGAAAAGTGAGCCGGATTTATTAAGCCATGCCCGTGCGGTTTATTGCTGTTTTCGGTAAACCACGCAATCATTTTCAATAACAAGTTTCGCCGGGAAATGATTAGTAAATTCTCTGTGAATTAATATATTGCTGACAACTTCTCTAAAAAGATGGTCACGCAAATTTATCCTCTGTTTATTTTCAATATAGAACTTATCAGGAAGGTTCTTACCGATAAAAGCCATCAAACGGTCATAACTGTCAATCAGGTTTGTGTTTACAATATCTCTATCATCATACCGGTCGGTATCAACTCTTCTTACAACAGCATCTGTCTTATAATGCGGCAGAATTGAAGCAATAACAGAATCCTTCCCAAAGAGCAGGACAGCCGCAAGTGTAAAACCTTTCTTCCCTGCCTTATAATCTTTACCATACAACTGAGCGCTCTTAAGAAGCTCCAGGTCGTCCATCTCTCCCCAGGCATGCCCGGGATTTTGAACAACAGCCAGCTTTCTTGCTCTTCGTATTACATCTTTACGGAGCTCCCCAAGAGTTAGAAAAGGAAATATCCTGTTCTCGTAATATTCCGACTGTTTACGCATATAAAGATTGGCAACCAGATTTGTATTATCAGTAATGTCAAAATCGCCGTCTTCATTTCGATCAAATATCTTCCCATTACACCTGTGAACCTGTGAACTTTCAGAGACATAAATATAAATAACAGTTTTATCTTTAACTTTCACCTCTTTTGCCGACAGGTAAAATGTGGGAGATATTTTCTGAGGATTATTTATAGCCGTAATAAATTCATTTTTTACTTTCTGAACACAATCTTCGTCCACACCGACAACATCCCCGTTATCTTCAACTCCAAGTAAAAGCTCTCCGCCAAATCTATTCAAAAACGCGCAGACAGTCTCATAGATATCTTTACTGAGATTTGACTTGCATTCTTTGAATTCAATTCGCAAGCCTTCTCCTTTGCTTATAATCGCTTTTAATTCTGACTCGTTCATAATTTATCAGTCCTTTGTTTCTCTTTTTCTAATTCGACTAACCTTAATTAATTTAGATATTGTCGTCCGCCAGTCTTTTTGGAGGATACGAGTTTAGAGTTTCGAACTTTCTTTTTGCCGATGTTCGTCCTCCGTATTCCCTCTTGCAGTTGTCGACAAATTGTCGACAGCTCAGCACCATTTTAACTATTTGAAGCAACTCCCGCTTCCACGATTTTGCTGACCTCAGCAAAATGGTGAGCAATAGGATAGCCGCTATTCTTACAAGAAAGCTTTGCCTTGTCTAAGACCTTATATGTTCAACACTTCATTTTTGGGTCCTGGAAGCGTTGGCACGTGCTAGTAACTCGTACTCTCTAATTAAGCTGTTATCAGCAAAACTAAAGTATTTGTTGTTTCCAATAATGATATGGTCGAGTACTTTCATTTCCATGATGGTGCCTGCGGTGATTAAGCTCTTTGTGATTTCTTTATCGGCTTCACTGGGGTCGGTTTCGCCGGACGGGTGGTTGTGGGCGAATATCAAAGCGGCGGCTTTGCAGGAGATGGCTCTCTTGACTATTTCTCTGGGGTAGATTGAGGTGGAAGTAAGACTGCCTTCAAAGGCGGTTTCGGCTTTTATCAGGTTGTTTTTGACATTCAGGTAGAGGACTTTAAAGACTTCTTTTTCGAGGCCTCTCATAGATGCGTACAGGTAATCGAATACTTCTTTGGAAGAACGGCATAAGAACTTTTTGTTTTCAAGGCGCTGTTCCAGGTATTTTGAGAGGATGTCTTTTACCAGACAGATGGCTATACAGTTGTTCTTCCCCACTCCCTTTGTCTTTGTTAGCTCGTCAGGAGATGCATCCAGAACCTCTCTAAGCCCTCCCAATCGCTCTGTAAGCTCCTTTGCCATCATTCTAACGTCCCGTCTTGGAGTGCCAAATGTGAGAAGAAGTTCGACTATTTCATAGTCGTGAAAACTTTCTAATCCGGCGCGCAGGTAACGCTCGCGTAAGCGCTCGCGGTGACCGATGCGGTGTTCGTTTAATTCCATTTTCACCCCAAGTGAAAAAATTGACGATTTACGATTGACAATTGACGATTTTATGTACACGGCGTAAAGATGCCGCGAATATTAAATAAGAACAAAAAAAACAACCTACTGATTAATTTACTTCTGTTTCACCCCGGAACAAGAAAATAGAACAATAGAGCAATTGACCGCTACCGCTCTGCCAAATTTATCCTTCGGATAAATTTGGCGGGGTCGACGGGATTCGAACCCGCGACCTTCTGCGTGACAGGCAGACGTGCTGAACCAGCTGCACCACGACCCCACTCTAAAAGCAAATTCTAAGCACTAAATTCGAAATTCTAAACAATGATCAAGAATTTATAAATGTGGCGGAGGCTTTCTTCCGCCTTCATTAATTAGTCATTCGTCAATCGTAAATTCTTAAACACTTTCATGGTGGGCGCTACAGGGCTCGAACCTGTGACCCCTGCCTTGTAAGGGCAGTGCTCTAACCAGCTGAGCTAAGCGCCCTAAACAAGAACAACGTTCATAAAGTTTTTAAGGTTTGTAAGGTCTATAAGGCAAACGACCAAACATTTTAAAAACATTTAGAGCTCATAAAAATAATAATCATTCCATAATCTAATTTCTATTGTCGATTTTCTATTGCTCTAATTTTGCCGAGCAAAATTATGGAGCGGGCGAAGGGGCTTGAACCCTCGACCTTCTCCTTGGCAAGGAGACATTCTACCACTGAACTACGCCCGCATGTTTAGTATTATAGCAAATCGTAAATCTTTTATCAAACCTATTCACTTCTATAATCAGCTATTAGTTATTAGCTATCAGTAATTATAATGCGAGGGGCGGGAGTTGAACCCGCAACCCGTGAGGGACTGGATCCTAAGTCCAGCGCGTATGCCAGTTCCGCCACCCTCGCTCCTTAAATACATTAAGGTCGAGGTTATAATCAAATAAAAACTTTGAAAATAGAAAATCGAGCAATAGATCGAAATTATTTTTATATGTATTCTAACGTCTATTGTTCAATTTCTCCACCAATTTTACATTCTGTAAAATTGGTGGGTCATGGGGGAATCGAACCCACGACCTCCCGATTAATATCGTCCACCTAGGTGGATAATCTAATAGCCCATTTTTCAATTACTGAAATTTAATGATTATAATCTTTGGGCTTTCTCACTGCCCTGTCCTTAAATACTATTAAAAACAGGGTATTGAATAAATATGGGCCATGGGGGAATCGAACCCACGACCTCCCGATTAAGAGTCGGCTGCTCTACCAGCTGAGCTAATGGCCCATCTTTAATCCAATATAATTTTATCTTTTCTATGTTATTAAGACTATTTTCGCCTCTTAATATTTGTTAAGAGTCGTCCACCTAGGTGGATGAGCTAATGGCCCATTTTCAATTAAACTTAAATAAAAATTTGTTCTAGTATTATATCAAAAATATTGATAAATACAAGATATTTTCTCTAGTAAAAGAAGGTTCTCGGTTTTTACGTGATTGAAACATTAATTTATTGTTTTTCATCTTCCTTGCAGTTTCTTGTAATTTTCAATTGACCTGTCATAGGTTGCTTCACCTTCTTTGGTGAAATAACAGGCGGGTAGTTCTCCGGAAGCGCGGTGATATGTGACACATTCACAGCAGATTCCCTTGCGGGAACACTGATATGTACAGTTGCATTCTGTTAAGTTGGTTTTCTTCTTACAGTCCATTGGCTTGTCCTGTTTTCAATTTTTTAAAATATTTTCAAGAACATCAAGAAGTTCGTCAGGGCTAAAGGGTTTTCCTATAAAAGCTTTTGCGCCCATACTCATACCTTTATTAATATTTTCCTGATTGTCAAACGCGGATACAAAAATGAACTTTGCTTCAGGTGCTATTTTCTTGACCTCGTCAAACACCTCAAAACCGGTCTGACCGGGCATCGAAATATCGCAAAGTATTACATCGAAATGAGAATTTTTTATAAGGGCTATTGCTTCTGTCCCGCTGCTTGCGGTTACGGCATTGTAACCATAATGCTGTAATAAATCGGAAATCAAATCCCTTATCAACTTTTCATCATCAATTGCCAGTATTGTATATTTATTCTTTTCCATTCCTTTCTTTTCCCTCGTTTTATTGTGCAGGCGGTTTTGAAAACCACTGGCGTAAGCCCGTGGATCAAAAAACCGCGTATAATAAATAGGCTCCGCTCACAAGAGGATTCCAAAGGAGGATACTCCTTTGGCTTGAGCATAGCTCAAGTATGAAATGACGCCACGTCCGTAAGGGCGTGGCGTTTTACTTAATTCTCTTTATCCTGGCTCCCAGAGCTTCAAGCTTTTTCTCTATTTTCTCATAGCCTCTGTCGAGATGATATATTCTAGAAATCTCGGTTGTGCCTTTGGCCCGAAGTCCTGCTAAGACCAGTGACGCACCTGCTCGAAGGTCTGAGACCATTACAGGGGCTCCGGAAAGCTCTTTAACGCCTTTTACAATTGCAGTGTTGCCTTTTGTTGAGATGCTCGCACCCATTCTGTTTAACTCCGGGACATGCATAAAGCGCTTTTCCCAGATGGTTTCGTTTATTATACCGGTTCCTGATGAAACTGCCATCAGGGACATCCATTGAGCCTGCATATCTGTCGGAAAACCGGGATATGGAGCAGTATCAATATTTGACGGTTTTGGTGTTTTGATTCCCCGGATAGTAATGTTTTTCCCGGTCTCTTTGAGCTCTGTTCCTGTTTCCAGTAACTTCATTTTGACTGCTTCCAAGTTACCGGTAGGGGCGTTTTCAAGTGTTATCTTTCCGTTTGTAATTGCTGCGGCAACCATAAAAGTGCCTGCTTCAATATAATCAGATATGACCTGATAAGTGCCGCCTTTTAATGAGTTGACGCCCTGAACAGTTATAGTATTGGAGCCTTCCCCTGTTATTTTTGCTCCAATCTTATTTAGGAAGTTACAGAGGTCAAGTATATGCGGTTCTTGAGCTGCATTTCTTAATATTGTTTCTCCTTCTGCTAAAACGGAAGCCATCAGAAGATTTGCTGTTGCACCTACACTTACCGTATCCAGATATATATCAGCTCCTTTTAATTTTTTTGCGGTGGCTTTAATATATCCGTGCTCTATTTTTATCTTTGCTCCGAGTTTTTCAAATCCCATAAGGTGCAGATTAATAGGCCGTTCTCCTATGATACAACCTCCGGGCATTGCGACTTCGGCCTTATGATACCGTCCGAGCAGGGCTCCCATTACATAAACGGAGGCTCTCATGGTTTTTACAAGGTCATATGGGGCTTTAAACTTTTTAATGAGTTTATTATTTGTCCTCACTGTATTAGATTCAAAAACTACTTTTCCCCCAAGGCTGTTAATCAGTTTGTTCATTACATTGGTATCATTAAGATGAGGAATGTTTTTCAGTATACATTCTTTGTCTGTTAGAATGGTCGCGGCTATTATCGGCAGGGCGGCATTTTTACTGCCGGATATTTTAACTCTTCCTTTTAAGGCAACCCCGCCTTCCACTATAAATTTATCCATTTTTTACCTTTACTACTATAATTCTGTCAATCATCGCATAATCTCTGACTGTTTTCATTATATCAAATTTGCCGCTGTCAATAAACATTGTTTTTAGCAAGCCTGCCTGATTATACCCGACTTCCAGCGCGAGAAATCCGTTTGGATGCAAATAATAAGGAGCTCTTTTGATTATTTCTCTATAGAATTTTAACCCTTCTTTGCCGCCATCCAGAGCTTCTTTTGGTTCAAAAAGTCTGACATCATCCATTAAGCTTTTCATTTCTTCTCTTGCTACATAGGGAGGATTGCTGATAATGAGATGAAATTTCTTTTCTTTATCAAGACCTCTAAAAAGATCGCTGTGTAAAAATCTAATTTTATCCTCTACTTTGTGTTTCTGCGCATTTATTTTTGCCACTTTTAGAGCCTTTTTGGAAATATCCGAAGCTGTCATTTTTACAAAAGGATATTTTCTTGCAACTCCTACAGCGATTGCGCCTGAACCTGTGCAAAGATCGAGTATCTCATAACCTTTAACATCTTTTCTTATCATATCAAAACACGTCTCCACCAAAAGCTCGGTTTCCGGACGGGGGATCAAAACATTTTTATCAACTATAAGTTCATAATCCAGAAAACCCTTTTTACCGAGTATATAGGCAACAGGTTCTCTCTTTAAACGGCGGGATATATATGAATTGAAAATATCAATTTGTTCCGCGGGTATGGTATTTCTTGAGTTCATGTAAAGATCCATTTTTTTGCATTTTAAGATCTCACACAAGAAAAGTTCAACATCTTTTGCTGCGTCCGCTATATTTGATCCTCTTAGAGTGCCGCAGGCGTTTATCATAAGAGAACTTATTATCATTTTCCGGTCACTTCCAGTTCCTTAAGACGTTCCGCATGTTCAACTTCTATCAAAGGATCCAGGAGCCCGTCAATTGAGCCTTCCATTACTTCCGGCAGGTTATATATTGAAACGCCAATTCTGTGGTCTGTAACTCTATTTTGCGGGAAATTATAAGTTCGTATTTTTTCGCTTCTGTCTCCTGTTCCTATTTGAGAGCGTCTTTCATCACCAATGGCATCATGCTGTTCTTTCATTCTTTGAGCCAGTAAACGGGATTTTAATACTTTCATTCCCTTTTCGCGGTTCTTTAGCTGGGAGCGCTCATCCTGGCAGGTTACAACTATACCTGTCGGAATGTGAGTGATCCTAACTGCGGAATAAGTAGTGTTAACGCTTTGTCCGCCTTTACCACCGGCGCAATAAGTATCTATTTTAAGATCGTCAGGTTTAATACTTACATCAACATCTTCAGCTTCCGGTAAAACTGCAACGGTAACTGTAGAAGTGTGAATTCTTCCCGAGGCCTCGGTAGCCGGTACTCGCTGTACTCTGTGCACTCCGCTTTCATATTTTAGGCGGCTAAAGGCACCTTTTCCGGTAATCTGGAAAATTACCTCTTTAAAACCGCCGATGCCGATAGGATTACTGGATAACATCTCTGTTTTCCAGTTACGGGCATCTCCGTATCTTGTATATAACCTGAGTAATTCTGCTGCAAAAAGGGCAGATTCATCCCCGCCCGCACCTGCTCTTATTTCTACGATTACATTTTTGTCATCGTTGGGATCTTTGGGTAGCAGAAGGAATTTTATATCTTTTTCCAGCAGGGTTTTTCTTTCTTCCAGGATTTTCAACTCTTCCTTGACCATTTCTTTCATTTCATTATCGCCGGAAATTAAAAGGCCGTTGGAACCGGTAATATCTCCAACGACCTTTTTATATTCGTTATATTTTTCGACAATAGCGCCAAGAGTAGCAAGTTGTTTAAGTTTAGTCTGATAATCCAAACCACCCCTGGAGTCAGACAGACCATCTGTTAACTCATTATACTTTCGCTCTATGTCTGTCAAACTGTCAAGGAACCCCATTTATATTATGCTTCAGCCGCTACTATTCTCTTTTTTGGTTTGGCAACTTTTTTGGGAGCCGCTTTTACCGGTTTAGTACTTCCGGCTTTTTTGAAAGTTTTTCTGAATTTGTCAACGCGCCCGGCTACATCAAGGAATTTTTGCTGTCCCGTATAAAAAGGATGGCAATTTGAGCATACTTCAATTTTTTGTTCAGGCTTTGTAGATCTGGTCTTTATTTGCGCACCGCAAGTACAGGTTATTACAGTTTCTTTATAAGACGGGTGTATTTTTTCTTTCATTGCATCTTCTCCTTTGGATTTCTTTTGTTATGACGTTATGCCAAAGAAAACCCCGAGCAGCCTGTCCGCCAATCTTTTAGGCGGATGAGCTCGTAGGATGAATTTGGCATGAATAATCTAAAACCTCCTATACTTCGCGTATAGTACTCAGGAACTCTTTATTGCTTTTCGTTTTTCTCAGTCTATCATTTAAAAGATTCATGGCTTCATCAGGAGACATTGTATTCCAAAGCCGCCTTAAAGTCCAGACTTTTTTGAGTTCGCCTTCCGTTAAAAGCAGTTCTTCTTTTCTGGTGCCAGTCTTATTTACATCTATTGCAGGGAAAATACGCCTGTCAACGAGCTTGCGGTCCAATACTATTTCCATATTTCCGGTACCTTTGAATTCCTCAAAGATAACCTCGTCCATTCTGCTTCCGGTATCCACAAGCGCTGTTGCGATTATAGTAAGAGAGCCGCCTTCTTCAATATCCCTCGCGGCGCCCAGAAATCTTTTTGGCTTTTGCAGAGCATTACTGTCAACGCCGCCCGAGAGAACTTTGCCGCTGGGAGGAACGACTGTATTGTACGCCCTGCCAAGACGGGTAATAGAATCGAGCAGAATTACAACATCTTTTTTATGTTCTACAAGACGTTTTGCTTTTTCGAGAACCATCTCTGCTACTTGCACATGTCTTTCGGCCGGTTCGTCAAAAGTAGAACTTATAACTTCTGCTTTAACTGAACGCTGCATGTCTGTAACTTCTTCAGGGCGCTCATCGATTAAAAGTATTATGAGTTTGATTTCCGGATGATTCATTGTTATACTGTTGGCCATTTTTTGCAGCAGAATTGTTTTACCGGCTTTGGGTGGGGATACTATCAAACCTCTCTGGCCTTTACCTATCGGCACAATAAGGTCCATAACCCGCATTGCAATTTCCAACGGTTCTTTTTCTCTCTCCAATTTTATTCTTCTAAAAGGGTAAAGCGGGGTAAGATTATCAAATAATATTCGTTTCTTTGCCGACTCAGGCGGTTCGCCGTTTACAGCTTCTATCTTTAGCAGGGCAAAATATCTTTCGCCTTCTTTTGGCGGTCTTGCCTGACCTGCGACTGTATCACCTTTTTTCAGGTCAAATTTTCTAATCTGGGAAGGTGAGACATAAATATCGTCGGGACTCGGCAGGTAATTATAGGCATCCGATCTTAGAAACCCAAAACCATCAGGGAGTATTTCAAGAACACCGTCTTTAAAAGTAAGACCGTCTTTTACTTTTGCATCGGTTTTTACCTCTTCTGATTTGGTCTGGACAATCTTCAGGATGAGATCCTGCTTTTTTAACCCTCTTGCACCTTCAATCTTCATTTCCGCCGCGATTTCCAAAAGCTCTGCGATCTTCTTCTTCTTTAGTTCAATTATATCCATTAAAACTCCTCCTATTAGAGCGATTCCACAGATTACATATCATTTGATTCCACTGATTAAAGCAAAATTTCTATTTTCTAAAAGCCTGAAAAGCGTTTTGATTTTAAACGTTTGACTTGCAGATTTAACTGCACTACTGATTAGTTTTTATTATCATCGTAGGTTTATCTAGGCTTTCGTTTTAAGTATTTTACAGTATTTTATTTATATTGTCAACAAAATATATTTAATGTATAATGTTTTTTATGCTAAAAGACTTTTCGGAGCTTCTTAGAAAAAAGAGCACTTTCTGGTTAGGGCTGTTCTTTTTTGCCAATATTATATACGCCCTCACGCGCCATTCGGTGGACTTTTACCAGTTCTGGCTGATCAGCCGTAATGCGATATTCACCCCTGGTTATGACATATATTATGTTAACACGGACTTTTCCCAACCACTCTTCTTTTTCTGTCTGGTCTCAGCTTTCTCTATTTTCACCTACAAAGTAGCTCTTTTCTTCTGGAATATCATGCAGATGCTCCTGGTGGTCTTTACTATTATTATATCCTCAAATATCTTGGGATTCGGCGAACGCTATGACGGTGGCTGGAACCAGGGAAAGCATTTAAAAACAGGGAATTATGTCCTTCCTTTTATTCTCGGCGCCGTTATAATCTGTGACAACCTATGGCTGGGACAGGCAAACATCATCTCTTTCTTCCTCTGCGTTGCTGCTATCTACAACCATCTTAAAGACAGAAGCTGGGCCGTCGGGCTCTTAATTGCACTAGCGATTTCCGTAAAACTAACGCCGGTCTTATTTTTGATCTACTTTCTATATAAAAAGGATTACGAAGTTTTGCCCTGGACCATCGGCGGTGTTTTTTTATTCATGTTCATGGTTCCTTCTGTGGTATACGGCGTACCGAAAACCATGATCTACCTTCAAGACTATGTCCGCGCAGTCATCATGCCTTTCGTAAATAATGACGTCGCTATCCGCGGGACTACGGGGTTCTGGCATTCAAACCAGTCTATTGACGGCTTCTTAGGCAGGCACTTTACGGATTTCGGTAAGAATAATTATCCGATATGGGGCCTTCACAATCTTATTGACCCTGCAAATATGACCCTTGTCCAGATAAAAAAACTCGGCCTTATCATAAAACTTTTCCTGGTAGCCGTTGCCGCTCTTGCCTTTACGAGCAGTAAAAAGAAAAATCCTCATTTGCTAAAATTTGAATACGCTCTTATGTTCCTGCTTATTCTTTTCCTGTCGCCTGCTTCCTGGTTAAATCATTTTGTGCCGGTTTTCTTTGCCTATTATGTCACTGCTAATTATATGCGGGACGATTCCAACAGTTATTTCGGAAGAATGTTCATGAAGATCAGCTTGATTATCTGTTTTACACTTATGGCTCTTTCTTCTTTGGGTAAGGATGCTCAAAGCTTCTCAGGGATGTTCCTCGGAAATTTCATTCTCATGATCGCACTATTTATAATTCTCTTTATCGAAAAATCAAGGATACGAAAAATATGGCAGCCTACTTAAAAGCGCTTTTAAATAAAAAAACCACGCTATACCTTGCGGGTTTCTTTCTGCTTTTACTTGTTTATACTTTGACAAGACATACAGTGGACTACTTGAACTTCTGGAAGATAGCCAGGGAAACTGTTTACGGTAATATCGACCTTTATAAAAGGTATATTGCCTTCTCGTACCCTCCGTTTTTCTACAACATCATAATCTTTTTTGCAATTTTCCCCGTTAAAGTATCCCTGGCGCTCTGGTATTGCTTTAGCGTAACAATACTGACATTTTCGATAGCCATGATATTAAAGCTGATCTACCCGGAAAGTACGTTTTTCAGATTTGACTCAAAGAGCCGGACAAAGATGTTTTTACCATTCATTCTCGCTCTCCCGATAGTCGCTGACAATCTCTATCTTGGACAGGCAAATATATTTGTCTTTTTCCTTTGTGTTTCTGCTATTTACCTGCTGGAAAATAAAAATCCTATAGCTTCGGGTCTTTTTATTGCTGCTGCTGCGGCAATAAAGCTTACCCCTGCATTTTTTATAATCTACTTTTTATACAGAAAAGAGTATAAAGCTGTTATCGCCACGCTAATAGGTCTTCCGGTATTTTTCCTGATTATACCCTCTTTGTTTTACGGTTTTGAAAGAGCGTGGTATCTTTCGGGAGAGTTCGTAAAACTTGTAGTATTTCCGTTCTTCAAGAATGACGCAATAATTAGAGAAACGGTTTACTATACACATCCAAACCAATCATTGGATGCCTTTTTGGTAAGACATTTTACTGACCTTGGAATTGTAAACTACCCCGGCTGGCTGCACAGTCATCTTGATATTTCGAAATTCTCACAGGAGCAGATGAAAAGGGTAGGTTTAATAGTGAAAGCAGTTTTACTTTTACTCTCTGCAGCTGCGCTTTGGAGAACAAGGAAGTTTAAATTAGTAGCAAGGTTCGAATACGCAATAGTATTCTTTTTAATACTTTATATTTCACCTTCATCGTGGCTAAGCCACTATATTACGGTCTTATTTGCGTACTATGTTTCAGTAGGCTACATTACCGACATTTATGCGGATAGGATCGGGAAGCTGATATTAACTCTTTGCCTCGCTTTGGCGATAATATTCACCTATACCGGAGTGAACCCCTTCATGCAAAGTTTTTCCGGAATGTTTATTGGGAATTTTGTATTGTTTTTAGGGATGATATTTGTGTGTTTTAAAGAGTCATATAGAAAAGCGCTGTAGAGTAAGTTTATAAAGTTAGTAAGGTTTATAAGGTTTGTAAAGTCTAAAATCCTGAAGGATATATAGTTTACTTAAATTTAAAATTTGTTTTCTTTATCATTGTTTTAAAGAGTTTCCATGCGTCATCCAATGCGATCTTTCCTGTCAGAGGATCATTTGCAAAGGCGGTGAAAGCAAGATCTTCGTTTTTTGTTAAAACTGATTTTAAGATTGTTTCCTGGTTTATTACATGGCGAAGGACAAGCTGTGTAACTTCTTCAGGTAAGGCTCCGCTCTCCACAGGTTTTACACCTTTAGAAGAAAATACGGCATTTGTTTCTACAACAGCTCCAAGAGGGACTCCCTTGTGCTGGCCTTTATTCGGGAGATTTACATTAGTTGTAAATTTGCCCTTTCCTGTTACAGCTATCATCTGATTGATATATTCCTCACCGCTCCCGTAAAGCTCTTGATGTTTGCCGGAGTTTAATGTTTTTGCAAACTGAATAGGAGCCTCTTTAAACCGTTTTATTCGGTAAGAGTACGGGGTCAAATTAAAGCCCCATCTTTTGCATGAGTCCTTGCTTGACAAAAACCAGGGAACAAATTCTGAAAGGTGTCTGTCTCCGGCCGCCGCAATAGCTCCAAATCTTCTTGTCAGTATGTTAGAGACCTGGCTTTCACTGTTAAAATACAGATCTTTTTTTATACCTTTTGATCTCCCGAGTTTATTTGTGACCTTGGGAGTTTTTACATGATCCAGGTACATCTTAAAGAGGTCTATGTCTTTGTATTCAGCTTTGGTTAACCAGGTAAAGTGATTGATACCAAGTACATTAACTTTTATTTCTTCGCGGTCCGGTTTCTCTTCACCGGTTATCTTGCTGTAAATATCCGCTATATGATTTTGGGTGCCAAATACTTCATGACAGCAGCCCCAGGCTTTTATCTCCGGAAATCCCTGATATAAAGTTCTTGTGCAAATCGTCATTGGATTAGTAAAGTTAATACACCATGCTTTAGGCGCGTACTTTTTTATCGCTTCTGCAAAGAAAAGATAATCCTTAATTGTCCGGAGTGATCTTATATGCCCTCCGGGGCCTACTGTATCACCTACAGGCTGATATATACCATATTTCATCGGTTCTAAAATATCAACTCCCATGTCCTCTATTTTTCCGGGTTGTATTGACAGGAAAACGAAATCTGCGTCTTTCAGACATTCTTTAATATTTTTTACCGCTCTATATTTCCAATTTGACACTGCTTTTGGATTAGTCTGAAGCCAATTGCCATACTTCGCGTTAAAATCAGCTGATTTATAATTTATGTCGTAAAGTCTCACTTCACCGTTAAAATGAACCGTTTGAGCCAGGTCATTCATCAAAGCGTGTGCCCAGCCGCGGCTTCCGCCGCCGATATAAGCAATTTTTAAGTCAGAAGGTTTACCGCATTCTACTTTCCGTATGATAGAGCTTTCCCCTTTTTTTTCTTTTGTAAATACAATTTTTGCCATTGATCCCCCGTTTAATATATTCAAAAACGAAATATTAAGATATAGAGCATGTCTTACTTAATCAAAGCGTTAATATTAACCTTATATGCAGGATAATATGTTTTTAAAATATTTACAAATTTATTGTTCAATTTATTCTTATTGATATTGCCGCCTGCATCTTTTAAATTTACTAATTTAATATATTTACCGCTAAAACAAGGTATTAAATCCACAAGATCAAAGTTTTTAAGAAACCCGTGTAAAATAATTTTATTATCATATTTGAACAGCCTTGTTTCAATAATATCCTGATAAGAGAAAAGCATATCATTAAGGATTAATTCCTTTATTTTGGGCTGTAATATTCCGGCACATAAAGCCCATATACTTGCTGCGCCATAACCGATTATTCCGATATTATTCTTATCCACATCTTTTCTTCCGTACAAATAATCAACCCCCCGAGTTATATCAAATACCCTCATTGCCATTAAAGAAGTCCCCATCATGATTGTATCGTAGTTTAACTTGAATTCAGTACAATAAATTTCTCCATGGCCCCAGGAAACATTGCGATTTTTCACGGCGCCGACCCCTCTCGGATCAAATACTAAAACAGAATATCCTTTATTTGTAAAACTTTTAATTATAGAGAGTTTACTCTCAGCTTCGCTTGTGCCGCCTTCTAAAAGCAATATATATGTTTTGCCGGGTGTTTTTATTTCTAGTGGTTTAAAATAATAAGCAGTTGCGATGATATCTTTTTCAGCGAAGAAAAACAGACTTTCAATAATATGATCTTTTGTCGTTTCGCTGGAAATTATTCTGGGAAATATCTTCTCCCTGGAGGCATTAAATTGCAGTAAATTTATCAGCTTCGCCCGGGTTTCTTCAATATAAATATTTAGGGATTTTCCGGTCTTAATAATATTTCTTTCAGGCGCGTTTTCTTTTGAGAAAGTTTCATTCAGATTATATACCTTATTAGAATCAGGAAATTTATCCAAAATTTGCCCGGTTTGCGTACAATTAAGTTTCGCGGGTTCTTCTGTTGCAATATTCTTGCTTGTTACAAAATTCATAGGTTCATTTTTAAGATGTTTTTTAAACCAGTTAACCGAGGCCTGTCTTAACACATCAGAATAAAGATGAACGCTGTCATCTATTACGAGATTTATATTATTTCCGGCTCCATAAAGCGAATAAATCTTTTTTGCTCTTTCAAATGATTTTATTGTTCCTTCTATACAGAAGAAATCATAGGATACCGCGCCGATCTGAACGGGTTTTGGCGCCAGAGCCGTCATTATATCATCATGATTAAATCCGTTTTTAACCGCGCCGAAGATATTCTGTTCGGCATCATGCGACTGCATTGTTTTCATGTATTCGTATCTGTTTGTCAAATAAGTACAGGGGACTGCGCATTTTATTCTTTCATCCGTCATCATAAGATATGAAGTTTGTGTTCCTCCGCCGGAATTCCCGGTTATCCCAATTCTATCTTTATCAACCTCAGGCCTGCTTATTAAATAATCAATACCTCTTATTCCGTCCCAAATAAAATACCTTGCTATGCAGGACCCTTCTATAATGTTTTGAGCGCCGGCATAACTATGTTCGATAACCCCCCATTCAACATCTGTTTTTTTTGTTTTCGGGTTGTAATACTGCATTCTTTCGCCCTGTCCGATAGGATCTGTTGTTAAAACCACAAAACCGTTATTTACAAGGTCAATACAGACTTTCTGATAAACCGGGTAAGATTTTGCCTCAAATGCATGCCCGCAGACAAGTAAGATACCGGGAGCTTTACCTTTTAGTTTTTCGGGAACATAAAGATTTGAAGTAACATAAAATTCGGGCTGACTCTGAAATACTATTTTTTCTATCCTGTAGTTCTCTTTTTTTATTACACCAGAACATATGGGGTTTAGCGGTGTTTTTTTGCCAGGAAGCCCTCCAATTGCGGCAAGGAATGAATTTTTAATATTTTTTCGTCTTTTTTCAAATTCTTTTACAGTTGTAATGCGGGATTTTTCAAGCGCTTCCTTTTCAAAAAAAGCTTCCGCTTTCTTAAGAAGGTAATGAGACAGCTGGTCTTTTACATCATAATACCCTTGGGTGAAATCTCCAAACTTATGCATAATAAAATGCTCCTGGTATTACTCTAGTTACTTCTAAATATTTGAAAATTTACTTTCTAGATTTTTTTCTAAATCTGACATTTTCTCGTCAATAGTTACCGCTTTCGCTTCTTTTTTTGCTTCCTTCCCCTGCTCTACATTAATATTTTTATCTTTCAACCCGGCAAGGCTGTCTTTGTAAGCTTGCAGGATTCTATTTTCTATCATTATTCTGGTTTCATTGTTTAACGGATGTGCAATATCTTTGAATGAACCATCCGGTTTTTTCCTCGAAGGCATAGATATAAACATCCCTGTATTTCCTTGTATTACTTTTAGATCACGTATTACAAAACAGTCATCTATTGTTATTGTTGCATAAGCTTTTAATTTTTCTTCATTCCTTAAGTGTAGTTTTACTTCTGTGATTTCCATTAGAACTCCTTTAGAAATAGATTCCACTTCCGCCAGTTATTAGGGCGGATCTTTTGAGGAGATTACAAAGCTACCGGATTCCACTGATATAGACAGAAGAACATCCATAAAGGTCCGCAACGTCTTACATTATCGCGGCATTAACATATTCAATAACTCCTAAACGTAAACCTAATCCCCAGAACCTAGGACCCAGCACCTGTTTTTACTGTTTTTGCCGGAATTACCCGTTCATACTTTTCTTTGAGCTTGCTTGCTATATATTCTGCTTTAGCCTTTGATTCAGCTACTCCAAAAACTGTCGGGCCGCTTCCGCTCATAAGAGCTCCGATTGCTCCGGCTTCAAGTAAATCTTTTTTTACCTTGAATAAAACAGGGAAAAACTTTGCAGCCGGGACTTCCAGATTGTTATAAAGTAACTTTACCAGGTCACCTCCTTTTGCTTCTTTGACTAATTTAAATTCTTCCAGTTTTTTATCAGATACTTTGGCGTTTGTCAATGTATTTGTAAATTCCGAATAAATCCTGCCGGTGGAAGGCTTATTCCCTTCTATTACGAGAACAACCCAGGTGTCAGCTACAGGTCTAAAATCTGTCAGTATTTCACCTCTTCCCTCTCCAAGTACAGTACCGCCTTTTAACAGAAAAGGTACGTCACTTCCCAGTTCTAGTGCAAGTTCCTCCAGTTTACTTTCGCTATATTTTAAACCAAATATCCGGTTACAACCGTTTAAAACAACCGCCGCATTACTGCTTCCACCGCCAAGTCCGGCGGTTACAGGAATATTTTTTTTAATAATTATATTTAAACCTGTTTTAATCTTATTTTTCTTTAAGATGAGTTCTGCAGCTTTGTAGGCAATGTTCCTGTTGTCAAGCGGAACTTCAGGATGGTTGCAAATAAGAGTTATATCACTTGAGGTTTTTGATATTGTAACTTCATCAGCAAGATCTATTGTCTGAAAAATGGTTTTAATATTATGATAACCGTCCGGACGTTTGCTTCCCGCTTTCAGATACAGGTTAATCTTTGCAAACGACTTGAGCGTTATTTGTTCCATTTAGAAAAATACCTGTTAATCTCTGATTCGCTTATTCTGCGCGCCTTCTTTGGCGGTGTTAACTCAAAAATACTGTCCGGAATATCTTTGTCCAGGATAGGATCCGTAAATGAAAAAGAAAATTTGTATTCACCCGAGCTGAATTCAGCTGCAGCCAAATCCGGAGATTCCGTCGTTTTCCTTGTAAAAACGGAATTTATATCAAGTCCTTTTATTTTAAGTTTACCGGTTTTATTTAATAAGATCGAAGCTAAAGAATCAGAGTCGGAATCAAATATTTCCCCTTCAAAATAAGCATTGTCCTGAACAAAGTATGCCTGAATTTTATTGCCTTTTGAGGTCATCATAAAAAAAGGTTCATTGAAGAATCCCTTTATTTCAAAACGGAGCATGTCGGGAGATTTAACTGCCAGTATGGATTTTTTTTTGATTTTTGTACCGGGACAGGAATAAGTTGCCATTACGGAAGATTTTAGAGTTTTTATCTTTATAGCTTCAGTTGGTTTAACCTGAGGGCCTCCGCATCCTGAAATAAGCAGGGCAATAATTATTGAAGTACTATTTAGACTCAGACTTTTTAAGTTCATCAAGTTTTCTCCTTACAGAAGTATTTTCCATTTGTTTGAGGGATTTTTCATACATTTCCTTTGCTTTTGCAGATAATTTTTTAACCGAATAGATATCTCCCAGATGCTCAAATACAGTAGGGTCCTCATATCCCGATTTTTTAAGTATTATAACAGCGCGTTCTATTTCTTTCTGTGCTTCATCAAATTTCCCCAGACGGTAATAAACCCAGCCCAGACTGTCAATATAAGCTCCATTTTCAGGCTCGAGTTTTAAAGCTTCTGAAATCAGAGACACAGCTTCTTCAAGTTTTTCGTTACGGTCGGCATAAATATAGCCTGCATAGTTATATGCATCCGCATATCTAGGATTTATGGCTATTACTTTTTTAAAGCAAGCTACGGCTTCTTCATATTTTGCCGTATGTTCTAATAACACACCCAGAGAATAGAGGGTCCGCTCGTCGTTTTCTTTTTTCTTTAAAATCTCTCTATAAGCAGCTTCAGCTTTTTCGTAGTTTTTAATCTCATAATAAGCTCCTCCTAAATACAGCAAAAGATCAATGTTATCAGGGATAATCTTTATGCCTTTTTCAAGAAGAGGTATCATCTTCGATTGTTCGTTATTTTTTGCGTAGAGATATGACAGGTAGATATATCCCAATGGATTTTTGAAGTCTAATTCCACAAATTTATTATAAGCAATAATAGCTTCGTCCTTTTTCCCAAGCTCAGTGTAATCTGACCCCATAATTTGATATGCATCCGCATTATTAGGGTCGGATGCTGCAAGTGTTTTAGCAATTTCCAAAGAACCGTTAAAATCCTTTTCCTGATAAAGCATCACTGCAACTCTCTGCAAGCTGTCAAGATCAGAGGAATCCAGCTCTATTGCTTTTTTGAGATTTTCTATGGACTCTTTATATTTTTTCATCTGTCCGTAGGCCAGACCCATATTTTTATAAACTCTGGCATCATAACCTGATAAGGAGAGAAGTTTCTTATATACTTCTATAGATTTCTCAGGTTGACCTTGAACTTGATATAATAAACCAAGAGCGAAAACAGGTGAAGTATATTCAGAGTTAATTTCTGCGGCTTTTTTGTAATTTTTCTCTGCCGAATTAAAATCCCCTTTTTTTCCATAAGCCAGTCCAAGATTAAAATAAGTAGTATCTGCCTTTGGATCTAATTCTATAACTTTATTGAACATATTAATTGCTTCGTCGGTTTTATCCTGTTTGTAATATATATTCCCGAGATAAAAATAAGCATCAGGGCTTATTGGTTCTTTTTGAATAATTCTGCTGCAGATCTCTATAGCCCGGTCGAATTTATCATTTTCTATATAAAATGCCGCGCTTTGAAGCAGTGTTTTTAAATCCCCGCTAAGAGACGACAACTTATCATAAATCTTTAATGCTTCATCAGGCTTTCCAATTCTTGTATACTCGCTTGCAAGGGTTTGGTTTATAACTTCTGACTCAGGATCTAAAGTTAAAGCTTTCTTGTATTTTTCGATTGCTTCATCGAAAAGCCAGTTGCGGGATAACAGCGCTCCTTGGCTATAATAAAGATAGGATTGATATGGCGGATAATATGCTTTTTTTTCTTCTTTTATAGCAGGCGCGGTTCCGCAGCCATGAAAAAATAGCGCAATAAAAGTAATAAAAAAAAGATACTTTAAAATCTTTCTAATAGAAATCTTATTAAAATCCATATCTCCGGTCATAAACTTTTCCAAAATCCCCTTTTTTCTCGCTGCGGCAGAAAAAAATGCTTTATGAAAACCAAGCGGAAGCAGCTTCTTAATGACTTTAGAAAGATTATATTCCTTTTTGAATCTATCATCAATCAAAATTTTAAATTCCTTTAAGGTATTTAAGCTGTAATTACCTTTATGAAGAGCTTTTTCCGCGGTTAAGGCCGCAAATTCTCCGCTTTTTATTGCATAATATATTCCTTCACCTGTAACTGGATTTGCCAGACCGGCAGCATCTCCTATTAAAAGCCATCCGTCACCTGCTATTTTCTTCGGATAATCACATGGAATAATCCAGGTATGCGGTTTTGTAAGGACTTTTACTCCGTTTAAATATTTCTCGTGCATTTGAAAGTATTCTTTTTTTAGATTTACATTTTTTTCAAGTCCAAAGCCGGCAAAACCGTACTCTTTTCCGGAAACAAAAGGAAAATACCAGAAATAACCGGGAAGAAGCGTTTTGTCAAAATAAAACTCAAAATGCTCTTTTTCTCCAGGCCTAGGCGGTTCACAAATAGTATTTACAGCTCTAACTAAATGATGTTTATTAAAACCGGACAGTATCCTTGTAACAGGGGAAGATGCTCCTTCTGCAATTATGACTATTTTTGCGCGTGCTTCTTTTACAAATACCAGACTGTTTTCAACTTTTTTATATTTAACACCGCAAACGCAGCCATTTTCCAGTATGGGCTCAAAAACCTCCGCTGCTTCAATGAGTTTTGCCCCGGATTTGACAGCTTTTTTCGCAAGCAATTCATCAAAATATTTTCTGTTGACAGTGGCTCCGAAATCACCTTCAAAAGTCCCGGTATAGCTTAGGTTTTCAAGAAATACTTTTACCCCTATTATTTTTTTAATATTGACTGTATCAGAAAAAAGTTCTTTATAAGAAATAATATCTATTTCATTTAATAATTTGATTGTTTTAGGAGTTAAGCCCCCTGCGCATATTTTTTTTCTTGGAAAAATAGTTTTTTCGAGGAGCAATACTTGAAAACCTTTTCTAGAAAGGAGATTTGCTGCGGTAGATCCTGCAGGTCCGGAACCTGTTATAATTACATCATAATTCATTTGCACGCTATAGGTTGTGGTTTGATTTTAAATTAACACAAGTAAAATCGCCTTCGACTGCAGCTAGAAAAAAAGAAGCCCCTTAATTAAAAGAGGCTTCTTTGTTAAACTTTATGTTAGATTACTGCCTGTTTCAGAGACTTGCTTGCTCTGAAGCGAACAGCTTTTTTCGCAGGAACGTCAACCATTGCACCGGTTTTCGGATTCCTTGCTTTTCTTGCTGCTCTTTCCTTCATTACAAACGTACCAAGTCCTGCTACTTTCACTTTGTTACCAACCTTTACTTCCGCTGTTATGTATGCAACCAAACTGTCCAGCGCTCTTCCTGCTTCTGCCTTGTTGATCTTTGCTATATCTGCTATCTTCTGTACTATGTCCGTTTTTGCCATTTAGGCACCTCCGTTTTTTTAATCCTTTCACAAGGATTTACTATCTTTAGAGAATTATATACAAAAAGACCTTATTTGTCAATAGTATTTTCAATATAAATTGCACTTGACAAAAATTCTCAAGTTTAGTAGTATGTAATATCCGAATCAAAAAGGAGCAAAATAATGCCAATATTAAGGAGAAATCCTTTATTTTCCAATAAGGCAAGAAGAAGCCGTACTTTGCAAGTAGTCATAATAATCATTGTTTTTATTGGGCTTTTCTTTGGGGTTAAAGCTTTATTCTTCAAGAGTTCTAAGATTACCAACCATTTAAAGACAGCGAAAAACAGTATATTAAAAGGTAATTATGATACCGGTTTGGATGAGCTAAACAAAGCACTGGCGATTGATCCGGAAAATGCTCTTACATATGATGGTTTTGGTTATTTATATGTACATAAAGGTGAAGTTGATAAAGCAAAAGAGTTCTATACAAAAGCAGAAGAAAAAAAGGTTACCAATAGTGGAATATTTGATCATAGAAATACAGGTTTTGATTATATTTCTAAGGGAAAATATTCTCTGGCTTTTGCAGAATTTGAACACTTGAATAAAATTGTCGAGCGGGATTTAAAAGGTGTCTTTGGGATGGGATTGGCTTATCATGGTATGGGAAAAATAAAAGAAGCCATTGATACTTATGAAAATGCCTTGAATATCAGTCCAAAAAATACGCAAATAATCAGTTATTTTGAAAAAGCAAAAAAAGAAAAGGAATCCGGAAGTATTGTATGTGTTTTAGACAGGAATGCTCAACCCCTTCTTAAAAAAGATGTTAAACACGGAAAATCTCTGTATCCTGCCGAAAGCGCTACTGATAAAATAATTGGTATGAACTCTGAAGAATTTGGAAAATTTGGAATTGAATATGCTTTAAGAGAATATATTCCGGGTAACGAGATTACGCTTACTCTTGATTTAAATCTTCAAAAGGCTGCAACATCAGTTTTATACGACCAGATGGGATCAATTGTAATTTTAAAACCTCAAACAGGGGAAATATTAGCGGCAGTCAGCCATCCAAAATTCAGCCCCAGTGGAATAGATAAGAAATTTAACAGTTATAAATACAATTCAAATAAAGTGTTTTTAAATCGTGCTTTTGAAATGCTGTATGAACCGGGTTCTATATGTAAAATTATTACAACATCAGCAGCAATAGAATCGAATGCAGACATGAAAGATATTTTTCCGGTAAATTGTAAAGGCTCTGTAGTAATAGATAAACAAACCTTCTGGTGCTGGGAAAAACACGGAAGTGTTAAAGATATTCAGCAAGCTATTGATTTATCCTGCAATGTCGCTTTTGCCGCTATCGGAAATTATATCGGGAATGATAAATTGGTTGATTTTGCCAACAGATTTGGATTTAACAATCCCTTTGATATGCAGCTGCCTGTTGCAGCCAGCACAATAGGAATTGAAGCGGAAAATAAATTTGAGGTTGCTGAAAAAGCCAACGGTTTGGGAAAAAATTATAAAATAACGCCTCTTCAAGCAGCTATGCTTGCGGCTACAATTGCTAATAACGGGATTTGTATGAAGCCCTATCTCGTAAAAGAAATCAAAAACATTAAAGGGGATATAATTTATAAAAATGACCCTGTGGTATTAAAGAATACCGTAAAAAAAGAAACTGCTGAAACTGTTAAGAAACTTATGATAGATGCTGTTGTTCACGGACTCGGGAAAAAAGCTAAAGTTGACAATATTACGATCGCAGGTAAAACAGGTACAGCGAGATCTTCCAAAAAAGGTCTTGACGGTTGGTTTATCTTCCTTGCCCCGGCAGAAAATCCGGAAATTGCAGTAGCTATAATTTGTGAAACCGGCGGGAAAGGCATGGACGTCGCCGCTCCAAAAGCAAAATTGCTGGTACAGCAAATATTAAAGAAATAGTTTATAAGGTTTTTAAGGTTCATAAGGTCAAAATTCTCGATAAATATTTACGATAACAGTATTTAAGTCTTATATAATATCCATCCCGATCTTTAACCTTATAAACATTACAAACTTTAGGAACTTTACAAACTGCTATTTTTAAGCTTAAACTCTGCCAAATCCTTGTATCCCACTGTATTTCCCACGAGTTCACTCTTGACTAAGTAGAATGCCTCTACCTTCTGCTTTATTTCCGGAAAAACAGTGTTTAATAGGCTTTCTGAGAGTTTAGAGATGTTTGTTACACTTCTACACCTTCCAAGAGTTATATGCGGGTTAAAGGGCTTTTCCTCGCGTTTAAAGGCGGCTTTAACGAGCATTTCATCTATTTTTTTTGATAAAGCGATTGTCTCATCTTTCCCGGAGGAAAATCCTGAAAACAGTACTTTCGGCTTTTCTATTTCCGGAAAAGCTCCTAGTTTTCCTGTAATAATGGTGAATGGTTTTGATGCTTTGGCTATTTCTGAGAGCATAGGTATAATCCCTTTAACACGGCTTTTATCAGTATCTCCAAGGAATTTCAGGGTAAGATGAAGAGCTTCTTTATTTATCCATTTTACATCAGCGTTTGCCGTTTTTAGAGACACGATTGTTTGTTCTACTTTTGATTTTATTTCTTCGGAAAGGTGTATAGCAATAAACAATCTCATACCGGAACTCCATTTAAATTTTTAAAAGATAACGCCTGAGCATATCCAAGGCTGTTTGAGCAGCTCTTTCTTTTATCAGAATACGCTCTCCGCTGAATCTGCATTCTCTGCTTATGGTTTCATTATCGGTTGAAAGTGCAATATAAACCAGACCTACGGGTTTTTGTTCTGTCCCTCCGCCCGGACCTGCTATACCCGTAATACCAAGTCCGATATCCGTACCTGCTACTTTTCTTACACCCTCCGCCATCTCCTCGGCAACTTGTTTACTGATGGCTCCGTACATGTCGAGAGTGATTCTTTTAACATCAAGAGTATCTATTTTTGATTGGTTTGAATAGCATACAACTCCGCGAATAAAGTAACCGGATGAACCGGGTACGTCTGTGATTTTATTTGAAATCAAACCTCCGGTACAGGATTCTGCGGTTGCTATTGTGCGTTTCTGCATGGTCAAAAGCATCCCGATATTCTTTTCCATAGTTTCATCATCTACCCCAAATATATTTTCATCAAGACGTTCTCTTATTTTTACCTCAAGTCCGGATATCAATAATTCCGCCTCGGCCTCATCTTTCGCTCTTGCAGTTAATCTTATCTTTACTTCCGTACCTGAGGCCAAAAGAGCAATCGTGGGATTGGTGCTCGAGCGGAATAAATCCCCAATAATTTCATCCACTCTTGATTCTCCGAGTCCGAATGTTTTATATACCCGTGATTTTATTATACCTTCTGTTTTAAAATGTGTTTTAAGAAAAGGAATTACAACCTCAGTCATCATGGGTTTCATTTCTCTGGGAACTCCCGGCATGATAAAAAAGAATTTATTATTGTAAGGAATGAGGAGCCCTGGAGCGGTACCGTTTTTATTTTCAATTATGGTTGCGCCGTTCGGAACCAATGCCTGGGAAACATTATTTTGGGACATCTTAATCTTTCGCAAATCAAAAAAAGATTGAATATTCTTCAATACATGCTCATTTAAAACCAGTTTTAGATTTAATGTTTTTACCAGTGCAGCTCTGGTTACATCGTCAACCGTAGGTCCCAGCCCCCCTGTTATAATCACCGCATCAGAGCGCGAAATGGCAAGTTTAAGAACTTCCGACATGCGTTTTTCGTTGTCGCCGACAGAGCTCTTGAAATAAAGATTGATCCCCGCCTCGGCAAGTCTCTCAGCGATAAAAGCAAAGTTTGTATCAATAATTTGCCCTAAAAGAAGTTCTGTCCCAACTGTAATAATTTCTGCATTCATGCTTAATTATACCTTATGGATGAAAATAATTACAGATATTTATGACGTTATGCCAAAGCTCGGAGAGGTTCATATCAAATGAATCAACGTTAATGAAAAATAGCAGAGGCTTGAGACTGACTTGGAGTTTTACTAAAAATAGAATATCAGGTTAGCAGCAAATGAGGGCCCAAATTTTGCCATCGGGAATTTCATGATGGTAGTATTGTAATTGTATATAGTTTCAATATCCGACGAATTAAATAACGGATACTTGCCGAATATGTCTATTCCTATTCCGGAGCTAAAACGCCATTCTATTCCATATGAAAGCGTAACGCTTGAAAAATTTAAAAATTCACCCCCGCCAATCGACCAGAGTTCATATCCCGGTCCTATAAAGAAATCAGTGGCAGGATTAATCGGATAAACACCATACAACGTAAAGGCCGTCCCAAATGAGGTTCCAAAGGACTTGACCGAATCAAGATTGTTATTTACTTTAAAAGAAATATTATCGACATATGCAAGAGCATGATCACCCGAAGATCTATAACCCATAAGCATTGCAATATCAAAAGCAACATAGTCTGAAAAAAATGCCCTTCCGCCAAAAATAATAACATCAAGCATATTATTAAGCAATGAAACATCCGAGATAGTCACACCATTTTTTGTGGTTGTTACTCCGGTAACGGGTGTAACATAATTAGAAAGATATCCAAAATAAAATGCGGTTGATTCTCTCCGCTGTATTATATAATGTTTTGCTTTGTTTTCAAATTCCGTTATAGGCAAAGCTGTTTTATAACTTGCCAGAATTTTTCCTGTTTCCGTTGATACGGCCCGGGCATTAACTGCGTATGCATCACCTTCAATAGAAATGTCCCCTGTAATAAGTATTTTTACCCCTAAAACCTTCCCGACTTTTTCTACTGCAGACTGTTCGGTCATACCGGACAGATAGATTTTCTGTTCTTCAAGCACTTTGCTTATCTGGTTTCTTTCAATCAGAATAATTGTATCACCTTTTTCTTTATTTAAAGCGCTTACCAGAAGTTCTGCTATTCCCGTGCCTATTTGACGCTGGCTCATGCTTAAATCAAGACAGTTAAAGTTGGAAACACCAAGAGTTACTGACTTGCCCATTCCCGATCTTTCTATTTCACCTGCAAATTTTCTGGACATTGTGGATAATTCGCGGTCAAGAAACGAGGCGTATGATATACTTGCAGTCATCAAAAATATAACTACAATTATCATCTTTTTTTCTGTTCTTCTGCTATGTTTTGTATTTAGCATCTTTGTACCCTTTTAAAAGTAAAAACCCAGTTTCATCTGCAGGAAAAGAGGTGAAAAAGTTCCCACAGGCATACTCACTTTATTAATCACCATATTATCATTTGGTACGGTTATCGAGATGTCTGTTCCGCTTAAGAAATAGTTGGCATAGATCCCCAGTCCAACCCTTTTTTTTAATCTTAACTCATAACCTAAAATAGCCGTCGGAACAAATGTTCCGCCGGGCGAAGTTTTCTGAAAATAATGCACGCCAAAACCTGCGGATATTTTGCCCGGACCAAGTTCCTCCAGCCATGATAAACTTGCGCAAACCGGTACATGAAACCATAATTCTTCTACACCTTCAAGTTTAGGACTGCCTGAAGAATCAATAATATCATATTTTACAGAGATACTTGTAAGGTTCGTAAATTGTGTTCCGAAATCAAATAATATATGTTCAAAAAATATGCGTTTTATTCCAAACCCTACTTTTACGACATCGCTAAATGTACTGATATTACTGTATGTCAGGGTTCCGTTTGATGCGGCTCCTGCGGTCTGGGTTACCCTGCCATAATTCCAACTTATATAAAAACACCAATCTTCAGGCGCTATAAGGTATTCATCCGCTTCCTTTCTGAGTTCTTTTAACGGAAGTTTAACAGATTCCGTTGAAAGAACTTTTGCGGTCACGGTATCCACTACCCTTGCGCTTACAAGGTAAAAATCTCCGACTACAGAAATACTGCCGATTATTATTGCTTCTGTATTTAATATTTTCCCGGTTTTTATTGCGGAGGCCTCAGATATCAGACCGCTTAGACTTAGTTTCTGCTCTTCAAGTATTTGTTTCAAATCACTGCGCGAAGCGGTTTCAATACTGTCTTTCTCGTATTCTACTATATAGTCTGTCATTAATTCCGCTATGCCAAAACCCACCTGTTGTTTAGCTAACCTGCTGTCTTCAGTTTGGAAAGGAATAACAACAATCTTTATATTTTTTCGGGTATTTTCCTGGGCGGTTTTGTAAGATTTAATCAGATTTTCAACAAGGTTTATTATCTGTTTTTTTATGCCTGTAATAACTGCTTTTGGAGTATCTTCTTTTCCTTCATCATCTTTTAAAACAGATACAATATTTTCTTTTTGCAGTGTTAATTCCCCAAATTGATCTGTCTTTACTGTGCTTGTACTGCCATTTTCCTTGACTAAAGTGCCTACTACACGACTGCCGTCTTTTAAAAAGTATGTATCACAATATGCAGTGTTAATAAAAAAAACAACTAAAAACAAGTAAATCCAAACTCCGGGTATTTTAGGACCAGATAACTTCATATACCCCCATAACTGATAATTTTTTTATATATATTAATTATACACAAAATAAATATTATGTCAAGCCCTGTCTGCATCAAAGAGTGACATCTATGAAAGTGACTATCAAGACAAAAGAGTCCACTTATATATTTAACTGGAAAATAAAAACAACCAGGAAGGCTGGTCAGCGCTGGAGCAAATCCAATTCTGAGATAAGGTCATCACAACTTCTTAATTTAAAGGAAGTCTGATTTTTATTTTTAATTGTTGGCGTATGGCTCGGATAAGACAACCAATACTTTCCGGAATCATCTTGAACTACATTGTAATTTGAAATGAATTGAAATACTATTTTAAATTTGCTCCAATTATTTCCATCTTTTGAATACGAAAGATTTACACTTTGACCTTGATAATTAAAATATGAAACAAATAATACGTTATTGTTATCACAGAATATATTTATATTGGCAATATGTGCAGAATGTTTTATTTTCTCTGAAAGGTTTTCTGTATTCACCAATTCAACAGGTTTACTCCAGTTTTTGCAGTCACTTGATGACGCAATCATAAGTTGATCATATTTCCCACTATTGTTTTTAAAAAATATCGTCTGCCATATTGCCCAATAAATCCCTTTTTTATCACGGATTATTTTATTTTCACCAAATAACGTATCTTTCGGCAGTTGATCGCAAATGGAGGCAATATCATTACCGCTTTTTCCAATTTTACTATATTCTATTTTTAAACCCTTTTCAACTCCGTTATATTTTAAAGTAGTTATCATCCCATCATTTAATGCATACACAGTTGGTGTGATATATACACTTTTCTTTATAAATATGGGATCTTCCCAATTGACGCCTTTGTCATGGCTCAAACTCAAGTAATAACCTGGTTTATCGACTATCTTATCTCCTTCAGAAATTAAAGCCGAACTGTCTTGCCTAGTTTCAAATACCACACAATAATCCCCGTTTGGACGCATATAGCTTCCGAGAAGAATGTTCCTCATATTTGAACTTAAAAACAGTTTCCTCGGAGTTGACCACTCATTTTTCTCCTTTGTATTATCAGTAGAAATATATATTTCCGTGTCTTTAAAGGTATAACCCTGCTGTTGCCAAACTATTATACTTTTTTGATTAGTCTCATCAAAATACATGCTGAATTTATCCACCCCGCCACAATCAACAATATTTATTTCACTGCTCCACATTTTATTGGCAGTCGGATGAGCATAAGGCGGTCTCTTTACTACCTGCTCCCATTTGCTGGACTTTCCATGAAGCACATCGCCGGCTTTCTCGATATTGAATAATAAAAGTTCTTTTATTTTAGCACCCAAGTATTCAATATGAGACAAATAATCACTTTCGGTCATTTTTAATTCTCGTGTATTATTATTTGGATTGTTTCTAATATTTTTACACTTTTCTTTAAATATATCATTTGCTCTATTTAATACTTCCTCGGCCGTCCTATAATCCTTCAATTCATCCATGCAAATCCTTCCAACCTCCATGCGCAACAGTATTTCCCATTCTTCGCTTAAATTATTTGCATGTTTAAACATCTCAACATATTCAATTACCGAATGCCTATATTCCCCTAAATAATAATATATTTTAGCAAGGCTAAATCTTGGTTTATCATAATTGCTGTCTTTATTCTTTGACTGCATAAATGCAGCAAACGCGCTCTGATAATTACCGCCGTCAAAGTATTCCAAGCCTTCATAGTATTGCTGTAGTGCATTTAATGAATTTGTCGGCCTTACTTTAATTCTCATATTTTCGTCTAAGGATAATTTAATATCGATATTATTAATTATCTTAAAAGCCAATTCTTTTTCCAGGTCTATAAAATCATCGAATCGGCTTTCCACTTTTACGGTTTTTACTACTTTTCCCGTTTCGATATCCATTAATACCGCTTCTATTGTCAGTTTTTCTCCCTGCTTAATATAGCTGCCGTATAACACATACTTCGCACTGCCGATTTCTCCTATTTTTTTTGCCGTAGCCTCATCTACAAGCCCGGTTAAACCTAATTTCAGTTCTTTAATGATCCTTTGCATTCTTTCTCTTTCAATTATCCGGAAGGAATCGCATTTAGACAAATCTGTTATTAACATATCCATGATCCCTTTTGATAGCCACTGGCATTCTTTGCCTTTGTTTTCAAAAGAAGCAACGGCAAAATTATCACGCACATTTTTGCTATTTTGCGCGGGTTCGCTTTGAGCATAGCCGTTATACGGGCAGGCGATTATTATTAATATTGCCAGAATATATTTAATTGTTCTGTTCATTTAGCCTCAATCCTTGTCCCGGGAATATTTTTCATACAAATATTTATTTTTTCTTTCACTATTTGAACAATTTTCGAGTTAATTGTTATTCCCAGCAGTCTTTCATAATCAAACATGGCATGCCGGTAATCTTTTAACTCAAAATAACATTCGGCCCTTAAAAACAATGAATCGTAGTAGGAATAGTCACCTTCTTTTATTTTCATGGATTCAAATATGGCTTTATCATATTCCCCGGAATAATAAAACCTCACGACGTTTGATAACCGGGGATCAATTGTTTTTACTTTATTTGAAATGTTCTCTTTATTTGCTGCGGTATTATTAAGTAATTTTTTAACAATTATTCCGGAAAGTTTCACTATTTCCACCAGGCTTCCGGTTATTTCCTCTGATCTTAGTAATTTGGCTGTTTCAACATCATGGATATGAATATTTATTTTCAACTCCGTCCCGGAAAGGACAAAACCTCCGGTTACAATATTATCCGTACCTATTATTTTCCCTACCTTTATAGTTAATTCTTCAGGCAAAGCCCCCGTTAAACTTCGTTTTTGTTCCTTAATGATCTCATCAAGATTTTCTCTTTCCAAAACCTGAATATTATTATTCAATAAATCGATTGTGACCAGCTCTTTCAGATATACTCCTAAATACTCATATTTATCACTGCCGGTTGAATTTTCCAGGGGAAATACTACAATATTTTTGGATCCTGCAGGATACAAATAACCGCATAACACAAATACTATCATAATAAATATTGCCCTGCTTTTCATAATTTGATTCCCTCTTATTTTAATTTTGACCATTTAACACGGATCAAATCTTTTTCCTTGATAACACTATCAAGTAAAACAAAATAATGCTGTTTTTCTTCTTCAATAGAAACCTTCCTGTATTTTGAAACCCATATTTTTCCATTTGACTTAAATGCTTTTAGTCGTCCACCGAATTCAGAAATATCCATAAATGAAACATCCAGATCAATCCTGTATAAAATATTTTCTCTGATTAGATAAAGCCCGTCCTTCCCAGGAACAGACCCTTTCGACAAGTATATCATTTCGGAATTATTTAATCGAAGTGCCCCGATTATATTATTATCATTAACAAGTTCACAGCATTCCAATACATCATTTCTTTCTTTCGAATTAATTTCCGGATCAATATTTCTGTCCGAAAGCTTCCAGGTCGACCCGGTGTAAACATAGGTTTTCCATTCTTTGTACTTTGGGTGAAGTCCCTCTGAATCATATGCTATCCAGTCCGAAGAATAGATATTATATGATTCATAGGATTTCGTTGCATTAACACAAAGGACATTATTATCAATAAAAAAAGGAGCTTGAAATCCGTTCCATCCACTGATTTCACAGGAATAAGTGCACCATTTTCCTTTTTGATAGTATCTTAAGCGCGAAGCTTTGAACTCTTTAATAGCTGTCTTTTCATAAAAAATAATGGAAATATTTTTCATGACCGGCTTGTCAGGACAAATATAAAAGACAGTTCCATCAGTATTTACAAATGGCTCAATAGTTTTACCGTTTCCAACAAAATGCATCTTACCGTTGTTCTTATCAATGGCAAGAGCAAGAATATCTTCATACGGTCCGGTTTGTATCCGTCCTATTTTAGGATCATAAATAATGGCAAAATAATCAAAGTCTACTGTCTCGTTTTTTATTAAAACAATAATCCAAATACGCCCTTCTGAGTCAAGAAAAAGTCTTTTTAAGGATTTAAAATACGGAATTATTGACTTTGTTTGATCTATTAAACGGCCTAAAGATTGGATCTTTATCTCCGCTCCATTTTTTCCCTCTGCTATCAGAGCAAAATCAGATTCATCTTCCGACGACTTAAAATACCAAACTGTTTCATCCTGACCTAAAATCGGGCGCATGAAGACTGTTCGAGTATTTGCATCTAAAAGAGGATTTCTGACAATTGATAACGACTGATCTTCAGCAGACGATACTAATGAAGCTAATAATACTATTATAAAAATCATACCATTCATCATGTAATCCTTTAGACGGACTTTCTTTTATTTGAATCCATTTTTTTCGACATTCATACACCTTTGAAAAAGTTATGACATTTTACATTAAAATAATCTTCAATATCAGATTAATTTCCAAATCTCTTTCTATTTTTGCTTTTAACATACATGCCAGATTTAATATCTCTCATATTAATTTCTTCTAAAACATTTGGAATATTTTCTTTTTTTATTCTGATCCAAGTATCATTGTTGCTTATCCAGAGGGTGTCATAAACATCAATAAACGTACCGCTCAAGTCTATATCTTCGCTATAAAACTCCCAGGGAATATTAATTAACCTGTGAATAGAGTCACGTTTTTTTAAAAACAATCCGGGGCTCTTAAGCGTAAATATAACTATTTCCGGTTTACATTCTATGGTTTGCCCTATATTTTCAGCTCCAAACATATTACTTATTTTAGCAGATAGCTTATTTTCTTCCTTTATTTGAAGTTTTGGATCAGATTTTAATTCAGATATATAAGATTTTGCCCAATCGTCTTTATCGAAAACATAATAACTTTTCTTGGAGAAATTATTTAACGTTGTAATATATGTTTTTCCTTCAGAAGTCTTGTTGAATCCCTCCAAAAACAACTCACGGACGTCAGTTTTGCTAAAAACTTTTGCAATATTTGGAGATTTCCCAGTAAATGTAATAATTTCTCTGAATGCATCTGAAGGCATTCTGGTTAACTTAGCAGGCAATGGTTTTCCCTTAATAAATAAAGTATCAGGAGCTGAAAAATATAAATCCATTTCTCCATTAATCAGTTTCAGTTGAAAATTATTATTATCTTTATATTTATCAAGATATGCTTTATAAATACTCTCTATTATATATGTACCATCACTTTTTAATATAGCCACATGCATGTTTGCAAAGACCAACCATATACTATCATTCGAGTCTATTCCAAAAGATATAAAATAACTATCCTTGAGCTCTGCATTGACTGATCCAATTTGGCCCCAAAAATCATAGGCGGAGACAACTTTTACAGTATTTTTTCCATCATATTTGTAAAGAGTTTTATGACCGAATCTTAATTCTCTTTTGTCCCAGTAGTAATTATTTTTACTGTCAGATATAACTTTACCGTAATTCTGAAATTCCGCACAATATTTTTCAACTTTCAAAGAACTTAATGTTTTGGCAGCGTTCTTCTTGAGGATCTGAAAAAGAGTACTTGGCCTCAATCCATTACTTATATCATTTATAAGAAGAATATTTCCGTCAGGAAGTTTTAATATTTGTTTTATATTTACAAGATTTACTCCTTGAGAAGCGTCAAAAGAATACAATTTACCATCAGGAAGAATTAGATTTACGCCGCGTCCTTCTCCTTTCAGCATCCACACAAAACCATTGTCTTCAAGCATAAAATATTGCCGGTCTTTAGGATAAAATGTATTTTCTACAACATTTGTAGCATATTTTATGAACTTACTCTCGGAAACATAGAACAATTCATAGACAAGTTTATCAATCATACTCAATACCCATAATTTTCCATCATCTGAATGATGATGTAAAACTGGAACAAAGCTGTTCTCATTAAAAACAGCATCTTTTTTAAATTCCAGCACATCATTGTTTGTACTGTAATTTATCTTTGCACATTTAAAATCATTAACAAATTGGCTGATATAAACAGCTCCTGATATCTCAAAAATGTCATTTACAATTATCAAACCTAATTTATCGCACGGTATTTTATGAATATTTTTGTTCTTAATAAGTATGATATTTTTATCGAAAAGGCTCTCATGCGCTGTCTTTTCTGTGGCCCAGATCCAAACATTACCGGATGCCTCTTCAGAGAACATTATTGAATCGACATTTATGCGCCCAACGCCGGATTGTTTTCCTTGAATGCGCTCTTTAATAAGACCATTGATTTTTATTTCCCCGTCAATATTAACAGTTATTCTCTTCCCATTCTTTGTTAGAAAGAAATTAAATATTTTGGAGTTTTTCTCCAGTATTTTCAGTTTCCCGCCTTCAACCGTTTCCAAAGTATAAATATCTTTATGTTTGCACAAAGCATATAACGTATCAAAACACCAGATGCGTATAATTCCGGAATCTTTATCGGCAATTTTTCTAAGTCCGTCGGGGGAATACTTGTAAAGTTCGGAATCTATTACTGTCCATACATTTGAAGCTGAATCTCTTTCCGTTTTAAAAGAAGCCGCTTTTTCAATATTAGTATCAAGGTAAATATTTTTTGCTGAAATATTGACTTCTTCAGATAGGCAAAGGCAAACAATTAAGGTTAAAAATAAAACTGTCTTGAGAAAAATATATTTTTTCATGAAATCCCCCTCGTAATAATCTTTATAAATGTATTATAATTGTTCTCTATTCATATAGCAACCCCCAAATTCATCACGATAAAATCTTACTCAGCACCGATAGATCGATCGGGATTTGGAGGATTCTTTCGTCTTTGGTTTTATAAAGGAAATGGTGTTTTTCGATTAGGTATTCGAAAAGTTCTTTTGTGATGGCTACGTCATGTTTGCAATATTCTATTATCAGGTCTATTTTACCCTCTTTAAACCATTGCAGGGACTGCAGGCCGTCGGAGGATTTTCCTTTGTTCAGGTTTACTGAACTTAAATGGTTAAGGGACAAACGGAAACCAAGCTGGTCGTAAACCAGATCCAGCATATCAAGAGTGGGGATTTTTGTAAAATCAATATTGGTGTAACCTCGGAGGACACCCCAATCAAAACGTTTAATATTAAAACCGACTACCAGATCCGCCTGAAGGAACATATTTATCATCTCTTTTACTTTATCCTCGGTAAAGGAATAGTATTTGTCATCTTTAAAGGAATATACCACACCGACAGCAAGACCCATAAGATGCGGGTTGTTCCAGCCTCCGACTTCGGCGGCGCTTCTTTGTGTTTCCGCGTCGAAAACCAGGACGTTTTTGCCTTTCAGTTTTTGTTTTACATCTTCTTCGTCTATACCGGCTTCAACAAGTTTTAGAAGGTCTGTTTTATCCTTATGAACTAATTCAACACAATCCAGCTTATCCGTACTGTTTATAAAACTATTTAGCAGGGTTATCGCGACATTTTTATCTAAAGGTTTATTACCGCTCCCGCATTTTGAGGATTGTATGCAGGAAGGGCAGCCAAAATCACACGGGCAGCTGTTTAACATCTCAAGAGTCGTCTTCATCAGATCAGGGGCTAATTCATAAGCTTTCTCCGAAAGACCCACGCCTCCGGGATGCGCGTCGTAAATAAATATAGCGGGACATTTCAGATTCCCGTTAAACTCCATTGAAACACCGCCTATATCCTGGCGGTCAGAGAGAGTAAGTAACGGCAGCATAGATATTACGGCGTGTTCTATTGCGTGAATACCCCCGGCAAAATCACCGATATCACACGTAATGATCTTTCCTTTAAGAGCATCAGGTATCTCCATCCAGATGGAAACCGTTTCAAATATATGCGGAGGCAGTGTGAGTTCATGCTCGTCAAATATCACCTGGCTGTATATCTTTTTCCTGACATAACCTACAACTTTTTCCGTAACCCGGACTTTCCCAAGTTTTATTATTATCTCTCCCAGCTGCTTTTGTTTGAAAGTATCAATAACTTCTATTTCTTCGGTGGCTCTTGTTTCCGTAAAATAATCAACGTCCGCTTCCTTTACTCTTACTTTTTTTGCGGTAAGGTCAAGCTCAATAACTTCATATTGACTCCCGGAATGCAGGTAAATGGCGTTCTGATGACATTCCCGCAGTACTCTGGGATAATCTACCTCACCTATTACTTTATTTTTTGCGGCATCAACGACGACAAAAGAATCTCCAATAGACCTGATGGACAAGAACCTTGAAGGCTGTCTTTCAAAACTGTGGTATTTTCCGTCATTACTTTTTTGAAGTTTGTTATCCCTGGTCAGCTCGCTCAGGAAATATGGCAATGTATCGCCGTAAATATCTTTATCAGTTTCGACATCTAAAGGAGATTCAGAAGCTGCGCAGGCCAGATGGGCCTTTGAGATAACCGGATTATGAAAATCAACAACTGCGGATTCACACGGTTTTTCGAATAATTTCACGGGATTGGTCATAAAATACTGATCCAGCGCATCCTGAAGCCCGATAAGGATTACGAGCGCATCGCCTACTCTTCCCACCCTTCCGCTTCTCTGCCACGTGCTCATGATACTGCCCGGATATCCGACCAGAATACATACATCCAAACCACCTATATCAATACCGACTTCAAGCGCAGAGGTTGAGATCACGCCGACAAGTTCTTCTGAAAACAGTTTTCTTTCGATCTCCCGCCTTTCCTCCGGCAAATATCCGGATCTGTAAGCTGCGATCTTACTTGTGTATTTTAAACCAAGCGCAGAGATCCACTGATAAATCAGCTCCGTTACCTTTCTGGCTTTTGTGAAAACAATCGTTTTCATATCATTACTCACGCATTCTCTGAGCAGGTGAGCCGCTTCCGTATACGGACTTTCAGATGGGTTCCAGAGTAAAAAATACTTTGAGGAAGAAGGCGCGCCGTTCTTTTCCACCATTTCAAAATCCAACCCTGTAAGTCCGGTAACAAATTCGTAAGCGTTTGATATTGTAGCGCTGGAACAGATAAATACAGGATCACTTCCATAATGCCGGCAGATCCTTCTTAAACGTCTTATTATATGCGCCACATGGGAGCCAAAGACACCTCTATAAGAATGTACTTCATCTATAACCACATATTTTAAATTCTTGAAAAACTCGATCCAGCCGCCATGATACGGTAAAATACCAAAATGAAGCATGTCCGGATTTGTCAGTATAATTCTTGGCAACTCTTTTTTTATTTTAGAACGCTGATAGGCCGAAGTATCTCCGTCATAGATAGAAGCTAAAGGAAAATCCCCGGCAAAAAGATCTTTTTTAAAATCCATAACGGTATTAAACTGGTCATGCGCAAGAGCCTTAATAGGATAGAGATAAAGCGCCCGGGTATTTGGCTCCTTAAGGATACTGTCAATTACGGGGATATTATATATGAGAGTTTTTCCGCTGGCTGTCGGCGTTACAACACAGACATTTTTATTTTTTCGTATGAGCTCAATTGCCTCAGTCTGATGCGAGTAGAGTTGTTTTAACCCCTGAAAATGAAGATAATTTATTAAAGACTCTGATATCCCTTCCGGAAAATCAGAATAAGACCCTTTTTTAGCCTGGATATAATGGGCATGAACAAGACATTTGGAATGACTGCTGTCACTGCTTAGATGATTTATAAACGACTTTATGTCTGAAACCATTGTCTTTTACCTTATGAGATATAAAAATACCGGTATTGTTATAAGCGAAATAGCAGTTGTTAAAAGCGCCCCTGCTGCCGCATAATCCGTATCTTTCTTGTACTCTGTGGCAAAAAGTATTGCCGAGAAAGCGCAAGGCATTGAGGCCTGCAGTACTATTATAGATCTTACAACGGGATCAAGGTTAAAAAGCCCCGTTAAAAATACTATTATTGCAGGAGCTATAAAAAGTTTAAGCGCGACAGTTAACACCATGTCTTTGCTTCTAAGCATTGTTTTTGCGTTATGGATTTCAACATTTGATATAATGGCTCCGGTTATTAGCATCGCAAGGGGTGTTGTAATACTTCCTATAGATTTAAGAGGAGAAATAATTATTTGGGGCAGTTTGATCTCAAGCATGGCGAGTATGAAACCGATAAACAACGCTACAATAGCGGGATTAACGAATTGTTTCCAGGAGATCTTAGTTTTACCTGAATCATACAGTCTTACACCCAGGGTCCACAAAACCATGTCTGCGATAAAACTGTAAAGAAAGATATAAACAACTCCAATGTCGCCAAAAAGTAACAACGCAAGAGGCAAAGAAATGTAATAGTAGTTCTGTATCAAATTTAAATAGATAAATTGATTGCGCCTTTCTTCTTTAATCTTGAAGATCCTGGAAGCAAGAAAACCCATAGGCAGGTTAACAAGGATCATAGTAATAAAAGCAAAAACCGGAAGAGCTAATGTTTTCATTAGCATCTCCCGGTTGTAAGTGGTCACCATATTTGCAACTATTAAACAGGGAATAGAGATCTTGAAAACTATCTTTGTAAGATCCGCTGTCAGTTCCTGCTTAATAAGTTTCAACTTTCCGGCAATAAATCCTATACCTATCATTATAAAAATAACAGTTATAGAAAATAAAATATTGCGGGAAGCTTCGTTAAAGATTGTCGCCTTCTCCGAGTATTTCTCTCTTTGCTTCCGTTATTGCCTCTTCCAGGCATTTTACGCCGTCCATAATCGCAGGAATGGTCATAATAAGAGGCGGGGCTATCTTTACCGTACCGCCGCCTAAACCTACCGGCGCAAATACCATCAGTCCTTTTTCCACACATTTACCGCAGATAAGGTGTGCAAGATCGCCATCCGGATCTTTAGAGCCTTCTTTCACTATATGTATCCCGTAAACCATACCTTCACCCTGTACTTCTCCGATTATATCGCTGTGTCTCTCTTTGATTTTGAAAAGCTCGGATTTTAGTACAGCGCCAACTTTTGCCGCATTCTGAACTACTTTATGTTTTAACATATAATCTATATTCGCTGTCGCGGCCGCAACACATATAGGATTTCCGGTATGCGTGCTGGTCATAGTGTTTGCTTCATAAATATCCATTACATCGGGCCTTCCCGCAACTGCGGAAAGAGGCATAGAACTTGTAATGCCTTTTCCAAAAGTCGTAAGATCAGGAACAATATTGTAATGCTGGAAGGAGAACATCTTTCCGCTTCTGCCAAAACCGGCCTGTACTTCATCGCAGATCAAGAGAATCTTATTTGCCGTACAGAATTTTCTGAGCAGTTTCATAAAACCTTTTGGCGCAAATGTAGCGCCGCCGCCCTGGAAGCTTTCAAGAATAATACCGGCAATTTTGTCTTTAGGTTTCGCACCTATCTTTTTATTTAAGAATTTAGAAAAGTTATTGAAACATTCCGTGTCGCACCCCTGGTAATTGGGTTTGCCCCAGGGACAACGGTAACAATTTGGAAAAGGAGCATTGTGCAAATCCTTATCCATGTTTACGATCCAATCTTTCAGAGCGGGAGAACCGCCGATCATCTGGGCCCCGAGGGTTCTGCCATGAAAAGCGGCGCTGAAAGAAATTATAGCAATTTTCTTTTTATCCGCGACTTTCTGACCGTAAGTTCTGGCTAATTTAAGACAGACTTCCACAGCTTCCGAACCTGTAGTTAAAAGAAATACTTTTTTCAAAGGTTTTGGAAGAAGTTTGGATATTTTTTCCGTGAGATTTGCCCTGGCTTCCGAAGGAAAGCAGTAGTTATGAAGCAAATTATGATTGATCTGTTTGATCATGGCCTTTTTTATTTCAGGGTTTGAATGTCCTATATTTGCCACCAGAACACCCGAACTCCAATCCAGCCATTTGTTGCCGTATTTATCAAATACATTTACGCCTGATGCATGGTCCCAGACAGCAAGCGGCTGTCCTGACATAGACCTGGGCTCGTATTTTCTCAGTCTTTTTAGAACTTCAATAGATCTTGGCACAGGGAACCTGTCAGAAACCATCTTTCGAAAAGGTGTACAAACTTTTTGGATCTTTTTCATATCTATTGCGTATTCTTTTGCCATAATGAATGCCTCCAAGCATTGTGTTCCGGACATTTAAGTCCCAGAAGAATTATATCGTTACCGCTAATTTCCAGAATCGATTATAACACATCCGAACAAATATTTGTAACTTGGTTTTTTATAATCCGGCGGATGCTTCTACCGCCTTCCTTCAATCGTCAATTGTCATTGGTCAATCGTAAATTTCTTTTTAAATCCATCCTCTGTTTTCCATGGCGTGGATAACTTCCTGTACCGCCAAAACCAGACCTGCTTCTTTGCTGGTTAGATCCCTGCTCTTCGAAAGAGCCAGCAATTTTTCGAAACTCTTCTCAATAGTCCTGTCAATAAACTCAAAAACCTCTTCAGCTGAAGTAAGCGAACCTGATTTTGCGCTCTTCCATTCTATATAAGAAGCGATAACTCCGCCCGAGTTAGCCAGAAAATCAGGAATCACCTCGACTCCTTTATTGTTTAATACTTCATCGCCTTCTTTTGTAGTAGGCCCGTTTGCGCCCTCTACAACCAGTTTTGCTTTTACCTTTTGCGCGGTTTTATTCGTAATTACATTCTCACACGCGGCAGGAATTAATATTTCCGCGTCAACGCCGAGCAGTTCTTCGTTGGTAATAGAATCACCCTCGAAACCTTTTACAAATCTGTTTTTATTGGTGTATTCCATAAGTTTTTTTATATCCAGACCATTCGCATTGAACAAGCCTCCGTTAACATCGGATACGGCGACAATTTTAGCCCCCATCTCCTGCAGAAAATAGGCAGTCCAGCTTCCTACATTTCCAAAACCCTGTATCGCTACTTTAAGACCTTTTACGTCACACTTTAAAAGTTTCTTTGAGGCGTAAGATGCGGAGAAAGCAACTCCTCTACCGGTCGCCTCTTTTCTACCGGGAAGACCGCCTATTCCTATAGGCTTTCCTGTTACGCATTCTGAAATGTGAAGTTCTCCATAAATTGCCGCCATTTCTCTTGGACCAGTCCCCATATCAGGAGCAGGTATATAGTAACCGGAAGAAAGATCCCCTCTAATTATATGAACGAGTTCTTTCATTATCTCCTTTTTCATATAGGAGTCGAGCTTCAAACTGTCCAGGCAAATACCGGTTTTTCCGCCGCCAAAAGGAATACCTGTAAGAGCGGTTTTTAAGGTCATACGCTCCGCAAGATCCGTGGTTTCTTCAAGCGTGACATTTTTATCGATCCTTATCCCGCCTTTAGCGGGCCCTCTTGCAGTATTGTGATAAACCACATAAGCATCAGCTACCACTAAGGTTTTATTATCAATCCAGATATTAAGATTGATTATCTTTTTTTCTTCTGATTTTAGAAGAAGTTTTTTTGCATTTTCCTTACCTTCCAGTTCGGATTTTATTATATCCAGATCAAATATGGACATGATTCCTCCTTTAAGTACAATCACTAATGACTAAATTCTAAATCCTAAACAAAATCTTTGAATTCATATCATAACTCATTAATACAAACCCAGTACCCAGCCCCTAAGACCTAGAGCCTTTCTTTTTTTTCAATTCTTCCGGCCAGGTGGCGGCATAGATATATTCAAAATCATTTGACAGAGCTTTGAACTGATGCGGAACACCGGCGGGGACATAAACAACGGTTCCGGGTCCGACATTTTTATACTTTTTACCCAAAAGCAAACGGCCTTTACCTTTTAAAACAATATACACCTCTTCCTCATCCAAATGAAGACCAAGAGCAGTCAACTGATCCTTTTTCTTTTTCACAAGACCAAGTTCAAGGTTTATCGATGTCTTTCTATCAAGCAAAATACCGTTTTTGAACTTTTTAAGATACAATCATACCTCCGTTCAGAACGTTACACGTTACAACGTTACTCACGTTTTACAATATAGTATTTTTATATATTTTATTTAGCGGAGGTTTTTATCCGCCTACCTTAAATCGTCAATTGTCATTCGTCAATCGTAAATATCTTTTAAAACAGTCCTACCACTTTTCCATCTTTATCAATGTCAACCTTTGTGCCTGCGGGTACAGAAGGAAGTCCGGGCATTGTTCTCATGTCACCGCAGATCGGATATAGAAACCCTGCGCCTATTGAAGCTCTGATATCTCTGACAGGTAAAGTAAAGCCGGTCGGACGCCCTTTTAGCGCCGGATCATGAGAAAGGGAAAGGTGGGTCTTAGCCATGCAAATAGGAAGTTTGTCCCAGCCTAAACCGCTATAAAGCTTGATCTTATCCTCAGTGGCCGCAGTGTAAGAAACATTTTTTGCGCCGTAGATCTTAGTGGCAATAATTTCAATCTTTTCTTTAATTGAAGCTTCAAGAGGATAAAGAAATTTGAATTTTGATTTCTTTTCGCAGGCTTTAACCACTGCTTGTGCAAGTTCTTTTCCGCCTTCTCCGCCTTTTTCCCAGACTTCAGAAAGTACGGCATCCTCCGCTCCGGCCTGAATTGCTTTTTGTCTGATATATTCAATTTCTTTATCAGTGTCCGTTGTGAATTTATTTATAGCGACAACCACAGGAACGCCAAAGAGTTTTGCATTTTCTATCTGTTTTTCAAGATTACAGATCCCCTCTTCAATTGCTGTCATATTTTCTTTTAACAAATCGTCCGGAATCGATTTACCCGGAATTATCGTAAATTGCCCCGAGTGCATCTTTAAAGCTCTGACCGTACAAACCATCACTACGCAGTTAGGTACAAGTTTGCTGTAACGGCATTTAATATTCATAAATTTTTCCATGCCCATATCCGCGGCAAAACCGGATTCTGTGACAACGTAATCCGCGAGTTTCACAGCCATCTGATCCGCAAGTATGGAGTTATTTCCATGCGCAATATTGGCAAAAGGACCGGCATGAACAAAACAGGGTGTATGTTCCGTGGTTTGAAGGAGCGTCGGTTTTATTGCATCTCTCATTAGCACTGTCATGGAGCCCGCAACTCCGAGATCTTCAGCGGTAACAGGTTTACCGTCTTTTGTAAAAGCAACCACAATGCGCCCCAGGCGCTGCCTTAAGTCTTTTAAACTTGTAGTCAAAGCAAGTATAGCCATAACTTCAGAAGCCACAGAAATATCAAATCCGCTCTGTCTTGCAATACCATCGTCTTTACCGCCGAGACCAATTATAACATTTCTCAGAGCCCTGTCGGATATGTCAACCACCCTTCTCCAAAGGATCTGATTTAAATCTATGTTAAATTTGTTTCCTTTATGAAGATGATTATCAAGAAAAGCTGCACAAAGGTTATGAGCAATAGAAACCGCGTGAACATCCCCGGTCAGATGGAGGTTAAAATCTTCCATTGGTACAACCTGGGAATACCCACCGCCTGCAGCCCCGCCTTTAATACCAAATACAGGCCCCAGTGACGGTTGTCTTATTGCTGTAATAACCTTTTTTCCGATTTTTGCCAACCCGAGTGATAATCCGATTGTTGTTACTGTTTTCCCCTCTCCAAGCGGAGTCGGGGTGATCGCTGTAACATCAATATATTTACCGGTGTGTTTTGCTTTTAAGCGGTTTAAAAGTTCGAGCTTTACCTTGGCTTTATTATCCCCGTACAGCTCAAGTTCTTCTCTTTTAATCCCTATTTTTGAAGCTATTTCAGTTATAGGTTTAAGCTTTATACCCTGTGCAATAGTAATATCCGAAGGTACTTTCGACTTTTTAACTTTCATTTAAACAATCCCCCTTTACAAAAAAGATTCCACTGATACAGTGTAAATCCAATAACTAAGATTTAAATTCTAAGCACTAAACAAACTTAAAACCAAGCACTAAGAATAAAATTGTAAACAAAATCATTGCACTTATATAAACATCTTCCTTTTTAGTGCTTAGTGCTTTGACCTTAGTTATTGTTTTAAATTTAGTGCTTAATCCTTAGTAATTCACCCGCTGTGCTTTTTCCTAGTCCCCAGTACCCAGAATCAGGCACCTAGTTTTTATTTAATATTCATCAGGCAGATCTTTCAGCTGCGCATATGTAAAGACGGGTCCATCTTTGCAAATATAAAGATGCTTCACATTACACCTGCCGCATTTACCCAAACCACACTTCATTTTCATCTCAAGTGTAGTAACAATTTGTTCAGGAGTAAAGCCGAGATCCAGAAGTTCTTTAAGAACAAACTTAATCATTATCGGTGGTCCGCAAATTATTGCAACCGTATCTTTTGGTGAAGGGTGTACTTCTTTTAATACTGCAGGCACAAATCCGACTTTATGTTTCCAGCCATCAGCGCCTTTATCGGCAGTCAGTATCATTTGCGTGTCTTTTACTTTTTCCCAATCCGAGAACTTATCTTTATAGCAAAGATCCATCGGGCTTCTCGCGCCGTAAAGAATCGTAATATTTTTAAAATCTTTTTTGTTATCCAGTGAAAATTCTATCGGGGATCTTAAAGCAGCCAGACCGACACCGCCTGCCACATAAAGCAGGTTCTTTTCGTGCCAGTTATCGAACGGGAACCAGTTCCCATAAGGACCTCTGATTCCGACAGTATCTCCGATCTCCAGTTCATGAACGGCTTCACTGATAAGCCCGACTTTTCTTATAGAGCATTCAATATATTCGTTTCTTGTTTGCGGGTTCGCAAAAGTAAACACCGCTTCGCCTATACCAAAAAGATTAAGAATCAAAAATTGACCTGCTTTCCAGGTGAACTCTTTTTGAGCAGCCTGGTCCACAAATTGAAATTTGAAACTTTTAATGTCGCCGGTTTCAACCTTAATATCGACTACCTTTGCAATATGAGGCTTATATATATTGCCCGTCATAACACTCCTGTAATAAACATTTTTCTGTAACACTATCGCTTTAAAAAGAAAACAAATCACTAAGATCTAAGCACTAAATTTTAAACAATTACTAATACTTAATAAAACAATACTTAAACTACATCATTGAAATTATATTTATTATACTTCCTTCCGTTTAGTGCTTTGACCTTAGTTATTGTTTTACTTTATTCCCTCTATCACTTTTCTAAGGTCTATACTGACCGGGCAGGCTTTAATACATCGGCCGCAACCCGTGCAGAGTTCTTCTTTAAAATTATCAACATGGTAATTGAATTTATGCATAAACCTCTGTCTGAAGCGTTTTTTTGTGTCTGACCTGGGATTGACCCCGCCTGCCATTCTGGTGAAGATCTCGCTCATACACGTATCCCAGCTTCTCACTCTTTCCGAATTTATATTATCAAAAGCTTTTTCGGTAATATCAAAGCAGAAACAAGTAGGGCATACAAAAGTGCAGGCCCCGCATTTTACACAGGGTAAATGAACCGTATCCCAGTAAGCCGATTCAAAAGCAGGTTCCATAAGTTTCTTGATCGCCGAAAGGTCAAGTTTCTTTACTATCTTCGACTCAGAAGCAGCCTTAAATATTTCTTTCTCTTTTGCATCGGTCTCAGAAGCTTCAGCAAAATACTTAGAATTGTCATTTATTACTTTCTTTCCTTTATCAGAATATGCTTCCGCAAGGTATTTCCCGTTTTTTAGAGGTGTCAACAATAAGTCGCTTCCTGTTTCGTTAACGGGACTACCCTTAACAAAGGAAGTACAAAAACAGGTACTCTCCGGCTTTTCGCAGGAAATAGTGACAATAGTAGTTTTCGCCATTCTTTTTGTGTAATATTCGTCAACAAAATCACTCCAATTAAAGAGCTTATTAATAACATCAAACCCTCTTGCGTCACAAGGACGGCAGCCGAAAATAACTATCTCTTCCGGTTCAGCAGGATCTTCGATAGTAACTCCGTTCTTATCTTTTTTTATCTTAAAAAACCTTTCCGATTGTAAATACACCTTATCTTTTGCAGTAGTATGCGTAAGCAGTGAATCTCCGTGCCATTCGGAAGCATTCGATAGTTTTCCAAATAATACGGTGTCTTCGGCATCCCTTTTAGGAGCGTAAACAATTTTCGCCGCTATCAGGGCATTTAACAATTCTTTTATGTTTTCTTTTGAAATTAAATAAGCCATATTCTCCCGTTTATCCCGTTAGAAAATCACAATACACAGGACTCTAAATTTACCTATTCTTCTCGTGTTCGTTCGTATTTAGTTTCAACCCGTCTGTAACATTTTCTAACGGGACTTACATAATATCAGATTCAGAATCACCTTCATCATACGTGGAAAGAGGAGGTCTTGCATCCGTATCCGCTCCGCTTTCATAGTTAAACAACTCTTTTGCATCTTTTGCAAGTTTTTTAGTAAGAATGCTTAAAGGTATATTTACCGGGCACGCCGTATCACAAGCTTTGCAATCCGTACAGCGGCCAAAAACATGCTGCATCCGAATCATGTGAAACAGCTTATTCTTATCCGCATCCACGTGCTTGCTCAAATACTCCGGCATGCTTCTCAAGGCAAAACAATCCGGACAGTAGCATACCGGACATACATTCCTGCAGGCATAGCATCTGATGCACTTTTCAAACTGCCTGTTCCAGAACTCCATTTTCTCTTTTGAACTTTTCTTTTCAAAAAGAGAAACATCTTCAAAACTTTTAGGATTTTCGGAATTTTTAGCCGTACCAATAGTAAAATCTCCGCCTTTCGGCTGCTTAACCTGACAGTTCTCGCACTTTTCCAGAAGTTTATTTGTTCTTTTATCCAGGACACCATCACACGCCACACTGATTATAATTACATTCTCTCTTTTGAACTGTTTTTCCCTGATTAACTCAAAAACTGTAGCTATATCACAACCTTTGCAGACCACCGCAAGCTTGTTCTTTTTAAGTTTCGTGAGGTATAAACCCAGATTATTAATACAATATTTATTAAATATCAAGCGTGAAGTATCACCCGGATCAGCTACAAATGCCGGTCTCGTAGAAAATTCATCATAAGCTTTTTCATAACCGATAGCCCACTCCGCTTTTTTCTCGGTTAAAAGTTTCTTTATCAGTTCCTGTAATTCTTTATCCATTTTCCTGCCAGTCCTTTACCTCAGCTACTACTTTTTTTACTACTTCCGCAAATTTCTTACCTTCAGAAGCTGAAACCCAGCTCGCGTGGAATCTTCTTTTATCAATTCCAAAATGCTCGAGCAAGCTTTTTAAATGAGGATAACGCCGTCTCCAGTAAAAATTACCTTCACTGTAGTGACAATCTCCTGGGTGACAACCGGAAACAAGAACTCCATCCGCTCCGTTATGAAACGCCTCAATTATCATCATAGGATCCATTCTTCCCGTGCAGGGAATCCGAATGATCTTAATGTTAGAAGGATAAATATTCCTTCCGAGCCCGGTCATATCCGCACCGGCGTAAGAACACCAGTTGCAGAGAAAACCGACTACGTTGAGCTTCTTCTTATCGTCTACCATAACCACCTTCTGTTTAATGACTAAGTACTAATGACTACTGACTATTTATTGTAGCGGGTAAAAGCTCCCGCCATATTTATAAGATCATGACTCCTAAAATAGTCATTAGTCACTAGTACTTAATTCCGTTGTCGCTGCTTCTATCTGATTCATCACCTGTCTATCGGAGAAACCTTTCAGGTCTACTGCTTTACAATAGCAAGAGCCGACACAGGCACCGCAGCCTTTACATACGCTTTCCAGTACTTTAGCGACGTGGCGCATATCGCCTCTTTTAACTTCTTTATCTTCCATTTCAATCGCACTGTACGGGCAGACGTTGTAACAGGTTTCACAACCCGAACAGGTCAATTGATTTACATTTGCTATTAAAGGCTCGACTTCTAACTTTTCTTTTGAAAAGAGAGCGCATACTTTTGCGGCAGTAGCCGAAGCCTGGGCAACCGTATCAGGTATATCTTTGGGTGAAATACAGCAGCCTGCTACAAAAACACCGGAAATTGCAGTTTCAACCGGCGCAAGTTTCGGATGAAGTTCGTTATAAAAACCGTACTGATCATAAGACATATGGAAAAGCTGGGCAAGCTCTTTTGCGTTGGCTTTCGGTTCAAGCCCGTTTGCAAGGACTACCATATCCGCTTCTACTTCTACCTGAGCACCGGATAAAGTATCTGCACCCTTTACTATTAATTTATCCCCGCGCTCATAGATCTTTGAGACTCTGCCTCTCAAATAGACAACACCATAATCATTTTGGGCACGCTGTACGAACTCTTCGTAGTTTTTACCCGCAGATCTTATATCAATATAGAATACGTAAGACTGTGTTTCAGGATAATGATCTTTAAGGAGCATCGCCTGTTTTGCAGTGTACATACAGCAAACTCTTGAACAATAAGGACGGTGTTTTGATTCATCCCGTGAACCCACGCACTGAATGAAAACAACATTTTTCACTTCTTTATGATCTGAAGGCCGCACGACATGCCCGTCAGTAGGACCTGATGAATTGATCAGTCTTTCAAATTGCAGGCTGGAAATAACATCCTTTATCTCGCCATAGCCATATTCACCGTAGTTTGAGTGATCATAAATGTTGAATCCGGTAGCAACGACCACCGCTCCGAATTTTTCTTTTATTATTTCATCCTGCTGAGTATAGTCAATAGCTCCGGTAGGGCAGACTTTTTCGCAAATTTTGCATTTGCCTGTTTTGAAGAAAGTACAGGTTTCTCTGTCTATTACGGGAACATTGGGCACGGCTTGAGGAAAAGGCGTGTAAATTGCTTTTCTGGGCGCCAGATTTTCGTTAAACTCGGATAAAGCTTTTTTATTGGGACATTTGGTTACACACACACCGCAACCGATGCATTTCGAGTTAACAGATTTTGCTTTCTGTTTGATCTTAACTTCAAACTGTCCGACATACCCGCATACTTCCACGACTTCGGCGTAGGTCATAAGAGTAATATTTGGGTCCTGCGCTACTGCAACCATTTTTGGAGTTAGAATACAGGCAGAACAATCAAGCGTAGGAAAGGTCTTGTCAAGCTGGGACATGCGGCCGCCAATAGAAGGTTCTTTTTCGACTAGCACCACTTTATAACCAGCGCCTGCTATATCTATTGCCGCTTGAATACCGGCAATACCGCCGCCGATAACCAAAGCACGCTTTTCTATTGAAGCATACATCTTGGAGAGCGCTTCACTGCGTCTTACTTTCGCAACCGCCATCTCCATCACTTTCATAGCTTTTTGCGTTGCTAATTCTTTGTCGTCACCATGCACCCACGAAACATGTTCGCGGATATTTGCCATTTCCATTAAATAAGGATTTAACCCGGCCCGTTCCATTGTTTTTCTAAAAGTACCTTCGTGCATTCTGGGAGAACATGCGGAAACAACAATCCTATCCAGATTATATTTTTTAATTGCCTCAATGACCGTATTTTGTCCCGGATCAGAACACATATATTTGTAATCAACGGCAACACGGACACCGGGTAATGATTCGGCATATTTTGCAACACGGGTTACATCGACTACCCCCGCGATATTTGTGCCGCAATGGCAGACAAAAACTCCGATCCTGGCCATTATAATATTCCTTTTGCTTTAAGCAGCGGTTTCGGGTCAATAAAATGTTTATTCATCATTAAGTCCATATAATCATAACCAAGCGCAAGTCCCATAACCTGGGTAAAATAAAGAACAGGTATATTAAGGTTTGTTTTTAACAACTTAGATATTTCCGGCTGTCTTGCATCAAGATTACTGTGGCAGAGCGGGCATGCGACCATTACCAGGTCAGCTCCGCAAGCTTTCGCTTCTTTTAAAATATCACCGGAAAGTTTCCTTACGATCTCTGTTTTTGTAAGAGAAAACGCTGCGCCGCAGCATTCGGTTTTATAATACCATTTTATAGATTCAGCTCCGAGAGCTTCTACAAGATTATCCATGATCATCGGATTTTCCACTCTATCGTTCTCACAAACCTCAGCGGGCCTGGTCATCAAGCAGCCGTAATAGCAGGCAATCTTTAGACCTTTAAGCTGCTTTTTTATTTTTGCTTTAATATTTTCCAAACCATATTTTTCAAGCATTACGCGTGTAAGATGTAAGACCTCAGCTTTACCGTTGTAAGTTTCTCCTGTCACCTCTTCAACTTCTTTTTTAAGTTTTGCATCTTTCTCCATATTGAGATGAGCCATCTTTAAACGGGAAAAACAAGCAGAACAAGGAGAAGTAATAGGCATATTGTGTTTTTCTGCCCAGATAAGCGACTTTGCAGGTAAAGCTGCCGCTGTCAGTTCGGAAGTAATATGAGCAGTAGTGGCCCCGCAGCAGGTCCATTCAGGAATTTCAACCAGATTTATTTCCAGGTCTTCACAAACCAACCGCGTAGCAACATCATATTCTTTCGCAGTGGATGAAAGCGAACAACCCGGGAAGTAAGCAACTTTAAGCATTCTTTTCGTATATCCTTTCCCTGTCTTTTTTCTTTATTCTCTTGAACATTCTGATGTTTTTTATCATTTCAAAGGGATTGTATATCAGATGAGGTATAAAACTAATTTTACCCTTAAGGATCATCTTGACTCCCATCGGGAATACATCTTTAAAAGGATTTAATGAGAGCATATTATACGCCCCTATCATCCCTATTTCGTATATTTTTCCTGTTAATTCGATTGATTTAAGGAATATCCAGTCAAATATCGGTATTTCATTATCGGATAGTTTGTACTTTCCCGCCTGTGCCATTATTTTCAAAGTATCCATAACCTTTGCTATATCAATCTCTCTGGGACAACGAGTAGTGCAGGTTTCACAGGAAACGCAAAACCAGGAGGTATTTGCAGACATTAAACGGTCATGCATACCAAGCTGAATCATGCGCATAGCCATTGTGGGAGGGTATTCCATAGCATAAGCCACAGGACATCCCGCGGAACATTTTCCGCATTGATAACAGTTGGATATCTTTTGCTGGCTAAGCCTTTCGACATCCTTCCGGAACCCTTCTTTTATGTTCTTTAACTGAAGCTCGTATTTCACAAATACCCCATTTCTAAAAAGAGTAAGTAAATACAAAGAAATCTTGAGTATTTTAGCATAGCAATTGAAGAAAAGTCAATTGGAATAAAGCTAACGAAATACGGCAAGAATATCCAAATTTAGACTATTTTTTAGACTTTCTCGAGGTTTTTACCGGTTTATTTACTTTTTTCTTTGTCCGCTTTACAGGTTTTTGTTCTTTGGTGTCATACATAAAGTACCCGAAAATTATTACGACAAAGAGAATAAGTAGCAAGGGCCAGTAGTCAAGGGAGTTTTTTGTTTCTACTTTGACTTTTTCAGCTATTTTATTGGAAATATCTATAACTTTTGCGGGAGCAGCTTTAAGTGTTTCCATTGCGGTTTTTGGTGCAGGCACGGGCAAAGGTTTTGCCGGTTCAGGAGTAATAATAACCGGTGGTTTTTCCGGGGCTGGTTTTACTTCCGGGGTTAAAATGATATTTTCAGGAGTGATTTGCACTGACTGTACAATATTAATATTTTTGGAAGTATCCACTACGTCAGAATTATCTTTAAGCTGGATAGTACGGCAAGAAAATGTGAAGAAAACGAGTGTAGACAAAATTATTGTGGAAAAATATTTATTTTTCATTTATTTTGCCTTAAATACGGAACTGTTTTAAAAACACAAAATTACAAAAAAAGACGCTGGATCCCCGATAAAAGCACTCGGGGATGACATTAATTCTTTTATATTACGATTGGAGAATTAATGTCACTTTTTTTCCCATTTTAATAAATCCATTACGGAAGACAGGGTGCTGCCTTCAAGGATCTCTTTTGTTAGGCGGTTTTCTTTTTCTAGAACGTCCATTGCTCTATTTGCGTATTCAACGGCTTTTTCTTTTGGGATAACTATTACTCCATCGTCATCACCGACAATCCAGTCTCCGGGGAATATTTTTACTCCGGATATTGTTATCGGGATATTAATTTCGCCAAAACCTTTAGGCTCTCCGGCATTTGACATGATTAGTTTAGAAAAAGCCGGGAACTTAAAGTTTTTAATCTCTTCAGTATCTCTGATAGCGCCATTGATGACCACGCCGCCGATCTTCTTTCTTACACAGCTGGTCGTTGCAAGTCCTCCCCAAACTGCGGGACCGACTCCTGCAACATCAACAACTATCACTTCACCGGGTTTTGCTATATCAATTGCTTCTACGGGTTTTGCCCAGTCACCGGGATAAGTTTTTACAGTAACAGCCTGGCCGACCATCTTTAGACCGTTTAAAACAGGCTTTATATCCGGGAGCGACGGAGTTCTATGAAGAGCATCAGAGATGTTAGCGGTTGAAACCTGCTTTAATATCTTCAAGATATCAGCCTCTCCGCCTCTTTTAAACAAAGTCGTTTCAATTTTCTTTAACGATGACATTGCTTTTTTTATATCCGCCGCAGCTTTCTTTGCATCTTTTGCTTTTGTAATTGAGCCGCCGACTATCACTATACTCGCGCCCGCCTTAACAGCATCAACAACATTTTCAGAATTTATCCCGCCAGCCACCGCTACAGGTATTTTCACTGCAGCTGTTACTTGTTTTAATATTTCAAAGGGAGACTTACCCCGCATTTGGTCATCTATGGAAGTATGAATGGCTATATAATTTGCACCAAGTTTTTCAACCTCTATAGCCCTTTTCACAACATCTTTTACAGCTATCATATCAACGACAACTTCACACCCATAATTTTTTGCCGCTTCAACACACTCTGAAATAGTAGAATCAGCAGCAGCACCCAGTACATCAACGACTTTCGCTCCCGCCTTAGCCGCTATCTCAACTTCTGCCCGCCCTGCATCCATTGTTTTCATATCCGCAACTATAACTTTATTGGGAAACTTTGCTTTAAGTTCGCGAATGGCATTTAAACCTTCTGCCTTAATAAGCGGTGTTCCCGCTTCCAGCCAGTCAGCTCCGCCGGCAACCGCCTCTTTAGCCGCTAAAAGTGCGCGGTGCATATCAACAAAGTCTAAAGCGACTTGTAAAATAGGTTTCTTCTGCATACATATTCCTTTTTATTGAGATAGGTTATTTTAGCATGGAAGTAGAACAAAGTCTATAAAAGTCTGTAATAGTCCATAAAGGTCTTTAAAAGTCTAAAATCTTGATAGTTATTATATTAAAAACAAATATTCTTGATTTTTATCTTGATTAGGCTATATATAAAGACTCATCTGAATACAACTTTACAAACCTTATAAACTTTATGAACTATATTTCATACTTTTCCTTGATCTTCCACACTTCTTCGCCGATTATATGGCCTACGTTGGATATTCCTAAGGAGTCTTTAAAATCACGGCTGATTTCTCTGATAACTTCTTCTTTAAGTTTGAATTTGGTAATGGTAACCAAAATCCTGCAGGCTTCCGGGTCATATTCATCTTCAGGACAGCCGCTCATAAGTCCGGCCGGATCTGTTTTAATCAATAAAGCAGTAATTTCTTCGAGGCACTTTATAAATTTATTTTTATCCTGATCACTGACCACCTGAACCGTACCTTAAGAAGTTACGTTAAAACGTTTCACGTTATCACGTTACTAACGTATTTGCTTTATCTTTACTTTCCGCCACAAAGCGTTGGCGGACTGCTCGCCTAGATACCAGCGACCAGGCTTTTTTTTGCTTCCTGTATTTGCCGTATTTGCTGTTTGTGCTTCTCTTGCTTCCCCTGCTTTACTTTCCGCCATAAAGCGTTGGCGGACCCGCCCTTAGCGAGGTCTCACCACTAAAGAGTGGTGGACTGCTCACCCAGATACCGGCGACCAGGCTTTTTTTACTTCCTGTACTTGCTTTATTTGCTGTCTTTGCTTCCCTTGCTTCTTTTCACTTGCCCATGATTTGAAGGATCACTTCCCTGTCGCGAGGGCGGTTGTCAAAATCCAGAAAGATTATATGTTGAAATATACCGAGAAGAAGTTTTTTATCGGTATAAGGCACTACAAGTGAAGGTCCAAGGAGAGTGGCTCTGATATGAGAATGCCCATTTTTATCTGAATGTGTTACATTATGTTTGTATTTATCATTTTCCGGAATTATCTTTTCCATAAACTCTTTGAGGTCAGTCACAAGTCCGGGTTCGTACTCTATTGTTGTAAGCGCACCGGTAGCCCCGGGAACAAAGATCGTTACCGTTCCGGTATTCATTGCGCAGTCCTGCACCGCCCTGTCAATAAGATTTGTAATATCTTTTACATCTAAATTACCTGTAGTCTTGAACTTCAACTTTTCGGTGCATACCTGCATGTTGTTCCTTTCAGATCTCAATTTGTCATTACTTTTTCCCGATCTCATAACCTTTCTCGATAGCTTTTTTATTTATTGCAACAAGTTCTTTGTATTTTTCAGAGGCATAACTTTCCATAGCCTCAATAATTGATGCAATCTTAACAACTTTAGTTTTTCCTGCGTAAACGCCAAGCGCCAGCATATTAGTTATTCTTGCATTTCCAAGTTCTCTTGCAAGATCAGTAATAGGAACTTGATATAATTCAGCATCTTTACGTTTTACTTCTCTTTTAATAAGAGAAGAGTTTAAAATAATCAACCCCTTATCGGCAAGGGAATTCTCATAATTATCAAAGCCTATATTATCCAGCGCAATTATAACCTCCGGCCTTCCGATCACAGGTGAAGCAATAGGTGCATCAGAAATTACCACAGCACAATAAGAAAGCCCGCCCCGCTTTTCCGCGCCATAAGAAGGAAGCCAGGTAACATATTTATTTTCTAAAAGCCCTGCTTTGCAAAGCACTGTACCCGCAAGCAGTACACCTTGTCCCCCGCTGCCGCAGATGATTACGTTGTTCTCCATTTCATTTTCCTACCTTTTTCTTTTCTTCCATCTATTCAGCCTTTTTCCTGTTTTTCTTACAATTTTCAGCAGGTGATATCGCTGATTTTAAAAGCTGATGGCGCTGATAAATTCATTTTCAATATTACGTTCTTTTCTTCTCTTACTTTGTCGACTGTACTTGCTTTCTTTGCTTCCATTGCTGTCTTTAATCACTCCCAGTTTATAATAATCCATCATTTTTTCTTTAACGAACTTTAAGGCATCTAAAGGTTTAAGTCCCCAGTTGATAGGACAGGGGGAAAGAACTTCAACAAAGGAAAACCCGACTTTGTCTATCTGATTTTGAAAAGCTTTCTTAATGGCTTTTTTTGCTTTAATAACATTAGCAGGATCTATAACGGTAACACGTTCTATGTAAACCGCACCTTCAATTGAAGATAAAAGTTCGGAAACCCGGAGAGGATATCCGGCAACTTTGACATCCCTGCCACTCTGAGTTGTAGTCGTTTTCATACCTGCTAATGTTGTCGGCGCCATTTGACCGCCGGTCATTCCATAATTAGCATTATTAATAAAGATGACTGTTATATTTTCGCCTCTATTAGCGGCATGTATGATTTCATTGGTACCTATTGAAGCAAGATCACCGTCGCCCTGATAAGTAAAAACTATCCTGTCAGGCAAACAGCGTTTAATAGCGGTAGCTACCGCCGGCGGTCTGCCATGAGGCGCTTCAGTTACATCAAAATTAAAATAATCGTAAGCAAATACGGCGCAGCCCACCGGGGCTATCCCGATAGTTTTTTCCCGGACATCAAGTTCGTCTATTACTTCCGCAACTATACGGTGCACGAGTCCGTGCCCGCATCCGGGGCAATAGGAATTTGCCGCTTCTTTCAGACTTTCAGGTCTTTTGTAGACTACTTTCATTTTGCGAGTTCCTTTATTTTTTCAAATACTTCTTCTTTTGTTGCAACTGCCCCGCCCGGCCTGCCGTGGAAAGATATTTTTTTATTATCTTCCACTGCCAGACGGATATCCTCGACCATCTGGCCGAGATTTAATTCCACAACAAGAACTTTCTTTGCCTTCTTCCCAAGCTCTGATACAATATCTGAAGCAAAGGGCCATACTGTAACCGGCCTGAATAAACCTGCTTTAATATCCGCTTTTCTTGCCATATCAACAGCGCCTTTACAGATTCTGCCCATAATGCCGTATGCGCAAATCAGTATTTCGGCATCTTCCGTATGGTATGTTTCATGGCGTACTTCGACTTCCATCTTTTTAAATTTTTCGGAAAGTTTCCAATTATGTTTTTCCAATATAGTAGGATTTTGCATCATTAACGAAAATATGGACCTCGGGGCCCTTCCTTTTGCTCCGTCAAGGATCCAGTCTTTTTTTGGCAACTTCATTTTAGGTCTGTACTCCGGAAATTCCACAGCTTCCATCATTTGTCCAAGAATTCCGTCAGAAAGTATCATTACAGGTGTCCTGTACTTATCTGCCAGATCAAAAGCATCCATTACATGTTCTATCGCTTCCGGTATTGTTGAAGGAGCCAGCACAGGCATTTTATAATCTCCATGCCCGCCGCCTTTAGTTGCCTGAAAATAATCCGCTTGCGAACCCTGAATATTGCCGAGTCCGGGACCGCCGCGCTGCATATTTACAATTACTCCCGGTAATTCACAGCCAGCCATATAAGAAATACCTTCCTGTTTTAAAGATATTCCGGGGCTTGATGAACTGGTCATTGCCCGGGTTCCGGTCAAAGAAGCTCCGAACACCATATTAATAGCGGCTAATTCGCTTTCTGCCTGTATAAAAACTCCGCCGGCTTCCGGCATTCTCCAGGACATATATTCCGGTATTTGATTTTGCGGGGTTATCGGATAGCCGGCATAAAACCTGCAGCCGGCTAAAATTGCTGCTTCAGCAATTGCTTCATTACCATTAATAAGTATTTTTTTATTAATTCCTGTTGTCATTTCTTTTCTTCCTTATACACCTCTATAGCAGCTTCAGGACACATCAAAGCGCACAAAGCGCAGGAGGTACATTTACCTTCTTTATCATCAAACTCAACAAAGAGATAACCTTTAGCGTTGAAAGATTTCGATAAAGCTAAATTACTTTTATTACAGTAAAGGATACAATAACCGCAACTCTTGCATTTTTCCTTGTTTATATTTACTTTTTGCATTTTATTCATTTTCTTTCCAGCACTTTTCTTATCCCGCGAACCGCTTGTTTAATTCTTTCATCGTTTTCCACGAGAGCGAACCTGACATAACCTTCCCCGTACTCTCCAAACCCTATACCCGGAGAAACTGTTACAGCACCTTCACGCAATATTAACTTACTGAATTCGACGGAACCCATACTTTTAAACTTCTCGGGAATTTCCGCCCAAATAAACATTGTAGTATTAGGTTTAGGAATATTCCAACCGGCTTTTCCCAGACCGTCAATCAGAACATCACGCCGTACCCGGTAAACATCCGCTATTTCAGCAACACATTTTTGGTCACCTTTTAAAGCCGTAATAGCTGCCACTTGAATAGGCGTAAAAATACCGTAATCCATATAACCTTTTAGCTTTGCAAGGTCAGATATTACTTTCGGGTTACCCAGACAAAATGCAATACGCCAGCCTGCCATATTGTACGACTTTGTTAAAGAGTAAAACTCCACTCCGACATCTTTTGCCCCTTTTACCTGTAAAAAAGACGGAGGTTTATAACCGTCGAAATGGAGATCTTTATACGCATAGTCATGGATAACTATAAGGTTTTCCTGTTTGGCAAAAGCTACAACATCCTCAAAGAATTTGAGATCAACTGTTGCCGTAGTGGGATTATGAGGATAGCTAAGAAGTAAAACTTTTGGTTTGGGAAAATATTGATCCATTTTGATCTTCTTAAGATCAATTACAAAATTGTTCTCTTTTAAAAGAGGCATGCTGATAACCTTGCCGCCTGCTATTACAATTGAATAAAGATGTATAGGATATGTCGGATTAGGCACCAGCGCCTGATCTCCGTCACCAAGTAAAGCCATCGCAAGATGCGAGATCCCTTCTTTTGCACCTATAGTAGCTATTACTTCACTTTCAGGATCAAGATCTATGTTAAAGTCCTCTTTATATCTGTAAGAAACAGCTTTTCGAAGACCGGAAAGTCCTTTGGAAACGGAATACCTATGGGCCTTTGGGTCTCTTGCCACTTCGCAAAGTTTATCAACTATATGCTGGGGCGTCGGTTTGTCAGGATTCCCCATTCCAAGGTCAATGACATCGATGCCTTTAGCTCTTTCTTCCTGCATAAGGCCTTTAACCGCGCCAAGCGCGTAAGGCGGTAAGCTTTTTATTCTTTTTGACTGTTCAAACATAATAATCCCTCTTTAGAAAGCTTCAAAGTGTGTAAACTTCTTTATATCCCTAAAACGTTCGTTTACCTTTGCCATATTTAAAGTTAGGAACCTGTCAATAGAAAAATCTTCTACGCAGTAGGAAGCAGTAACTGTTCCAAAAATAAGCGCTCTTTTTATTTCTTCTTCGTTTATTTTATTAACGGAAGAGATATATCCCATAAAGCCTCCGGCAAAACAATCTCCGGCGCCTGTCGGATCAAAGACACTTTCAAGAGGATATGCAGGTGCAAGAAAATGCCAACTGTCAGATATAATAATACATCCGTGTTCGCCTTTCTTTATGACCACCATTCTGGGGCCAAGTTTTAAAATCTTTTTACCGGCCTTAAAAAGGTTAGATTCTCCCGAGATTTCTCTGGCTTCAGAATCGTTAAAGAAACAAATATCAACATTTTTTAAGACTTTAAGCAGGTTATTATAATCCGTCTTAATATAAAAGTCTATTGTATCGCAGGCAACTATTTTTGGCCGGGCCTTCATCTGTTTTAGCACATCAAGCTGAAGAGCCGGATGAATATTGCCAAGAAATAAATATTTAGCTTTTTTATAGGATTCCGGTAATCGCGGTTTAAAATCGGCAAATACGCCGAGATTAAGTTTCTTTGTTTCCCTTATATTCATGTCAAATTTATATTCACCCGTCCATCTGAAAGTCAATCCGTCAGCGGTGGTGAGGCCTTCCAAATCAATATTACGTTTTTTCATGCTTTGCAGATGTTTAGCAGGGAAATCTTTACCGACAACTCCGACAAGCTTTACCCTGTTAAAATAACTTGCAGCATAAGAAAAATACGTTCCGGACCCTCCAAGAACATCCACAGCTTTTTTGAAAGGATTAATCACCGTATCTAAAGCAATCGAACCTACAACGGCCAGGCTCATTTCAACCCCGCAAGCCTGACTTTAGTGCTCAGTATAAATTTTACGTTCTGTAAACTATTCATGTTTGGTTTCCTTATACAAATCTAGCGCTCTGTAAGAACTCCTGATAAAAGGCCCGCTATAAACAGTTTTTAAACCTTTTGACAAGGCTTCCTGTTTCATAGTTTCAAAACGTCCGAGACAGACAAACTCCTTTACTTCCGCCCTTCCTTTCGAAGGCCGTAAATACTGTCCAATCGTTAGAATATCACACCCTGTGGCACATATATCGTCAATAAGGGCCGAGATCTGTTCGTCAGTTTCTCCAAGCCCCACCATAAAACCGCTTTTTGTGATACAATCCGGATCAAGTATTTTTAATTCTTTTAAGACCTTTAAAGATTTTTCATATTGAGCGTTACTCGGTCTCAAAGCCCCGTAGAGCTCTTTTACCATTTCAATGTTATGACCTATAACTACAGGTTTCGCCTTTACAATTTTTTCCAGAGCACCGGTATTTCCGTTAAAATCCGGTATTAAAACTTCTATCTTTAGTCCTTTCAGCTTTTTTAAAGCATTTATAACTCTTTTAAAATGCTCTGCACCCCCGTCAGGCAGATCATCTCTAGTGACCGAGGTTATAACTACATAGTTAAGTCCAAGTTTTTCTACCGCACTAAGAACTTTTTTTGGTTCTTCTGGATCCGGCAGACCGGGTTTACCGATCTTTATATCACAGAACAAGCAACCCCTGGTACAAACATTCCCTAAAATCAAGAAAGTAGCTGTTTTTTTTGAAAAACATTCGCCTATATTCGGGCATCTTGCATTCTCACAAACCGTAGACAAGCCGCTTTTCTTTAATAAATTGTAAGTTTCATTATATTTGCTGTTGTTTGGGAACCTTTTTTTTAACCATTCAGGAAATCTTTGATTTCCCATAATATTATTTATTTATTAAAGCCGCTATACCGGGAAGCTCTTTTCCTTCAATAAATTCAAGTGAAGCTCCTCCGCCCGTAGAAATATGGGTTATTTTTGCTTTTACTCCCGCTTTTTTAATGGCAGAAACAGAATCCCCGCCTCCGACTACAGACACATTTCCGCTGTTTGCAATTGCTTTTGCTATTGCAATAGTGCCGGCTGCGAAAGCATCAACTTCAAACAAGCCCAGAGGACCGTTCCAAAATATAGTTTTTGATATTTTTACAACTTTTTCAAATTCAGCTATGGATTTAGGCCCGATATCAAAAGCGATCATATTGTCAGGTATTTCATTAACACATTCAATGTTATGAGGATTATCTTTTGTGCTCGAAACAATGTGGTCTACCGGAAGATATATATTAACGCCTTTTGTTTTAGCTTTTTCGAGAATATCCTTTGCTACTTCAACTTTATCGGCTTCAAGCAGGGACTTTCCTATTCCTTTTCCCTGTGCCTTCATAAAAGTATATGCCATTCCTCCGCCAATTATCAGATTGTCAACTTTACTTATAAGATTATTAAGTAAATCAATCTTGGATGATATTTTCGCTCCGCCGATTATCGCAAGTATGGGCCTTGTGGGATTTTCAAGAACCATCCCCAGATATTTAATCTCTTTTTCAATTAGAAAGCCGGCTGCAGCCTGTTTTACAAATTTTGTAACGCCTTCAGTTGAGGCATGAGCTCTATGCGCAGTCCCGAAAGCATCGTTAACATATATATCACACAGATCGGCAAGTTGTTTGCTAAATGCAGGATCATTTTCTTCTTCCTCGGCGTGGAATCTGACATTTTCAAGGAGTAGAACATCTCTGTCCTTCATCCCGCTAACTATTTTTATAACTTCTTCTCCGACACAATCTTTTGCAGTCAGAACAGGTTTACCTAAAAGTTCCTGTAATTTTGCGGCAACCGGAGCCATTCTTAATTTTTCAACTATTTTTCCGTCAGGCCTTCCGAGATGAGAGACAAGTATTGCTTTTCCCCCGTTATCAATAATATATTTTATAGTAACTAAAGCTTCTCTTATTCTGGTATCATCTCTAACTTGCATATTTTCATCTTGAGGTACATTAAAATCAACTCTAACAAGAACTCTTTTGCCTTTTACATTAATATCCCTTATTGAAAGCTTTTCCATGTTGTCCCCCTAAAAATCAATCACTAATAACTAAATTCTAAATCCTAAACAATTACTAAGAATCAATTTTTAATCATTAAACTACAACCTTTCCGCCTTTCTTTGTTTAATAATTAGTGCTTAAATATTTTTTTTTGTTTAGTGCTTAGAACTTAAATCTTAGTTATTTTATTTGTATTACCTACGTTAGCCCCGAGCAGGTTTTAAGGCCTGCACGGGGATAACCGTTTACTATATTAGTTATTATAGTTTCTTTGCTACCATCTGGGAAAGCTCAACTACTCTATTAGAGTAGCCCCATTCATTGTCATACCAGGAAAGAACTTTTACCATGTTACCTTCTATTGACATTGTTGACATTGCGTCAATGATAGAAGATTTCGGATTACCGCAGAAATCGATCGAAACCAGCGGTTTGTCGCAATATTCAAGATACTTACCCATCTGACCTTCTGAAGCTTTTTTAAGGGCTGCATTTACTTCTTCGGTTGTGGCATTCTTTCCAAGCTCGGCTACCAGATCCACAACAGAAACGTTAGGAGTCGGTACTCTCATAGAAAAACCGGTAAGTTTGCCTTTCATTTCGGGTAATACCAACCCGACCGCTTTTGCCGCACCGGTGCTGGTAGGAATCATAGAAAGTGCAGCAGCTCTTGACCTTCTTAAGTCGCTGTGTTCGAAATCCAAAATCCTCTGGTCATTGGTATAAGAGTGTATAGTGGTCATCAACCCTCTTTTTACACCAAAGCTGTCAATAAGTACTTTTACCATCGGAGCCAAACAATTGGTAGTGCAAGACGCATTAGAAATAATATGATGCTTCGCCGGATCATATTTTCCTTCGTTTACGCCAAGAACGATAGTAATATCCTCATTCTTTGCAGGGGCGGAAATGATAACTTTTTTTGCTCCCGCGGAGATATGCGCAACTGCTTTTTCTTTATCAGTGAATCTTCCGGTGGATTCTATAACAATATCAACACCGAGAGCTTTCCACGGAAGATTTGCAGGATCCTTTTCCGAGGTAATTTTTATTTCCCTTCCATTGATCGTAATAGAGTTGTCAGTATTCTTAACCTCTCCCGCAAAAGTCCGGTGCACAGAATCATATTTGAAAAGGTGCGCCAACGTACCCGCTTTTGCAAGGTCATTAACCGCAACTATTTCAAGATCCTTCCAAGCTTCAGGATTCTGCGCTGCGGCCCTCATTACGAGACGGCCGATCCTGCCAAAACCATTTATTGCCACTTTTGTTGCCATAATATTGTTCCTCCTTCTAAAATTTATTAATTAATATTAAAGACATTCCTGTCTCATTATATTCGAAGTACGCGCTAAAATCATCTTTGATATAATTATTATGTAGATTCCCTATTAAAGTTCCTATTACAGCTCCCAAAAAAACATCAGACAACCAGTGTTTTTCATTATAGATCCTTGAAAAACCCACCAAAGCCGCAAGAGGATATGTTATTATTCCGATATCATAAGAACTTGCAAGCACCGTAGCGGTAGAAAAGGCCACTGCAGTGTGACCTGACGGAAAAGAATCATTTTTCAACCCAAACGGTTCAAAAGTAAATTCATCAAATCCGCTATCAGGCCTTCTTCTACCAAAGCCTATTTTAATTACACCTGTTACAAGTCCAGTTTCTAAAAAAGATTCGACAATATTAAGAGCAGTTTTTCTTTCTTTGTCTCCGCCGATTAAATACATTGCAAGAGCTGAACCTATTGTAAAATATCCATCTCCTAATATATCAGCATTTTTAAAAATATCCAGGTTTTGAGATCGTAAAGAGGTTAAATTTTCATTTAACGTTTTATCAAAAACAAAGCAAACAGAACCCAGAGATAATACCTCTATAAGCGGTACAACACTCCCGCTATCCAGTCTTAAAGGAAAAGCAACTTCAGTTGACAAATGATCCAGTAACTTACAGTCGCAAAAAAACGACGTATTTCCAAAGATCAAAATTAAAGCAAGAACTGCTATTATTAAGAACTTACTTCTTTTCAGCTTTTTTCCTCTTATTTTCGTCAATAACTTTGTCGTATATTCCAAGCATTTTCTTTGCTATATTCTCTGAAGACATCTCCATAGCTCTTGCATGAGCTTCCGATGCTTTCTTATCATAAAGAGCTTTATCGGTAAGAACCAAATTTACTTTATTCGCAAAATCATTTACATCATCTTTTGTAAGAAACCCGCCGGTCTGTTTTTCAAAGCCTTCCAGCATATCTATTACACCCATCTCACCTATACACACTACAGGCTTATAAAAATACATTGCTTCCAATAAAACTAAACCCTGGGTTTCTGTCTTTGAGCCAAAAACAAAGAGGTCCTCTGCAGCATAAGCATCAACCCAATCTCTATGATTTAAAAATTTAAGGATAAGTACTTTGTCGGCAATACCAAGTTTTTCCACCTGATCTTCAAGCTCTTGTTTGGCTACGCCCTCTCCGGAAATTACCAGCCTTGCATTTGGAATATTCTTTAGTATCAGAGGCATTGCGTCTATCAAGAAGTTAATATTCTTTTCACGGCCAAGACGGCACATACAAAGAAGCATTTTTTCGTCTTTGCTTATATTATACTTTTTTCTAAAAGAACCTCCATCCGGATTGTCAAACTTATCTAAATCTATTCCTGTGGGCATAACTTCAATAGGGACAGTAACGCCGTATTTAATTAGAGCATCCTTCATCTGTGGAGACGGAGAAATAACCATATCCCCTTTATTCAGTACCCACCTGGAAAATAGTTTTGTTATCCAGGAAAGAGGGCGTTTCAGCCATTTAATATTCATATAGGTGTTAATATATTCAGGGTATAAGGTGTGATATGTATTAATAATTGGAATCCCGAGTTTTCTTGCCCAGGTTATTCCATGATATCCCAACGGAAACGGTGATTGCGAATGTATTATATCGAGATTCATGTATTTCCAGTCAATTTTAGTCTGCCAGGTAAAAGTAAGACGATACTTTGGAGGAAAAGGGGCTTTATGAGATTTATATCTTATTATATCAGGCTCTTCATCTTTATAAAGTTGCGAGGTATTGACTAAATCAGGATATTCAGGGCAAGGGATGTAAACTCGATGTCCAAGCTTCCTGTACTCTTTTGCATAGGCTCTTATAGAAGTAACAGCTCCATCGGTAGACGGTAAATAATCATCTCCGGGTAAGGATATATTCATTTAGTCTCCAAGTTACGTTTTAAAGTAATGCTTTAAGCAGCTTTATTTTACTATAATCCGCGGGCTAAAGTAAAGACTCTTATTTGGCTTGCACCTGCTCCTAAAAGCGTTTTTGAGCATTCATCCGCGGTCGCACCGCTTGTAAAAAGATCATCTACAAGAAGAACAGACGCCCATTTGATTTTTTCGGTGTATTTTACGTTAAAAGCACCGCTAATATTCTTAAATCTTTGTTCTTTTGAAAGCTTATATTGAGCTAATGTATCTTTGGACCTGATTAATACATTCTTTATTACAGGTATCTTAAACTCCGCACCTAAATACTCAGCCAATATTTCAGTCTGGTTATACTCTCTTTTCTCCCGCTTACTATCTGATATTGGTACAGGGATTATCAAATCTATATCATTCCAGCCTCCGTTTTCCCTGATACAGGCAACCATGAATTCACCCAAATATTTTCCCAGACTTTTCTTGCCTTTATATTTGAATTCATGCAGGGCTTCTTTCAAAACACCTTCATATACTCCTGAGGATCTGTTATCCACAAAAGAAAGCCGCCTGACGGAGCAATCCGCACAAAAGTGATCATCAGACAAGATAAGTTGTTTCCCGCAATAAAGACAAAAGGGATCTTTGATCTTCCTGATCGAATCCCAACATTCTCTGCAAAAACATACTTTTCTCTCACCTCTCATTACTTTACCGCAAGTTTTACAACTCGGAGGGAATATTAAATCAAGAATATTCGTAAATATATTTTTCATTAAAATACCGCGTTTACTTTAACATTTAAACCGTACGCGTAATAGTTATTCACATTTGAGACATTGTCCACAAAATAATTAAATTGAAGTCCTATATCAGCTCTGATGTTTTTCGAAAAGCTGTACTGAATAAAGGCTCCTGCGATATAATTATCAGTATTAACATTTGATAAAACCGTTATACTGTTTGAAGTGTTTCTGGTCATAGCCAGATTAAATTTATAATTAATCCTTATTGTTTGTTCAATTTTTATTATTGCTCCGCCAAAAAGAAAATCAGGAAGTTTTATTGGATCTAAAAAATTTAAATTTTGATAAATGTCGATTCCCGGATTAAAAGCCCTATTCATGTAGATTACGTTATTTTCCAGCCTGTCTTCAATATTTGTTGAGAAAGACAAGGAGCCGTTGAAAGCTTCAGAAACCCGGAATGGCATAGTCAGGTTACCGGAATGAGAGAAAGAATTTGAGATGATCTTATCATTTGAATCTTTTCTTGCTATATTCTTAAAATCATACTGCATATCAAGATTAGTCAGGTTGAGTATGCTCAAAAGAGGAATAGGAGGATTTTCAATATTTATTCCGCTGCCAAGGGAATAAACATTTGTTTTTGTCAGGAATTGTGACTGCCGGTTTCCCTCGTAACTTATACTGCCTCGGGGATTAAAGGTTATTGTTGCTATTTTAAACCTTCCGCTGCCTGTATCAGTGATAAGCTGGGAGCTGTTAAAGGAATATGCATCTGCAGGTACAAGACCCCAGATATCCAAGTCGGTAAGATTCGTAATTGGAGCTGTGGAAGCGCTGTTATCATATTTGTCATAAAGAGCATTGGCAGAAATTCTATGACTTAAATTAATAGAAGGTGAAGCAGAAGCCAAAAATTCAAACCATTCGGAAAGTCTAAAATCAGAAGCAATTTCCAGAGAGGTACCGGTTCTTAATTGATTTACGTTATAATCCCTGTCGACGGTAGCGTTATAATTTACTTTTGGCGAGCATCCCGGTAATTTACTGTATACCACATTAAGCCCTGCCCCTCTGCCGAGCGTCTGGGTCTCAAAATCATTAAGATAGGATGTGTTACTGTTCCCAACAGAAGGATTATAGGCAGCTACATTCCCTCTTTTATCAAGTTGTCTTAGCTGGTAAAACGGATTTATATTAAATCCTGATAGTAATTCATACCCGCCGTTCCATTTTCCGTAAGATTCCCGCATAATAGAATATGAATTTCTACTTGGATCAACCGAATGATTCATCTGATCTTCCGCAAATTTAAATTCACCCTCAAAATTATTTGAACCAAGAGGTATAAGTCCGAATAAAGTATTTGGAAGAGTATAGGTCGCTCTTGAATATAAATTGTAGACCTTAGATCTGGTATTATCAACAGTGCTTACGGCTCCCGGCAAATATTGAATGTCTTCAGTTTTATACGCCGCATTTAGATTTATATTCAGAGGATTAAAAAGAGACAGATTCATTCCTGCTCCATAATTATCACTTGCTTTTTCCGGGTATGATATGTAATTCGGGTTGGTTTTATCCGTATCTTTTGTTGTTGTTTCATCCCTTCTGTAGGTGATATTAACAGGCATAAAATCTGCGAGTTTTAAATTTGAGGATACTGAATAATACATCTGGTTCTGTTTTACACTGGCGTAAGTCTGAGACACCGCAAGTGAGGAGTTAACACTGGAATCTTCGAAGAAGTTAAACATGCTGTCAATATTCTTATAATCAAGCGTAGTCGAAAAGAAATCTCCAAATCTTACAGTACCGCCGAGTCTAGAAGCCAAACCTTCTTTAATATCGGGGTCAGACAATCTCAAATTATTTAACCAGATTTCCCCATCGGTGCCGGAACTTAAAACACCAAGGCTTATAACCTTTACATTGTTAAGATAAAAACTTGCAGCATGAGCGGAATCATCCGGACCGGAAATAGGTATTGTTATTGTTTGCCAGCCGGCGGCAACAGAGTCCAGACTGACTCTATATTCCAAATAACTTGTCTCATCACTTCCTATTCTAAGGAATATTTTATCACCGGTCGTAGCTTTCTTTTTATAAATATCAAACCTGATATTTCTGTATTCCATGAAATTTATCGGTTTTGATATACTTTTATAAACATAAGGTATTGTTAAACCGCTGGTATTTGTAGAACTATACGTCAGGCTGAGTGATTGCTCTCTGTTTAAATCAGCTGTTGTATTTGCAATAAAAAAAACATCTGTTAACGGGATGTAAGAACTATCCAACAGCTGATTAACGGCTCTAACATTTAACGTTTTCACGGGGTTTAAATCCTTTAGCTCCCATTTATTCCCGGAAAACTGCACTGATTCAAGCAAAATTGAACTTGCAGCTCCCGTCGCGCTTTTCAACCAAATTCTTGCATGCTTTACAAAAGAAGCATTAGGTGCAGGACTTCCGATAGGAGTAACAGGAGCTTCAAACTGTAAAGGTATTTTTATCAATTTCCAGGTGCCAAGTGAGTTAACAACAGTGCTTGCTATATTTGACGCAGGAATACTTCCGGTATTAAAAGAATATCTAAAAAAACTCTCTTTATCGTTACCTTCTAATATTCCATTATTATTAAGATCTTCCGTATCAGGCTTCGGCCTCTGGCTATTATTATTGCCGGCTCCAACGGTTGAGAAACCTGTACTTGTGTTTACGGATATACCGACATCCTCTCCAATATTTATAGCTCCATCACCATTTGTATCCTCCGTATCTAACTTACCGTTATTATTAATGTCTTCAGAAATAGTTCCAATATCAACATTGAAGTCAACATCTTTTGACCAGTCTGTATTCATCCATATTTCTAAATATTTAAATTTGCTAAAGTCAGAACCATTCGGAGAAATAACATATCTTATTGAATCCCAATTCCCTGGATTCAGATTATATTCAATCTTTAGCATCTGCTTCTTGGTCGTTATCGTAGTGTCATGACTGTACTCTTCATAATATAAAAAATCTTTTATAAGATATCTGTTGTTATCCGTTAAAGTAGCCGTTTGATCAGTTGGTACACTGGAAGTAAACCATGCATTATAGTCTATTCCAAGTCCTGTTATATTATCCGAGCTTTCCATTCCGTCAATCATCCCCACTCCGGGTTCACCTGTTTTTGATTGGAATATATTCGGATTATATGTACTTTTGGCCATTTCCGCGGATATACTTATATCCGTGGGTAAGAAAAATATTCTTCCAAAAACAGAATCGATCATCGTTTGAGAAATAGAAATTTTGCCGTCAATATCCAGTAAACCTAAACTTGCGGGTGTAGAGCCGGCAGCAGGTACATCAATAGGCGTCTGCCCGCCTGTATATAAATATGTTGAACCAATCGACAGAGGATCAAGCCTTAACTCAGCTCTAACTCCAAAAAGGTTGCTTTGAAAACCGCCACCAAAAGGCATGTATTCATACGTAACATCGATTTTTGTTTTATCTGTTATTTTATCCTCATTAAAGAAGAAAATAAAACCGGAATCATAGTCAATTGTATAATCAACATCTCGGGAAAGTTTATTTCCATCCATAAGCAATGTTTCGCTATATTTAACTATACTAAAATTAGGTAATTGATAAGTTTTAAATTTATATTTATACTCCACATGTATTTTATATCTGTTCTGCGTCAAAGCGGAATCTTTTGTGGGATATGCATCAGGTTTTGTCGGTAAGGCAAAAGGTTTTTCATAATTTGTCGAGCTTGTTGTAGATGTTTTGACACAAAACAGTCCGTTATCTAAATCCATGGAATAACTAAAATTAGTAATCGGCAACTCTGTATTATTTTGATCGTAAATCTTAAAAACAAATTCGGGATCATATTGAGGATTTAGAATTTTTTTGTTTCCTAACCCGTAATAATTCATTAATTGTCTGTCATAATATGAAGCATCACCCAATAATGGTTGGAGAACCCTATCCGAAGTATAAGCAGAATCATCAAAATCAAAAATATCATTTGAATCATATCCGAGTTTGATTGTTCCATTAGAATACTTATAAGCAACTACAACAACATAATTAGTTTGTATTGATCTATTAAAGGTGATTATTCCTGTAGTATAATCAATCGTATAATCTGTACCGGGATGCAGACAATCAAGTGAATATTTTCCAGATACTGTTTTCTGTGTATATATTGTAATATCTTTTCCTCCTCGGTCTCCCGTAGTAGTATAATTCGGAGGATAATTATTATTGTATCCATTTAAGTCATCAATCCATATTTGCTCTGTTCCCGGAGTTAACGGAAGATGCGTATCGTTGGCCTGGAGTTTGAAATACTTTTGTTTTACAAAAGAAGTATCGCTGATATCCAGTTTTTGCTGCGAATAACCTCCGGAGAAACTGACAGTTTTTGTTTTACCTTTCGTTTGCGCTCCGATAGCCTTGAGTGACAGATTTTTATATTTTAATTCTATATCGCCTCCAAAAATACTTTTACTATAGCCGGTAAACTCTGTATTTGGCAAAGATAGTATTACATCTCCGAATTGCGCTTGCTGTATTAGTTCATCAGGTTCACCCTTGTAAACAAGTGAAATATCCCTTTGTTGTTCTTTTGTATCATCATAATCAACATTTACTGTTACTCTTTTTCCGACAGTCCCCGATAATCTTACCTGTAAATCCTGTGTAAGAGAGAACCCGCTTGTAATTCCTCCGGCTGAACTGCCGCCAGACACAGGGACACCTACAGGAGGATTTGTACGAATTACATTGCCATAATTAATTGACACACCTTTTCTGCCTGTAATTTCAAGCCTTGACTCTAAAGGGAGATCAACACCAATTTTACCAAACAAACCTTCAGGCATACTTTCTTTTAGTGTAACATCAACGTCGGTTTTTTTATTGTTCAAATCTCCTGATATTAAAAGTGATTTTGATTCAGGAGCAATTGGGCCTATTTCCGGAGTAACATCGCTTAACTGTACGATTGGAGAAAAAGTAAAATTATCTGTAAATTTCCATTCCGGTGTAATATTTTGTACAGGAGGATTTAAAACAGGAATCTGCTTGCTTTGAATAGTCCCTTCTTCAGTAACATTTAGTAATTTTATTAAATCTTCTGCTGTTATTTCCTTTTTTTCAACATTAATATTGGTTATTTCAGGAACAAATACAGGTTTTTCTTCTTTTGTTATCGGTTCATTTTGTGAAATTATACTCTCAGCAAGACAGAAGACAGGAAAACCTGCGCTGAAAACTACAAAAATAGTAAAACCAGCAATAATACATATTAAAGAGAAGATTTCTGTTTTTCTATTCAAAAACATCTCTGATCCCTTTTCCTTAAATCAAGTATAATTATATTGATTTTATCACAAAAACTATTAATTTACAATATGAAACCTGACCCGAATATTGAGAGGATTCCGGGTCTGATATCACAGATAGAAGAGAGATGACACAGATAAATCAACTTTACTGCACTCTTCTTCTGCTTTAAGATGTACTTTTATAGTTTATTTTTTTGAATCATACCCCTAAAAACAAAGTAAAACTATCAAATTAGAATTAATACAACCTTTATGTCTATTGCATAATCAGTGTCCACCTATGGTGAGATCTCGTCCGCTACTATGCTGTGCGAGACCTCGCCAATAGGCGGGCCAAGGGCGGAGAATCCTGTAGCTTTGCAATCTGCGAAATCAAACCCGAAATCCCGCAAACCCTTAATATTTTGCAAGTCAACAATGGCATGCTTTCTACTTTGGATTTCGGGTCGAGTTATAATCAAAAGATGTGTATGAAGTAAAACAGCGACGTATCCTGTATAATAAGTTTTACGAGAACAAAATTATAAGGAGGAACGTCGCTATGAAAAAGTATAACAAGGTTGTTGATTTAAAGC
>Ga0208373_1000369_pt1 | contig 81154 bp, 77 predicted proteins | sample RifOxyC2_FD_184036 | JGI IMG/M metagenome (GOLD analysis project Ga0208373, IMG submission 184036) | Soil microbial communities from Rifle, Colorado - Rifle Oxygen_injection C2 (SPAdes) | ecosystem: Environmental > Terrestrial > Deep subsurface > Rock core/Sediment | place: Rifle, Colorado...
TTTATCGGTTATCGCGGTTACCGGCACGCGACATGTATTTCGCGTAATCACGAAGTGGTGCACGGTATTCCCGGAAGCCAAACTCTTCAGGCAGGGGATATTGTCAGTGTGGATGTCGGGGTAAAGTTTGACGGATATTGCGGTGATACGGCTGCGACTTTTGCTGTCGGCCGAATTTCCGGTAAAGCCGAAAAACTTTTGCGGGCGGGACGCCAGGCTTTGCAGGCGGGCATCAGACAGGCCCGGGCCGGACGGCACCTGGGGGATGTGGCCGCCGCAGTTCAGGCGACAGCGGAAAAGAACGGTTTTTCAGTCGTGCGCGACCTTTACGGCCACGGGATAGGCCGCGATCTGCACGAAGATCCGCTGATTCCAAATTATGGCAGGCCGGGAGAAGGCCCGGAGCTAAAGCCAGGAATGGTTTTGGCCATTGAACCGATGTTGAATGTGGGAGGCTGGAAGGTCCGGACACTGCCAGATGGCTGGACAGTTGTCACGGACGATGGCGAACTATCCTGTCACTTTGAACATACGGTGATTATTACCGAGGCAGAGCCAGAGGTTGTCACCCGTTTGCGGTAATCAGAGGAGAAAAACAAGTTTATGGTAAAAGATAAAGATGTTATTGAGCTCGAAGGTGAAATTACTGAAGCGTTGCCCAGCGCCCTGTTCCGGGTCAAGCTGGAAACCGGTTCATTAATTTTGGCCCATGTCTCGGGTAAGATTCGCAAGAACTTTATCAGGATTCTGCCTGGTGATAAGGTAAAAGTTGAGCTTTCGCCTTACGACCTGACCAGGGGAAGAATTACTTATCGGGCTAAATAGGGATTGTTGGTTAAGGAGAATAAAAATGAAAGTTAGATCGTCGGTTAAGAAAATCTGTGCTAAATGTAAGGTCGTTCGCCGCCGCGGACGGGTTTATATTCTCTGCGAAACGCCAAAACACAAGCAGCGGCAAGGATAAGAGGAGGCAACATGGTACGTATAGTCGGAGTTGATTTGCCGAATAATAAAAGAGTAGAGGTTGGGCTGACCTATATCTATGGGATTGGCCAGTCGCTTAGTAAGGTCGTATTGCAAAAGGCCGGGATTGATCCCAATATGAAGGCCAAAGATCTGACCGACAATCAGATTGTTGCTTTGCGTGATGTTTTCAAAGAACTAAAACTTGAGGGTGACCTGCGCCGCGAAATATCGATGGATGTCAAACGCCTGATCGATATCGGTTGCTATCGCGGACTGCGTCATAAAAAAGGCCTGCCATGCCGCGGTCAGCGGACACGGACAAATGGCCGGACGAGAAGGGGTAAAAGAAAAACGGTCGGACTTGGAAAAAAAGAGGAAAAAAAGGAGTAAACAAGGATGATGGCTGAAGAAACAACTAAAGCACCGGTAAAAAAGAAAAAAGATAAAAGGAAGGTCTCATCGACCGGCGTAGCCCATATTCAAGCTACGTTTAACAATACAATTGTTTCCATCACCGATTCCACTGGTGGAGTTGTTGGCTGGTCATCAGCTGGGAATGTTGGTTTCAAGGGGACTAAAAAAGGGACTCCATTCGCGGCTTCCTCGGCAGCGGAAAAAGCTGCCCAGAAAGCTTATGAGGCCGGGATTCGCGAAGTCAGTGTTATGGTCAAGGGACCTGGCGCTGGCCGGGAAACAGCTATTCGGGCTCTGCAGGGGGCTGGGCTGGAAATCAGTTCGATCAAAGATGTGACGCCAATTCCGCATAATGGCTGCCGCCCGCCAAAAAGGAGGAGAGTCTAATGGGTAGACACACCGCTGCCGCCTGTAAACTCTGCCGCCGCGAGGGGGAAAAACTTTTCCTAAAAGGTGAACGTTGCTTTTCTGATAAATGTGCTTTTAGCCGGCGTTCTTATGCCCCGGGCCATCACGGTAAGGTGCCGGTCAGGACATCAGAATATTTGATCCGCCTGCGCGAAAAGCAAAAAGCCCGCCGGATTTATGGCATCGGGGAACGCCAATTTGCTAAATATTTTGAGATTGCGTCTCAGAAAAAAGGGGCGACCGGAAACAAATTACTGGAATTTTTGGAACGGCGCTTGGACAATGTGGTTTATCGCCTGGGCTTTGCCACTTCCAGGCAAGCGGGCAGGCAGTTGGTCCGCCATGGCAACGTTTTGATTAATGGCCACAAACTCAATGTCCCTTCTTATGAAGTCAGGGTCAATGATGAGGTGCAGGTTGTGACTAAAGCCGCTCATTTGGCCAAATCAGCTCTGGAAAAGTTTCCTGATCGGGTAACCCCGGCCTGGTTAGCTTTGACCGGAGAGGTGGCTGGTAAAATCGTTGCTATTCCAAAACGCGAAGATATTGATACCAGCTTAGAAGAATCATTAATCGTCGAGTATTATTCACGGTAATTTTTAAGGAGGGTCTGAAATGGTAAGTCTTGGAGAAAAGCCTTGGGTGCGTGTAGCGGAGTTGAATGAAACATTCGGTCAATTTGTGGTTGAGCCGCTGCCGCGCGGCTATGGCGCGACATTGGGGAATCCCCTGCGCCGGATTTTGCTCTCTTCGCTGACGGGGGCAGCCATCACCGCGATTAAAATAGATGGGGTTTCTCATGAATTTTCCACTATTCCCGGCGTGATGGAAGATGTCCTGCATCTCTTGCTCAACATCAAGGAAATTGTTGTGCGCTCACATTCAGACCAACCTAAAACAGTTACCCTCAAGGCCAAAGGGAAAGGCGAGATCAAGGCGGGCGACATTGAACATGATGCCGAAATTGAAATTGTCAATCCGGATCAGAAAATTGCCACTCTCGACACTAATGGCAAGTTGGCGATCGAATTCATCGTTGAACGGGGCCGCGGCTTTATCCCGGCTGCCAGGAATAAAAAGCCTAACTTACCGGTTGGTTTTATCCCGACCGATTCCATTTTTACGCCGGTTCTGAAGGTTAATCTGGCCCAGGAAGAGGTCAGGGTCGGACAAGAGATCAATTATGACCGCCTGGTTATGTCGGTCTGGACCAATGGCAGCTTGAAACCGGATGAAGCGGTCAAGGAAAGTGCCAAAATATTGGCCAGACACGTTGACCTGTTTGTCCACTTGGGTGAAAAAGCCGATTTCCTGGGACTGGATCTGGAAAAGAGGGAAGAGGCTCCGGCCCAGGTTATGGAAATGAGCGTTGATGATATGGAATTTTCGTCTCGTTCGCTTAATTGCCTAAAAAGCGCCGGGATCAAGAATGTCCGCGACCTGGTTTCTTATTCTGAAGAAGAATTGATGAAGCTAAAGAATTTTGGCACCAAATCTTTGGATGAGGTCCGGGCTAAATTGATCGAATATAAACTCAATCTGAAGGGGGAAGAGGCAAAGTGAGGCACAGGCTAGGGAACAGAAAATTAAGCAAGCCGACTGACCAACGCTTGGCGCTTTTACGCTCAATTGTGCGTTCATTGTTTATCAATGGCAAAGTTGAAGTGACCCTGACACGAGCGAAGGAAGCCAAGAAAATGGCCGAACGGTTGATTGCTTTTACCAAAAAGAATGACCTCAATGCCCGCCGTAAAGTAGCCAAGGTTTTGCCTGACAGGCAGGTAATTACCCAAATATTTAAAACCTTTCCAGAACGCTTCGAAGGCCGGGCTGGTGGGTTTACCAGGATCACTAAAACCGGCACCAGGGTCGGCGATGCCGCTCCCATGGCCTTGCTGGAACTGGTATAGGAGAATAAAAGGATGAAAAAAAGAAGAACTGTTTTTACCCGGGCCCAGGATGTGAAACGAGCTTGGTATCAAATTGACGCCACGGATGTAATTTTAGGGCGCTTGGCGACGAAAGCAGCCGATTATCTGCGCGGCAAGCACAAACCGCTGTATACGCCTAATGCCGATTGTGGTGACTACATCGTTGTCACCAATGCTGCCAAGGTCAAGGTCAGCGGCAAAAAGAACGAACAGAAAATGTATTTTACCCATTCCGGTTATCCGGGCGGGGAAAAACTATTCAGCTTTGAAAAAATGGCCAGCAGGAAACCGGAGCAAATTATCCGTTTGGCTGTTGAAGGGATGCTGCCAAAGAACAAATTAGCGGCCCATATGATCAATAAATTAAAAATTTTCAAGGGCGAAGCGCCGCAATACGGCAAGCTGCCCAAACTTGAGGTGTAAAATGGAAAAAGAGACCAAGAAGAAAGCTGTAGTACATAAAAAAAAGGAAGTCAAAGAAATTGCTGCTGAACAGCCAGTAGCGGCAAAGGTTGTTAAGGCTGCTGCCCCCAAATTACCGGCTAACAAGTATTTTGGTACCGGCCGCCGCAAAGAATCACGTGCCAAAGTCTGGCTGATTCCGGGAAATGGCCAGGTCATAATTAACGGTAAGCCATATGTGGAATATTTTTGCCATCGACAGTCAGCCCTTTCTCCCATAGCCAAAACTTTTTCTGCTACCAAGACAGAAGGCAAGTACGACGTAATTGCCACCTGTTCAGGCGGTGGAGTTACGGCCCAAGCTACCGCTGTCAGCATGGGGATTGCCCGTGCCATGGTCAGGTTAAGTGAGGATCTAAAGACCTTTTTAAGGCGGGAAGGCTTGCTGACCCGCGATCCCAGGATGAAAGAACGGAAAAAATATGGCCTTAAGCGTGCCCGCCGTGCCTTCCAATTCACCAAACGTTAAACAGGGAGGGATCTGATATGGGACAAGAGTATGACCGGCATTTTGAGGACTTTCGGTCGGGTGATCCCAGCGTCAATAGTAAGGAAAAAGGCGGATTGTTGTATCTTAACGGTTCTTTCCTGTTAGACCATGAAGACGAAATCATCAATTTGGTTAATCATGAAAGCCACTTGGCGGAAACCAGGAATCCAGGGCACAAGGTCACAAATATTTCCAAGGCTGATGGTCGAATAACCGTTAAAATTTCCGACCACAATCTTGCCTTGCATATCGGAAAACGGTTGGAACATGCCTATAAAGGGCAGCATAAGTTCCAGTTTGCTACTGGTGAGAAGTTTGTTGAAGTGCACTGGGAACGCAACGATTAAAACACTATTACTTGCATTTGTTGACGGTTGTGGTAATATTCGGATCATGAAAAAAATATTTATTTGTCTGTTTTTCTTCCTTGCAATTGTAACATTAGGAGGATGCGGTGGGGGTGGCGGGGAGACGGCGACCACAACGACTACTACAGTGACTACAACATCGACTGCCGCTTCCACCACAACCGGGACATCAACTACTACTGTGGCCGAAACAACAACGACAACAGATACTTCAACAACCACTACTATCACTGCCACTACGACAACAACTAGTACAACGATAATTTCTTTTGCAATCGAGACGATAGATGGGCAGGGGTTTATCGCAGGTAGTTATTGTCATATCAGGGTTGATAATAATAATAACCCTCACATTTCCTATTACGACAGCACAAACCTAAGGTTGAGATATGCCAATGTTGCGACTTCATGGAAAGAGGTCGTTTATGATGTTGGATTGACCTCCAGAAACAATTTAGCTATCGACTCTAATAACAAGATTCATTTGGTTTGTTATGATAACAATAACACCAGGCTGGAATATATTTCTGGTGAAGCGGGTTTCTGGCATGAGAGCGCAGTTGATGCTTCGGGATGGGCGTCAGAGCTGACAATGTCGGGTATCGCTGTGGATCAACAAAACCGTCCGCTGATCAGCTATTATAAAACGTCGGCAAATAATCCAGTTGTCGTAGCTAATAATGCCAGCGGCTCTTGGACCGCGGACACTGTTGTCGAAATCTCTCAAAGCAGCAATAATGATACGATTAATGCAATTGCCATTGATACTAATGGGAAGCAACATGTTTTATTTGTTAAAAATGCCTTACATTATGCAAATAATGTCAGCGGCGCTTGGCAAATTCAAGCGACTATAGAAAGTTCTGATAGTGGAAACTTTATTGCTCAAAATGCCAGTTTTGCCTTAGGGCCAGATAATGTGGCTCATGTTTGCTATATGCAGAATATTAATCCAAATTATTATTTCATCTATGCCAATAATTTAACAGGCAGTTGGGTGAAAGAGACACTATTTACTTCGACTGAGACGATTGGCATTTATAATTCTCTGGCTATAGATGCAACCGGCAAAGTTCATATAAGTTTTACTTTGGGTGACAACAGTCGAAGCCTTAACTACTTAACAAATATAAATGGACCATGGCATGTAACAACGGTTGAGGCCTTGGGAGTAGATCAATATAGTTGGAATTCTATCGATGTTGATAATTATTGCCGCCCGCATATTGCGTTTTATGACGAAGTCAATCGCGACCTGAAATACGCTGCCCCTGTCGCCCAGTAAAATTGAAAAAGCTCCCGGTTTTTGCTATATTGTTAGTATCCGCTATTAGAAAGAGGTAATAATATGGCAAGAAAAATGATCAAGTATAACCTGATGATCCCCGGCCCAACCCCAATCCCGACCCGTGTTTTATCGGCGATGAATCATGACATGATCGGCCACCGCGGTCCGCTTTTTTCCGCGGTGATGAAAGAGGTTATGGAGGATCTCCGCTGGGCGTACGAGACAAAAAACGATATTTTTATTTATCCCTCATCCGGAACCGGAGGGATGGAGGTGGCCGCTGTAAATGTCCTTTCACCGGGAGATAAGGTTATAGTTCTCAATATCGGTAATTTTGGCGCCCGCTGGGCCAAGATTTGCAAAGCTTACGGTGCCGAGGTCAACGATGTTAAATTCGCCCGCGGCCAGGCGGCTGATCCCAAGGTTTTGGAAGCGGAACTAAAGAAGGGGCCGGTTAAGGCGGTCTTTATGCAGCATAATGAAACATCAACCGGGGTTTTGAATGATGTGCAAACATTGGCCAAAACTGTCCGCCAGTTCCAACCAGATGCGCTGATCATGGTAGATGCGGTTTCTGGCATGATGGCGGCCCCGCTCAAGACAGACGACTGGGATTTGGATGTCGTCGTTTCTGGCTCACAAAAAGCCTTTATGGTTCCCCCCGGAGTCGCGGCAGTGTCGATTTCCAAGCGGGCCTGGAAAGCTTATGAAACAGCCAAATGCGCCAAACATTATTGGGATTGGGGCTTGATGAAGGAAGAAGCCCCCAAAGGCCATACTTATACGACCCCGCCTGAATCATTGATTTTTGGTATGCGTGAAGGGCTGAAGATGCTCAAGGAAGAGGGGAGAGAAAATGTCTTTGCCCGCCACCAATTTAACCGGGATTTGTTACGGACCGCGGCCAGGGCTTTGGGGCTCAAGTTATTAGCGGATGATTCCCATGCTTCTCCGGCGGTAACGGCAATCTTCCCGCCCGAAGGAGTGGATGGCGAAGAGGTCCGCAAGTTGATGCGTGACGATTTTAATGTTGAAGTTGCCCCTGGCCAAGGGGAGCTGAAGAGCAAAATCTTCCGTATCGGACATTTGGGCTATGTTGATTCCCTTGACCTGATTGGCGCCTGGGCGGCTGTTGAAGTTCTCTTCAAACGGCTAGGGGCCAAAATCAATTTCGGCGCCGGCGTTAAAGCGATGATGGAGATGCTCTAACAACCAGCGTCTGTGTGGCGGCTTCAAAGCGGAAGGGCAGGCCGAAGAATTCAAATTCCGCCCCATCTTCGGCGATGTGGTCGCTATCAAAGCTTTCTGAGGCAGCATTTAGCGCGGCGACTTTTTTATCAGCCAACTGTGTTTTAATTGTTCGATAACCCTGGTTGCCATCTTCAATTCTGATATTTAATACAGTAGTATTCAATTCGTCGCGATAGTGGAACCAAAGTGAGTTTAAGGTCAGAAATAGCATTCTGATGATTGGCCAGGGGAGACCGGTTAATTCAAAGGCATTTTCAAAGTTAATTTGACTTAGGAAATGGTCAAGATAGTTGATTTTGATTGAATTATCAATGAACAAAGCCTCTCTAAATTGGTCAAAGCACTCAAATAATTTAAATGTCTGGTTATGTTCTGTACCCAATACGCCAAAGGCGGTTAATGTTTCTTTGGTTCTAAGCTGTTCCAGCTGTTGAAATATTCGGTCTGCCGATTTGCCAACCAATCTAAGCCGATTAGCCCTGGTTTCCGCGCCTGGTTTGGAGCGAATCAGCAGGTCGTAAATAGTCGCTATTCTGATTGTATCAACTATAGCGACCACAGCGTTGTTTAAGATCAATTCTTTGAATTCCGGATCATCAGATTTCTTTGACCAACGAATGTAATAAATAACTAATTCCATTAAATTGATGGCTCTTATTATTTCGGCCCTGGTTAGTTCGGCCGTTTCAAATTCCGGTAGCCAAGCATGCGGTTTGGTTATTGTTATCCCTTCCCCTTGTTGGGCTTGCTGTGCATAGGTTGTCCCGGCATATAAATGCAGGTCACCGGCAACTGCCCGGTCCGGAGCATGTTGCAGCAAATAACTGATTGTGCGTAAGATGCTCTGCCAGGTTTGGCCGGGAAAGCCAACCAGCAGATTGAAGGCAACTGATACTCCAGCTGCTTCAGCTTTTTCGACTACCGCCGTAATATGGGACATTTGGAGGTGCGGGTCATGTTTAACTGTTCGAGCTAACGCCTCATCGGCCGACTCCAGGCCAAAGGCCATCTGCTTGAGCCCGGCGGCGACCATTTCATCGACTAACTCCAATGAAAGCTTATCGCCACGGGTTTCCACTGCCCAACGAAAGTCAGGGTGTTGTACCCGAAAGGCTTTAATTCCAGCCAATATTTCGTGGACTTCCCGGTGGAGAGCAAAGGTTTCTTCTTCAAACATTAGCAGCCTGACCCCCCGATCATATTGTTCGGAGATTTCTGCCAGGACATTTTCGGCTGAACGAAAACGAAGCCTTCTTTGATGAACCACCTCTCCAGCGCAATAGCGGCAGGAATAGGGGCAACCTCTGGCAGCAGTGATGGAATCAAGCTTGCCCAGGCCTTCTTGTTCCCCATACTCAAAATCATCAAACACAAACAGCGGATCAACTGAATGCGGGAAGGGATAGGCGTCAAGTTCAATTTGGTAATCTCTGTAGGGATTTATGACAATTTGGCCTCTTTCATCCTTATAAGCAATCCCGGAGACCTTGGCTAATTCCCTTAATAATGCTTGTCGGCCATAATGGTTTGCGGCTAAGGCCAGTTCGCCAAGCGTTTCCTCGCCATATCCGATAGCCGCGATATGAAAGGAGCTGGACAATAATGTCAGTTTCGGTAAAGCAGAGGCGTGGTAGCCGCCAATAATTCTTAACGCTCCTGGAGCCGCATCCTTGGCCATCCGGGCAATGGCAATAGCTTGCTCAATTGTCGCGGTCGTTGAGGTTACGCCGATAATTGTGGGAGAAAACCTCTTTAAAAAATGCTGCAGGTTAAAATTATGGGGAGCCAGAGTCAGGTCGAGCACTCTTACATGATATTGTGGGCCGGTCGCGGATAGGGCCAGCGCCGAATTGCCGGCAATTCTTTGCATCAGCTGAGGGCTATTTACTGTTCCAGCCAGGTAGGAAACATTATTAAGACGATGTCTGCGATGGAAACGTGGGGCAATTAAAAGCAATGATGGTTGCCCAGTTGGCGGAAGATGTGCTTCACAGCGCTGGGGATATACTTTGGCAGATGCGTGTGTCTTCATACCTTTAATTATCGACGCCGCAACTAGAGAATTTCATCTATCTTATGGGAAAAATGAGTGCTAAAATTTATTTATGAACGTTTCGTGTCAATTATCAATTCAATATGATGGTCAATTATTCGCCGGTTATGAGCTGCAGCCCGGCGAAAGGACTGTCAGGGGAGTGTTGGAAGAGGCATTAAAAAAGGTCTACAAGCGAAACGTTTCCATTATTACCCCCTCCAGAACAGATGCGGGCGTGCATGCTGTAGCCAATACAATAAGCTTTAAGGCCCCTTTCACTATCCCTGATGATAAGCTTGTTTTGGCTTTGAATGCTCATTTGCCTGCTGACCTTAGGGTCATGAGCCGGGAAAATGCCCCGGGAAAGCCCGTAAAGGCTAAAACCTATGAATATTATATTTACAATGGGCCGATCTGTCCGCCTTTGATCAGGCGCTTTGTTTGGCATATTAAACCGCAGCTTAGTCTATCTAAAATGCGCCTGGCGGCCAGGCAATTGGTCGGCCAACACGATTTTTCCTCGTTCTGCGCCTCTGGCTCCGGTGATGACAATCCTGTGAAAACGATCTATCGAATTGAAATAATGAAATCAAAAATTGTCTTGGGTTCAGCCTCCTGGCCAATAATCAGCCTTCGTATCCGGGGGAGCGGCTTTCTTTACAAGATGGTTAGGAATATGGTTGGAACACTGGTTGATCATAGTCTCAAAGGGCCAAATGATCAAAGCATCAAAAGTATCTTGGCCGCCAAAGATAGAAAGTTGGCTGGCAGAACCGCGCCGGCGTGCGGGTTGTTTTTAGTGTCTTCAAGGTAATATTTTTGATATAATTCAATTAAATACGGCATATTTATCAGAGAGGAGCTTACTATGAAAGTTTTAGCCATGGACAAGGTCGCTGAAGAAGGGTTGAAAATTATTAAGGAAGCGGGGATTGAGGTCGACTCCAAAGCTGGGCTGCCCGAAGAAGAAATCATTAAAATTATCCCGGATTATGATGCGCTAATTGTCCGTTCTGAAACTCGTGCCACCCCGAAAATAATTGAAGCCGGCAAAAACCTGAAAATTATTGCTCGGGCCGGAGTTGGCGTAGATAATATCGACCTGCCGACGGCCACCAAAAACGGGGTCATTGTTGTGAACTCTCCAGAAGGGAATACCGTTGCCGCCGCAGAGCACACCTGGGCCATGCTCCTCTCTATGACCCGTTCCATACCGCAAGCCCATGGCAAGCTCAAGACAGGGGTTTGGGATAAGAAATCTTTTAAAGGGGTAGAGGTGCTTAATAAGACCTTGGGCGTGATCGGCTTGGGCAAAATTGGCCGACGGGTAGTGGCTTATGCCCTGGGAATGGGGATGAGGGTTATTGGCTCTGATCCTTTTGTGACGGCTGAATACGCAAAAAGCCTGGGCATCGAGCTCAAATCTATTGAAGACGTCATCAAAGAAGCGGATTTTATTACTTTTCATATCCCCAAAACAAAAGAGACTGCCGGTATGATCAATAAAGAAACAATTGCCAAGATGAAGAAAGGGGTCAGGTTGGTTAACGTTGCCCGGGGGGGGATTATCAACGAAGCTGACCTGGCCGAGGCCTTGAAAAACAAACATGTTGCAGCGGCTGCGCTGGATGTTTTCGAAAAAGAGCCTTGTGAAAACAGCCCATTATTTCAGTTGGACAATGTCGTGGTGACGCCGCATTTGGGAGCTTCAACGGTTGAAGCTCAAGTTAACGTGGCCATTGACGTTGCCGAGCAGATTGTCGAGGTGCTCAAAGGCGGGGCTGCCCGTTCTGCAGTTAACATTCCTTCAATGAAGCCGGAACTGATCACCCCGGTCAGGCCTTTTATGAGCATTGCCGAAAAGCTTGGTTCTTTGGCGGCGCAGCTGGTCAAAGGGGCTGTGACAAGGGTTGAAGTGGAATATGCCGGAGAGGTGGCGGACAACAATGTCTCTCCGTTGACGACAATAGTCATGAAAGGGTTGTTGACCCCTATGCTTGATGTCAAAGTGAATTTTGTGAATGCCCCGTTTGTAGCCAAAGAGCGGGGGATTGAAATTGTTGAATCCAAAAATAAAGAGAGCAAGGATTTTGCCAGTTTGATAACCCTAAGGATCAAGACCGAAAAAGAGACCAGGGAGATCGGCGGGACTATTTTTTCCGGTGTTGGTGACCGCCTGGTGATGATTGACGGCTATCGGGTTGATGCCGTGCCGCAGGGCTATATGTTAATTTTGCAGAATATTGACAAGCCGGGGATGATCGGCAAGGTCGGGACTTTTCTTGGCCAACACAATATCAATATCGCCGCCATGGATGTCGGCCGGATCAGGAGCGGTGAAAAGGCGGTCATGGTCCTCAACATCGATAACCAGATTTCTGAAAAACTGCTGCAAGAGATGACAAAACTCGAAGGGATCGCCGGGGCCACGCTGGTAAAAATTTAATGTTCGACTGGCTGTTTGGCGGCAAGAAAAAGGTTGGCCTGGTCTTGGGTGGTGGGGTGGCGCGCGGGTTGGCCCACATTGGCGTGCTTAAGGTCCTTATCCAAAATAAAGTCCCGATCGATTATGTTGTGGGTACATCTTCGGGTAGTTTGATCGGGGCGGCCTTTGCGGCTGGAATGGATGTGGCCCAGATTGAAAAGATTGCCATGCGTATCCGTTGGCGCGATATGATGAAGCTCACTTTTTTCCAGGCCGGCTTAAATGCGCCGGAGGCGATTGAGGACTTTGTGGTTCGTTTTATCGGTGACCGTGATTTTAGAGAGATGAAAATCCCTTTTGCTGCAGTGGCAACAGATATTAAAAATGGCGCGCGGGTAGTGATTGATCAGGGGGGGATTGCCAAGGCGGTAGCTGCCAGCGCGACCTTTCCCGGGGTTTTTTCGCCTGTCGAAATCAACGGGCATTATTTAATCGATGGCGGGATCGCTGCCAACGTCCCGGTTGATGTGGCCAAACAACTCGGAGCCGATTTTGTGATTGCTTCCGACGTTATCCCCTCCAGGTATATCAGGGGTATACCGAATGACCCGCTTTCCGGCCTTGGCCGGGCCCTTGACCTGATGTTTAAACAGCTAAGCTATGCTGAACGGCAACGGGCCGATATCCTGATCGAATTGCAGATGGAAGAGGAAGACATCTGGCATTTGGACCTTCACAAGGCGGAAAAGCTGATTACCGCCGGTGAAATTGCCGCCCACCGGGCGATCAACAAGATCAAGAAAGCCCTAAAATTGCCAGCCGGGAGTTAAGGGTCGTCCGCGGAATGCCCAGCAGCCTGGCTGCTTTGGCTTTATTGTTTTTTGCCTCTACCAGAGCGGCTGATATTTTTTCTTTTTCCAGGGTGCATATTTCATCACGTAAAGCCCCGTTACTTATAGATAGAGGGGGGCTCTCCTGGCGCAGATTAAGATCGTCCAGGGAGATGAAATCATGGCGGCTTAAGACCACTAACCGCTCGATCAAATTTTGCAGTTCGCGGACATTCCCCGGCCAGTTATATTGAAGCAAGGCTTTTTCGGCTTCGGGGGTGAATCCCTTGACCAATTTATTAGTCTCTTGGGTAAATTTCTGGAGAAAATGCCTGGTTAATAATGGGATATCACTTTTACGCTCTCGCAATGGCGGCAGGGTGATAGGGATAACATTTAGCCGATAATAGAGGTCCTGGCGAAACTTGCCAGCTTCAATGGCTTGTTCAAAATTGATATTGGTGGCGGCGACAATTCTGACATTGATTGGCAGCTCTTTTTCTCCTCCCAGGCGGCTAAGCAACTTGCTCTCGATTACCCTTAACAGCTTGGATTGCATGCCGACCGGCAGGCAGCCGATTTCGTCAAGGAAAATCGTCCCGCCATCAGCCAGCTCAAATTTACCAAGTTTTCTCTCCAAAGCCCCGGTAAATGCGCCCCGTTCATAGCCAAATAATTCCGACTCCAGCAGGTTGTCTGGAATGGCGGCGCAATTGACTGCCACAAAAGGATGTCCTGCCCGACGGCTTTTCTGGTGGACAGCCCGGGCGGCCAGCTCTTTGCCGGTACCCGATTCTCCCTGTAATAATATTGTCGTATCTGTATTGGCAATATTTTCTATCATCTGAAAAACTTTTTGCATTGCCGGGGAGCTGCCGATCAGGTTTTCGTAAGCCGCCCCTTTTAGCAGGGCCTTAAGCTTGATGTTTTCATGATTAAGGACATAATTGTTCAGCCCCTTTTCAATTACCACCAGGAGTTCTTTAACATCAAATGGTTTGGTGATGTAATCGCTTGCCCCGGCTTTCATGGCCTCAACGGCATCAGCAATGTCCTTGGAGGCGGTAATAATAATTACAGTAGAGGTGGGATCCTGAAGCTTTATTTTTTCCAGTAATTCCAGCCCAGAGATTTTTGGCAGGCGCAGGTCCAGTAGGATAAGGGCAGGGCTCTGCTTTTCTAATATTTTCATGGCACTCTCGGGGTTAGAGGCGGTTAATAAAGTATATTTCTTACCGAGAATTGATCGATATGTTTCTAACATATCTAATTCGTCATCAATGGCTAAAATCAGTTGTTTTTGGCTATTCATAAGTAAATATTATCACTCCCTATATGGTAAAACAATCATAAAGGGGTATAAGCAAGCTTGTTGCCATGAATGCTTTCTGGCAAATAGTGACCGAAAATGGTCTTAGTGACGAATAATCGTCATAGTATTTATTAACAGCTATGGTAATATTTGCTTATGGACCTGAATGCTATTGCCAGCCTTTCGTCTGCGCTAGTTGCCTTATTCTTGGCTTTGTTTGCTTTAATAATCGGGAAAAAGGGATCGACAAACTTAATCTTGTCACTCTTGGCTTTGGCCATCAGTGGCTGGTGTTTTGGCCAATTCATGGGTGGGGTGGTTGCGGAAAAATCGGCTGTCCTTTTCTGGACAAGATTCAACCTGGGTTGTGCCGTATTTATCCCAGTGTTTTATTATCATTTTATCCACAGCTATATTCAAAAAAAGTTTTCTGTTGGTTGGTTGTACTTGATCGGCTTGAGTTTGCTAGCCCTCGATTTTACCCCCCTGTTTGTGGCTGATGTTGCCGCTTATGCCGGTTATAAATACTATCCAATCGCCGGTCCAGCCTATTATCTTTTTGGCCTGCTGGCAGTGGGATTGTTATCTATCGGTTTACTGCGGCTCATACAGTATATTAGGGTAGCGCGCCCCGGCCAGGCCAACCAGGCGGAATATGTTTTGTTGGCTTCGGCTATCGGGATTATTGGCGGCCTGACAGCTTTCTTCCCTGTCTTTAATATCAATTTACCTGTAATTAGCCATTATTTGATGCCGGTATTTTTAGCCTTGATCATTTATGTGATTGTTAAACACCGGCTGGTTGAGATTGAATACGTGCTGACCCAAAGCCTGGTATATTCAATCTTGACTGTATTTTTTACCGCTTTTTATGCCCTGGTAATTCTGTTATCGACCCAGGGGCTACAAAGCGTCACAAAATATAATTATCAATTAACTGTCATCCTGGTGGTTTTTGCCTCGGTGGTAGTTTTTCAACCGCTCCGGGAGCTGGTCCAAAGCTGGGTTGATCGGCTTTTTTTCCGAGGGAATTATCGCCTCAAAAACGAAATTCGGGAATTAGCCAATGAAAATAGTAAGCTCTATCATGGCTTGCTTCAAGCCGACAAACTGGCGGCTTTGGGGACCTTGGCTGCCGGCATGGCGCACGAAATAAAAAATCCTTTGGCGGCCATCAAGGGGCTGACCCAAATTCTGCCGGAAAACTGTGCTGATCCGCAATTTATGCAAAAATATCATGAGATCGTTCCCCGGCAATTAGATAGGATCAATAAAATTGTCAACGACCTGCTTGATTATGGCCAACCGAATAAGCTGGCCTTATCCAAGGTTAATTTGGGTGATTTGCTTAAGGATGTTTTGTCGTTGGTCGAAAACCAATGCCATAAGTCCGGAATCGAGATTATAAATGAGCTTGAGCCCTTACCGCCGCTTGTGGCCGATCAGGCTAAATTACATCAACTGTTTCTTAACCTTGTCCTCAATGCTATCCAGGCGATGCCCCAGGGCGGAGCTTTGACCCTTAGTTGCGCAAATTCGTCGGAAAAGGAAATCTGTCTTATTCTGGCCGATACCGGTCAGGGGATCCCGGCAGAAAAGTTGCAGAAGATCTTTGATCCGTTCTATACTACCAAAGAGACAGGCGTGGGGTTGGGGTTGGCGGTGGTCCAGCGAATTATCAAAGAGCACGGCGGCTTTATAGAAGTTGCAAGCCAGCCGGGGAAAGGGACAAAATTTAAAATATGCCTGCCTATAAAGCCCGGGCCATCAGCCTAAAAACCAAGCCGTTTGCCGAGGCCGACAAAATGGTCACCATTTTCTCGCGCGAATACGGTAAATTGCGGGTCTTGGCCAAGAGCGCCCGCCGTGTCCCTTCCCGTTTGGGCGGGCGGGTTGAGACCTTCAGTTATGCCGATTACTTTATCGCCAAGGGACGATCGATGGATATCGTTTCCCAGTGTGAAATCCTGGAAACTTTCCAGAGCCTTCGGGAAGACGGGTCGGCGCTCCAGACCGGCCTTTACTTTTTGAAGTTGATCGATGCCGGTACTTCGGAAGGGCAGCATAACCCTGAACTTTTTGATCTGCTGTTGAAGGCCCTCTATACTTTGAAGTTCAAAAAAGATCCCCAGCTGGTGGAAAAACGATTCGAGATCGCTTTTATGAAGTTGGAAGGGATCTATCGGGATGGGGTAGAGCCAAAACTTTGTTTGAGCGAACATATGGGGGTTGACCTATGCCGGTGGTAACGGAAGCGCAAAAAAACCGGTTTTTGGCAGTGTTTTCCAATTTGGGTTTTATGCTCCTTTGGCTGGGACAATTGACTTCGCAGCTGGCCGACAGGATCTTCGTCTATGTGTTGATGATCATAGTTTACCAATTGACCAAGTCCAATTTAGGGGTGTCGCTCCCTTTGCTGGCCTTTGGCATCCCCTCGGTCCTGGTTGCCCCCTGGGCGGGAATTTTTGTCGATAAGCTTGACCGTAAATGGATAATGGTCATTACCGATATTTTACGCGGCCTGCTTATTTTGCTGATCATCCCGCTGATTGCCAAATCAGTGGCCGCAATTTTTCTGGTCAGCCTGCTGATTTACAGTGCGGCCCAGTTCTTTGCGCCGGCTGAAAGCTCTTCTATCCCGGAATTGGTTGACCGCAAATCATTGATTGTCGCAAATTCATTATTTATGATTACCTGGATGGCCTCTTCTGTCGTCGGGCTCGGGCTGGGGGCCCCGTTGCTCAATCTGCTGGCGGAAAAAGGGACCCTGGTGGCTTCTGCTGTCTGTTATTTTGTTTCTGCCGGCTCCATTCTACTGGTGCCGCTCAAACCACCGGTCGTGAAGGCCAACCCCAAAAGCCACGTCCTGGGCGACATGGGGGTCGGTTTTGAATTTATCCGCCGCAACCAGGTTGTCCGCTATTCGCTCTACAAACTTTTTGTCTCGGCCACAGCCATTGCCACACTTTCGGTTTTGGCTATCGCCTATGCCAACGATATCTTAAGGATAGGCGGCAAGAATTTCGGGTACTTAATTATTGCGATTGGGGTGGGGATGTTGGTGGGGATGTGGAGCCTGGAGAAGCTTAGCCAATATTTTAAAAAAGGGACGATAGTGGTGACCAGTTTTTTGGTTTCCGGGGCGGCCTTGATTGCCTTGGCTTATGTGACCGACCTCTGGCTGGCCATCTCGCTGATTGTTTTGCTGGGGGTCAGCAATATTTATATTACCTCTTCAATCCAAACAATTTTACAGCATAAGATTCCCCGCCAGATCAGGGGCCGGGTCTTTGGCGTGCAAAATATGATTATCAATTCGGCTTTTACCCTGCCGGTGGTTTTTTTTGGCATGATTGCCGACGTTTTTGGCCTGCTTTTTGCTATTGCCGCGCTGGGCTGGCTGGTTTTTCTGATGGGTGTGGCGGGGATGTTTTTGCCTAAATTTAAAACTGTCTGAAATCCTCTTTAATAAAAGCTGAAAAGTATTGGGTGGAATATGCCAGACCCAGTACATTTATTAACTAATAGAGTTGTCTTGCCAAGGCGTGCAGTGGCGGCGACTGGAAGGCCGGCAGCGGAAAAAGCCGCCTTGGGGCGCCGTTTACAGGCTGTTCATAACAGTGAATTGCAGCGTGTTGGTTTTCATATTTTACGGCTATTGGAAAACGAACACTCCCTATTTGACCTACCAAGATATGTTGATCGATTTTATAAAACTTATATTTATTCCGCACCACAGGTCAAAATTCTTTATGATGATATCCAAGAGGGAGCAGCCACTAATGAGCTTGGCAGGAGAAAAGCTCCCTTTGTTTACATCCCGTTTGAGCTAGGCGATGAGAGCTTGGTCCTAAGAATCCATGACCCGGCCTTTCGCCAATATTTTGGTGACATGTTGCGTGATCCAACTGAGATATTATTCGAACAGAGGGTCGGGGATAATATCTATCAATACATGTGGCGGGAAGATTACGAAGATATCCGCCAATATGCTATCCGTTTAGTATTTGATGCAGAAGCCCGGCTGCCATTTGCTCGCCAGAACAACCAAACCTATATCAGGGGCAATCCGGAATTTCGAGGGCTGATGGCTCACCAGATAGGTGAATTAGTTGGTGCGGGTAAGCGGATTTTATCTATCGGGCCGGGACAGGGGGAATTGGAGGCCTTATTAAGCACCCAATACTTGCAGAACGTTGAGGCCATTGAGCTTTCTCCGGCCATGGCGGCTGTTGCCAGGGAACAAGGGATAAGGGTCCATGTCGGAGATGCCCACCAAATGACTTCACTGGTTTCCGGCCATTTTGATGCGCTAGTTTTTCCTGAATCAATTGGTTATCTTAATTTGGAGACTATTTTTCAACAATCTTGGGCTATCTTGGCTCCAGGGGGAAAGCTTTTCATTATTACTTACACTATTAAAGACGGCCAGCCTATTGCCGGATACCGCCGGCAGCCCTACAGAGAGTTGGCTGCTGCGCTGGCCAAACATGGCTTCCAGGTTGAGCGTGCCCGAACCTTTATCCCCATCAGGGGTAGAATAGCCATTTCCAGGGAGCAGGCCGATATCTCTCAATCAGAAAAAGAAGCGCCTATCCTCTATATTCGAGCCGGGAAAATATAAACAGCCGGATATTTGGTGCTATAATGTTGCCAGATGAAGCCAAAACATGTCTTGTTTTATTCTACACTCCGCTGTAACGCTGCCTGTGAATTTTGTCCAATTTGGCAATTGTCTCCCGATCAGCAGACGTTGGAAACCGATCCCCGATTGATTATTGATAATCTTCATCTGGCCAGACGACAAGGGGGGAAGCAGCTTTTAGTTACCGGAGGGGAGCCATTATTACGCGATGATTTACCGCAAATTCTTGAAGCGGCCAAACAATTGGGCTTCAGGATTGAGCTTTCCACCAATGGGATCCTTTATGCTGACAAGGGCCGGGCTTTAAAGGCCTGGGTTGACAGGTGGTTGTTTTCCATAGATTATCCTATCGCCAGCGAGCATGATCGCAGCCGGGGAGTAGAATGTTTCAGTGAGGTTATCTCTGCCTTAAAAAGTACCAACAACTCGGCAATAAATTTTACCATTACCAGGGATTCCATCCGCTATTTACCGGAGATGGTCGAATTGGCAGAACGGCTTAACAAAGTTATCCAAATTTTGCCGGTCCATGATTTTCAGGGGACCCAGGGCTTTGAGCCGATAACACTTGAACACATCAAATACTATAGTCGCCATAGGCTGGTGGTAGTTGATTTGGCTCTTCTGCAATTTATAAAAGACGGCGGGAACCAGGTGCTTTTCCCCCGTTGCCGGGCTCAAGAGACAACTCTCACCATTGCGCCGGACGGCCAGCTGATCAAACCCTGCTTTTTTAACCCAGCCGGGCGGCAGGGCAAAGAAAATGTATGTTCTTGTTGCATGCGCTGGCCCTATATGCTACCATCTCTCTCGTCGGCATGGGATAAGTATCGGCTGCTCGCCCTTTATTCGAATTGGCTCAATCGCGCCAAAGTATTATAAGGAGGAAAAAATGAAGATAGTCATGCTGGTCCCTTATTTTTACCCGCACACCGGAGGGACCGAAAAATACGTCCGCGACCTTTCTACCGCCCTGATCCACGAAGGACACGAAGTAACCGTCATCACAAATAACCTGCCAAAGGCGAAAAATGCCCCGATGCACGAAACTTTGCCCGAAGGGATCAAAGTCATCAGGCTCGACGCCATTGATATGTTCAATTACCTGCCGGTCAGTTTTGGTAAATTTAACCTGCGAATGCTGGAAGGATTTGATATTGTCCATGTCCATGTCCCGGCTTTCAGCTTTTTAAGGGCGGTTGCCGGCAAGATCAAGCAGCCGTTAATTGTGACTTATCATTGTGACGTAACAGTGTCGGAAAAATATTTTGGGGTGCCGGTCCCGCAATGGCTGGTCCCGCCCTTTGAAGAGAGTTCCAACGCCTATGCCCGTTATCTCCTGCCGCAAGCGGATGTTGTTTACAATACAACAGAAACTTATGCGGAAACTTCCCCGGTTATGAAAAATATTCCTCACCGGGTCATCCCGATCGGCATATTTCATGACAAGATTGATGAAATTCAAAAAAAACTGAACCTTAACCCGGAAAAAAAGAACCCGCGTCAGTTGTTGTTTTTGGGCCGTTTAGCCGGAAATAAGGGCTGCGATTATCTGGTCAAAGCGATGCCCAAGATCCTGGAAAAATTCCCCAAAACCAAACTGGTCATTTGTGGTGACGGAGAGGAAAAAGGGCATATCCTGGACCTGGTGACCCAATTCAATATTGGCCAGTCGGTGACCTTTCTGGGTACGGCCACTTTTGAAAAATTGGTTGAGCTGTATTACACTTCACTCGCCTATATCTTCCCTTCGATTAACCGTCTGGAAGCGTTTGGTATCGTACAGTTAGAGGCCATGGCCAATTATACGGCAGTAATCGCATCAGATATCCCGGGGCCAAATGCCGTGATGAACCCGGGCGAAACAGGGCTGCTGGTGCCCAAACAAAGCCCGGAGGCAATTGCCGAGGCGGCCATCAAGTTATTATCCGATCCGGACAAGGCGTTGGAGATGGGTCGCAAAGGACGGGCTCTGGTGGAAACAAAATACAGCTGGAAAACCATTGTTCAGCAGGTTTTAGGTGTTTACAAAGAGGCTATTGCTAAAAAAGGGGGGTGAGAGCGGATCAATTGTCCAGGGAATTAATTACAGGAGGCTGATATGAAAGTTACTTTAGATGGAATAATTGATATTTTTGAGGCGGCTTTTGACTGGCAAAAGGTGCTCTTTGTCCTTTGTGGCGGGTTAGTCGCTATGGTAGGAAACTGGTTATTGGGTTATCTGGGGATGAGTTCAGGCAACACCCTGCTAATGAATTTATTGGGTATTTTGGCCGCCATCTGGTTTTACATCTTTTCAACACTGACAATCGCCGGCAGTATTCATATGATGGCCAGCCAGATGACGGGGAAAGGGGCGGTTGCCTTTGGCGGCGCAGTGGCTTTTGCCAGGGAAAAGGCGCTCAATGTTCTGTTGGCTCCAATAGTCTTGGTTCTTTTTGTTTTGGCTGTTGTTGCGGTTGAATTGATTGTGACTTTTATCCTCAACCTGATCCCGGTCATCGGTCTCTGGTTGATTGCCCTGCTGGTAATTCCTCTGATTGTCATCAACTTGCCGATTTTGGCGGCGCTGCTCTCTTCCAATCTCTTGATTGCCGCGGTTGTAGTTGACAATTTGGGAGCAATTGACGGGGTTAAGAAATTATTTAGTTTGGCCAAAAAAGAGCCAATCCGGCTGATCACTTCTATCATGGTGGCGCTGGTCCTGACGATGGTGGTTATAATGATCGCCATGATGGTGTATTTTGGTGCGGTGGCTATTGCGGCTGGTGTGGCCTGGCCATTAATCAGCTCGGTTATGAGTGGGGTTGACGGGATGAATATACCCTTGATCATTGCCGGCGCGTCACTTGGGATCACAGCAATTTTAGGTATGGCATATTTATTGGTTGCCATGTATGGGGTTTATGCGCTGATCTATGCCTCGGTCAAAGATCGAGCCTAGTCGATAGTTTTATTAAGCAGGCGTATCATTTTTGGTACGCCTGCTTTTTTTTATTGGTGCAGGTCAACTAATTGCTGTAAAGTCAAACTTAGGTCGGCATAAACTCGCCGCAACTGTTCCAAGACATGCTTGGAAATGGCAATAGCTCTGACCTGTTCAGAAGCTACCACACAATCGGCATTTCTTGGCTCTCCGGTCAACAAGCTCCGTTCTCCGATAATATCTCCCGGGACCCTGGTGGCCACGAGCAGTTTTTGTTGGCCTTTGGTTTGCCAGACGTCGACTTGACCGTCGGCAATGATAAATATCCGGTCGGCCCGTTTATCACCTTCACGTATCAAATATGTTCCCATTGTTGCTTCGACAGGTTCTGCGGCCATGATCAGAGCATCCACCATCTCTTCTGGTGCATGCGGGAACGCCTGTTGGATCACCGGCCTCATCCATTCGGTTTTTTTGACTGCTGTAAGAATGGTGGCTTTTTCTTCAGGGGAAAGCTGTTCATACTGTTCAGCGGTTAATACCTGCAACTCAACGCCGCTTAATGTCCTGACTGTTGCGTTAGCGGTGGTGCCCAACAATACGCGTCTTTCACCAAAGGCTTGTCCTGGGCCCAGAATTATTGTCTCTTCCAGCCCTTCGTTGCTTCTGGTGACAACTTCAACCGCTCCTTTGCGGACGATATAAAAATTTCCGTCAGAACTTGACCCCGTTTCAATCAGGACTTTCCCTCGCTGTTGCCAGGTGATGGTTGACCCTTTTGCCAGGGCAACGATCGTGGCCGGCGGGAGATCGCGTAGAAAAGGGACATGGGATATGACAGAAATCGAACTGGCCAGCGTATCCAGGGGGACCATTTCGCCGGAAACGCCGAGTTTGTCTGCTGCTTCTTTGGCTAATCGGCCAGCTCTGGCCAGGACACCAAAGATGCCATCTTCATTGGCTTGCAGCGAGGCATCGCTCAAGGAAAAATCTCTCCTTCGGCGATAGTCGAATTTTGGCAAAAGCAACCCTTTTCCCATAACCTCGACGATATAGCCGTCCCTGACCAGGGAACTCCAGGCCTGATTGGCCGCTTCACCGAGGAAAGACAAATCACCTTTGCCAATTTTTCCTACGACCACATCAGCTTTGACATTATGGACCAGCTTAAGTATCCCGGTGATATAGGGGGCCCATTCTGTGATGACCTCTTCCGGTTCAGGATGGATAATGTTGCTACCGGCATCAACAACGACAACCAGCGCGTCTTTAACGAATTCCAGTATTTCATCCCTTCTGGCTGCAGAAATGATCCCGGATTTTACCATCTGTTCAAGCCCTTTTGGTCCCAACGTGTCACCGGTATAAACAACCGCTTTTTTCCAGCTCTTGCCTTTATCATCAGATGTGTAAACTGCCAGCATGGAGGAGGAAACTGAATGAATCCCGCTGAGGACTTCTAACTTTACTCGTTGTTTTCCTTGGCCGATGATCAATGGCTGGCCGGGATAGAGTTCAAGTGGGTTTAATGCTTCAACGACCTCTTGTTGAGTCAAATGACCAGCCATGTCCGCTGCTTTACGAGTGACACAATCCAGTGTCAGGGGGGTCATTATATAACTGGTCCTTGTCGTCATAGCTGAAACAAGTTCGTCAAGATTGTCATGGTCACGGTGATGATGGCTAATGTAAACAAAATCGATTGTAGAAATATTTATCCCCAATTTAGCCAGGTACTGTTTGGCGTAGGCTGAAGTCTCAACCAAAATGGTCTTTCCCTGGACCTTGATAATAAAGCAGACGGTTATGCCGGTGGCCATCCCGTTACCGGTCGAGACCATAAAGACAGAATTATCGGGAATTGTTCCCAAGGGATCGTGTGGCAGCCGCTGCTCCGGCATACTGATGATTGGTTGGGGTTTTCGTGGTTGAATGGCCAGATCGTACGGCCCATCTCCTTCATCAACTCTAAAATGAAAATTACCGACCCGGGTCAAATGGGGGGCAGAAGTATCGTCAAAAGCTACTGTTCTGATATATGATTCTAACCCGAGAGGTTGGGTTTTTCCTCCGTCCCAGGGGCCAAATCCGGGCCTGATAGCTAAATACAATAGCTCACTTCTTAAATCTTCGGCCAGGGGGCCATAATAGCCGCTTAAGCTGGTTAATTCTCTCAATATTGTCTGCTCGTCGGGGCCAAATAATTCCAAGGCAACTATCCTTCTGATCCTGGCCAATTCATCTGGCGTTGCAATAAAGGTGACCGGTCTTTTGGCGAAAACAATTCCTCCAAGACTTTTAAATACTAGAAAGCTTGGCTCCAGCACACCGCGAAAATCACTCGCCGGCGCAACAATCCCCCCTAAACTGGCCAGAAGGTGGGGAGGAAGGACCTTGACCGTATCTGGTTGTGCCCCCAGCAGGTACGGGGTGTTGGGAGTTGTCCATGGGAAAAACAGGACAGTATTGGAAGCCAAGTGAAAAAGAGGGGGGTCATCAGGGTTTAAGTGTTCAGCAATCCTTCGCCAATCAGTCGGGGTAACCGCTTTGACTATCTGCTGACTGAAAAAATCAGTCATTGCCGCTTCATCAATCTCTATTAGTGGCTGGCCGGCCAGGGTTGTCAGGACCGCTCCCGGCGGCAACTCTTTGGCATTTAAAAATACAGCCAGACGACCGCGTTGTTGTGGGTTGAGGGTTAGGACTCTGGCGGACGAACGAAAAAAGGCCAGAAGCGCGTGAGTTGTTGTGCGTGCCCGAATTTGCAAGGTCATATTATGCTCCTTTTTATTCTGGCAATCGCTGGTTGCGCATTCCCGGGTATTTATCCATTACCTAATCTGGAAATTTCATCTGATTTCTTGTTCGGCATATTTTCCGACCGGATATTTGTATCTTCTGGCCGTTTCCAATGTGGCTTTTGCGCGGGCAATGACTTCATTATCCCCAGCCGCTTGATATCGCCTAAATAATTGGACATAACAATGTGCGAGGACAATTGGCTCACATGAGCTGGCAAATGGTCCGGGAAAGGCCGTACTATCCATTTGCCCGGCTGCCTCGGCAATCGCTCCGGTGGTAAAGAGCTGATAGGGCAGCGAGCGTTGGAGATTGTTTAAGATCTCGGCCATTGGGCGGTCTGATAGGGAGCCAAATTCTTCCGGTAAACCATACGCGTAGGGGCAATTACCGACGCTGCCAGTTGGCCGGATATAGATCTCTTTTGGTTTGACATATCCGTGACACCAACCGCACATGTTGGGTTTGCCTGGTGACAGATCGGCGAAACCAAGCGGCTGAGGGATGCCACAATAAAAATGATCAGTATGAGGCAGCCCGTTTTTAACTGCATTACCTAATTGGATAATATAGGGGAACATGCCCAATCTTTGTCGAAAAGGGGCGCAAAAATCAGCCTCCCAATCCTTGTCCGGTTCGCGTAAGGCACTATTAAGCACAAAAGAGACGCGATGTTTAGGAAAACCCAGTTGCTGGCTTAATATTGCCAAATACATAACTCGCGCAAAAAGTCCCGGCCGCTGGCGATTCATCTCCATGGAGGCGGGATCCAGGGTGTCGAGACTGACCTGCAGGCGTATGCCCGGAAAGGGGAGTAGCCGCAGGAGAAATTCTTTCGGGTCCTTAACCGTCCCATTATGTGTGATAAAGAGATCATCAAACATTTCGCCAAGCTTAAAAGGCCGTTCATGCTCCAGCAGTAAATAATCTTTAACAAAGTCAATCAAGGTAAAAAGGTCGTTTTGTCTTAAGGTAACTTCCCCGCCAGTGAATTCAATTTCATTTATACCAGCCCTAAGTAACGGTTTTAGCGCCTCGGCAATTGTTTCTGCCGGCAGGCCATATTCTTCCGGATGCGACCCGCCTTTCAAACAATGCCGGCAATTAAGGTTACACAGCCCGGTCAATTCAACAACCACTCCCTTGACAATTCTTAATGGGTTTTGCAGGCTGGCTGTTTTTATTTCATCGGCTAAAGCCGATAAACGGCGATTCGCCGTAAGAAAACTGATCAGACCGAGCTTTTCCCATTCTGCCAGGAATGGGCGAGCGGCTTCCGCAGACTTCTTTCCGACAACCAATAAATCATCCCGGTCGATGTAGGGACGGTCAGTCACATAATGCAGAAAGCTATTGCCAAATTCATTCATTGAAGTCCGGCTGGGCCAAAGTCCGGAAATTTTATCTAATTTTAGTTGACGGTGCTGTCCGTAGGGGTTGTCATACTGACGCCGGGCAGTTTTTAGGAAATGTGCTGTCCTCCAGCCAAGATTTGTCAGGGTTACAACTGTTGGCATATGATCAAGCTATTCTCCAGGGCGAAGCTCCTCGTCAATCCTAACCAGTTCCAGATATCCGAGCTGACACACAAGCTGAAGTGTTTCGCTAGGGCCAAATTGTTCAACCCAATTTTGAATCCGTCCTAATAGGCGATAATAATGGTACATTTCAGAAATAGCTGACCGTTGATAGGTAGCATGATCCAGTCCGGTGTTTTCCAGAAATTCATACATAACGTGTTGTGGACCATAATGTTTTATCGCTTCCGGGACAAAGGCTGGCCGCGTGCCGGCGGCTACCTCGCTCAAACGGACATAAATTTCGGATAAAGCGAGCCATTGCCCCAGCTCGATTACGAAAGGCAACCTATCTGCCGGGGATATTTTTCGATCACTGATAAGCGGCTGTAGCCTGATGCAGTTTTGGGTAATTGACCCGCTTAAGCTTGTTCTGCCGGTCAAACGTGGAAAAGAATTAAAATAATAATGCTGCGCCTCGTGTACTTTTGTGAGCTCGATATCGGCGGGGCTTGATAAGGCATTGATATAGGCTACCCGATAAAAATAAGCCGAATCTTTTAGAACTTCCAGGGGAGCAGAGATCCCATATAGGGTCCTGAAGGCCCGAAATGAGTCACACATCGGGTAACTAAAAAAGATCATTGGCCCGGCGGATTCGACACCCAGCAAAAGTTGCGGCGGCTGATTTATATGTAATTTTGACCAGGCAGCATGAGGGGGTTGATTATTGTCGGCCATAAACAATGCGGTTGATTGGCCGTCAACAATGACTTTTTCAGCCAGAGTTACGACTGTCCCTCTTTCAAAAGCAGATAAGTCAAAACCAACCTCCCGGCTTGTTTGCTCAACTGCTTGCTCGCTGGCCTGGCCCGGGCGTTGCATGACCGCCTGACATTTTACCAGCGCCGTTCCTAATCGATAACGCGGCAGCAGCCAGCTATGGGAGCCAGTAAATAATTGACTGATATAATTTGACATAATTTTCTTTCGTTGTCGGCTTTTATAGCTATTTATCCAGCAAATAGACCCTAAATTTCACTTAATCGCGCCTGAACCCTGTGTTATAATCGAGGAGGAAAAGGGGGAGAGCCATGCGAATAATAGTCACTGGTGGGGCCGGTTTTATCGGTTCCAATATTGTTGATCTTTATCTGGCCAATGGGCATCAGGTGATGGTTATTGATAACCTGACAACCGGGAAGAAAGACAATCTTCACCCTAAAGCAGAATTTGTCCAATTGGATATCCGTGACCCGAAATTAGAGGAACTGATAGCCAAATTTCAGCCGCAAATAGTCAATCATGTGGCCGCGCAGATCGATGTCCGTAAATCGGTCAGTGACCCGATCCACAATGCCGATGTCAATGAATTGGGCACGCTCAATTTGCTCCAGGCGGTAGTTGCCCAGCGGGTGGAAAAGGTGATTTTTTCTTCTACCGGCGGAGCCATTTATGGAGAGGTCAAGGAAAAAAATGGGGCGGACGAAAACCATCCGCAAGAACCGATTTCCCCTTATGCCATTACCAAGCGCTCTGTTGAGATGTACCTGCATGCTTACCATGTCAATAACGGCCTAAAATATACAGTCCTGCGCTATGGTAATGTTTTCGGCCCGCGCCAGGATCCCTTGGGAGAAGCTGGGGTGATCGCGATATTTTGCGGCAAGATGCTCAAAGGAGAAGTCCCGACCATTTACGGCGATGGTGAACAGTTAAGGGATTATGTCTTTGTGGCTGACGTCGCCTCCGCCAACCTGCTGGCCCTACAAAAAGGGGAAAACCAGATTTTCAATATTGGCACCGGAGTCGGGACATCGGTTAACCAATTATTTGGCTATTTAAAATCTTTGTTGAAGTTTAAGGATGACGCGGTTTATGCCCCGGCCAGGGCGGGGGAGCTGTTCCGCAGTGTTTTGAATGCTAAAAGAGCGGAAAAATTGCTTGGTTGGGAGCCGACAGCGGATGTGAAAACGGGCCTGCAAAAAACGCTGGACTGGTACAACCGATGAAAAAGAAAATACTCTACTTCTTTTCCGACACTGGCGGCGGGCATCGTTCCGCTGCCACGGCGCTGATGCGGGCGGTTGACCATTTAAGCCGGGAAAAATACCAGCAGGAAATGATCGATGTTTTTGCCGCCTGTTCCGGGTTTTTAAATATCTTTGCCAAGCTTTATTCCCCGGTTATTAAATATTCCCCCAAGCTTTGGGGCCAGCTATATTATTGGTTGGATGATGAAAAAAAATTAGAGCAGCTGGAAGCAATCTCCCGTCCTTTTATATTACAAGAGCTTAAACGGCTGATTTTGGAGAAGAAGCCGGCCATGATCATTTCGGTCCATCCTCTGGTCAACCATCTGACGACGACTGCTTTGCAGGAATTGGACCTTAAAATCCCCTTTGTCCTGGTGATTACTGATCCGGTAACGTTGCACCGGGCTTGGGTTACCCCGAAAGTTGATTTGGCCGTTGTGGCCACCAAAGAGGCCAAAGCGGCGGCGGTTGAATACGGGATGCCGGAAAAAAAGATCAAGGTCATTGGTATGCCGATCGACCCCAAATTCTTTTTGGGAGACAAAGCTAAGGCCAAGGCAAAAGAGCGGGGAAAACTTAACCCAAAATTGTTCACCATTCTTTTGATGGGCGGTGGCGAAGGAGCGGGGGGGATGGCGGAGATAATCAAGGAATTTCAAAAGACCGGCTTTGACGGCCAGCTTATCGTGATTGCCGGCCGCAATAAAAGATTGGAGCAAAAATTGCAAAAAGAAAAGGGGAAATTTTCCTTCCCCATGAAAGTTTACGGGTTTACCAACCAGGTCTATGAGCTGATGGCCGAATCCGACCTGATAATTACCAAGGCCGGGCCGGGGACAATTGCCGAAGCGATGGCCATGAACCTGCCGATTATTGTCACTTCCTGGTTGCCGGGGCAGGAAGAGGGGAATGTTAAATTTGTCCTGCAGGAAAATGTTGGCCGGGTCAGCCAAGAGCCTAAAAAAGTTGTCAGTATCATCAAAGAAATCAGGGAGAGTGGCGAGTTTGAAGAGATGAAGCAAAACATCAGGCGAATCAGCCGTCCCCAGGCTTCGCTGGAAATTGCGCGTGAAATATCTCGTTACCTTTAGCTTCCTGCTTTGCCTCATCAGCCCGCTTTTGGCTGAAGAAATTTACCTCCGTGATGTCCCGGAAGGGCATTATGCCTATGAAGCGGTCTATGACCTGATCCAACAGGGGGTGACCAGTGGCTTCCCCGACGGGACTTATCGCGGCAACAAGACCATGAACCGTTATGAAATTGCCGCCTTTATCTCCAAACTGGCTACAAGCAAGACAGTCGCCAGGGCCAGCAATGAAAAATTAGTTGCCGAGCTGCGTTCAGAGATTGACCTGGCCCAATACACACACCAACAGGCCAGGCAGGCAACCCAAATATCCGGTTCACTGCAGGGCCGTTGGCGCTACGGGCAAACTTCAACAAGCCATGGCGGCAAAGCTGATTATCGTTGGCAGTCGCAGTTGGTGCGCCGTTTGGCGGATGACACCCAATTAACGATTTATTTTGATACTTTGGATGCCGGATATGGCGGAGCCAGCCGCGATCTGGTCCGTGAAATGCTGGCCTTTGAAGGTAAAACCCGGTTAGCCGGGCTTAATTTACGGGTCACGGCCGGGCCGGGGGATGTTATCCACCTCGACGATGGGTTGTTCCCTTTTGATAATAATATTCGGTTTATCAAACCACGCCGCGCTTTTTATTTATCCGGCAACCTGGCTCAGGCAGAACTTTCTCTTGGTGTTCTGGCCCGCTCAACTTATGCTTCGGGGGAGCTGGCTGTCATGGAATATTCTCCTAAAATGTTAGCAAGTGTCGGAGGGGGGAAATTCCTGGTCAACCCAAGGTGTTTTACCAGCCGGTCACAGGCCAGCGATTGGCGGCTTGATCTGGGCGGAGAATTTTCCCAGGCTGAAATAAAAATCAATGGATTATTTGGTATTGCCAAAGGGACAAACTATCCTCATGGCTTGTATGTGATGGGAAATCTGGAAATCGGCCGTAACTGGCGATTTTTAGTGCAAAAGATTGGCAGCCAATATCGCGAACAATATTCATATGGGATTTATGACCTTTTTAATCGGAACATAAATGATGGTTCGACCTCGTTCGGCTTACAGGCCTACCAGCCGGTCAACGCCCCCTGGTACCTGGCCGCAAAAGGGGATTATACCTCTCCTGGCCCTGTGACAACCCTAGAAATGAAGCTTGGCTATCAGCTTGGGAAATATAATTCTTTAGAGCTGGTTTACCAATCATATCAAGCCACTACCCCCAGCCAGGCCGTCGGCTTGGCCTTTAATGCCAGTTATTGACAATCCCGCCCAGGTTGTTACAATTTTAAAGAGATATGAAAAGACTGTTGACAGCATTATTGATTGTTATCGGTTTAGCTGGCTTGGCCATGGCGCAGCTGGCCACGACCGAAGCACAGAAAATTTCTAAGTACAAATTAAAGGATGTTCCAGACGATCATTGGGCAGCCGCCGCGGTTTATGATCTGGTCAATCTTGGCGTTACCAAGGGATTTCCCGACGGGACGTATCGGGGGAATAAACCGATCAACCGTTACGAGATTGCCATTTTCCTTTCGAAGCTGGCCAAATCAATTGGCACAGACAACCTGAAAGCCGATATCAGTGACTTGCGCAATCAAGTAGTCGAATTGAAAAAGACTCCGGCCGATGGGCTGGTTGTTACCGGTGAGTACCAGGGCTACTGGAAATTGGGCAATGTTTTTGCCCGCCAGGGGGGAGAATTCGGCGGGGTGGCTGATTTCCGCTTAATTGTTAACGCCGAAAAAAAGTTATCCGATGATGCTGGTTTAAAAATTAATTTTGATACCATGGATTATGGCTATTTTGATGATGGGACCGGCGCTGCGACCAATCGGGGTGGCCTGACGACTGATCTGCTGGCGGTTGAATCCAATGTGACTGTCTTGCCCTGGCAATTAAAATTAACTTACGGCCCTGGGCCACAACAACATTTAGCCGATCCGACCGGTTTTCTGCCGAGCGAAGTGGGTTATACATATGTCCGTCCGACAACCGGTATCCAGGCAACAACTGATATGTTGGGGGGACGTTTTTCCGGCGGTTATTACTCCCTGCAGGGGACGACATTAGAAACATCCGGCAAGATTAATACCAGCCAACTGTCCGGGACAATGAGTTATACATTCAAGCGTTTTTTGTTTGTTAACAATTTTCGAGTTGATCTGACGGGTGATTATTTCTCACATGGGTTGCTTTCGTCAACCGACAGGAATCTTAAAGCCAAAGTTGATTTGCTGGCCGGCCTGGGTGACAAGGCGGAAGCGACCGGGAGCGTCGGTTTAGGCCGAACAACAGACAAAATGATGGTAGCCGGAGGCTTGGCCTTGAAAGATCCCTGGGATACCGGGACGGTGCTGACAATTAATTTGGCCAAAATAGGGGCCAATTATATTACTCAAACATTTTCCGGCATGCCTTTTTACTACGCCGGGTATGATCAATTTAACCGTCCGCTAGAAAACGGGACTGTTAATTTGGGCGGGCAATTGGTCCAACAAGTGGCAGATAAAACCCAACTAATTGGTAAGGGAGACCTGCGCTTGGGCAGCAATTTAAAATATGAGGGTGAAAAAGCCCGGCTGACCGTCCAAGGCGGGCTGGTCTACAATTTAGCTCCCCATGTCAATCTTGACGCCGCTTATCGGGTCAACCAGGACAAAGGGACTGGAGATACCTCCGATTTAGCTTCTGTTGGGCTGCTTTACCGGTTTTAACTGCTGATGATTATCGGCAAAAGAATAATACGGCGCCAAAAAGTTGATTCTACAAATCTGCTTGCCCGCCAGCTAATAGCCGAGGGAGCCGGTGAGGGTTTAGTGGTGGTGGCAGCCGAACAATTCGCCGGCCGCGGGCAGCGGCAAAACCAGTGGTTTTCTCCGCGGGGTAATATTTATTGTTCGATTGTGGTCAAACCTTTTAAAAACCCCAGAGACTTGGGTGGCATGACACTTATGGCTGCGCAAGCCGCCAGCCGGGCGATTGTCCAGCAGACCGCTTTACCGGTAGAAATAAAATGGCCCAATGATCTGATGATCCGCGGCAAGAAGTTGGGCGGGATCTTAACTGAACGCCTGGCCAGCGGAGAAATTATTGTCGGCCTAGGGATTAATGTTAATGCCAAGATAAATAATTATCCCCAGGCTCTCAAAGGGCAAACCACCAGCTTGAGCCAGGAGGCAGGGAAAACTTTTCGTCTGCACGCTATTTTAAAGAAAATACTGGCTGAACTTGAAATCGGGTACCTTGCTTATCTGGCCAAAGTTTGCTAGCATTTTCTTATGGCAATGAGAGGTATTCGTGGAGCAACCACAGTCAAAGAAAATTCTCGCGAGGCGATCCTTTTGGCCACCAAGGAATTGCTGGTCGAAATGCTGGAGCAAAACCAGGTTAACATCGATGATGTTGCCTCGGTCTTTTTTTCCGCCACCGAAGACTTGACTGCCGAGTTCCCGGCGGTTGCCGCCCGGGAAATTGGTTGGGTGGAAACCCCCTTGCTCTGCTTGAGGGAAATCAATGTGTCCGGCAGTTTGCAAAATTGTATCCGGGTGCTGATGCAAGTTAATACCGAAAAACAACAAAACCAGATGAACCATGTTTATTTGCATGGGGCCAAAAATTTAAGGAGGTAAGCTGACCAGTGATCATCATCATGAAGCCCGATGCCACCGAGGCACAGATCAACCAAATAACTGATAAATTGAAAAAGATCGGTTTTGGTGTTCATCTTTCCAAAGGGGCAGAACGCACGGTTATCGGGGCGATCGGTGATAAAAGCACCATCCAATTGGAAACATTGCAAATGCTGCCCGGTGTTTCAGAAATTGTCCCGATCAGAAAACCTTACAAATTAGTCAGCCGTGAGTTCCAGCCTCATGACACGGTTGTTAAAATCAATGATCAGCTCTCTGTTGGGGCCGGGTCGCCGATTGTCATTATGGCTGGTCCCTGTTCTGTGGAAAACCAGGCCGGTTTATTAGAAGTAGCGGCGGAGATAAAAAAGTCCGGCGCAAAAGTTTTGCGGGGTGGGGCCTTTAAGCCCCGAACTTCTCCCTATAGTTTTCAAGGCCTTGGCGAAGAAGGTTTGAAAATCCTTAAGACAGCGCGGGAAAAAACCGGCTTGCCGGTTGTGACAGAAGCTCTTGATACTCGTGATGTCGAGCTTATTGCCAAGTATGCGGATATTATTCAGGTTGGGGCAAGGAATATGGCTAATTTCAGTTTGCTCAAGGAGGTCGGCAAAGCGGGTAAGCCGGTCTTGTTAAAAAGGGGCCCTGGTTCGACTATCGAAGAGTTATTGATGTCAGCCGAGTACATCCTCTCGGAAGGCAATCGCAATGTCATGCTGTGTGAACGGGGGATAAGGACCTTGGAGACGTACACTCGCAATACTTTAGATTTGGCAGCAGTAGCGGTCATGAAAAAATTAACTCACCTGCCGGTAATTGTCGACCCCAGCCATGGGACCGGCAAGTGGGACCTGGTGCCCGCCATGGCGAAAGCAGCCATTGCTGCCGGAGCTGACGGATTAATTATTGAAGTGCATATGCATCCGGATGAGGCCATGTCAGACGGGCCGCAATCTCTCAAGCCGGAGACTTTTGCCCAGTTGATGCCCCAGCTGCGTTCTGTGGCCCAGGCAGTCGGTCGTCAATTGTAGCGACCAGTTTATCCAGGCCAGAGCGGTTGGCCGCCGAGATGACTACTGCCGGCCGATATTTGTGCAGCACCTGATTAGCCAATTTTTTCTCCCGCTTATCATTCTTGTTAAAGATGGTGATTATCGGCTTGGTAATGCAGTCTAACTCCTCCAAAACTCCGTAAACTGCCGCAATCTGTTTTTCAAAATCAGGGTTGGCGGCATCAACCACGTGCAGCAAGAGGTTGGCATCTTTTATCTCTTCCAGGGTGGCTTGAAAAGCTGTCACCAGCGTGTGAGGGAGTTTTTGGATAAAACCGACCGTGTCGGTCAGGAGTGCCGTCCGGCCAGAAGGTAAATATATTTTGCGGGTTGTCGGGTCTAACGTGGCAAAGAGCTGGTCCTGGGTCAAGACGGTCGATTTGGTCAAAGCGTTGATCAAGGTTGATTTTCCGGCATTGGTATAGCCGACAATGGCGGCAACCGGCAGGTAGCTGTGCTGACGTTTTTCCCGTTTGACCTGCCTTTCCCGACGCAATTTTTCAATTTCCTTCCCCAGTTGGGAAATTTTTGACCGGATCAAACGGCGATCATATTCTAATTTGGTTTCCCCCGGGCCACGCGTGCCGATGCCGCCGCCCAGGCGTGACATCAGGGCCCCGTGGCCAGACAGGCGGGTTAGCAGAAATGATGCCTGGGCCAGCTCAACCTGCAACTTCCCTTCATGGCTGGTGGCATGCCGGGCAAAAATGTCCAGGATCAATTCTGTCCGGTCGATCACCTTGATTTCCAAAATATCCTCAAGGTTCCTTTCCTGTGCCGGCGAAAGTTCATGGTCAAAAATGATCAAGTTGGCGTTAGTCGCGGCAACTTGGGCCTTGAGCTCCTGCAGCTTGCCGGAGCCTAAATAGTATTTGGGGTCGGGGGCCTGTCGTTTTTGCGTCAGCTGTCCAACCACGCTGGCCCCGGCTGTTTTTGCCAGGCTGGCCAGTTCAGACAAAGTCATTGTCAGGGGGAATTCTTCGCGGGGAAACTCAATTCCGACGAGAAAAGCACGCTCAACCTTGCCAATTATTTCTGTCGACAAATATCCAGATGCACGCATTTACATAATTATAACATATATGTTATAATCAGCCCGACAAAAATGGCAGAACAAAGCAAATCCCTGCGAGAATTGTTAGTCAAGAGCGGTTTGTTGACCGAAGACCAGGTCAAGCTGGCCATTGAAGCTGGCCGCAGCAGCGGGGAAACGCTGGTCAAGAGCTTGCTGAAAAAGAATTTAATCGATGAAGCGATCATGATTTCCTTCCTGGAGAAGGAAATGGAAATCCCGCGCGTTGACCTGTCTACCTATCTGATCGACCCCAAAACAATTGCCCTGGTCCCGCTGGCTACGGCAAAAAAATACCAATTAATTCCATTGTTCAAAGTGGGTAATGTGCTGACCGTGGCGATTTCTGACCCATTTGACGTTATTGCCCTGGATGAAGTCAGAGAAAAAAGTCATTGTGATGTCGAGCCCATGGTCGCGACGGCGCGCGACATCGAGCAAGCTATCGCCCAGCATTATGGGTTATCGGGCTCGGTAGATGACCTGGTGAAAACTATTGAACCCAAGGGCCAGGAAGACCAGCATATTGCCGGGCCCAGTGAAGATGCGCCGGTCACCAAACTGGTTAGTTTGTTTATTACCAAAGCGGTCGAGGAAAAGGCCTCGGATATCCATATCGAACCGACCGTTCAGTACGTCCGGGTGCGCTATCGCGTTGACGGCGTTTTGCATGATTCCTCAACCGCCCCTTCGTATCTGCTTTCACCGATTGTCAATCGGATAAAAGTCATGGGAAAAATGGATATTTCCAAATCAAGGGTCGCCCAGGATGGGCGCTTTGAGTTAAAGGTTGAGGGTCGGGTTGTGGATGTTCGGGTTTCTACCTTTCCCACGATTTACGGAGAATGTATTGTCATGCGCTTACTTGATAAGAGCGCGGTCCTTTATAAACTGAAGGAGATCGGTTTTTCAGATTATAATTTTGGACTCTACGAAAAGCTGATCAATCGGCCGCATGGCATTATCCTGGTGACCGGACCGACCGGGTCTGGTAAAACAACAACACTTTATGCCACCCTCAATCACATCCTTTCGCCGGAAGAAAACATCATGACAGTTGAGGACCCGGTAGAATATGAATTGCCCGGTATCCGCCAATCACAAGTAAACACTAAAGCCGGTTTTGATTTTGCCAATGCCTTGCCCTACATCTTGAGGCAGGATCCTGATGTTGTGTTAGTGGGGGAGATCAGAGATGTTGATACCGCCAGGATGGCAATTCAGGCCGCGCTGACCGGCCATCTGGTTTTTGCCACCCTGCACACTAACGATGCGGCTGGTTCGCTGAACCGGTTGATTTATATGGGAGTCGAGTCCTATCTGATTGCTTCGGCTGTGGCCGGTGCAGTGGCCCAGCGTTTAGTCAGAACTATTTGTCCCCGCTGTAAAGAGCCTTACAACCCCACAAAAGAGGTCTTAAAAGAATTAGGCCTTGATATCAATAAACAATATACTTTTTATCGGGGCAAAGGCTGTAAATTTTGCCACGATAGTGGCTTTCATGGCCGCAGTTCGATTTTTGAAATCTTGACAGTCAATGAGCAGATCCAGAATATGATCGTCCAAAAAGCCTCTTCAAATGATGTTAAACAGTTAGCCGTAGCCAATGGGATGAAGTTGATGCGGACTGATGGCTTGGAAAAAGCCTTAGCCGGAGAGACAACCATTGAAGAAGTTATTAGGGTAACGGAGCTTGACTAGTTTCAACTATAAAGCCAGGAATAGCTATGGCGCGCTGACAACCGGGACAATTGACGCGCAGGACCAGCGAGCAGTGGTTGTGCAGCTGGAACGCCTGAAATTGATCCCAATCAGCATTACCTTATCTGTAGCACAAAACCCTTCCTCACGCTTGGCCGATTGGTGGGCCTCGATTCAACCGGTCTCGGCGGAAGAAATGATGGTCTTTACCAGGCAATTATATTCCATTCTTGATGCCGGTATCCCGTTGACCACCGGGCTTGATGCTGTTGCCGAGCAACTGCGCAACGCCAACCTGAAGCAAGCGGTCCTAAAAATCAGAAAAGATGTTGAGGGGGGCTCATCATTCTCCGATGCCCTGGCACGCAACAAACGTCTCTTTTCCCCTTTGGTGATCAACATGGTGAGGGCCGGGGAAAAGGCTGGTATTTTGCCGCAAGTGCTGGAACGGGTCTCCAACCTGATGGAATATGATGCCAAAACAGCCGATCGCATTAAAACTGCCACCCGTTATCCCATGATTGTCTTGTTTACTTTGATCATGGCTATTATCGGTTTAAATATTTATGTTATCCCAAAATTTGCCACTTTTTTCACTGCCTTTAAAATGGATTTGCCATTGCCGACCAAAATTCTGATGGCGACAAATTATATTATTGTCAATTACTGGTTCCTGTTTGTGATCGGATTTATCCTTTTGGGATATACCTTTAAGCGGGTCTTGGATACGGAAACTGGTCGTTATAATTGGGACCGGTTAATGTTAGTCACCCCGGTTTTCGGGCCGCTCTTCAGCAAGATATACCTGTCGCGTTTTGGCCGGATGCTGTCGGCCATGCTGGCTTCGGGGATTCCTATTCTTGATGCTTTGACAATTGTCTCGGCAACGATCGAAAACAAAGTGATTTCCAAGTCGATTATAACGGTCAGGGACGAGGTTTTTGGCGGCAAGACCCTGGCTGAACCGATGCGGACAAGTAAAATATTCCCTCCCATAGCCATTTCCATGGTGGCGATTGGGGAAAAGGTCGGGATGCTGGAAAAAATGCTGGATAAAATGGCCGATTACTTTGAGCGTGAAGTCGATTACACCATTAAAAACCTTACCCCGCTTTTGGAGCCGATTTTGATCTTTGGCCTGGCCTTTATCCTGCTGATCTTTGCCCTGGGGATCTTTCTTCCGATGTGGAACGTAGTTAATATTACCAAGAGCTCATAATTGGTTGACATTGAGTAGGCCAGTGTGTAAAATCAGTCCCTGAAGGAGGTGAAGTAGAGAGATGAAAAAAGGTTTTACTTTAATAGAATTAATCATGGTGATCGTCATCCTGGGTATTTTGGCCGCCACCGCATTGCCGAGGTTTATTAACCTCTCAGCCAATGCCAAACAGAGTGCCGCCAAGGGAGCCCTGGGAGCGATTCGTGCGGCTATTGCCATTCAATATGCCAGCAGCGCAACTGGAGCTTCGGGTATTGCAACATATCCTTCGACCGTTACAGAAGCTATGTTTGCAGATTCGCAGGTTCCGACAGAGCCGTATTCTAATTCGAACTCAATCACCTTGTCAGCTTCCGCCCCAACCGCCGCCGGTTCCGGCTGGAGATATGACAGTGCTAATGGACGGGTTTGGATTAACGATTCAGCTTATTCTTCTTACTAGTAGGGAAGATTTGTCTTAAGGCAAATAAACCCCTCCGAAGTACTTCGGAGGGGTTTTTCTTTTCATGTTATAATGCCAGCAATGCGCAAAGAATTGTGGTTAGCCTGGTTGGGTTTATTTGTGTTTGGCCTCGGCTGGTTCTGGCGGGAGGCGTTCTTTAACCAATTATTTTGTTTTTCTGACCTGACCTTCTATTTTTATCCCTATCGCCAATTTATGGTCGAGTCCCTTCGCCATTGGCAAATCCCCCTGTGGAACCCCTATATCAATGCTGGTTTCCCTTTTTTGGCCACACTGCAGCCGGGCATTTTTTATCCGTTGTCAGTTATCTATTTTCTCATGCCATTCAACCTGGCCTTCAACTGGTTTCTGATCATTCACTATCCCTTAGCGGCTTTTTTCATGTATCTGCTCTGTCGCGAATATAAATTTACCGTTACAGCCGCCGCGGTTGGCGGGCTGACTTTTGGTTTTTCGGGTTATTTGATTTCCGTCCTGCATATGCCGACAACCCTGGCGGCTATGATCTGGCTCCCCTTGATCATATTGGTTTTTGATAAAGGGATTACAGAGATAACAGGGAGAAGCAGGGGTGGGCAGGGATTTTGGTCTTGGCTGGCACTGACCCTGTTACTGGTCGTCATGTTTCTAGGTGGGGAGCCGACAGTCCTTTATGGGACCGGATGGCTTTTGCTGGCCTATCTTTTGGCCAAGACATCAAATTGGCAGCAGCGTCTTCACAGCCTTGGCTGGTTACTGGCCGCTTTTCTGGTTGCGGGTTTGTTATCGGCAATCCAGCTTTTTCCCTTTCTGGAGCTGGTTAGCCAATCAGTGCGCAGCGGGGGAATTTCGTTCCGCGAGGCAAGCTTTTTTTCTCTGCCTCCCCGGGCGCTAGTTGAATTTGCCATTCCTTATTTTTTCCACCTTAGCGAATTCCCCTGGGTTGACCTGGGTTGGGCCAAAACCCCCTATTTGGGCATTGTCCCTATCTGCTTAGCTGCCCTGGCGTTTTGGCAAAATAAAGAGCGTCGGCTCAACTGGGTGCTATTGGCCGCCATTTTTGTCGTGTGGGTGGTCCTTGGCCACTATACGCCGCTTTATTGGTTGTTATTTAAATTTGTTCCGGGTTTTGCCTCTTTCCGTTATCCGGTCAAATTTACCTTCATACTTGTTTTTATCCTGGCCTATCTGGCCGCTAGAGGGACTGATAAACTTATTAAAGAACCGCAAAGTTTTCGTCCGCTGCTGAAAGGCGCGGGTTGGGGGCTGTTGGTTTGGCTGTTTTGTTATCTTGTATTGGTTACAAATAGGGAGTTAAGCTGGCAGCTGCTCCGTCCGTTTTTTATTACCGAGATCGTCCAAGGCTTGGAACCTTATGTTTTTTCGATGGTTTTCCCCAGGAACCTGGCCAACCTGGGAATATTTACCTTGTTGCTGTTGGCGGTTTGGGCTTTGATTTGGGGACGAGTGCTGGGAAAAATCAGGCCAACCTTATTTGCGGCCGGCTTGGTTATCCTGGTCGCGTTTGACCTTTATTCGGCCAATGCCGGCGCTAACCTGACTATTGCGGCCGAGAAATATGGCGTGATACCTCCCAACCTGCAGTTATTGTTGGAAGACAAAGAAAAATTCCGCTATTTTGTTTCTCCGGTCATTTACCGCCGGTCGCACCTGGAATTGCGCACCGAATTCCTGGATTACGCCAAGACCATATTCTATATGAGAAACTCCCTGACGGCCAATCAGGGGATGATTTACCGCTTATCTGATGTTGACGGGTATGAGTCGATCAGTACCCGGCTGCATAATACTTTTATGCAGAAAATCTGGTCACTGAATAGCTTGCAAGGGGTCAGGGTCTTCGATATTTTAAATGTTAAATATCTTTTGTCCAACGCTCCTTTGCCCAATCGCAATTTGCGCCTGCTCAGGACAGACAGTGAGCCTTACAAAATCGGGCAAACATATTTATATGAAAACAAGAGTTGTCTGCAGCGTTATCTTTTTGTGCCCAAAGCCAAAGTAATAGCGAATGAATCAGTTGCCCTGGACTATGTCTTTAGCCCCCGGTTCAATCCCAAAGAAGAAGTTATTTTGGATCGCCAGCCGGATAAAAAAAGTGCTTGGCTATTTTGCAGTGAAGTCTATTATCCCGGCTGGCGGGCTTTTGTCAACGGGCGGGAAGTGCCGATTTATCGGGCTAATTATCTTTTTCGGGCCGTGCCTGTCAACGACAAGGCTGTCGATATAAGATTTATTTATGACCCCATCAGCTTCAAATTGGGCGCGATTGTTACTTTGTTGACGATTGTCGGCCTGGCGATTGCGGTGAAGCGGCGATGATGAAATGGGTTGTGCATCCGGCCGTCAAGGGGGCTTCGCTCCTGGAACAGATCTTGATCAATCGCCGGATCGATGACCCCTCTTTTTTAACCCCGCAGTTAAAAAACCTCCGCGACCCTTTTGAAATCCCCAACATCACAGCTGGCGCCAATAGGGTTTTAGCCGCCAAGGAGCGGGGGGAAAAGGTCATGATTTATGGGGATTATGATGTCGACGGGATCACCGGGACGGTAATTTTGTTGCTGACTCTCCGTTTGCTTGGATTCGAGCCGGGTTATTACATTCCCCATCGCTATGGTGAGGGTTATAGCCTGTCAACGGAGGCGGTCAAGAAAATTGCTGCTGATGGTTATAAACTGATTGTTACGGTTGATTGCGGTATCTCCAGCCTTGAGGAAATTGCTTTAGCAAAACAGCTAGGACTTGAGGTAGTAGTTACGGACCATCATAATATCCCCGAGGTTTTACCGGCGGCTACGGCCGTGATTAACCCAAAAATGATTACCGGCGAACACCCCTCGAAATATTTATCCGGTTCGGCCGTTGCCTTTAAATTTGCCTGGGCGATATTGCGCCTGGCAGGCATAAAAGACAACCAATTTTTGACATCACTGCTTGACTTGGCCGCCTTGGGGACTTTTTCTGACGTTGTCCCGCTAAAAGATGAAAATCGGATTATTGCCGTCGGCGGATTACGGGTGATTAACGAGCGAAAAAGGGTCGGCCTGGCAGCTTTGCTGGAGGCGGCCGGAGTAAAAGGGCGGGTGACTGAAAATCAAATCTATTTCGGGCTGGCGCCCCGGCTGAACGCGGCTGGCCGCCTGGAGCATGCTGCCAAATCGGTTGAATTGCTGATGAGTGAAGATCGGCTAGCGGCAAAAACTATGGCAGAAGAATTAAACCGGATTAATGTCCGTCGTCAAAACATTGGCTCCAGCATTAAGGCCGAAGTGCTTAGCCGGCTGACCGATGAATATCTGGCTGACCATAAATTAGTTTTAATGTCTGGCCAGGAATGGCATCCCGGGGTGATTGGTATTGTTGCTTCACAGGTAGCAGAAACCTATTGTCGGCCTACTGTCTTGATTGGCATTAATGAAGGGATGGGGCGTGGTTCGGCCCGGTCGGTCCCTGGCTTTAACATTTATGAGCTCTTAAACATCGGGCAGGAATATTTTCTTGATTTTGGCGGACATGAAGGCGCGGCTGGGTTTGAAATATTACCGGAAAATATCGAGAAACTTCAGCACAAGCTGACAAACGCGATAAATGAACGCTTAAAAGCGGCCGACCTGGTCCCACAATTGGAAATTGATGCCGTGTTGGAGCCGGAAATCATTTCGCTTAACCTGATAAAGGGGTTGGACCAGCTGGCCCCCTTTGGCGAGGGGAATCCCCCGCCGGTATTTTTAACTCAAGGTTTAACTTTAATCGATCAACGGACCGTCGGGAAAGATGGCCGGCATCTAAAACTCTGGTTGGAAAAAGCCGGCAACCGGCTCGAGGCAGTCGGCTTTGGGCTTGGGCCGTCAGCGAGTAAAGCCAGGGTTGGTTCAAAGTATGATATAGCTTATAATTTAGAAGCCAATGAATGGAATGGTTTCGAATCAGCACAGTTTTCTCTAATTGACTTTAAGGAGGTTGGGTGATGAAGGTCCTAGTGATTGGTTCCGGCGGTCGTGAGCACGCTTTAGTTTGGAAAATTGCTCAAAGCAGCAAGGTTGAAAAAATATTTTGTGCCCCGGGCAACGCCGGCACGGCCGATCTGGCAGAAAATATTAATATCAAGGTTGATGATGTGGCCGCCTTATTAAAATTCGCCCAAGAAGCGAAAATAGACCTAACCGTTGTCGGGCCCGAAGTCCCCCTGGTTTTAGGGTTGGTAGACGAGTTTGCCAAGGCGGGGTTGCGGGCGTTTGGCCCGATAAAGGCTGCGGCCGCAATTGAGGGGAGTAAGGTCTTTTCCAAAAAATTTATGGTTAAATATGATATTCCGACCGCCCAGGCGGGAATATTTGATAATGCCCATGACGCCCATGAATATATCGAACAGGTCGGATCGCCGATTGTTGTGAAAGCGGATGGCCTGGCCGCAGGAAAAGGGGTAATTGTTTGCCAGACAAAAGGCGACGCACATGAGGCGGTCACGCAAATTATGGAGAAAAAAGAATTTGGCGTTGCTGGGGACCAATTGGTAATTGAGGAGTGCCTGGAGGGGGAAGAGGCCTCGATTATTGCTTTGACGGACGGAGAAACCATCATTCCCTTGGCTTCATCCCAAGACCATAAGAGGATATTTGATAATGATGAAGGGCCCAATACCGGGGGCATGGGGGCTTATTCGCCGGCCCCACTGGTCACAGAAACATTGTTGACGGAAATAACCAACGTTGTCCTCAAGCCTTTTGTTTTCGGGATGAAGCAAGAGGGGATCAATTATAAGGGAGTCGTCTATGCCGGCGTAATGGTTACAAAAAAGGGGCCAATGGTCCTGGAATTCAATGCCCGCTTCGGTGACCCGGAAACACAACCAATCTTAATGCGTATGAAAAGCGACCTGGTCCCTTTGCTAGATGCGGTCATTGATGGGCGATTGGCAGGCTTGGCCATTGATTGGCATGAAAAAGCCGCTGTTTGCGTTGTCCTGGCCGCCAAGGGTTATCCGGGTAGTTATGAAAAGGGTGATCCGATCAAGGGCTTGGAGAATATTCAACAAATTGCTGACGCCGCAGTTTTCCATGCTGGTACCAGCCGCCAGGCAGGACAGGTTGTGACTAGCGGGGGGCGTGTTTTAGGCGTTACGGCCCTGGGTGACACAATCAAATTTGCTCTTGATAAAGCGTATCAGGCAGTTAAATTGATCAAGTTCAAAGGGATGCAATATCGTCGGGATATCGGGAAAAAAGCGCTCAAATATGAAAAATGAGCTGATTGTCGCTACAACCAATCCCCATAAGCTCCGTGAAATCGCGCAGATTTTAAAACTCCCTGTAACTGGCCGGACCTCGCAGGTCAGGGAAAATGGAAAAACTTTTGAAGCTAATGCGATTAAAAAAGTTAAATCACTCAAGCTGAAGCCGGGTCAAGTTGGTTTGGCTGATGATTCCGGTTTAATGGTCAATTGTCTCAATGGTGCGCCGGGAGTCAGGTCCGCCCGATTTGCCAATCCGCCGACAGCCGAAAATCTTTGCCGTAAACTGCTGCGTAAAATGGCCAACTGCCCGCAGCGGGGGGCAAAATTTATCTGCGTCATTGCCCTGGCTTATCCCGATGGCAAAATCAGAACCGTCAAAGGGACTTGTTATGGGCGTATCTTGCGGGAGATGAGGGGAAAAAACGGCTTTGGTTATGACCAGCTCTTCCGCCCTTGCGGGTACCAACAAACTTTTGCCGAAATGCCATCAAAAATGAAGAATTGGCTTAGCCATCGCGGGCGGGCGCTCAAAAAATTATTAGCTTATTTTTGATATTTGGAAAAATCAATATTTTTGATATAATGTATCCATGCGGAAGATGTGGCGCCAAGGTTGTCAGAGCCTGGTTTTAACTTGTTTGTTAGCCGTTTTGCTGGTTGGCAGTGGGTGTGGCGGTGGAGGAGGGGGCGGTGGAGGTGAGATTGCTACAACCACGACAGCTACCTCAACCAGCACAACTACTACCGTCAACGCTTCGGGCGGATCAACCACAACAACTTTAGTTTCGACTACAACTGTCACGACACCGGCTCCAGCAACAACTACGACTGCTCCTAATCCAACCACAACAACCACCACGTCGCCAATTACGACCACTTTACCTGTTACAACCACCACGTCACCGATAGAAACGACGACAACGACAACAACAACGACAACAACGACTTCAACGACGACAACGACGACAACGACGACAACGACGACAACGACTTCAACAACGACGACAACAACGACAACGACGACAACAACAACGACTTCAACAACGACGACAACAACGACGACAACAACAACAACTTCGACAACAACTACTACTCTCTTGCCACAAGTAAGTTCGGTTTCCCCAGTTGAAGATGCTACTGATGTTGCTATCAATACAAAAATTCAGGCGCTATTCAATAAGGATATGGATGGCGCAACAATTTCTACTACTTCGTTTAGGGTAAACAATGGTGCAGTCTCCGGAACTGTCAGTTATGCCAATCGAGTGGCAACTTTTGAACCATCTTCTGCGCTAAGTAATAGCACTTCCTATACTACCGGTATCAGTACGGCGGTTACAGATCTGGCCGGGAATCCTCTCTCTTCACCCAAGGTCTGGTCGTTTACAACTATTCAGGAAACAACTCCTCCAGAGGTAAACACTACTTCTCCAGTTAATGGGGCGACCAATGTCTCGATCAGTACCAGTATTGCAATAAATTTTAATGAGCCGATGGATTCTTCAACTATCACAAGTTCCAATATTACAGTTTCCGGTGGGGTTTCTGGGACGGTTCTGTATGTTGGTGGAGGGAGTAACCAAGCGGTCTTCAGCCCGACCTCTTCGTTAAGTTACGACACGTTGTATGTTGTCACTGTAACAACCGGTGTCACCGATGCTGTCGGCAATCACCTAGCCAGCCAGTATAATTTTTCTTTTACCACTCAAGCGGCTCCGCCGGCCTCAAACCCGACGTTTACGCTTTCTTCCGGTTCTCGCGAGGCAAATTCCGTCCTGGTGACGATTGAGTCGGCCACCGCCGGGGCGACAATATATTACACCGATGACGGGTCAAATCCGTCCCCCTCTTCGAACCAATATACAACGCCGTTTACCTTAAGCTCTTCAAAAACTATCAAGGCCATGGCCGTCAAGCCGCCGCAATATTCTTCCAGCTCAACGACCGAAGCCTGGTATGACCTCTATTGGTGGAGCGCCCTGTCAACTGGCTGTAACAACGTTGTATACGCCCTAACAACCGATTCATCAAATAATCTATATGCTGGGGGGTTGTTCTCTTCTCCCGGGACCTACGCTGCCAAATGGAACGGGAGTGACTGGTCAGCCCTGGGCACAGGGTTAAACGGTACAGTTAGAGCTCTGGCGATTGGCTATTCTAATGTGTTATGGGCGGGGGGAGATTTCACTTTTTATGATTCCTATCAGGAAAATCATTTGGCCAGATGGGATGCCACTGGATATTGGTTGCCGTTGGGGAATCCTGGCTCGGTTGCTTATAATGGAGTAAATGATGTTGTTTACAGTCTTTGTCCTATTAGTACCAATTACAATACTTATATTGGAGGGTCGTTTACGGAGTCAAAACTTCACGGGCAACTCGCGACTACAACCGCCAGTAGAGAACTTAGTGTCTACTTTAGTGGATCGACGGTTACCTATAATAATACAGATTTGCCTGGACTTAATGGTACAGTATATGCTGCTGTTTTTGACGCGGCACATGATGATCTTTACGCAGCGGGGAACTTTACCCAATCAGGTCACGGGGCGACAGTAAATAAGGTGGCTAAAAGGAAATATTATACAACCTCGAGCACAGATTGGACTGCCTTGGATACGGGTTTGTCTGCGTCGGTTTTTTCTCTGGCTTATGACTCAACAAATTCTCTCCTTTATGCCGCCGGGGGGACAATTATTAACAGTAACAAGGTTGCCAAATGGAACGGATCGGCCTGGGCGGAGGTCGGCTCGGCCAATGGTCCCAATGACAGCGTATACGCGTTGCTGTGGGATGCGACTAGAAACAGGCTCTTTGCCGGCGGGGGCTTTACACAGGTTGATGGGCAAGCCGCGAATAGGATTGCTTATTGGAACGGGTCCAGCTGGTCGGCCTTTGGCGGCGGGGTGAGTGTCGGGAATAGTATTAACGCTATAGCCCAGGACACCGACGGGAACATCTACGTTGGCGGCGACTTTACATCTATCGGTGGCATCTCTGCCAACCGAGTAGCCAAATGGAGTAAGAAATAACCATTTTTTTCCTTCCGGGAAGACAAACTGCGCCCGTAGCTCAATTGGATAGAGCGTCTGCCTTCGAAGCAGCAGGCTACAGGTTCAAGTCCTGTCGGGCGCATGTATGCTATAATAAAAAAATATTTTTTGGAGGTTACTGATGGCAAAAGAAAAAAAACAGGTAAAATTTAACGGCAAAATATTGATTATCGGCTGCGGCTCGGTTTCCCAATGTGCCATCCCCCTGGTTACCAGGCTGATTGATATGCCGGCCAAGAATGTGACCATCATGGATTTTGTCGATAATAAAAAGCGGGTCAGGGATTCATTAAAAAAAGGGGTCAAGTACATTAATGGCCGTGTGACCAAGGAAAACTACAAATCTCTGCTGGCCAAACATGTCGGCCCGGGAGACATGATCATCGATCTGGCCTGGAATATCGACTGCCGTTCAATTGTGACCTGGTGCCGCGAAAACAATGTGCTTTATGTGAACACGTCAGTAGAAGAATGGGACCCGTACCGTGATGAGCAGCGCAATGATCCCACCAAATATACTCTTTATACCCGGCACATGGAAATCAGAGAAATGATTAAAGGGTGGGGGGATAACAAAGGGACAACCGCCATTGTTGACCATGGGGCCAACCCGGGACTGGTTTCGCATTTCACCAAGAAAGCGTTAACCGATATTGCCCATAAAATTATTAAAGACAAGCCGCAGGATAAGCGCCTGCCGCAATTGCGGGCGGCGCTGGCGGCCAAAGATTTTGCCCGATTAGCCATGCTGGCCGGGGTAAAAGTAATCCACATTTCCGAACGGGATACGCAAATTACTGACCAGCCAAAGCAGGTCAACGAATTTGTTAATACCTGGAGCATTGAAGGCTTTTTTGAAGAAGGGGTCGCGCCGGCAGAATTAGGCTGGGGGACCCATGAAAAATATGTCCCCGAAGGGGCTTTTTTCCACGAGACCGGCCCGCGCAACCAAATCTGTCTGCGGACGTTAGGGATGCGGACCTGGGTCCATTCCTGGGTCCCTTGCGGCGAAACAACCGGCATGGTCATTCGCCATGGCGAGGCTTTCTCTATCTCTGACCGGTTGACGGTTTGGGACGGGGATAAAGCGGTTTACCGCCCGACAGTTCATTATGCCTATTGCCCGTCTGATGTCGCTATCAATTCGCTCCATGAACTGGAGATGAGGCAATTCCAATTGCAGGAAAAACAGCGGATTATGTCGGATGAAATTATTGACGGCCGCGATGAGCTTGGCGTCCTCCTGATGGGGCATGATTTTAGCTCCTGGTGGTGCGGTTCTCTCTTGAGCATCCACGATGCCCGCAAGCATGTCCCTCACCAGCAGGCGACTACACTGCAAGTGGCAATTTCTGTCGTTGCCGCGGCGATCTGGATGATAAAAAATCCCAAACGCGGGTTTTTATTACCGGATGATCTGGACCATGAAGAGATCCTGAAAATTTCGGTCCCATTCATTAAGCCCTTTGTTTCTCGGGCAGTGGATTGGCACCCGCTGAAGAACCTCAACACTAAATTTACCAAGTTCGATATGCCGCGTCCCAAAGATGAGGACGTCTGGCAGTTCACGACTTTTCTTGTGAAATAAATGGCTATCAGTGAAAAGCGGCTCCTGCAGCTGGCTAAAAAACATGGGACCCCCATGTTGGTCATTGACCATGACATCATCAGGGCCAATTATCTCCGGTTGCGTAAATACCTTCCCCGAGTTGGGTTGTATTTTGCCATTAAAGCTAATCCTGAAGCCCAGATAATCAAAACTCTTTATCCCCTTGATGCCGGTTTTGATGTCGCTTCCTGGCAAGAATACCAGGCGGTCCTTAATAACGTTCCCAAGAAGGAGCTTAAGGGGAAAAATCTGGAAGAATTTATCTGGGACAAAATTATTGTTGCCAATACCATCAAGCCGGCTAGTACTTTGCGGCAATTGACCAATTTCAATACACTTATGACTTATGATAACGCTGATGAATTGCAGAAAATACGCCGACATTGCCCTGATGCCGGCCTGATCTGTCGTTTACGGGTACAAAATGTCGGCTCAATGGTTGAGTTGTCTTCCAAATTTGGCGTTGAGCCGGGGGAAGCGGCTGACCTGATCGAGCAAGCTTTTAAAATTGGCTTATCTGTCGAGGGCTTAAGTTTTCATGTCGGCAGCCAGTGTGTCAATATTGATAACTATATCAAGGCGCTTGATGCCGCGGCCGAAATATTTAAAGAGGTTAATCGACGCGGCTACAAATTACGGCTCCTTAATATCGGCGGCGGCTTCCCGGTCCCCTATGATGAAAATGTCCCTGACTTCAAGAAATTCGCCCAGCAGCTTGGGCACGAAATCGACCGGCTCTTCCCTGAAGAGGTGGAAATTGTCGCGGAACCGGGGAGATATATTGTGGCGACTGCAGCCGCCCTGGTGGTAAGCGTGGTCGGCCGGTCCCTGCGCGACGGCAAAATGGTTTATTATGTTGATGATGGTGTCTATCATACCTTGTCAGGTGTGGTTTTTGACCATTGCCAGTATCACTTTAATGCTTTCCGCAAGGGTGAAAAACAGTTATCGGCCGTCGTCGGCCCGACCTGCGACGCCTTTGATACGATTTCCACCGCCGAGTATTTGCCGCAGTTGGCAATTGATGATCTGCTCTATGTCCGCAACATCGGCGCTTATAGTAATGCTTCCAGCACCAATTTCAATGGCTTTCCCGGGGCTAAAATTGTCAACATCAATGCTTAAGTTGTTTTATTGTGCTCTTGGCGGTGCTTTGGGTTCGACGCTCCGTTTTGTTATTTCCACCTTGTTGGCCCGCTCTTTTGGCCGGGGCTTTCCCTGGGGGACGTTAGCGGTCAATCTGGGTGGCGCCTTGTTGATCGGCTTATTATGGGGCTTTTCTGAAAAATGGAGTTTTTCCCGCGAGACTGAAATCTTTTTATTCATTGGTATTCTTGGCGGGTTTACCACGTTTTCAACTTTTGCGATCGAAAATTTTGATTACTTTCGCCAGGGAGAAGCTAGTATTGCCATAATTAATATCTTAGCCAGTAACCTGGGTGGGTTGCTCCTGGTCTATGCCGGTTATTTATTAGCTCACCTCTTGCTCAATCTGGCCAGATGACCGCCCAATTTCTCCCAACCTCGCTGGCTGACTTGAAAAAAAACCACGTTGAGCAGCTAGATATCATTATGATCTCTGGCGATGCTTATGTTGACCACCCTAGTTTTGGCCCGGCGCTGATTGCCCGTTATCTGGAAGCGCACGGTTTTAGGGTGGGGATTATCCCCCAGCCGAATTGGCGCCAGGACGATGATTTTCTAAAATTAGGCAAGCCAAAGCTGTTTTTTGGGGTGGCGGCCGGGAACCTTGATTCAATGGTTGCAAATTATACCGCCGATAAAAAACCCCGCCGCACCGACATGTATACGCCGGGTAATGCCAGCGGGCGGCGCCCGGATCGGGCGACAATTGTCTATACCAATAAGCTTAAGGCGCTTTTTCCCGGTGTGCCGGTTGTTCTGGGCGGGGTAGAGGCCTCGTTGCGCCGTTTTGCCCACTATGATTATTGGGATGGGGCAGTGCGCCGGCCGATCTTGTTCGATGCCAAGGCGGATTACCTGGTCTATGGGATGGCGGAAAAGGGGATACTTGGCCTGGCTGAAAAATTCAAACATCAAACAGCTGACTTCAATAATAATCCCAATACGGTAATGATCAAAAGGGACATTTCTGACTATCATGATGTTTTAATTTTGCCAAGTTATGAAGAGGTCGTGGCTGACAAGAAAAAATATGCCGAGGCCTTTCGACTTTATTATGCAGAAGGACGTAAACGGCATCCCCGGACGATAATCCAGCCTTGTCAGGGGCGGTTTCTGGTTGTTTTACCGCCGGAAAATCTGTCGTCGGCCGAACTGGACGGCCTTTTTACCCTCCCTTTTATCAGGGCGCCTCATCCGGTGTACGGTGATAAAGAAATCCCTGCCTGGGGTTTTGTAAAAGATTCAACGATTTCCCATCGCGGCTGTTTTGGCGGCTGTTCGTTTTGCGCCATTTCACAACATCAGGGGAAATACGTTGTCAGCCGCTCGCTGTCTTCAATCAAGCAAGAGCTGCAGGAAAAAATTATCCCGCAAAAATCTTTTAAGGGCCAGGTGCTTGATGTCGGCGGGCCCACGGCCAATATGTACGGTATGGAGTGCACCTTAAAAGACGGGTGTACCCGGGCCAGCTGCATTTACCCGAATGTCTGCAAGAACCTTGATGTTTCCCTTAAACCGGCGCTCGAATTGCTGCGACAGGTCCGCAACATCCCCGGAGTAAAAAAACTCTTTATCGGCTCGGGGATCAGGTATGACCTGGCCTTATTGGATGATGAATATCTGGAAGAATTGGTCCAGCATCATGTGGGCGGCCAATTAAGTATTGCTCCGGAGCATATTTGTGAAGAGGTCCTGTTGATGATGGGCAAGCCAAAAGCAGAAAAATTCCTGGCTTTTAAGGACAAGTTCGAAAAACTTAGTGCCCGCCACGGCAAAAAGCAATTTATAATCCCTTACTTTATCTCTTCCCATCCCGGGAGTACTTTGCCGCATGCTTTAGAATTGGCTTTGTTTATGAAAAAGAACCATATTCGGGTTGAACAGGCGCAAAACTTTACTCCAACTCCCATGACCCTCTCTACCTGCATGTATTATACCGGCCTCGACCCGTTTACCGGGAAAGCGGTCCATGTTCCAAAAGGGGAGGAACGTTCCTTCCAAAAGGCATTGCTGCAGCCGGGATTGGAAAAAAACTATCGCCTGGTGGTCAAGGCCTTAAAACAGTTAAAAAGATCGGACCTGTTAAAATTATTAACTACCTGAAATTGTAATCCAAGGTAACTAAATCTTCAAAATCTTCTAATAGTTCAACGATTTCCCAGAAGGGGACAGGTGATTGGAAAGCGGTTACCGGGAGCAGATCCTGCTCCATGTGCCATAAACTGCCTTGGGTCATGGCGGCTAAACCGGTCCGCGGATAGACCCTGATGCCCAAGGCTACATTGACTGTATCGGCCCCGGCTTCCAAAGCCAGATTAAGTGTGTTTTTTACCCCTTCGAGCGTCGTTCCCGGGCCGCCTAATAATAGATCAAAAGTCAAAGGGATGCCTCGAGCGCGAATTAATTGAGCCGCCCGGCTGATTGCCGCCTGATCGAAACTTTTGCCCAGGCCTTGCAGCATTTGGTCATCGCCCGCATCGATGCCCAATATCAAATTGCGTTTGCTTTTCTTGCGCACGCTAAAATCCTTCATGGTTTGTGCGGAATAATACTTATTGCCGACAAAGGCGCTGCCGTCGCTAAATGGTCGATACCCTAGGGTTCGCCAGAGAGAGGGTTCGGGCGGCGCGTCGGCCAGGCGGCGACGGCCCAAACTGGTTAAAGGTTTAAAAAAACCGGCCCCTTCGGCCAAGTCCAGGAATTCTTCGTCCAGCTGGTGGGGGCTAAGCATCCCCTCCAATCTGACATCAAGTTGTCGACGAATAATCTCCCGCAAAATAGACTTGGCCTGTTCAAGCGGCGAATTAAAAACGGCATCGAGGAAATAGAAATCTTCAAAGCCAGTCCGCATCAAGGCCTCCATTTCATCAACCACAACTGTCGCTGGGCGGAGTTGGTAATGCCGCCCCTCCAGGGCTGGATAATTACAATAATTACATTGGTGGGCGCAACCCCGTTTAGTTTGCAATGAGGCAGTAACTCCTAATTTATGATATGCGGGAAGGTCAATGTTCCCTCTGGAAAAAACTGCGCTGGAAAAATCAAATGAGCGGCTGATAATCCTATCAAGCGGTGGTCTGTCTTGATTAATTGACTCGACCAAACCAGCCAAGGCCGCTTCACCAGCCCCGACTATTCCATAATCAGCCCGGGCACGTCGCAACAGAGTTTCGGGAAATAATGAATAGGCCGGTCCCCCTAAAACAAGAAACACATCTTCATTGGCTTGACGGACCGCCGCTGACAATTCAAGTAAATCACTTAAGTAATACTCCCTTATCGGCTGTTCGGCACAAGGTTCCTGAATCAAGCTGGGATCGAGGTTACGGAATGACAATCCGACCAGATCAAATTCACCCTCGGCCACGGTTCGCGAAAGGACCATGGCTCTCTGTGCAAAGAGGTGCTGAAAAGTGTCTTGTGCTTGTTCTTGTCTCGGTAAGGGGAATGGTGTGCCGATCAGACTTAAATCAAGACATTCGACATGGATCCCTCGGCCTCTAAGCTGGGCGGCCAGGTAATCAAGCTGGGTCGGCATGATCATATGCTGGTCATTTTGCGGGACAACATTAGTTGCGACCAGCAAAACGCTTCTAACCGGGCCGGATTTTGGAATAAACATCTTGCCTAAATATCAGCTAAAAATGGCAGATATTTCAATATTTTTATGCTAAGATTGTCCGCAGGGGTGAGGGAAATGGTAAAAAAGAAGGTAAAAAAATTGAAAAGCGGTAAAAAGGGTGCAAGAAAGCCGGTAAAAAAGATCGTAAAAAAAACCATCAAAAAGAAGGCCAAGCTTAGCAAAAAAAATAATAAAAAACTGCATGTCGGCCCACCGAAAATTAAAGGTGAAAAAATAGTCGGGAAAATTGAACATTTTTTTGATAAGCTTTCTGTGGCCATTATTAATGTGACTGCGCCATTTAAGGTTGGTGACTTCCTTCATATCAAGGGACATACGACCGATTTTTACCAAAAAGTCGAATCAATCCAGATCAATCACCAGAATGTCGCCAAAGTAAAGAAGGGTGATGATGTCGGGATAAAGAGCAAGGATTTTGTACGGGAGCATGATTGGGTATTTCTGGCCCCGCAGGCAGAAAAGTTCCTGGCCAGCAAGCCTGTTTCAACTATGATCAGAAAATCACCGGCAGTCAAAGTTTCGGCCGGTCAAATGACGATTTTTGACAAGGTCCCGGCCAAGCCAGCGCCTGCTTCGACTAAACCGCAAATTTTGCCACAACCACCGCAAAAAGATGGTAAACCTGACCCATATCAGGGGACAAAGTTTCTCAAATTCTGATCGGGTTGTGGGCTGTCTTTAATAGCCGAAATATGCTATAATTGGCTACGTCATGAAGATGTCGCAGGTGGTGGCGCCGACGCTGCGGGAGGATCCTTCAGAGGCGGAGGTTGTATCCCATAAACTAATGTTACGTGGCGGCTTCATTCGCAAGCTGGCTGCAGGAGTCTACACATTTTTACCCCTTGGACTAAAAACGCTTAGAAAAGTTGAAAATATCGTTCGTGAAGAATTAAACCGCGCTGGTGCCCAGGAAGTCCTGATGCCAACCCTTTTACCGGCTGAATTGTGGCAGGAGACGGGGCGCTGGGGGATGTATGGCAAGGAACTGTTCCGGATTAAGGACCGGCATGACCGGGAATTTTGCCTGGGACCGACGCATGAAGAGGTAATTACTGACCTGGTGCGAAACAACCTCCGCTCATATAAACAATTACCAATCAACCTTTACCAGATCCAGACAAAATTTCGCGACGAAGTCAGGCCGCGTTTCGGGCTGATGCGCGGTCGGGAATTTTTAATGAAGGATGCCTATTCTTTCCATACTTCGCCAGAGAGCCTGGAGCAGGAATACCAGAATATGTATCGGACTTATTGCCGAATTTTCGACCGCCTGGGGCTCCGTTATCGGGTGGTTGAAGCGGATTCCGGCTTGATCGGCGGAGGATATTCCCAAGAATTCATGGTCTTGGCTGAAACTGGTGAGGAAGAAATATTCCATTGTTCACACTGCAATTATACCGCCAGCCGGGATTCTGCCGGGGTGGGGAAGTTCAAAACCTCACCGGTTGCCGGCCATGACCTGCGTGTTGCAGAGGTCCATACGCCCAATGCCCGGACAGTCGAGGAGGTCAGTGCGTTTTTAAAAATCAAACCGTCACAACTCATTAAGACACTGATTTATGAAACCGAGCATGGGCCGGTGGCCGCGTTGGTCCGGGGAGATCAGGCCATCAATGAAATTAAGTTGAAAAAATGCCTGGGAGTAGTTGACTTGCGGCTAGCTGATGCGGTGGTCATTAGAAAATTGACGCAGGCGCCGGTCGGGTTTGCCGGTCCAGTCGGCTTAAAAAATGTAAAAATTGTCGCCGATAATTCGGTCTTGTTAATTGAATCTGGCGCCTCCGGGGCTAACAAAGAGGATTATCACCTAATTAACCTGGTTTACGGCCGGGATTATAAGGCTGATGTGGTCGGCGATTTGCGGTACGCAGTTAAATCGGACAAATGCCCGCGCTGTGAGGCAGGAGTTTTTGAGGTTTCACGCGGCATAGAAGTCGGCCACATCTTTAAATTAGGGACAAAATATTCAGAAAAGATGCGCTGTGTTTACCTGGACGAGAACAATCAGGAAAAAGTTATGATTATGGGCTGTTATGGAATTGGCGTCGGACGGACGGTTGCCGCGGCCATTGAACAAAACAATGATAAAGATGGCATTATTTGGCCGGTGTCGATTGCTCCTTTTAAGGTCGCTATCATCCCGGCAAATATTGCCGAAACAGAGCAAGCGGCGGCTGCCGGCAAGATTTATGACCAATTGCAGGAAGCAGGGATCGATGTTTTGCTTGATGACCGGGAAGAGAGGTTAGGGGTCAAACTAAAAGATATTGATTTAATCGGTATTCCCTTTAAGGTGATCATTGGCAAAGCGCTAAAAGAGGGCAAAGTAGAGGTCAAGACTCGTCAGGCCGGGGAAGTTACTTTGGTCCCGGTCGCTGAAGCGGCCGAATATTTGGGGAGGACACTATAATGTGCGGGATCTTTGCCGTGACTTCGGCCAAAGATAATATTCTGGACGATTTGTATTTGGGCACTTTTTACCTGCAGCACCGGGGAGAACAATATTGTGGCCTTTCAACCTGGTCCGGAGATGGCATAAAAATCCGGACCCATCGGGGTTTGGTCAGGGAAACTTTTGCCCAGGATCTGGCCGGGTTAGAAGGGAGCCAGGGAATCGGGCATACCTCTCTTGTGGATCGCCAGCCGATAAAACTGGATTCAAAAATGGGGGAATTTACCCTTGGTTTTGATGGCCGGGTGATAAATGCCCAGGAATTGACCGAAGAGCTGAAGAAAGCCGGCCATTCTTTTTATACAAATTCCCACGCTGAAATAATTGCCAAACTGATTGCCCAGGGAGAAAGCTTTGTCTCGGGCATCGAATTGATGGCCAGTAAGGTCAAAGGCTCTTATAGCTTGGTTATTCTTTCGCGAGGTAAAATTTATGCCGCGCGTGATAAACATGGTTTTCGTCCCTTGATCATTGGTGAAAGGGTGGGGGCTGTTGCGGTGGCCTCTGAATCATGCAGTTTTAATAATTTGGGATTCTCGATCCTCCGGGATGTGGCGCCGGGCGAAATAGTCAGTTTACAGCAAGCCGAAGTAAAAACTGAAAAAGTTTTGACCTCTGATCTGGTGCAATATTGTGCTTTTGAATGGGTCTATACGGCCAATGTGGCTTCAACAATTGATGGAATGCCGGTCGATATTGCCCGGCGGAACCTGGGGGCTGCACTGGCCAAAAGATATCCTGTTAAAGTAGATATAGTGGCGGCTGTCCCCAATTCCGGGATCGGGCACGCCATCGGTTATGCCCAAGAGTCAAAAATCCCATTTGATAATGTGTTTATTAAATACGATTATGCCGGACGGAGTTATACCCAGCCGACGCAGGCTGAACGGGACAGGGAAGCCAAAATTAAATTAATACCAATCCCGGCCAAAATTGCCGGGCGGAGTGTCGTCATTTGTGATGATTCGATTGTCCGAGGTACCCAGATGAAAAATGATCTAGTCGTTAAATTGCGCAAGCACGGGGTCAAGGATATTCATGTCCGGGTCGCTTGCCCGCCGCTCAAGGCCCCTTGCTTATACGGGGTCGCCACTCGCTCAAAACAAGAGCTGGCAGCCAACGAAAAGAGTGTTGAGCAGATCAGAGAATATATCGGGGTCGACGGGTTGGCCTTTGCCACCCTGGAAGATGTTGGGTCGGCGATCGGCAAACCTCTCAAGCAGCTGTGTACCGCTTGTTGGACCGATAAATATTTGGTGTAAAAATGAAAGAATATTGCGGCGTCTTTGGTTTATTTAGTTTGGCTGACCAGACAACTATTGTTGCCAACGGTCAAGCCAAGATGATTTATTATGGGCTATTTGCCTTGCAGCATCGTGGCCAGGAATCGGCCGGGATTGCCATGTCTGATGGAAAAGATATTATCCACCATAAAGAGATGGGCCTGGTCAATCAGGTTTTCAATGAAGAAATTCTGAAAAAGCTTAAAGGGCGGCTGGGGATCGGCCATGTTCGTTATTCAACCACCGGCTCTTCCGTCATAGAAAATGCCCAGCCAATCGTAATCGACACCCGCTACGGTCCGCTGGCCCTGGCCCATAATGGCAACCTGGTCAATTCCCAGGATTTGCGGCAGGAGCTGAAAGACAAAGGGATCAGTTTTGTCGGGACAACCGATTCAGAAGTCATGGCGGCCATGATTGCCACCTCCGGCAAGGCTGACTTGGAAGAGGCAATTGCGGTAACCATGAAAAAATGCCGCGGGGCCTTTGCTGTTGTCATCTTGTCGAGCGACAAGCTGATTGCCGTGCGCGACCAGCATGGGATCAGGCCGCTAAGCGTTGGCAGGACCGATAAAACTTATGTGATTGCATCTGAAACCTGTGCTTTGGATATTGTCGGAGCGCAATTTGTCAGAGATGTGGCCAATGGGGAAATGGTGGTGATTGATGATAACGGCTTGCGGTCGCGCACCTGGGAGATGGGGGAACGGGAGGCGGTTTGTGTTTTCGAATATATTTATTTTGCCCGGCCCGATAGCGTCCTGCACGGCCGCAACGTTTATGAGACCAGGTTTAACATGGGGAAATATTTGGCTATGGAACACCCGGTAGAAGCTGATATGGTTATGGCGGTACCGGAATCAGGTGTCCCGGCGGCGATCGGTTATGCGGCAGAATCAAAAATCCCTTATGGTGAGGGACTGATAAAAAACCGTTACGTTGGAAGAACTTTCATTCAACCTAACCAGGCGATTCGTGACCTGGGGGTTAAATTAAAGTTAAATCCCATCAAAGACGCTGTTCGCGGTAAAAAAATTGTTATTCTTGATGATTCCATTGTGCGCGGGACAACCTCCCGCCAGATTGTTCGCCTGTTGCGGGAGGCTGGGGCGCGGGAGGTCCATGTCCGAATTTCCTCCCCGCCAAATATCGGTTCTTGTTTTTATGGGATTGACACGCCAACCAGGGCAGAATTAATTGCGGCCAATCTCTCGATCGAGGGGATTCGCAAATATCTGGAAGCTGATTCGTTGGGCTACTTAAGCTTAAAACATCTGATCAGGGCGGTAGCTTTGCCGGCGCATAGTTTGTGCCTGGCCTGCTTGAATTGTGAATATCCGGTCAAAATACCGGAGCGGATGGAGAGCTTAAAACTGTTTTTTAACTAGAGGAGGTGAATGGCATGTGTAATGAGTGTTTTCCAAAATGCCAGAAATGTGAGAAGGGGGTTTTGGTTCCCCTGTCGGATTTCAGCAACAATGCGGTGGCAATCAAATATAAATCTTGGGCTTGCACCAATAAGGATTGTCGCTTTTTTATAGTGATGCGTGGCGGCGATGTATATTATGGTACCGCCACTTCCGAAGCGGCCCGATAAAAAGAGAGGTAGATAATGGTTACATATAAACAGGCGGGGGTAGATATTGAGGCCGGCAACGAGGTGGTCCGCCGCATCAAGAAGTTGGCTAAAGGCATTGGGCTGTTTGGCGGCCTTTTCCCTTTTGGTAAGCAACATTTAGTGGCTGCTACGGACGGCGTTGGTACCAAACTAAAATTGGCTTTTATGCTTAATAAACACCACACAGTCGGTATTGACCTGGTGGCGATGAATGTCGACGATGTGGTGGCCATGGGAGCCAAGCCATTGTTTTTCCTGGATTATATTGCCGTCCACAAAGTCGAACCTAATATCATTGAAAGAATTATCAAAGGCATGCTTGAAGGGTGCCGCCAGGCTGGGGTTGAGTTGGTCGGCGGAGAAACTGCCGAACTCTCTGATATGTACCAGAAAGGGGAGTACGACCTGGCCGGCTTTGCCGTGGGGGCGGTTGACAAGGACAAGGTCATCGACGGCCGGAAAATAAGAGAAGGGGATAAAATCATCGGGCTGGCCTCATCCGGGTTGCATAGCAACGGATATACCCTGGCCAGGAAGGTGATTTTTGATAAAGCCCAGATCCAGCCGACTGACAAACTTGATGGCTTTGATAAAAACATCGGGGAGGTCCTGCTGACACCTACCAGGATCTATGCCAAATTAATTTTGGAGATGATAAAAAAGTTCAAGCTTAAGGCAATTGTGCATGTGACTGGTGGTGGGATTCCGGAAAATCTGGCCCGGGTATTGCAGCCCAAAAAACAGGCGGTAATTGATATTACCTCTTGGCCAATCCCCAAAATATTCCGGTTAATCCAGCGCCTGGGAGAGGTAGAGCAAAACGAAATGTACAAGACCTTTAATATGGGGATCGGCATGATTTTAGTGGCCGAACCCAAAGAAGCGGATAAAATCTTGGCCTTCTTGAAAAAACGGAAGGAGCCGGCCCATGTTATCGGTGAAATACACAAGGGGAACCAGGCTGTCGTTATAATATAAATGTTGAAAATAGGCGTCTTAATTTCTGGCCGGGGGTCAAACTTGCAAGCAATGATTGAGGCTTGTGAGGCAGGGACTATCCCGGCCAGAATTGTTTTAGTCATATCTAATGTGCCTGACGCTTATGGCTTGACCAGGGCCAAACAGCAGGGGATTCCCACGAAGGTAATTGATCACCAGGCCTTCAGTGACAGGAATACTTATGAGCTGGAAATTGTCAAGGAATTGAAAAAGCATGAGGTTGGCCTGGTTTGTTTGGCCGGATACATGAGAATTGTTGGGCCGATATTACTGGAACATTATGCCGGCAAACTAATTAATATCCATCCCTCCCTGTTGCCGGCTTTTCCCGGCCTGCATGGCCAGCGTCAGGCTTTGCTGCATGGCGTCAAACTGGCCGGAGCGACAGTCCATTTTGTCGATGACGGTTGTGACACCGGCCCGATTATTATGCAAGAGTGTGTCCCTGTCCTGGACAATGATACCGAAGAGTCCCTGTCCGAGAGAATCTTAACAATTGAACACAAAATATATCCTTTGGCGATCAAGTTGTTTGCTGAAGGCAAGTTGAAAATTGAAGGGAGAAGAGTGATTAGGCTATGAAAAAGAGGAAAAGGGCGGTCCAAAGTCCAAAGTCCAAGGTGAAAAAGTATGCTTTGCTATCGGTGTGGGATAAGCAGGGATTGAAGCCATTGGCCAAAGAGTTGGTCAAGCTTGGGTTCGGTTTGGTTTCTTCGGGTGGGACGGCCAAGTTTCTAAAAGCTGCTGGTATCAAGGTTACGGAGGTTCAGCAAATAACTAAATATCCGCATATGTTGGGCGGGCGCGTCAAAACCTTGCATCCTTTGATCCATGGGGGGATTTTGGGCGACCCTAATATCCCGGAGCACCAAAAGGATATTAAGAAATTCGGTATAAAACCTTTTGAACTGGTGGTGTGTAATCTTTATCCTTTTGAACAGGTTATTTCGAAAAAAAACTTTACCCATGCCGAAGCTATTGAAAACATTGATATTGGCGGTCCCTGTATGGTCCGGGCGGCGGCCAAAAACCATAAATGTGTGGCGATTGTTGTTGACCCGTCAGATTATAAGTCTATTACCCGGGAATTATCGCGGGGCGGGCAAATCTCTCTCGAAAGCCGAGAAAAATTGGCTTTGAAAGCTTATAAACATACAGCCCAATACGATGCCTTGATTGTTAAGTACCTGACTGCCAAAAATGTTAATGGGGCGGAATTACCCAATGAAATGGAGATCCTGCTGGAAAAGATCCAGGATCTCCGCTATGGGGAAAATCCGCACCAAAAAGCGGCCTTTTATCGTGAACAGGGAGCTAAAGGTGAGGGCCGGATAACCGAAGCCAAACAATTGCACGGCAAAGAGCTTTCATTTAATAATATTGTTGATATGGAGGCGGCCTGGCAGGCGGCTAATTATTTTGCCGACCCGACAATTGCGATCATCAAACATACCAATCCCTGTGGTCTGGCTTCGGCTGAAACCTTGGTCCAGGCATATAAATGGGCGCTGGAAAGTGACCCGCTGTCCGCCTATGGCGGGATTATTGCCGCCAACCGCCGGATTGATGAAGCTACCGCTGTTGAAGTAGCTAAATTATTTGTGGAGGTAATTATTGCCCCGGCTTATACCCCCAGGGCGTTGGAAATTCTCAAAGCCAAAGCCAACCTGCGGATCATGGATATGGGAGAGAAAGCCGTTAACAAAATTAATAAGGCCCTTGATTTCAAGCGGGTCAGTGGAGGGATGCTGGTCCAGGAGGCGGATGTGGCACAACTTGGGATGAATGAGATCAAGGTTGTCTCTAAACGACAACCGACCATCCAGGAATTGGAAGACCTGTTTTTTGCCTGGGGTGTGGCTAAAGCAGTGAAATCGAATGCCATTGTCCTGGTTAAAGGGCGCAAAACTGTTGGTGTGGGGGCGGGGCAGATGAGTCGGATCGATTCAGCAGAAATTGCCGCTAAAAAGGCTGGCAACAAAATCAAAGGGACTGTTTTAGCTTCTGACGCCTTCTTCCCGTTTAATGATGTGGTTGAATTTGCGGCCAAACATGGCATCACGGCCATTATCCAGCCTGGAGGGGCCAAGCGTGACCAGGAATCGATCGACAAAGCTAATGAACATAACATGGCGATGGTCTTTACCGGCCGCCGTCACTTTAAACACTAATCAGGAGGTTTCGCATGCTTAAGAAATTTGGGGGTTTGTTGCTGGTGGTTTGTTTTTTGCTGATAGGTATCGCGGCATATGCCGAAGTCCCAGCTACGACCAATCTGACTGCCAGCAGCAGCGGCACAAAACTGCAATCCAATATTGGCGGGCTGGCTTTTGGTTTTATCAAAGTTGGCAGCGCCGAAGTGGCAACCTTGGCTTGGCGGCCGAATTTTAAATTCGGGCCCTGGGGACTGGGAGCAGACGTCAATCTGGCTTTGGGGAGCAATAAGCCAGCCCAATATGAAAGCCTGGTCCTGCGCTATGTTGAATATGACGACGGCAAAAAAGGGCTGCGTTACGGCATCCTTGATAACATAACCTATGGCAAGGGCTTGATTATGAAAGGGTATTCAACCCGCAAGGCCAGCACGGTTATGGATGTTAATGAACAGCTGGCGCTTAAAGGTTATGTCGATATGGAAACCTATCGGTTGGGTGCGATGGGAACCAGATCAAATATTTACGCGGCCAGGGTTGAAGAGCTGGTTAATCCGATGCTGGTAGTCGGTGAATATTATATTGTTGATACGACCGGCCGTCGGATAGTGCAGCCTGATGGGACGACCCGGCAATTCGCGCCGGTTTCGGCAATTGGCGTCGACGCTACTGTCCCCATGGCGCTGAATTTTGAGGGCTATGCGGAAGCGGGCCAGCTGATGAATTATGGCAATGGTTATGCCGCCGGTTTGTCGTGGGCTTATGATCTGATGGTGGCCAATGCTTCTTTCCTGGCTGAATATCGCGTCCTTGATAAAGGATTTGTCCCGGGCTACTTTAACGCTGATTATGAAAACAACCCAGTCGATCTTTCTTCTGCCGAAGCCAGCGGTCAGGCAAAAAATGGCTACTTGGCGCAGATAAAAGTTAATGCGCTGGGACTGGCCGGGGTGAGCCTGGTTTATGAAAGTTACGTCAACAGCAATGCGACGCTGTCTGGTGACCTTTTTGCCAAATTAAGCGACCAATTAATCGTTTCCGGATATTACCGTCAGCCGAACTTTGTTGATTACCGATCGGTCTCGCTGGAAAATGGGGCAGTCCTGGGAGCGGATGTCACATATAAGCTTAATCCTTTTACCAGCCTAATAACTCATTACAAACGGGCCTACAATCCAGCGACGGGACAGGTTGAAAGTAGCCAATATGCTGAACTGGGGCTGAATTTCTGACGCGGAAAATCAGTTTCTAATTATTTTTCCGGTTGTGGTGTCAATAACTTTGGAAGCCTTGCCAGACCTGACCCGGCCAGGCAGTATATAGTCAACCTTAAGTCCCTGCTGCCTTAATTCCCTGATAGACAGGGCAGGCGGTTCGCCAGCTAAATTGGCTGATGATGCCACCAGCGGGCCAACCAGCCGGATCAACCTCAATAACCTGCGATGATTGGGCACTCTTAGGCCAACTTTTCCATTGCCTCCGGTTTTATTAACGACCAGAGTCATTGGCCCTGGCCAATTCGCTTTTGCCAGTCTAACGGCCTCTTTATTAAATTTACCAAGTGTTTTGGCCTGACGTAAGCTGGCGACCAATATTTGGAACGGTTTGCTTTTTGGCCTTTGTTTTAGCCGATAAAGCCGGTGGATGGCCTTTGGCTTGGCCAGCAGGACGCCTAGCCCAAAGACTGTTTCCGTCGGGAAAGCGATAATCCCGCCCGCTTTTAGCTTGTTGATTGCCTTGGCCAATGCAGACATTAGTCGGTCTCTAGCGGCAGTTGAAGTGCTTTTTTAAGTTGGAAATTATAGAGGTCAATTTGCTCCTGGGCATAATCAGGTTTAATGTAATGTGCCGGCGGGGCATTAAAGATATTAAGAAAAAAACCAAATAATGAAGTGACTGCTCCAATCCCGATCACGGTTCTATTCCCTCCATCAATCATGGCGCCGACAAGCATCCCTCCCATCCCGGCCACTAAAGCAATTGTGCCAATGTCACGGAGCCCGGCTTTTTCCCACTCCAGCCGTTTGATCTGCCTGGCTTTTTCTTTGTCGCCGATCAGGTTCAGGAAGTCAAGGTCCGAAAGTTCGCTTATGCCCCCTTTATAGATATACCAGTCTTCGATCTCCCGGGCTTCCGAACGTTGTAAATTGGAGGTGGCCGATGTCCCATAAGTCTGGCTATAGGCCTCCAATGAGTAGGTGGTAGAGGAGGTGTCGGTTTGGCTGTAGCTCCGTTTTTCATCAACCAGGCGTTTTTTAATAATTATTTCCAGCCGGCTGCGCCTATATTCCAGCCGATTCAGATATTCCTGTTCAGTCGTGGAAATATCTGTTAAGGCCATGGCAGCCATTGTCAGAAAAAAGCCCAGAAATAGCATAATAAATGCCTGTCGTTTCATCAGTAAAAGTATGCCAAACAAGCCTGCCTTTTGCAAGTCAGGGACGGTTGCTCTACAATAGTTTTAATGCTGACCAAACTGTATATCGAAGCCATCTCCTGGCTCTATTATTGGTTGATTGTTTTACTTAACCGGTCGCTCCGTTTAACGGTCGTGGCTGGGGAAAATTATTATCGATTAAAGGACCAGCACAAAAATATTGTCTTTGTTTTTTGGCATCAGGCGACCTTCATTCCTTTATATCATTATCGCCAACAGCAGGCCTGTATTTTGACCATGGCCCATCTTAAAGGGGAAATCCTGGCCAGGGCGGCCGAACGGCTGGGCTATTTAGTTGTTCGTCTGGCCCGGGAAGATGATCCGGCCGGGGTTTTACAATTATTACGGCTAGCCAGGCAAGGGCGGGATATCAATTTGGCGGTTGACGGCCCCCTTGGGCCGATATATCAGGTCAAGCCGGGGGCAATGTTTCTGGCCAAAAAACTTGGTTATCCGATCTTGCCAGTCGGGGTTAGCTGTAATTTTAAGGTTGAGTTGCCCTGGCGCTGGGATAAATATCTATTGCCCTTACCCTTCGCCAAGATGAAGATCATTTTTGGCCAGCCGATCGATCCGAAAGATAAAAAAGTTGATGAATTGCGCCAGCTTTGCCAGGCCGAGCTTGACCGTCTGACTATTTAAAAGCGTAATCCAGCCAAGGGGCGTTTTTTGTGACAAAAAGCTGATGAGTTTGGTGCGGCGGCAGAATCCGGCAGGTTGGGCAGGCAACGTTGGCGGTACAACATTTCTTTTGTTGCCCATCAGAACTGTAACACTCAACCAGCTGGCTGGCAAAGTAACATTTGCCTTGCCACCTGTCACTACTGACTTTTTCATACAACAAGCTGTGTAAAGTAGCGTGATCCAGCAGTATATACTGTCCATTTGTTTTAAGCTGTTCGGTCAGAATTGCCTCAATGGCCTTGAGATCAGCAGGGAGAAAATCAAGGCTGTCATCAGTGGCCCCTTCACAACATGAATAAAAAGTAAATGAGATCGTTTTAACTCCCAACTGTTTGACCAGCTCAACCATTTCCGGGATCAACTGGTAATTTTGCCGGTTGACAGTCATAACCAGGCCAACCCGTGTATCACCCTGGTAATTATTGACCACCATATTAAAGGTGCCTTTCCCCCTAATTCCGTCATTGTAGTTTGCCGGCCCGTCCAAAGAGATCCACAGCTTCCAGTCATAGTGGCGGGGGATCTTGATCTGCCCATTGGAAATGATATGGATTTCCCAAAACCAGCGGTCGATGACCGGGAAAAGATTGTCACGTAAGGTCGGTTCCCCGCCAAACAGCCAGAGCTTTTTATAGCCAGTGGCTTTTTTTTGTCTTAGAAAAGCTAATATTTCCTTGTCTGCCAAATCGTCGGAAGTGGGGCTGGCAAAGTGGTAACAACCCTGGCAACGCAGGTTACAGCTGGCAGTCAGATCGACCTGCAAGGCTTTTTTGGTTGAGGCTAGCCGGCCAATGGTTGAATAGAACCAAAAGTTGTAGGCAGCGCGCCTCAATCGCCGGTAATATTGGTTGAAATTATGCATAAAAATGGTCGAAAAACATTTGCCAGATACTATCATGACATCAAAAATTGTTCAACTTAAGATTGCCAAGGCCCTTTCAGGTTACCGGCGGCTGAAAGGGACGTTTGTCTCCGGCCCGCTAACCAGCATCAGGCAGCAATACCGGAGCTGCGCCGCATATACGCAGGCCAGCGCTGTTTTGCGCTCATTGCGTACCTCCAGTTCAACGGCCGAACACTTTCGCTCTTCATTTGGTGGGGAGATCGACCACGGTCACCTCCAGCTATATTTAGGCGCTGCTTTTGCCAATTATCGTGATGACTGGTTTTCCCGCGGTAAATTAAAAAGAGAGGCTATCCCGCAGGCGACCGGGTTAGTTAATAATGTCTTAGCGGTTAAGCAGGCGGTTGCCCTTGAGCCGAGAAATGTCCAGTCAGCATTACGCGTTGAAAGTTCTACGGATATGACAGTCAGATATTTTAAAAGGAGTAGAAATCTATTCTGGTCATTGCTGCAATTCCCCTGGCGCGGCCTCTATATTTTATTAATCAGGCCGATTTTTTCCCCGACTGCTCGGCAGTCTTTGAGACAAATCAGGGCTGAAATGGAAAAAGATCGTCTAGCGGCGATTGTTGATCAGTCGGCTGTTGCCGCCGCCACCACGGCAAGGAAATATCAGTATAGTGTCGCTATGACAAACGCAGTGGTTGATTTGATGAAAGCTGCTGCTTCCGGCTTGAGCGTCGAAGAGCTTTGTTTTAAAGCTACTGAACTGATTGTTAATGCCATTCCCTTTATGACCCGCTCACAACTTTATCGGGTCAAAGAGACAGACGGTAAAAAACAGGCAGTGGCCGTTGCCTGGGCCGGAAAACGTGGATATCACGATGCGATTGTCAAACTGCAAGCGGAACTTATGCGTAAAAGCATGGTTTATGACTTGGTCAGAAAAGGCGAAGGAGAAGGAGAAGCCGTTCCCGTGCCGACCCTGGATCCAGTGGCTATTAACCAGGTCTTGTTAATGGAAGGAGTAACCGAGGCATCAGCTGTTGATGAATTGCGCTTTAGTGTGCCTGACGCTGAAAGGATTTTAGCCGGAAGGCATTCGCTGGTCGCTTTGTCCATTCTTGATGATGTCCCAATTATTTGTACTGATACGGTTTTAGATGAAGAGACCCATTCTGCCAGAGCCATTAACCTGATCACCGGTGAAACGGTCTATCCAGATTATGCAGGAATGAAAATCCTTAATGTCAGAGAGTTTTTTGTCGCTCCTTTTGAAGGCGGGGCATTATTAGGTTCAGTTGATTTGCCCAAGGATATGCCGCAAGCAGAAATATTGAATATCATGGAATCATACTGCACGTATGCCCGGATATTAGGCATGATCATAAATAACCGGGCTGCGGCAGAAAAGTTTGCTGCTTTTAGCGCCCGGATAGCTAGACTGGCTGACACATTAAAGCAATTCGTGCCGGAGCAGGCCTTGGAATATTTAGAAAATGAAACACGGGTAATGCTCCAGGAAAGGCACTATGTCACCATATTCGCCGATGTGACGGGCTCGACCGGAATTGACAGGCTTCACCGGGATCATCCCAGTCTGCCTCACGCGGAAAGAAATGCCGTTTTCAACCTGGTATTGCAATGTCTCTCCCGTGGATCAGTTGTTTATTCACAGTATAGCCGGGTTATTAAGCGGCATTCGGCTTTATTCGAAAGCTCCCCGCTCAAAGGTGAACTCTGTTTTCGGTTAAGGGATGAACGTGGAGCAAGCATTAATCGTGCATACATTGAACTGATAAATGATTCTGAATTAACTGCTTTATGGGAGGCCAGCCAGGTGGTCAAAGGAGAGGCCTTTGGTTTTAAAGGTGACGCGATTGTTGGCGCTATCCCGGCCTTTTCCGGAACCGAGGTGGGGACAATTGAGGCTAAACATGTTGCCCGGGCTCTTCAGACCATGGTCAGGGCAGTCCGCAAACTGGCTCAACACAATCAAACGGATAAACCGGTATCCTATAAATTAAAAGTCGGGATAGGCGGTGGATTAGTTTCGGTCGGTTTTTTGGGATCACAGGAAGAGAGGCGGGGTGAAATCACCACCATTGGTTATCCTGTTGATGAAACGGCCAGGCTGGCCGATGGTCTGAGTGTTTATGGCGGGATGAGAGAGACAACTCCGCCTTTGGCCATATCAGCAAAGATGATTGATATTCTGCTAGCCCAGGAGATGGGGCAGGATTTTTTAAGAAGATATGTTATGGCCTTTAATGAATATATTTTAAGGGACCTTTTAGGCAGTGATCGTTATACTGCGATCTGGCAAGAGTTGCGGCAATCATTTAGGGGGTCTAGTATTCCGGCTGCAGAGGTGATAGCCGAATTATTACGGCAGACCGGGCAGCAGGAACGCTTAAAGGGCTTTGTCCCTTTGCAGATTGCCGATGTCTTAAAGGGTCCTTATGATATTGAAAAGGCCTTGGGGAGAATGCCCAGGGGGATGGATGGGGAGAAGTTCCATTTTTATCTGTTAGAATGGGATACTCACTATTTTAATCCGAATAAAAACCCTGATTTTGCCCGCGCGGCCAGGCAGGCTGACCCTGACACAGAACTGCCGCGGCTTGTCACTCAATTTATGGAGGAACAAGCCAGGCGGAGACGCCGGATGCTGGCCATGCTTGACGAATAACTGCTGATACCTTATCCTTGAGCTGTCATGAATGTTACGGCTTTTTTAAAGCGGATGCCTATTTTTTCATCCTTGACCACAGCGGAACTCAATTCTTTTGCTCCCAGGATAATCCTGCAGCCGTTTGTTAAGGGTGAAGAGCTTTGCCAGGAGGGAAAACCGGGCGGTAGAGGCTTGTATATCCTTGTTTCCGGGCAGCTGAATGTTTATGTAAAAGAGCAACTGTTATCGACCCTTTATTCGGGCAATTATTTTGGCGAAGTCTCGTTGATGACCGGTGAGCCCCACAGTGCGACGATCAGAGCGGTCAGCAATGGGCATTTATTGTTTATGGATCGTTGTTTGTTTGGCGAAATCTGCGGCCAATTCCCAAAGATCTTGTACTGGCTTTCTCAAGTGTTGGGTAAAAAGCTGCGGCATACGATGTCATTTGCCGGCGAAGAAAAAAAACAGGAAAATGTCTTTGTAATCATTGCTGATGAACCAAAAACAGCCAAGAGTACTTTGGCGGTAAATTTGGCCGCCAGTTTGGCGCAGCAAACAAAGCAAAAAGTTCTCCTGGTCGATATCAGTTTCGGCCCAGGCAGTTCTGGCGATTTGTTACAGGCTGATACGACAGTGACAATTGCCGACCTGATCAGGCAAAACCTGCCGGTTACCTGGCCGGCGATCCGGAATTTAATATTTGATGCCGGGGTAGGGGTAGATTTCCTGGCTATCGGGCGCAACCAGGGTGACTATGAGGCGGCCAGCGCCAGCCTTGGTGAATTATTAATAACTTTGAAGGAAAACTACCAGATTATAGTTGTTGATACGCCCAGTTGGAGCGAGCAAAACGGGAGCCTGACGCTGCTGAAGAGCGCCGGCAAGATTATTTACCTGGTCAAAGACCATCCCAGTAGAGAAAAATTTATCCGGGCTAAAATGGAAGAGCTAAAGCAACAAATCCCGGATGTAGCGGCCAAACTGGTGGTGGGAATATTTCTGCGTGGCGCTGAACTGCAAACCCAATTGAATATCCATTGTCATTTCAGGCTCCCCTACGATCAACAGGTCGAGGACCCGCAGTTAATAAGAGGCTTGCCTTTCATAAATAAAAAACCGAATTCCTTGTTCAGCACTGCTGTGGCCAGATTGGCCCGTGAAATTATGGAGAAAAAAATCGGGCTGGCTCTCTCGGCCGGGATGGCGGCTGGTATGGCCCATCTTGGGGTGCTCAAAGTCTTTCAGCAGGAAAAAATCCCTGTTGATGTTATTGCCGGCACCTCCGGTGGCGCCTTGTTTGGTATGGCTTATGCGGCGGGGAATAATCTTATTGAAATTGAAAAAATACTTCGGGGGCTTAATCGTTTCAGTTATTTTTCCTTGCTGGATTTTACTTTCCCGATCCGCAGTTTTATCTCCGGCAAGAAAATAAACCAGTATATCCAGTCATTTATTGAAGATATCAGTTTTGATGAGCTGGTTATCCCGATGAAGGTTGTGGCGGCCGATTATGTCAGTGGTGATGTTTTTATCATTGAACAAGGCTCTATCAGGGAGGCAATAAAAGCCAGTATTGCCGTGCCGGGAATATTTCCGATCCAGGAATATGGTGACCGGTTGTTAGTTGATGGGGCAACGGTTTCTCCCTTGCCGGTCGATGTTTTATTCCGTTACGGGGCGGATCGGATCATGGCGGTGAATGCCTGCAGCGACCCGGCTGGCGACAATCGGGGGAAAGAAAACAGCAAAACCAAACAAGCCCATCTGTTTGATATTATCAATCATTCCCGTTCCATCACCAGTTACCACCTGGCCGAAATTGAAAGCCGCCGGGCCGACCTGACAATTGTGCCCAATATCAATAAGTTTTCCTGGCGCGATTACCACAAAAGTGCGGAGATTATTGGGGAAGGGGAGAGGGCGGCGGAAAAGGCCCTGCCGCAAATCAAGGAGTTATTAAGCGCTTAACAGCTCCTGCCGCAGCAATTTTTGGACAGCGGCCGGATTGGCCCGGCCGGCTGACAGCTTCATGACCTGCCCGACCAGGAACATAATCACCGTTTCTTTGCCGCTTTTAAATTCCGCCACCTGTTTGGGATTGTTGGCGATGACAGTCTGAACCAGTTTTTGCAGCTCGGATTCATCGGCAATTTGTGTCAAACCTTTCTCGCTGACAATTGTTTCAACGGTTTTGCCGGTTTGGAGCATTTCCACGAGAACAGTTTTGGCAATTTTGCCGGATATCATCCCCTGGTCGATCTTTGTAAGCATGGCCACAAATTGTGCCGGAATTAAAGTAATTTGGCTTATTGATAAATTATTAGCCTTGAGAAAAGCATTAAAATCACCTAGCAGCCAATTAGCAATTATTTTTGGTTTGTCGTAAAGCTCAAGGCAGTCCTCAAAATATTTAAGTAAGGCCGGCTGGGAAAGTAAAAAATCAGCGTCAGGGGCCGATAAGCCGAATTGTTCAACAAAACGCGGCTTCTTTTGCGCTGGCAGCTCACCGATCGTTCTCTTGATTTGTTCAAGCCAGGCCGACGTTGGTTCTATCGGGACCAAATCAGGTTCGGGAAAATAGCGGTAATCGTGGGCAAATTCTTTGCTTCTCATCCCGATGGTGTTTTCAGTGGTTTCGTTATAAAATCTAGTTTCCTGGGTGATTTTTCCTCCCTCGTCCAGGGTTTCCATGTGTCGTTTTTCCTCTGAAATGAGCGCTTTTTCAATTGCCTTGAATGAATTAACATTCTTAACCTCGGTTTTTACCCCAAGTTTTGAATCTCCAGGCCTACGAAGGGAAATGTTGGCATCACAACGGAGAGAACCCTCTTCCATTTTGGCATCACAGACACCAAGATGATGAAGAATGTTGGCTAGTGTCTGGGTATATACTGCTGCTTCCCTGGGGGTGCGAATGTCTGGTTCAGAGACTATTTCCATCAAAGGGATGCCAGTTCGATTGTAATCGACCAGTGATTCTTCCGACCCCATTATTCTCTCGGCCCCTTTATGTACCAGTTTGCCGGCATCTTCTTCCAGATGCACTCGCGTAATGCCTATCCGACGTTTTTCCCCATCGACCTCAATTTCCAAATGACCTTTGGTCGCTAAGGGGAGCTCATATTGTGAAACCTGGTAATTCTTCGGCAAATCGGGATAGAAGTAGTTTTTTCTGGCAAAAACGCTCTGCGGTTCGATGGTGCAGTTCAAGGCCATGGCTGTCTTGATAGCTAATTCTATGGCTTTTTTATTGGTGACCGGCAGCACTCCCGGTTGTCCGGTACAGACTGGGCAGATATTGCTGTTTGGCTGGCCGCCAAACTTGGTCGAGCAGCTGCAAAACATTTTACTTTCCGTTGCTAATTGTGCATGGATTTCCAGGCCGATTACGGTTTCATATTTTTGGCTCATTGTTTCCTCTTGGCGATTGGTTCGCTTGTCCCCAGGTGGGCCAAGATAATCTGGTCCAATTCTTTCCTGGTCAAATATTTAAAGTCGAGCCATTTTTTTTGGGAGGGGATGACTATTTCCGCGTCGTAGCGCCCCTTAAACTTTTTCACCAGCAGTAATTTGCCTTGGTTAAATTCCCAAACATAAAGATATTCCCAGACTTTAGGCGAAAATTTCTTTTTCGGCTTGCTTACAACCTTAAGAGGGGGTACACGGTGTTGTCGGCGCAAGTGTTTTTTGATTTTCTTTGGCAGCTTGATCGTTTCTTTGGGGACATAGACTTTGAAGGTGGTAATGTCCGGCCGACGAATGATCAGATATTTCTTAATTAGACGGATCCCCTCATAGTTCATCTGCAGGACAAGATACTTTTCCCCTTCTGCCAGTTTAACTTTGGTGCTAAATGAGTTATTGGCCCTGATCGCGACTGCCCGGCCGTTAACAGACAAGGAGCTTATTCCGTCGACAACCTCGCCGTAGACGGTCCCGGAGATGGGGGGAAAACTCTCGTTGTCAAACTCTGCCCCCTGGGTAGCTCCACAGAGCAGACCGCCCAGCAGCAACAAGCCTATAATTATATAGTTGGTTTTTGGGTGTGCCATGATGTGTTTTGTTCGTAATTGAAAGCCGCGTTTAATAATGCCCCTTCACTAAAGGCCGGGCCAATTAATTGCAGGCCAATTGGTAATCCCTGGCTAAAGCCGCAAGGGAGCGAGATAGCCGGCAGTCCGGCCAGATTGACTGGAATTGTCGCAATGTCAGAGAGATACATGGCCAGGGGATCAGCTGTCTTTTCGCCGACTTTAAAGGCCACCGTTGGCGCGGTTGGAGAGAGCAGGAGCTGGCATTTGGCAAAAGCTTTTTCAAAATCATTCTTGATCACCGTCCTGACCTTGAGCGCTTTTAAATAGTAGGCATCATAATATCCGGCGGATAAAGCATAGGTCCCTAGCATGATGCGTCTTTTGACTTCCGAGCCAAACCCCTCGCGGCGGGTTTCGTAATACATGGTAAGCAGATCCTTTGCCCCTTTGGTCCTGTGGCCAAACTTTACCCCATCATAGCGGGCCAGGTTGGAGCTGGCTTCTGCCGGGGCGATCAAATAATAGGCGGCAATGGCGTGTTCAAACGAGGGAAGAGAAACCTCTAGCAGCTCTGCTCCCAATTTTGCATATTGGTCTGCAGCGGCTTTGACCGCGGTTCTGATTGCCGGATCGATCCCGCTGCCCATTAATTCTTTGATCAACCCAATCTTCATCCCTTTAATGTTTTCACCTAGCGTTTGATGATAGTTCGGGACTAGTTGATTAACCGAGGTTGAGTCTTTTGCATCATACCCGGCGATGGCCGAGAGAAAAATTGCCGCATCAGTCACATCTTTTGTCAGCGGGCCAATCTGGTCCAGCGACGAGGCAAACGCCACCAGTCCGTAGCGGGAAACCCGGCCGTAGGTTGGCTTAAGGCCAACGACGCCGCAAAAAGAGGCCGGCTGTCTGATCGAACCCCCGGTATCTGATCCAAAAGCCAGGATTGCTTCGTCTGCTGCGATGGCGGCTGCGGAGCCACCGGATGAGCCTCCAGGGACGGTTTTTAAATCCCACGGATTAAAGGTAGGGTGGAGGGCTGAATTTTCGGTCGAGGAACCCATGGCAAATTCATCCAAATTGGTTTTACCGATAATAACTGCGCCGGCCGCCTTGATCTTTTCCACTACTGTAGCGTCATAAGGCGGGAGGTAATTGGACAGGATTTTGGAACTGCAAGTAGTAAGCACCCCCCTGGTGCACATGTTGTCTTTGACGGCGATTGGTAATCCGGTCAAGGGGGTAATATTTTCACCTGCCTGCAGTCGTTTATCAGCCTCTCTGGCCTGGGTAATGGCCTCGCTTTCAGTCAGGGTCACGAAAGCCTGGACTTTATTCTCGGTTTGAGCGATGCGGGCAAAAATGGCCTTCGTCAATTCAACAGAACTGATCTGTCTACTGACTAACAATGTGTGCAATTCGTGAGCAGTTTTAGTATGCATCATTCCATTATTTTTGGGACCCGGAACATATGCGACTCCACCTCTGGCCCGTTAGCCAGGATGTCCTCAATATTATTACAGGTTATGACCTGATCTTCCCGAAAAACATTTTTCATGGGGATGGCCTGGGTGGTGGGGGGGATATCATCGGTCTTAATTTTTTTTAGACTATTGGCAAACTCCAAAATATCGCTAAGTTGTTTGGCGAAAAGCTTCTTTTCTTCATCTGACAGGCCCAGCCTGGCTAATTTGGCAACGTGGTCAACGTCTATCTGCATAGGGCTATTATATCTTTACAAGCGGAGGCTGGCAACGGGTGATAAATCATAATGGGCCGTAACCTGTGGACTGTGGTTTGTGAGTTGGTAATAAGCGGCAGCACCAATCATGGCGGCATTATCGGTGCAAAATTCTAAATCGGGGATAATGACCTCGAGCCCGGCTGCCTGTCCCCTGGCTTGTAGTTCTGTTCTTAGCTGGGAATTGGCCGAAACACCGCCAGCCAAGGCGATTGTCTGGCAATTATATTCATCCGCCGCCCGAATGGTTTTATCTACCAAGACATCAACAACGGCCTGCTGGAAGCTGGCCGCAATATCAGCTATTGAATAGCTTTGCTCTCGGGAAACCAGATTTATTACGGCGGTCTTTAACCCGCTAAAGCTAAAATCGTATCCATATGACCCCTCGATCATCGGGCGCTTAAATGCGATGGCCTGCGGATTTCCTGTCTTTGCCAGCTTATCGATTATTGGCCCTCCGGGATAACCTAGGTTGAGAAAACGGGCAATTTTATCAAAAGCTTCGCCGGCAGCGTCGTCCCGGGTCCGGCCCAATGTCTTATATTTTCCATGGCTCTCAACCAGGACCAACATGGTATGGCCGCCAGATACCAAAAGACAAATAAATGGGAATTGGGATTTGGAAGTTGATTTTGAAGTTTGATGTTTGATGTTTGAAGTTATGAAATTAGCATAGATATGTCCTGCAAGATGATTGACCCCCAGCAACGGGATATTTAGTCCATAGGCGATAGCTTTGGCGGCGGAGAGGCCAACAAGGAGGGAGCCGATTAATCCCGGCCCATACGTTACGGCAACAGCAGTCAAATCTTTAAAAGATATTTTAGCCTTTTCCAGGGCTTCTTTGATCAGGGGATTGATGACCTCAATATGTTTACGACTGGCTATTTCGGGGACAATGCCGCCGTATTTACGGTGCAGATCAATTTGTGAAGAGACAAGATTGGCTAAAATAGCGCAATTGTCGCCGATAATGGCGACAGAGGTTTCATCACACGATGTCTCAATTGAAAGAATGAGCATTGATATTGTTATATTTTACCATGATAACTGTTTTTCCTGCCGATGTGTCATCGATGGACAATAGTCAATTGATCCTTCCTGATTAAAGGCCAGATTGGTGAAATTTCACAAGGGAAGGGGCGAAGAATAGGCAGAGATCAAATCTCATAATAATTATTAAACAAATGACTAGAGTAACCCCAAAAACAATGGCCGCAAGATATTATCGTTCGTTCAAACCACAAACGGAGGGTGAAAAATCGTATCTGCGGAGTTTTGTTGAGCATGTCAGGCAGGCTTCGTCGGGTGAGGCAGTAACAGGTAGGTTTAGTTGTAACCCGAGCGCAATCCGGTTTGTGACGTTGAGAGAGGGCATTGAGGACCTGGATCCGGTCAGGTTTGTCAATATTGCTGGACAGGGAGTTTTTGGGATACAAGTATGGTTTCCCTATATCCCCGTCTCCCAGATGAATTATCTTGATTATCTCGAAGACATTGATTTTGAAATGTCATATAAGCCCTTCAGCTATCAACAACAAGTGGAAATCAGCTGGGCCATGCCTTTTGTTGAGCCATATTTAGATGATGTAACCTTTCTGGTCGAGCCGACCGACAAGGTGTTGAATTGGCACCAACCAGAGAAATGTATGGCCCCGGCAGATATTCTGGCGTATCATTCCGTCTATCACCCATTGATTTTGCGCGAAATAGCTCATCTAGGCCTACCCAAGGGTGCCTTAGTTTGCGATCCGGCTTGCGGGGATGGATATTTAATTTCAGAGGTCCACAGGAATTTTCCCTCACTACGTCTGGCTGCTAGTGATGTTTCTAGTGCGATGGCTTCGATTGCTCGAAGGAATAACCCTGATTTGCGGGGAATTCACGTTAATGATGCTTCAGAGTTATCGTATCTTCATTTGGGTTCAGTCTCGCTTTTTATCTTTTGTGGCCTGCTCAATGACCTGGTCGTTAGCAAAAGTAAAGCAGAATGGATTATGTCAGCCGCCCTGGAAAAGGCCCGTGCGGATGCCTTTTTTATTATCACCGGAAAAACTATGTCTCACTTTGACGCGGATGAGCTGTTGGGTCAATTCGGGTTAAGGGCATTGGTACGGGCTAAATGGCATGAAGACTCAGTTACTTCTTTTTATACTTGTATCCGGGCAGACTAACATTCGGGTTAGGGGTATAAAAATCTTGCAGATAATAAAGATCAAGGCTTAGAACGTGACAACCTTATCGCTCTCTTTAATTATTTCGTACATATCTTTCAAGGTTGAAATTGGGCACATAGCAGTCTCTGCTTGTTCCCTGGCCTTGATGCAGGTGCCGCAAGCAAACACTTTCCCTCCGGCTGTTAGGAATTTGTCAGCCTGTTCAATGGTTGGGAATTTTTCGGTGCTGATCTTTTGATACTCCACCCCTTTGCCCATGAAAAAGACTTTGACCTCATCTTTTTGCCCTAAGGCGTAATTAGCATAACGCAGGGCATTCCAACAGGTTTCAGGCTCGTTATTGGCAATTATTATCCCAATTTTCATCTCAATCTCCTCCTTTTATTAAAGTGATTCCGTAGTGATAGGGTTTTAGGTCGTATTGGATTGGTTGGACAAAACCGGCTTCTGTGGCCCACCCGATGCATTGTTCCGGTTTGGGGCGGAATTCCATGGCGGGGCCTCGCGGGGTAGAGGGGTCGTAATTCCAGTGGAGGATGCCGATTGTCCCGCTCGGCTTTAAAATCCTATAAGCTTCTTGCAATAGTTCGACAGGTTTTTCCAGATGAAGTATGTTAAAAAGCATGGCGTAATCAACGCTAGCTTCTTTCAATCCCGTTCCTTCAGCAATAAAATCGCGCAAAATAGTTTCAATATTATTTATCTTCCGCTTTTGCGCAATATCCCTGGTATAGCGGACCATCTCCGATTCGATATCAAACGCAAAAACCTTGCCTTGAATGATTTGGGCGGCTGGGATGGTAAAGGTGCCGTAACCGCAGCCAAATTCAGCTATATCTCCCGTCTGGCTGGTTAGCCCAAGCGTTTTGAGGATAATTTCCGGTTGAAAGAACTTTTCCCACAGTTCACGGTCGGGCATTCCGCTGTCTCTAACTTTCATGTTTTTGCTTGCCCCATTTATTCGCGGTTTTATTGGCCTCCGCCAGGTGTTCGATAAGGACCTGTCTCATAATATCGCAGGCTTTGATTACTTTTGGGTTGGCAATCCGATAAAATATGTTTAATCCGGCTCGCCTGGCCCTGACAATGCCCTTGGCCCGCATCACGGCCAAATGTTGTGACAAATTAGCCTTTTTGATTTTCAGGCTTCCCAGTAGCTTGCCCGCTGACAGCTCCTTGTCTCGCAAGGTGTTTATGATCTCAATCCTTTTTGGGTTGGCCAGGGTTTTGCAGATATCGGCATGCATTTCGTAAAGCTCTTTCATAGTTGCGATAATTATAAACTATAATCATTGTTGTGTCAACTGGGCAATAATTTATTGTGAAGAGATCAATTCATGTAATGTGCCGGCCGGTTCCGTCCCGTAATACAACCGGTATTTTGCCGATTGGAAAACTGCCACAACATCGGGATCGAGGAGCGAAGAGGTTGAGCCGCTGGGGGCGGCTATGTCTCCCGCTTCAATAGTAAATGTTCGACCGTCGGGCGACTGCGCCGAGCGGATTCTAAGCGACCCGATCTGGGTGCCGGCCGGAGGAGTTGTTAAAAACAGTTTATAATTGCCGGAGCCAAGCTGGATTATGTCAGGATCATTTGTCTGCCCTCCATAGCTCCCAGAAAGAGTTATTTCCCCCTCCCGCGTCCAGCTCTGGCCATTATCAGTTGAGGTCGCAGTATATATCCGACTGGTTGTTGTGCTGCCAACATAGTACATCCGCAACGTCGTACCATTAATGTAAATAAGATCGGGGACAGAAACAAAATCACCGTTGGCTTCACCGGAAAATATTGCGCCATTTGCGTAAGGGCCAATATAAGCGGAAAAAGTAAGCCCATCCGGTGAGGTGGCGCGATAAAGACGTTCAGTAATCGGATTGACGGTTTGGATGCCATAAATCATGACGAAAGAACCATCCGTCACCTGAATTACCGCTGGGTTGGTTGCCCCTGTTTGTGACAAGGCAAGAATAGGGGCGCTCCAGCTTAACCCGTCAGTGGAGCTAAATGTCCAGATGCCTCCCGGCCCAGTAAAATACTGACGGTAGGTCCCTTCGGGCGTGATTATTGTGCAGGTAGATGTAACTGGTTCGATGGTTCCGGTCCAGGTTAGGGACTCTTCGCTCCAGGTGACCTGTGTTGTCGTTGTCATGGAGGTTGATGTTGTGGTAGAGGTTAGTATTGTTGAGGTTGTTGTAACAGTCGTTGAGGTAGTCGTTGTTGCCAGGGTGGTTGTTGTTGTCGCAACTGTCTCCGAATTGCCAGCACAGCCAAGCAAGGAAACCCCGGCCAATAAAATTATTATTGCCACAAAACAAGCAAGAAAATATTTCATCTACTTTAACATTGCGCTGACGTCGGGAATTTGGGTTTGGCCGTCAGCAATCAGGATCTTTTTGACCGGTGACCCGGGATTGAGATCGAAATTCATTAGGCTGACGGATTTCCAGTTGGTATTGTCATAAGTTTTATAATACATTACCCTGTTTGTCATATCTTTGATCAGCACCCATTGGGCATAACCGTAAAGTTTGACAAAGGGGGCCGGAGATTCTTTGACAACCCCTTTGGGGATATCAACGATATTTAACAAATGTTCCGCCAGGTTGATTAACCCGGCTGTGTTATCCGGCTTTAAGGCCGCATCGGTGGCGATGGCCATGCGGACAAAACGGGAGGGTGGGGTCCAATCACCAGGCAGGCCGAGTAGTCCGCTACCGACTCCGGTTGGTTCAATTTTGGCATTATTAAGCATTTTCGGTTTTTTGTCATGAGCATCCAGATTAATATAATTGCGCAGATTATCCATTTGCCAGGGGAAATTGGGGCGATTTGTCATTACTCCCACGGGATTGTCATAAACCATCATCTGGCCATTAACAAACTCGATAACCAGATTTTTCCCGGCGCTGTCATGGATGGCGATGTGCATGCCCATCCCTTTTAATTTTTTTATCGAGGTGTCGGTAACGACAATCCCAGACAGCGCTTGTTTAACCTCGTCGACGGAAGCGAAATTCCCTAGAGCCCAAATGGCCAACAGATCAAACGGCAGGGTTTTTCCGGGAACGGGAGATTGGTATTTGACTTCACCAAACATCAGCCCGCTAAATGCCAGGCCTTTTTCGTTCAGCCCCTCAACAAAAGCAGTCGGCAAATGATATGCATTAACCCCCAGGAAGGCGTATTTGGTTTGCCAGCTGCCGTACTGTGTCCCTCGCGGCACAACACAGATTTCTGATTCTAAATCGATGGGGAATTCCATGGAACGGGCGTTGACGATTGTTTTATCTTTTGCGGCAATGACAAAATCGGTACAGGCCAGCACCCCGGTTTGTAAAAATAATCCAGCGATCAACAAAATAACCAGAAATTTCTTTAACATGATTAATTCCCTCCTTTATTATTATGCGGGAAAAGCAGGGTAATGGTGGCCCTGGCTCCCCATTTGGAAATATTGGTGGGCGATTGCAGATGGTAAATCCCGGAAACACCAAAACTGGTCAATTGCCCATAGATCGGCAGGATCTGGCTGACGCCACAGATTAACGGAATAGTTGTTTGACCGTTTAGCCAGCTATAACTGCTTTCTGACGAGAAGGCAAATGTTGTCCCCATTTTACTGCTGTGTGAAGCAAAAGGTTGCAGATAGGTTAAGCTAATGTTATTCCGGGCACTATTGCCGGCGACAGACCAGAGGTGGTTGGCCAGTATCCCGGTGGTCCAACCGCCGGACTGTTTAAGGCAGACAGCGCTTGGCCCGATCCCCCATTTTTCCGTTCCTAATAATGGGTCCCCGGCAAGTGGCAAGAGAAAAACCGGGCCGATGCCCCAGATTAGTCCGTCGCTTCTGGGCGCCTTCGGCGAGAAGAACAATTGTAACTGGGCATCCCCCAGGCCGGCCTGGCTGGTTGCGCCAAAAACATTTTGTTGATTTAAATAGGTAATAATCGGCCTGGTCACCAGGTTCCAATCACTATTAAAAGGTTTGGGAATAACCGGTTGGAATTTGAGGGTATAACGTGTCCCGTTTTCGGCCGCTCCCAGTCCGTATTCAAAATTGTTCTGGAATGGGACGCTAACCAGGGTAGCGACTGGATTTTGCAGCTGTTTGGCTAAATGTTCGGTGCTGGTCTCTATTTCATCGGCGGCCAGGAGTTGTGTCGAGAGAAGCAGGGACAATATGACAGGCAATGATCTTTTTAACATATTATACTCCTTTTATTAATGTTTCCAGCTCAGAAAAATTATCAATAACAAAATCAGGCTTGGCTGCCAACAATTTACTGCGGCTGTCAAACCCGTGTGTTACCGCGCAAGTATGGATGCCGGCATTCCTCCCAGTTTCAATATCGACCGTCATATCGCCGATAAATATGGCCTGATTTTGGGGCGTCCGGTATTTTTCCAGTAACGGGAGGATCATGCAGGGGTCAGGCTTCAGGCAGGGAGAAGTATCCCCCCCCAGGACTTCACTAAAATACTGGTCAATTTGCTGGTGGCGGAGGATTTCCCTGATAAACAGATCGCGCTTGTTAGAGATAATAACCTTTGTTACCTGTTTGAAATGTTCGAGCATTTCCTTGACATGGGGAGGAGAAGGAATGTTTTTCAACTCGCCGGTGTAATGCCGGAAATAGCTTTCCATGGCCTGCTCAATGACTTTTTGGTCCTGTGAACCTATTGATCCGGAAACCAGGGGGACCTCGCCAAACCCGACATGTTGGCCAATCTCTTGCCTGGTTTTTTGGGGGAACCCGAGTTCACTGATCATTTTTTGGATAGCGTCAACCGCCGGGGGGATGGAATCAGTCAATGTTCCATCAAGGTCAAAAAACATTAATTTTATTTTAAGCATGATTTGACGTATTCAGCCGCTTTTTCAATGCAACCCAGGCAAGAGAGTTTTCTTGTCCCCCTGATAATGTCACACTGAAGGGATCCGGCTTTTTCCAGGATAAAACGGCGGAAATCATCGAGTTTGTCCGGATGATGCTTTTTTAGAATGCTTTCAGCCGCATAAAACGCGCCGCAGACTCCGCCGGGGGCGC